>Ga0209520_10002267_pt1 | contig 11080 bp, 6 predicted proteins | sample Rifsed16ft1_FD_184009 | JGI IMG/M metagenome (GOLD analysis project Ga0209520, IMG submission 184009) | Soil microbial communities from Rifle, Colorado, USA - sediment 16ft 1 (version 2) | ecosystem: Environmental > Terrestrial > Deep subsurface > Rock core/Sediment | place: Rifle, Colorado...
TTCCAGCCGTAGGCCGCAAGGCTATTGAAGAGTCTCGAGATGAAGTCTCTGAAGCTGTGACCGGGTCCAATATGGTCTTTGTCACGGCCGGCATGGGAGGCGGAACCGGCACAGGCGCTGCTCCCATTGTGGCTGAAATAGCCAAGCAGGCCGGGGCCCTTACCGTGGGGGTGGTCACCAAACCCTTCGATTTTGAAGGAAAAAAGAGAATGGCCAATGCCCTGCAAGGGATAAAAGAACTTAAAGAAAGAGTTGATACGCTGATAATTATCCCCAACCAGAAACTCCTTTCCATTGCCTCCAAACAAACACTGTTTACGGACGCTTTCCGCTTGGCTGACGATGTCCTCTTGCAAGCCACTCGAGGCATCTCCGATTTGATTACTGTTCCGGGCTTAATTAACTTAGATTTCGCCGACGTGCGCACCGTGATGCTGGAGATGGGGGATGCCTTAATGGGAACTGGCCACGCCACCGGAGCAGGCAAAGCCAAAGAGGCTGCCCTAAGGGCAATCTCGTCACCACTATTAGAGGATGTCTCCATCAGCGGAGCAAAAGGGGTACTGGTCAATGTCACCGGAGGGGAGGACCTGACCCTGTTCGATGTCAATGAGGCGGCCAATATAATCATACAAGAGGCCGGTGATGAGGCCAACATCATTTTCGGGGCGGTCTTGGACAAACACCTGAAAGATGAAATCAAAGTTACGGTCATTGCCACCGGCTTGGAGGCCAGAAAAAGAACCTCCGATGAGTTGGATCAGGACGGCGCAATGTTCCAGCCCAATAGAATCATGGCCCAAAAATTGGGAGCCAAAAGACAGCTCGCAGTTCAGGAAGATGTCTTCCAGAGAATTACAGCTGGTTCCCTAAGCGGTGAGGATTACGAGGTTCCGGCTTTTATGAGAAAAAAGAATAGCTAAGCAGCCTTAGTAACCTTGCCAGCTTTTAGGCAAGATGTGCAGACCCGGATATGCCGGATGGCATTGCCAACTTTGGCTTTGACCCGCCTGAGGTTGGGCATCCAGCGCCTTAGGGTGCGGTTATTGGCGTGGGATACTTTATTGCCTCTTAGATAACTCTTGCCGCAGATATCACAACTTTTGGCCATTTATCCTCCGAATTCAAACCTGTAATATAACGATAATGTTGCAAAAGGCAAGGGGACATATTGAGAATAAAAAGTGCCGCCTTGTTTCTTGACCCAACTGGCACTTTGCAGATTATTAGGCAACTGACTCTCATCAGTTAGGCTACTGGTACACAACAAATGCTAGATCGTACTGGATACCACTGTACTGCCGGCCGTACAATTAGATAATTCGCTATCTGAACTGGAAAAAGCTGCCTAATTTCAATCGCCGTCTAATACAGAAGATTTCTCTCTTTCTTGATTTACCCCACTTCTTCCCTTCAAAACAGACATTTTTTTCTTGCTCTACAGAGACAGTTTTTTAGATTATATTCTCTCCTATGGATAAACCTAAATCAGACAACCCGTTAACTTCTCCAGTCCAATACCTTAAAGGGATAGGCCCCCATAAAGCCTACGCCCTAAGCCAGGTTGGGGTCGAAACTGTCGAGGACTTAATCTACTATCTCCCCCGAAAGTATCTAGACCGCTCCAGCTTTACTCCAATGAATCAACTCAAGATTAATGCCCCAGCCACAGTCATCGGCCAAGTGGAGGCTCTGGGGATTGTTAAAGGGAGAAAGCTCACCTTTCGGGTGATTCTGAAAGACGACACCGGATTTTTGACCTTGGTCTGGTTTGCCAATCAGAGATTTATGCACAAGGTCTTCAAACCCGGGGATACGGTAATTGTCTCCGGGGAAGTGCGCTTCTACAACGGTTTGGAGATGGCCCACCCGGAATATGAAATAGTCTCAGGCAACGGCGAGAACTTAATCCACACCGGCCGGGTGATTCCGCTCTATCCTTCCACAGCCAATCTGAAAAAAGTCTTTATGGACAGCCGCGGTTTCAGGAGAGTCTTAAAGCCAGCTCTGGAGAGAGTAATCGAACTTATACCAGAGAATCTGCCCGAAAAGATAGTCAAAGAGTTGGAACTGATGCCGCTGAAGGAGGCCTTGCCCAATATCCATTTTCCCCAGAGTCTGGAAGCTGCGGAAAAGGCCCACCAGAGGCTGGCTTTTGACGAGCTCTTTTACCTGGAGTTAATGTTGGCCTTGCGCAAGAGAAATCTGCAAAAGCCTGAGTTGGGGATCACTTTCAAACGTCCCGGGGAGCTGGTCAGATCACTTTTGGCCAAGTTACATTTCGAACTGACCGAGAGCCAGAAGAAAGTCCTGCGTGAAATTGTGGCGGACATGACCTCTTCTAAGCCTTTGAGCCGCTTGTTGCAGGGAGACGTTGGCTCTGGCAAGACCATAGTGGCTCTAGTCGCAGTCTTAATAGCGGTTGAATCCGGGTATCAGGCTGCCTTCATGGCCCCTACTGAGATTTTGGCTGAACAGCACCATCTCAATTTTTACAAGCTGATGGACCAGCTCGGAGTCAAAGTAGCGCTTCTGACCAGTTCTGTGGCTAAAGCAGAAAAGGAGGAAATTCTGGAAGAAATCGCGGAAGGGAAAATTGACTTAGTAGTCGGCACTCAAGCCTTAATCCAAGAGAAAGTAAAATTTAAGAGACTCGGTTTCTGCGTAGTCGACGAACAGCATCGCTTTGGAGTTATGCAGAGAGCGCTCTTGAAACAAAAAGGAGAAGTACCGGATGTTTTAATAATGACCGCCACACCGATTCCCCGCACCTTAGCGCTGACCGTGTACGGGGACTTAGATGTTTCCGTAATTGACCAAATGCCGCCCGGCAGAAAACCAGTGGAAACGATTCTGAAAAGGGAAAAGGATCTGCCGGAAGTCTATCGGTTCCTGGAGAAGGAGATTACCGAAAAAAGACAGGTTTATATTGTCTATCCTCTCATAGAAGAGACCGAAAAATCAGACCTAAAGGCGGCCACAGAGGGATATGAAAAACTGAGGTCCGAAATCTTCCCCCAGCGGAGATTAGCCCTCATTCACGGGAGAGTGGAGCGCCGCCAGCGAGAAGAAATAATGAATAGATTTCGGCAGGGAGACTTTGACATATTGGTTTCCACCACTGTGATCGAAGTGGGCTTAGATATTCCCAATGCCACTCTGATGGTCGTCGAGCATGCCGAAAGATTTGGCCTTTCCCAGCTGCACCAGCTGCGGGGGAGAGTGGGCCGGGGCGCAGAGCAATCATACTGTTTTTTAATTGCCCAGTGGCCACTCTCAGAAGAGGCTAAAATCAGGCTGCAGGCGATGATTACCACCACCGACGGTTTCAAAATCGCGGAGACTGATTTGCAACTGAGAGGGCCAGGAGAGTTTTTCGGGACCAAGCAGCACGGTCTGCCTGAGCTCAAAGTAGCCGACCTAACCAGGGATATGAAAACTTTGCTTATGGCTCGCCAGAAGGCTTTTAGCCTAGTGGAGGAGGATCCGGATTTATTTCATCCAGAGAATTCTGTGATAGCTGAGAATTTTAATAAGAAATATCGCCACAAGCTTGGTTTCATGGCCATCGGGTAAAGAGAAATGACTTCTGAAGAAAGCGGCTATTTCTATCAGTTAGTCCTGATGTTTCAAACTGCTGCCCTGCAGCAGCTGGGAAAGTTAATCAACCCTCTGAGTGGTAAAGTGGAGCAAAACTTGGAGCAGGCCAAGTTTTCCATCGACATCTTGGGAATGTTGGAGGAGAAAACTAAAGGGAATCTATCTTCAGAAGAGCAGAGATTCCTAGAGAGTGTCTTATCTGGGCTGCGCTTGAATTATGTAGAGGAAGTCAATAAACCAAAGGAAGAGCCACCAGAAACTGGCTTAGAAAAAAAGGAATCTACTTGAGTCTGGCCTTCATCTGCTGGTATCTTTCTTTATAGACCGGCAGGTCTGAATCCTGGTACCCCAGCCGAGCAATAGTCATCTTCGACTCAGCAATTCTCTGGGAAGTAGGGGGATGGTCAGAGGCCAGCTTTTCAAAGACATTCTCTCCGGAGGGGCTGATTTTCTGCAGTTTCTCGAACATACCCACCATTCCTTCTGGATTGTAGCCGCTCTTGGCCATATACAGGACTCCATATTCGTCCGCTTCCGATTCATTTTCTCGGCTGTAGCCCTGCAGGGCCAGTCCTATTCCAATTGAAACCGCCTGCTGAGTCGCTTTACTTGATTTTCCCAGGGCCAAATCAAGCAGAATAGAAAGGCCGATCACCTGCTGCATTCTTTTGATTCCGTGCCGGGCCACCACGTGGCTGACCTCATGGGCAGTTACCGCAGCCAGCTCGGCTTCGCTGTCCATCAGTTTCAACAGCCCGCTATAAAAGTAGATGTACCCTCCGGGTGCGGCAAAGGCATTGATCTGGTCTGATTCTATCACTTTAAAATGGTATTTCAAATCCTTGCGGTCGGAAACTCTAATTATTCTTTGGCCGATTTCATTGAAATAATTCTGGATGACCGTGTCCTGGACCAACTTATTCTCCTTTTCCACCTGGCCGGCCATCTGTTTGCCGATGGAGACTTCCTGGTCCGTGGAAATTAAAATAAGGCTCCTTTTGCCGCCCGGCCCGGTCGTAGCACAATTTAACAGAAAAATTGGAGTTAAAAAAACAAGCAGAATTAACACTGACCTCTGGGCAATCTTAGAAAGCATAGCTGGCTGAGACGCTCCAAGATTTAAGTTGGGTGAAATCATAGACATCGGTAACATATGCCTCCGCTAAGATTTTGTTCAACAGCATATAACCAAAGCCAAGGTTGTAAATCGTTTGAGTAGACTTGTTTTTGTTGATAGATATTCCATTGATTATCGGATCGTATCTTCTGTCCCGCGCAAAGGAATAGGAAGAAACGACTGAGCCTCTTACGGCCCAGCCCCTAACCGGGTAGACTTCTACTCCCACCGGCAATGTGATTTTATACAAAGTGTTGCGAAACCCTTTCTCCTGTGAAGTAGAGGAATTAACCGGAACGCTTCCCTTTTCGAAATCCAATCTATTTTTTAGTCCCAGAAACAGTTTGCTATAGCGCAGGGTATCAGATTCTCCTCCTACCCCGAATTCAATGGAGAAGCGGTCTTTTTCTGCTTCCCCGGTCCAAGCCTGATTAAACGAGCTGGGTATTCTATCAGAGGTTCTGGAATCCAGCGCGACTGCCCTTTCGTCAATGTGGGAGAAAGATACGTTAAGCAGAAAGGAAAGTGCCGGGATCTGGCTGGTCAGGGTCCTGAAATCAGAATTGATGCCAAAGGTGGTGATCTTCTGGAGAGGGTAGTCGTCTTGCCTGCGAATCAAGTCCTTAAATACCAGTGTATCTACTCCCAGGGTGTCGTAGTTAAAACGGCTCTCCAATCGTTCTTCTATTTCCTGATTTCTGACTTCAGAGTTAACTCTTTGAAGAAAAATCCTGAAGTTTAATTCCTTGCTTTCAGATAATAGAAATTGTAAACCCACTGCCGGCTGAAGGTATTTGTTGAAATTTGTGTAACCTCTCTGCTGCCAGGCCGAACCTTGTCTGCGCACCAGTCCTGAATCAGTGTACACTTCAGTAAACTTTTGGATTCGTTTGCTGATATGTTCACTTTCAGCCTCAAAGTAGTTGAGGTCGAATCCGAGCCTGGCTTTTTCACCTATCCGGGAGGCATACTTAAATGAAAATTGTGAAAGATGAGAATCATCCCTGAACCCAGACGACTCCAGAGACGTCAGCTCGGTGTCGTAAAATAAATAGGTCCTCTCTGTCTGACTCTGGGAATGGCGAGATGAGACATCTCCTTTAAGATAGATTCCAATACTCCCTAGGTCGTGAAATGGCTCCGCTGCATTTAACAAGTATCTTCTCCCGCCCTCAATTCGGTACTCTAAACCCAGAGTCGGCTGGTCCAGCTTGGCCAGATAAGCCGGATTCCTAAAGATGTCCGAATACAGATCCGGAATGAGCCCCACAAAATCGCCTCCTAAGGCTTTTACCCTGAAGGAAGGCTCCAAATAAGCTAACCCACAAGAGGTTAAACCCACACAGAAAACGATTACCAATATCACTTTTTTCATAAACCCTCCAAATATACTCCAATATGTCCGTTGGGTTCCGTACTTGTCAACTAAATCCTGAACTTTCAATATACTGCAAACTGTTCAAAATCTGACCGATAATACCAGTAGAGCCGAAAAATTGGCTTGATTTTATGAGAATTTAACTTAAATTATAAATGTAATATGCCCTTGACTCAAGCTCCCAGAGAGGTTACTGATATTTCTGAAAGATTCCTCAGACTGGAGGAAATTCTGGGGAAGGGTCTCAAAAAAGAGGAGGTTCTGGCCCCTTACACTACTTTCAGAATCGGGGGGCCGGCTGACTACTTTTATCCGGCTAAGACTCCATCCCAGCTGTGTAATGTCATCCTGACCGCCGAGGAGCTGGGGATTAATTATTTTCTTCTGGCCGGCGGGAGCAACCTTTTGATTAACGACCAGGGCTTTCGGGGACTGGTAATCCGCAATGAATGTCGTAAGATGGAAGTCAACGGTTCAAAGATAACGGCAGAATCAGGAATAGACCTACAGGAAGTGTGCGACTTAGCCCTGAAACATTCCTTATCCGGTATGGAATGCCTGACCGGAATCAAAGGTTCTCTAGGAGGAGCAGTTTACGGGAATGCGGGCGCTTTCGGGAGGTCGATTTCCGAAATTTTAGAATCTGCGATCTTATTCAAAAGTGACGGTGAACTTAAAGTAGTCCCAAACGATTATTTTGAATTTGTATATCGGGGAAGCAAACTCAAAAAAAACCGGGAGATAGTCTTGTCCTGTACTCTGGCACTCTCACCCGGGCCGAAGGAACAAATCCAGAACAAAATGGATGAGATTACCGCTCTGCGCCACACCAAGCACCCGGTCCAGGAAGGTTCGGCCGGCTGTTTTTTCAAGAATATCAAGAATGCTGAAAAAGTCATCCCGGCCGGTATGCTCTTAGAGCAAGTGCAGGCTAAAGGCCTCCATTTAGGAGATGCCTCGGTATACCACAAACATGCCAATATTATCGTAAATTTAGGGGAGGCCAAGGCTTCACAAGTGTGGCAAATAACTCGTATATTAAAGGAGAGGGTCAAGTCCAAGTTCGGGATTGACCTGGAAGAAGAAGTGCGTTATCTAGGGCCCTACGGTCTGGAAAACTAAATCAAAGGAGGTCGAATAGCGACGGATAGATAAAGAGTAAAATAGGAGTAGTAGTTTTGATAAAAAGACATAGCCGCCCAGGCTGGCAAAAGAGTGGTTTTGCCGGTAAAGTTGTCTGCTTTCTGGCGGTTTTATTTTGCTTAAAAGTCACAGCTCTATCTGCCGGCCTCGCCCTTTCCTTCAAGAATCCGGCTGAAAAGAGAATAAGCTTCAAAGACTCCCCGGCTTATTGCGGACTTTCCATTGCCTTTCAGTCCATACCCCTGCTTAAGGTCAAGCCTCCCTTCACCAGAACCTTCCAGCCCGACGAATCTCATAATCTGGTGAAGGTAGAAAATGTGAATGGCAATCAAGATGTGGAAGACCCGGCTTGGCTCGGACTTAACCAGTATCTGAACTTCTCCCGCCAAAAACAGGTGGAGTCTCTTTGGCAAACCAAGACCCAGGAGATAACTACCACCCGTTTGGCCGAGAAAAAGAAGGGGAGCCTTTTGCAATATGAAATTCCGATAAAATTCCCCAAGCTTATCAAAAGCCTCATTGGTGAAGGGGGACCGGGTCTGAGGGTGAATGGCTACCGCCGCATCTCTTTCTCTGGAAAGAGCACCTGGGTCTCCGGGCTGAAGAGTACTGCTACCAGCAAACAATCCAAGTTCCCCTCTCTGAATATGGTGCAGACCTCCCGCTTCACCATCGATGGCAATATTGGCAGCAAAATAGCGGTCAAAGTTGACCAGGACTCCAAACGCTTTAATGATCTGGAGAACAATATCCAGCTGCGCTACAACGGAGAGCCAGAGGAGATCATTCAGACCATAGAAGCCGGTAACACTAACCTCCAGATCGGCGGGGCCAGGTTCGTAGGCTACAGTCAAAGCCTCCAGGGTTTATTCGGCTTCAAAAGCACGGCTAAACTGGGAGGTTTAGATTTGACTATGATTATGAGCCAAGAAAAAGGAGCCACCCAGGGGCAGACCTTCAGGGCCGGAGCCAGGCAGGATACTTTCTATATCCGGGACTGGAATTACCTCCCCAGAACTTTTTATTACCTGGGCCGAGGTATAGGCCTGGGACACGAAGTCAACGACTTCAAAGTGATTACAGATCCTCAGGGGAACATTATTTACCGGGATTCGATTGTGAATATTGACCTCTATGTGGCGGAGGCCGCTTATAGTCAGGTTACCGAGAACAACGAGAACACTCAGAATCTGCGCTGGGGAGTAGCCTATGTTGACCCGACTCCCTATGCCGATACAACTATACCCAAAGATACTCTCACTCCGGAATACAGACGGGGAGAATATGCACCAGGCAAGAGATTCCGGCGTCTAACCCCTGATCAAGATTATTATGTCTCCCGGACTCAGTATTGGATCAAGCTGCAAAACCAGTTAGGCATAAATGACGTGCTGGCAGTTTACCTGGAGATCAGTCGGCAAGATGGCAGGATCGACACCATCGGAACCCTTGACTATGGTAGGCCGGATACGACCTACGTCCTAAAACTGATTAAAATGGAGAATCTCCAGTACCACTGGTTTGATCCTTTGGACAACAATAAGGAGAAGCCGTTTGTCACCTGGGACTATGAGTGGAAGAATGTGTACGATTTAGGAGTGGACAACTTAGATCCGGAGAATTTTAAGCTAAACATTTACCAAGGGCTCCCCGGGCAGGAGAATATCCAGATTGACAAAGACAGCCAAGACAGCATTCCCTACATTCGCATTCTGGGGTTGGATTCATTCGACCTGAGTGGCCAGAATCCGGTTCCGGACAACAAGGTAGATTTGCGCCACGTCCTTATACCTGGAGGATATTTGGTTTTTCCGGAAAGGCTCCCCTTTATTTCCCGCCAGAGTTTTACGGGTGATCGGGCTGACACCTTGTGGAACAAACCGGATTCAATCTATTACTCCATTCTACCGGAGCGGCGCCGCGAAGCGACCCAGTATTATATTTACTTCGAGAGCTCTCAGCGCCGAAATACCTACGAGCTGAACCCGCAGGGTATCTTGGAAAACTCCGAAGTGGTCAAGCTGAATGGACGGACTTTGACCAGAGGGTCTGACTACAATATAAACTATGAGTTTGGCGAGATTACCTTTCTGACCGAAGAGGCCTTAGATCCCAATGCCGATATCAGCGTAGATTACCAGTCCATCGACATCATTCAAGCCCAGAAAAAAAGCTTATACGGTATCCAGGGGGAACGGGTTTTTAGCAAGAACTTCGGCTTGAGATTTAATGCCTTGTATAAAAACGTCAAACCGGTGGATACCCGGCCCCGCATCGGCAATGAGCCCAACCGCACTTTTGTTTGGGACGTCAACTTCAACAGTAATTTTGAGCCGCAGCTGATGACCAAGTTAGTGGACGCACTCCCTTTGTTTTCCACCACCGCCCCCTCTCAGCTGACCTTAAACGGTGAAGTGGCCCAGAGCATCTCTAATCCCAATATTCGTGACCGAATTTATATGGATGATTTTGAGGGAATAGTAAATTTCACAGACTTGGGGGTGCGCCGGGCCAATTGGACCACAGCTTCTCCGCCAGTAGGAAAAGAAATTACAAAGCGGGGCAAGTTGATCTGGTACAATCCCTACAATCAAGTCCCTATCAAGGAAATCTGGCCAAATCGGGAAGCGGGAAGAAACCAGGAACGGGTAAATGTCTTATCCCTTAAGTTTGATCCTCAAAGTGCGGCTTCAGCCCCCGAATCATCCTGGGCCGGCATTATGCGCACTACCGTGCTGGGATCACACACCCAGAGCAACAGCAAGTACCTGGAAATCTGGGTCCAGATCGACAAAGGGAAGAACAACCCGGTCCTGCACGTTGACTTGGGAGAAATCTCTGAGGATATCAATGATAACGACAGCTTAGATACCGAGGACCAGCGCGAAGGAGGGGTTTATTACGGAATTCTGGATGCCGGAGAAGATGTTGGAATTGATGGGATACCGAATAACCAGGAGCCAGGTTATGACGGCAATAATAATCCTGACCCCAACGGAGATAATTGGGATTATAACTCCAGCCTGCCCGATGAGGTCAGCTATATCAACGGCACTGAAAACAACGCGGCTGACCCGGATCGAGGCCGGATTCCTGATACAGAGGATATTAACCGCAGCCAAGGTCTGGATCAGCTAAATAGATATTTCTCATTTGCCATAGACTTAGATGATTCAACCTACTTTGTCCCGGGCACTGAAAGCGGCTACGGCTGGAGACTCTATCGGGTACCCCTGCGCGACAGTACCGCCTATACGGTAGTTAACAACCCGATCTGGAGCAATATAACCTATGCCCGGCTCTGGCTTTCCGAGGCTGATACACTTTCCACTATCTCTATTGCCGAAATCAAGCTGGTGGGCAACCGCTGGCAGACCCTGCCTTACGATACCCTGGCCCAGACCGAGTTTTTTGACGTGGCGGCCAAGAGCACCCATGAGCATCCAGACTATGTCCCTCCTCCTGGAGTAGCTGGCAAGTATGACCCCAGTCAAAACTTCCGGGAGGCAGAACAATCTCTGGCCCTAATCTATAAGGACATAAACCCGGGCCGAATCTATTATGCTTACCGCAATCTTTTCAAAGCCGAGAACTACACCAACTACGGCCGGATTAAGATGTTTGTGCACGGTCCAGAGAACCCAGACCCGGTCCAGTTTTTCTATCGCCTGGGCCAGGACTCCACCAATTTCTATGAGTACCACACTAATATTTACAGCGGTTGGGATGGGCGCAACTGGGTCGATTTGGATTTTGCCACCGCTACGGCTCTGAAAATAAAGTTACAAGAGCTGCGCAAAAGCGCCCCAGCTACCTTTGAGATAACCGAGGGAAACTACCGG
>Ga0209520_10002270_pt1 | contig 11075 bp, 9 predicted proteins | sample Rifsed16ft1_FD_184009 | JGI IMG/M metagenome (GOLD analysis project Ga0209520, IMG submission 184009) | Soil microbial communities from Rifle, Colorado, USA - sediment 16ft 1 (version 2) | ecosystem: Environmental > Terrestrial > Deep subsurface > Rock core/Sediment | place: Rifle, Colorado...
GTGGCCGCGCCGGTGGCGATCGGTCTCGCCGATCCCGCTGCGCTGAGCGGGTTCCTCATCGGCGCGGTGGTCGCCGGTTCCGGTCTCGCCTGGTTCCTCGTCATCTCCGGCGGAGCCTGGGACAACGCCCGGCGGCTGATCGAGGCCGGCGCTTACGGCGGAGCGGGATCGAAGGCCCACCGTGCGGTCGTCGCCGCCGACACCGTCGGCGAGCCGTTCCGCGAGGTCGCCGGTCCGGCGCTGATGACGCTGCTGGTGGTGATGGCGGTGGTGGGTGTTGCCTTTGCGGGGGCGTTTTAGGGAGCGGGAAGACCCGCTCCGCATCTGGTACTGAGTACTTGGTACGTCCTCACTCCTCCGGCCGGTCTCGTTGCTCCATCCGCCTCCTGCGATCCTCTTCGGCGCGGCGACGGGTGCGGCGGAGCGCGACCCACAGGCCTGCGATCACCGCGAAGAACACCACCCAAGTCACGGTCGATCCGGCGTCGGCGGGCAGGGCGAAGCCGTCGGGTTCTTCGACCTGTGCGATCAGTGCCGCGAGCACGCTGTCTAGCCTACGTCGCCGGCCGCCGGAGCACTCTTGAGTATCGAAATCACCTTCGTTCGTCACGCCGAGACCGACGCCAACGCCGACGGGGTCTGGCAGGGACACGGCGATCACGTGCTGTCGGCGCGCGGGGAGGAACAGGCGCGGGCTCTCGGCGGTCGTCTTGCCGGCAAGGAGTTCGACGTCGTTCTCGCCTCCGACCTCGCCCGAACGCTCCAGACCGCGGAACTCGCCGGCCTCGACGCCACTCCCGATCCCGCCTGGCGGGAGATCGACATCGGCCGCTGGCAGGGCCTCACCCGGGCCGAGGTCCACGAGTTGTTCCCCGAGGAGTCGGCGGCGCTGCGCGACGGCCGACCGGTGCGCATGGGCGGGGGGGAGAGCTGGGACGACTTCTCGGCGCGGGTGGCGGCGGCGCTGCGCGACCTGGTGGCCCGCATTCCGGCAGGGTCCCGGGTGCTGGTGGTGACCCACGGCGGAAGCGTCCATTCGGTGCTGGGGTCGGGCCTCCAGTTTGGTGGGAGGGGCCGCTCCTGGCCGCTGGAGCGGGTGCGCAACGCCTCCGTCACCGAGGTGATCCTCACCCCGGAGCGGTTCCACCTTCAGAGCTACAACGACGCCCGCCACGCCATGCCGGCCGCGGGAGGATCCGACACCGTTTCACTCGTCCGGCATGCGGAGTCGGTGGCGAATCTCGAGGGTCGATGGCACGGGCGAACCGACGGCCCGCTCAGCGGTCGCGGGTCGGAGCAGGCGGAGCGTTTCGCAGCCTCGTGCCCCGGCGCGACCCGCGTGTTCTCATCGCCGCTGGAGCGGGCCCGGTGCACCGCCGAGGCGTATGCCCGGCTCTACGGATTGATCGCCTGCCTCGAACCCGAACTCGTCGAGATCGACTTCGCAGGGTGGGAGGGGATGACGACCTCGGAGATCGAGGAGCGATTCCCCGAGGAGTGGGCCACCGTGTTCGAGCAGGGCGTCGATCTGCCGAGGGGAGGATCGGGGGAGACCTTCGCAGGCGTCGGCCGTCGCATGGAGCGGATCGTGTCCACCCTGCAGAGGGCGCAACCCGACGAACACCTTGCCTTCTTCAGCCACGGGGGATCGATCTGGGCACTGGTTGCCCGCGTGATCGGTCTCGCCTGGCCGGGGTTCCGTTCCCTGGGCCTCCCCGCCAACGCCGGCCTGACCCACGTCCAGTTCACCACCGACGGCCCGCGCCTCGTCGACTACAACCTTCCCCTGCGATGAGGATCCTCCTCGTCACCAACGACTACCCACCCCGGCCCGGGGGGATCCAGCAGTACCTCGCCGGTCTGGTCGGCGCGCTCGATGCCGAGGTGCGGGTGCTCGCCCCTGCCCATCCCGGGGCCGGGGAAGAACCCGCGGTGTTCCGCGGGCATCGCCGCTTTCTGTGGCCGACGGGCCGCACCCGCCGGTGGATCGCCGGGCACGTCTCCGAGTTTGTACCCGATGTGGTCCTGTTCGGGGCTCCTCACCCCCTGGCACACCTCGGCCCCCGGCTCCGGCGCGACACCGGGGTGGGGTATGCGGTGCTGTGCCACGGCGCCGAAATCGTGGTCCCGGCGGCCCTCCCGCTGTTGCGCACGCTGGTCAAGTATCCGTTGCGCCGGGCCGACGTGGTCTTCGCCACCTCCGGGTACACCGCCGGGCGGGTGCGGCGCCTGGTAAAGCGGTCGCCGGTCGTCGTGGGCGCCGGGGTCGAACCCCGGTTCTCCCCGGGACCCGGCGGCCCGGATCGGCCCGTGGTCGGGTGCGTGTCGCGGTTCGTGCCCCGTAAGGGGCAGCGTCGCGTGCTCCGGGCCGTCGCCGCCCTGCGTGCCGAGGGGCGTGACGTCACCGCGATGCTGGTCGGCGCCGGCCGCGATGAGGCCTCCCTGCGCCGACTCGCCGGGCGGCTCGGCGTCCCCACACGCTTCGAGGTAGCGGTTCCGTACGACACCCTTCCCCGGCTCTACCGGGAGATGACGATCTTCGCCATGCCCTGTCGGTCGCGGTGGTTCGGCCTCGAGGCGGAGGGACTCGGCATCGTGTACCTCGAGGCGGCCGCCACCGGTGTGCCTGTGGTCGCCGGCGATTCCGGAGGCGCTCCGGAGACGGTGCTGCCGGGCGAGACCGGCTTCGTCGTCGACTCCGACGACACCCTGCTCGCAGCACTCCGCATGCTGCTCGACGATCCGGGGATGGTGCGCTCCATGGGGTCGGCGGGACGGTCCCGGGTTGCCGAACGGTTCTCGTGGAATGCGGTGGCGGGTCGCTTCGGCACCGGCTTCAACTCGATCATCGCGGGCAGAGGTAGCGGAGAGCGTCCTTGACATTCGGCGGTCGGCAGGCGTACACCTACAGCCGAGTCGGTGTCACGCCGACCCTTTTCCCTACGAATCAAGGTCGATGAAACTCGTCATCGTCGAATCACCAGCAAAGGCGCGCACGATCGCCGGCTACCTCGGCGCGGGATTCGTCGTGGAGTCGTCGATCGGTCACGTCCGTGATCTGCCACGCAACGCCGCCGACGTTCCGGTCTCCCACAAGAAGGAGGCGTGGGCCCGCCTCGGGGTGGACACCGCCAACGACTTCAAGCCGCTGTACGTCGTCCCCGCGGACAAGAAGAAGCAAATCGGCCATCTCAAGAAGCTGATCAAGGAGGCGGAGGAGCTGTACCTGGCGACCGACGAGGACCGTGAGGGTGAGTCAATCGCATGGCACCTGACCGAGGTGCTCAAGCCGCGCATCCCGGTCAAGCGCATGGTGTTCCACGAGATCACCCCCGACGCCATCCGCCACGCCGTCGACTCGCCGCGCGAACTCGACCGTCGCCTGGTCGACGCCCAGGAGACCCGTCGCATCCTCGACCGTTTGTTCGGTTACGAGGTGTCACCCGTCCTGTGGAAGCTGGTGCGTCCCAAGCTGTCGGCGGGACGGGTGCAGAGCCCGGCGATCCGAATCGTGGTCGACCGGGAACGCGAGCGCATGCGGTTCAGGGCCGCGGCGTACTGGGACGTCGCCGGCGAGTTCTCGGTGGCGGCCGGCACCTTCGGGGCAATCCTCAGCGCTCTCGACGGGGTTCGCATCGCCTCCGGGAAGGACTTCGACCGCGAGGGTGGGATCACCCGTGAGGACGTGATGCTGCTCGACCGGGCCGGCGCCGAAGGAGTGGTCGCCGACCTGGATGAGGCCGCGTTCACGATCCGCTCAGTGGAGAGCAAGCCCTACCGGCGGTCGCCATATCCCCCCTTCCGTACCTCGACGCTGCAGCAGGAGGCCGGCCGCAAGCTCCGGTTCACCTCCCAGCACACAATGCGGGTGGCGCAACGGCTCTACGAGAACGGGTACATCACCTACATGCGCACCGACAGCGTGTCGCTCTCCGAGAGCGCCATCGCCACAGCGCGGGCCCAGGTGATCGAGATGTACGGCCGTGAGTACGTCCCGGACTCACCGCGCATCTACATCTCGAAGGTGAAGAACGCCCAGGAAGCCCACGAGGCGATCCGCCCCGCGGGCGACACCTTCCGCACCCCCGATCAGGTTCGTCGCGGCCTGACCCGCGACGATGCCGACCTGTACGAGTTGGTGTGGAAGCGCACCGTCGCCTCGCAGATGTCCGACGCCGTCGGTGAATCGGTCCAGGTGCGGCTCGGTGGGACCGGGGCGTCGGGCCGCGATGCCGAGTTCTCCGCCTCGGGCAAGGTGATCTCTTTCCCCGGGTTCCTCCGCGCCTACGTCGAGGGATCCGACGACCCCGACGCCGAGCTCGAGGACCAGGAGCGGCGGCTCCCGCCCATGTCCGAGCGGGAGCGGGCGGTCGCCGAGCGTCTCGAGGTCGCCGGTCATGAGACCAAGCCGCCGGCCCGGTATACCGAGGCCTCGCTGGTGAAACGCCTCGAGGATCTCGGCATTGGGAGACCGTCCACCTACGCCTCGATCATCCAGACGATCCAGGATCGGGGGTACGTGTGGAAGAAGGGATCCGCTCTCGTCCCGTCATTCACCGCGTTCTCGGCGGTCCGGCTCCTCGAGGAGCACTTCACCGATCTCGTCGACTACGGGTTCACCGCCCGTATGGAGGAGGACCTCGACGAGATCGCCGACGGCCAGCGCAAGATGGTCCCGTACCTCAAGGCGTTCTACTTCGGCAACGGCCACCCCGGCCTGGTCGAGCTGGTGAGCAAGGCGTTCGACAAGGCCGATGCCCGGGAGATCAACACGCTGCCGTTCGAGGGGCTCGAAGGGGTCGTTCTGCGCAGCGGCCGGTACGGTCCCTACCTGGAACGCGGGGAGGATCGAGTCGGCGTGCCCGAGGATATCGCGCCCGACGAGCTCACCCCGGCGAGGGCCACCGAGTTGCTCGAGGCGCCGTCGGGAGATCGCGTGCTCGGCGATGACCCTGTGACCGGGTTGGCGGTCCTGGTGCGCAGCGGCCGGTTCGGTCCCTACGTTCAGCTGGGGGAGAACGGGGACGGTGCGAAGCGGCCGACCGCCTCCGTCTTCAAGAGCATGAGCGTCGAGACCTTGACCCTGGAGGAGGCGCTGCAACTCCTGTCTCTGCCCCGCGTGGTCGGGCACGACCTGCAGACCGGTGAGGAGATCACCGTGGCCAACGGCCGGTACGGCCCGTACGTGAAGCGGGGGGCAGACACCAGGAGCCTCGCAACCGAGAGCGAACTGTTCACCGTCACCCTGGAGCAGGCGATGACGATCCTCGCCCAACCCAAGAGGCGCCGCGGTCAGGCGGCGAAGGGCCCGCTGAAGGATCTCGGGGCCGACCCGTCCACCGGATGGAATGTCGTCGTCCGCGACGGGAAGTTCGGGCCGTACGTCACCGACGGCGGCGTCAACGTCTCGCTGCGGCGCGAGGACACCGTCGAGCGGATGACGGTCGAGCGTGCCTCGGTGCTCCTCGCCGAACGCCGCGAGAAACTCGAAGCCGAAGGCAAGCCGGTAAAGGCGGGTCTCCCGCCCGTGGGGTGAACGCGTCATCCGACGCCTGACGCCCGACATCCGACGCCCGACATCCGACGCCCGACATCCGATTCCCGCCGCCACATCTTCTGCAAACGGGCGACGGGCGACGGGTAACGGGTAACGGGCGACCGTGGCTCCAACGCTTCCTGATAGCCTCGCCCGGTGACGGAAGCCCCCCGCCGCTCCGCATGGGCCCTGATGAGATCGGGGCCGTTTTCTCGTCTGTGGAAGGCCGGGTTCGTGAGCAGCACCGGCGACTGGGTCGCCATGCTGGCGACGCTGTCGTTGGCGGACGCCCTCGCCGGAGGGGGCGGCGTGGTCCTCGCACTCACCTCGCGCATCGTCCCCGGGCTGTTCTTCGCCGCCATCGGCGGCATCGTCGCCGACCGGCTCAACCGCAAGTACGTCATGGTCACCGCCGAACTGGGGCGGGCATGCCTGGTGCTGTCGCTCGCCTTCGCCGAGTCGATCCAGTACCTGCTGTTGGTCAACCTGGCCCTCGAGGCGTTGACCCTGGTGTTCCAGCCGGCAAAGGAAGCGACCGTCCCGACATTGGTGTCGAAGAGCGAGCTCGTGCAGGCCAACAGCCTCTCGCTCAGCGCCTCCTACGGCACGTTCCCCCTCGGCGCGGCGATCTTCACCGGGCTGGCTTCACTCGGTGACAACGTCACCTTGGGCGGCCTGCTCCCCGGAACCCAGGAGGGCCTGGCCTTCTTTGTCGACGCCACCTCGTACCTGGTATCGGCGGCGTTCATCTCCACCCTGCCATCGATGGTGCGGCGCAAGCGGCCACCGGGTGCGCGGCGCTGGAATCCGATGGCGGTCGTGCGCGACCTCAGGGAAGGCGTGACGTTCGTGGCGTCTCACCGACGGGTGCGCCCGGTGGTGATCGCCATGACCACGGCTCTCGCCGGCGGAGGGATCATCGTGGTGCTCGGCAAGCCGTACGCCACCGACGTGCTCCACTCCGGTCCGGCCGGTTTCCCCGCCCTGCTCACCGGGTTCGGGCTCGGTGCCGGATCCGGGATCATCCTCGTGACCATCTTCGGTCCGCGTTTTCGGCACAAGGACGTGCTGTTCGGCATCGCCCTGCTTCTCACGGGGGCGGCGCTCTCTGCCGCGGCGTTCGTGAAGACCATCATCGGAGCCGTCGGTTGGGTGGCGGTGATGGGGGTGGGTGCTGGTGCCGCCTACGTGCTCGGGTTCGCCCACCTCCACGAGCAGGCGGACGACGCGGTGCGGGGCCGCACCTTCGCCGCGCTGTTTTCCCTCCTGCGGATCGGGCTGCTCACCTCGATGCTGCTCGCCCTTCCTGCCGCCGCCTTCTTCGACGGCCTCCTCCCCGGTCTCCTCGCCACCGGGTCCCGCGATGTCCTCCTCCTCGGTGGGGTGACGATGGTGAGCACCGGGTTGCTCACCCTGTGGAGCGTGCGGCGCAGCCTCATCGCCCTCAGCCATTCCGCCCGGCCCGAGGTGGGGGCTGCCACCGAGGCGTTCCGCAAGTACCGCAAGACCGTCACCGGGCTCGGGGAGAACGCCGAGGTCGATCGGATCGACGGCGGACCCGGCAAGTGAACCGCTATGTCGCCGTCGAGGGCATCGACGGGGCGGGCAAGTCGACGCTCGCTCGAGACCTGGTCACGGCCCTCCGCCAACGGGGCCACACCGTGACCGCGGTGCGTGAGCCCGGCGGCACCCCGGCGGGTGAGGCGATCCGGGAGATCGTCCTCGGCCGGACCTCGGAACTCCAGAACTGGACGGAGGCGCTGCTCTTCGCCGCAGCACGCGCCCAGTTGGCGGCGACGGTGGTCGCCCCGGCGCTGGAGCGCGGCGACATCGTGGTCACAGACCGCTCCTACTACTCATCCCTGGCATATCAGGGTGCGGGCCGCGGGCTCGGGGTCGACATCGTGCGCACCGTGAACGAGGCCGGACTGCGCGGGGTGGTGCCGGGTGTCATCGTGCTCCTCCGCATCGACGCCGAGGGGGGCCTGGCGCGCGAGGACGAGCGGGACCGGATTTCCGTCGAGGGAGTCGACCTGCAGCGGCGGGTGGCTGCGGCCTACGACGCCCTTGCCGCCGCCGAACCAGAGCGGTTTGTCGTCGTCGACGCCACGCGGCCGCTGAGCGAGATCGTCGCCGAAGTGGTGACGGTGCTGGAGCGGCGATGGTGAAGGGCTTCGAAGGAGTGATCGGCCACCACCATGTGGTCGAACTGCTCGCCGCAGAGGCGGCCAACCCGACGCACGCCTACCTGTTCGTCGGTCCCGCCAGTGTCGGCAAGGCGGCGGTGGCGCGCCGGTTCGCCGCCCTGTTGCTCTGCGGCGACGACCCGGAATGCCGTCGCCGGGTCCTGGCGGACCTCCACCCCGATCTGATGTCCGTGGAGCCCGACGGGCGCACCGCGCTCGGCGTCGAGCGTGCCCGGGACACGGTGGCGCGCGCCGTGCTCACCCCGGTCGAAGCCGACCGCAAGGTTTTCCTCTTCGAGGAGGCCGGGGCGATAAACGACGAAGCGGCAAACGCACTGCTCAAGACGCTCGAAGAGCCCACGGCATCGACGATCTTCATCCTGGTCGCAGAGTCCGAGGACGATCTTCCCCTCACGGTGTCCAGCCGTTCGCGCACGGTGCTGTTCGGCCGGGTGTCGGAAGACGAGATCGTCGCGGCCCTCGCCGAGCGCGGGATCTCCGACGACCAGGCACGACGCGCGGCCGTCGCCGCCGGAGGGCGTCCCGGGCTCGCACTCCTGCTCGCCACCCGTCCCGAAGTAGCCGCCTTCCGGGCGGCCTGGTTGTCGGTGCCCTCCCGGCTCACCTCTCAGCCGGGAGACGCCATCCGTCTCGCCGAAGCGATGGTGGCCGCCGCGGATCCGCTCCTCGAGGGCCTTGCCGAACGGCAGGAGCACGAACTCGGCGTCGCCGACAATGAGGGAAGGGATCTTCGCGTGATCAGGGACCGCCACGAGCGGGAACGGCGCAGGGCGGCGGCGGCCCTCCATCTCTCCGGACTCGAGATCCTCGCCACCTGGTACCGGGATGCCGCGGTCGCCTCGTTCGGCGGTCCGGTTCGCAACCGGGACGTCCCCGGCACCGACCTCGCCGGCATCGGTGCCCGGGAGGCGGTCGCCAGTGCCCGCCGGGTGATGGTCACCGCGGATTCGCTCGAATTGAACCAACGACCCGAGCTCGCCTTCAGCGCGCTCTTCGCCGAACTTGGCGCATCGGCCTGACCCCGGGTTCCCCCGCGGTGCACAGACCGCCTGGCGCTTGGCGGCGCCTGTGGCGCGGGGTCTGGGACGGTGGTGGGTGGACTACGAACGCCGGGGCGCGGCGGTCCCCGAGGGGCCGGTGGTGGTCGCCGCCAACCATTACTCCCATGTGGACCCGGTGGCGATCGGGATGTCGCTGGGCTTGATCCGGTTCCTCGCCGTCGACGAGTTGTTCGGATCGTCGCGCTTTTTCGACGGCCTGACCCACTGGCTCGGCGCCATCCCGATGCCGCGCACCCGGGTGCCACTGGGGGCGCTGCGGAGCGCACTCGCCGAGCTGGCGGCCGGCGGCACCGTGGGCCTGTTCCCGGAGGGGGTGCGGGTGTGGGTGTGGGGTGAGACCGAGCCCCGGCGCGGGGCGGCCTGGCTGGCGCGCCGCGCCGGGGTGCCCCTCATCCCGGTGGCGATCGCCGGGACCGACCGGGTGATGGGGAGGGGAGCCCGCCGCATCACCCGCGCCCGGGTGACCGTGGTGATCTGTGATCCGATCCAGCCCGCCGACCACGCCGGTGCACGCGATCCGGTGGGCGCCATGACCGCGGAGTGGAAGAGGCGGGTGGGGGAGGCGCTGGAGGTGGTGTACCGGGAGTGGGCGGAAGAGGTCGCCCGTCGCCCGCCTCCCGCCTCCCGCAAGAGACCCAGCAGGTAACCGGCGGCGTCCGCTGTAGTGGTTGGCGGGCGTCGGGCGTCGGGCGACGGGCGTCGGACAAGGGGCAACAGCGTCCCTACCCTCACCTCGTGCGCCTCCTCATCGCCGGCTCCTCGGGTCTCATCGGGACCGCGCTCACCGCATCGCTGGAGCGTGACGGGATCGAGGTGCGACGGCTGACCCGCCCCGAGAGCCACGTTCCGGGGATCCCGTGGGATCCCGCCTCGGGAAAGATTCCGGCCGACGCCCTCGACGGGGTCGATGCGGTGGTGAACCTCGCCGGACGCGGCATCGGCGAGAAGCGGTGGTCGGAGGGCGAGAACCGACTTCTCATGGAGAGCCGCACCGCCCCCACCCGTCTGCTCGCCGAGGCGGTCGCCGCCCGACCCCAGGCCCAGGTGCTGCTCAACGCCTCGGCCATCGGGTTTTACGGAGACGGCGGTGACCGGATCCTCGACGAGGGTGCGAGCCCGGGACGCGGGCCCCTCGCCGAGTTGTGCGTCGCCTGGGAGGCGGCCACCGCTGCGGCCGCACAAGCGGGATCGCGGGTGGTACTCCTCCGCAGCGGGATCGTGCTCAGCACCGCGGGAGGGGCGCTGGGACGGCTGCTCGCCCCGTTCGGCCCGCGCTGGCTGAGCCCGTACCGCTGGGGTCTCGGCGGTGTGGTCGGTCGTGGGACCCAGTACTGGTCGTGGATCACCCTCCACGACGAGGTGCGCGCCATCCGTCACCTGCTGTCGTCCTCGCTCGCGGGCCCGGTCAACCTGGTGTCGCCGAACCCGGTCACCCACCGTGAGTTCGTCAAGGCACTGGGACGGGCACTGCACCGACCGACCGTGATGCCGATCCCGCGGTTCGTGCTCCGGCTCGTGCTCGGCGGAGCGCTCGCCGATGCGCTGGTGCTGGACGGACAGCGGGTGGTGCCGTCGCGGTTGCGGTCCGACGGGTTCCGCTGGAACGACATCGACCTGGACGCCGCACTCGGCGCCGCGCTGGCACGGCCCTGACGGTTGTCGGCCCGCGCGGCGCGCGGCTGTGGCAACATTGCGCCGACTTGGCCGGGAGGCAGCCATGACCGATGCTCGAACCAGGGTCGACGAACTCCTCGATCGCCTCCTCGCGGAGCACGATCCGCGTGGCGACCCAAAGGAATTCCTCGGCGCCCGGTTCGATCGCGGTCTCGCCTGGGTGTGGTACCCCGAGGGTCTCGGCGGTATCGGCGCCGAGCCTGAGTGGGCGCCTTCCTCGGACAAGAGTGCGACGCTCTGTGCCAAGGTCTCGTTCTCATGGATCGGCGCTGAGCCTTGGTTTGCACGTGTGTAGTCACTGGGTGTCACACCGGTGTGTTCACGGAAGGCACGGGTGAATCCCGCGGGCGTCGCGAATCCGACCTGCCCACCCGTCCATCCGATTTCGCGGCCGGAGTTCAGGTATGCGATTGCTGCCGCGATCCGGGCCGAGGTGCGCCAACGCGCGAAAGGCAACCCCGTCTCCTCCGTGAATCGGCGCTGCAGGGTGCGGACGCCGATCTTGAGTTGCCGGGCGAACTGGGAAAGCTCCGTGTCGTCGGCTGGCGTCCGTAGAAGCGTGCGAGCGATCTCGAGGGTCTCGGCCGAGCGTGGCAA
>Ga0209520_10002271_pt1 | contig 11073 bp, 11 predicted proteins | sample Rifsed16ft1_FD_184009 | JGI IMG/M metagenome (GOLD analysis project Ga0209520, IMG submission 184009) | Soil microbial communities from Rifle, Colorado, USA - sediment 16ft 1 (version 2) | ecosystem: Environmental > Terrestrial > Deep subsurface > Rock core/Sediment | place: Rifle, Colorado...
CTCACGATCGCCCGCCGAAACCAGGAGGGACCCTCCCTCGGCGGGAAGGTGCCGGAGGATCGCGGCCGGCGATTCCAGCGGGCGGCCATCGCAGAACTCGAGGGGCTCGCCGTCGTCGGAGGACATCACCGCCACAGCGCCGCGCAGGAGGTCGGCCTGGATCCCGGGCGCCTCCGCGATACGTGCATCGAACCGGAGGGGTTCGTGGAGCCAGAGGTAGCCCAGGCACGCCTCGCAGAGCCACGAGCCGCTCGGCTCCCGGCAGCGGACGCAGGCGGTGACCGCCACGGGAGGGACCACCCGCCCGGTCCCGCATAAAGAGGCACGGTTTGGTTATCAAGTCAGATTCTCGATTCCGAGAACAGGAACAGGGGACCCGCGAACGCTTATGGCGGGCACGGCGATGCGCGTGCATGCTGTCCGTCCGTCCGGGTCGCGCGGAGGAGCGCGGCCTGTTCTGGCGCGCGACGATGGAGACCGTGTGGAACGACATCCCCGTCGAAGAGAAGCGGGTCCTCACCTGGGAGGTCTTCGAGAAGCACTTCCGACAGCGCGTGACGCCCGTGCTCGACTTCGAGGGGACCGAGTTCCTCGTGGCGGAGGACGAGGGTCGAGTCGAGGGGTACGTCCTGATCGGCCTCATCGGCTCCTTCTACTCCCCGGAGAACCATGGTTTCGTCTACGACATCTGGGTGCGGCCCGAAGCCCGCGGCCGGGGCGTCGGGAAGGCGCTGCTCGACGCGGCGTTGCGGCGGTGCCAGGAGCGCGGCCTCTGGAAGATCAAACTCGAGGTGTCGGCGGCCAACGCCCGCGCCCGCGCAGTGTACGCGGCGGCGGGCTTCCGCGAGGAACGCCTCGTCCTCGGGAAGACCCTGCGGTAGTCACAGGTGCGGCGCCGCCCGCGGCGGCTGGACCTCGAAGGGGTTCACCGTGCGCGGAAGCGCCCGGCGGACGATCTTGAGGAGCTCCTGGCGGATCTTGGAGGCCTGATCGGGGCCCGTGAACGGCTCCACGGCGGCGACGAGCCGGCGGAGGACCTCGTAGAGCTGCTCCGGCTTCGGTTTCGTGAAGTCGATGCCGACCTCCTTGAACTTGTGGCGGATGATCGGCATGGCGACCTCCAGGTTCCCCACCATCTGGCAGAAGGTGGAGATGAGGCGGTCCTCCAGGTCGAGGAGCGGATCGACGTCGCGGGGCGGGGCCTCCACGAAGAAATCCAAGTTCGGCTTGCGGTCGTAGAGCAGCTCGGTCCCGAGGTGGCGGAAGGCCTGCTCCACGCCGTCCCCGGTCTTGGCGCTCGTGAGGATGTATGGGACGCCCATGACCGTGGCGAGGCCCTCGAGCTCCTGGGCGTCCAGCTCGCGGTTCGGGAGGTCCCACTTGTTCGCCGCGAGGACCGTCGGGATCGGCCCGACGGCCTCCAGGAGGAACCGCAGCCAGGAGTCGAAGTGGTCGAAGGTCTCGTGGCGCGTGGAGTCGCAGACGAGGAGCAGGCCGCGCGCTCCCTTCAGGGCGAAGCGCTGCACGGTCTGGAAGTCCGCCTGGCCGACGACGTCCCAGATCGTCTGCACGAGCTCGATGGGGCCGTGAGGACCGTCGATCAGGAGCGACTTCTTGCTGATGTTCGTCCCCAGGGTGGAGATGTACCTCTCGTCGAAGGTGGCGTGGACGAACTGCCGGATGAGGCTCGACTTCCCCACGCTGGCGTCCCCGAGGAGGACCACCTTCTCCCGAGCGAGCTCTGGCACAACCCCGGAGTGCGTCGCTTGCGGCCATAATCCTTCCCGGCTCATTCTCAAGGGAGATTACACGAGAATCCGACCGGGAGCCCTCCGCCGCCACCGTTCCCCTCGTTCTCCCTCTGACACTCCTCCTACCGCCTACGCGTCAAGGACTCTGGTGCAGGCTTGGCGCCGCCCCGTCATCTTGATATACTGTATCACTTGTATAGACAACGATGCCTCTCGTAACGGTCCGGCTGGACGAGGAGACCAAAGCCGCGATGGAGTCGCTCCCCGGCGTCAACTGGAGCGAGGTCATTCGTCGGAGCATCCGGGACCACCTGGGCTCCCAGAAGCGACAGAACCGGGTCGAGGCCCTCCTCCTCATGGAACGAATCAGTACGAAGGCCCCCAAGGGCTACGACAGCGCAAAGGTCATCCGGTACTGGAGGGATCGCCGCGATGGAAGGCCTCGTCGCTGACGCGTCGGTCGTCGTCAAGTGGTTCGTCGAGGAGACAGACCATCCGCGGGCCCGCGATCTCCGAAACGCCTTCCTCGCGGGACGCCTCGACCTCGCCAGTCCGAGCCTGCTGCCCTACGAGGTGCTGAACGCCCTCCGGTATAGCGGGGTCATGAAACCCGCCACCCTCCAAGCCGCTGCGGAGGCCCTGGACAAGGCCAGTATCCCGCTGTACCCCCTGGAAGGGAGCCTCGCGAAAGAAGCGCTGGCCCTCGCCGCATCCAAGTCGATCACCATCGACGACGCCAGCTACGCCGCTGTGGCCAGAATCCTGGGGCGGCGGCTGGTCACCGCCGACGATCAACTCATCGAGGCACTCGGCGACACCGTGGATGTGGTCCACATTCGGGACTGGACGCGCCGTGAAGAAGAGGGGGGCGGAGGCTCGTGAGTTCCCGCCGGGAGGACCCCTTCGGGGGTCTCGCTACCCGAACGCCTCCCGCAAACGCTTATATAACGTCCACACGTCTTTGCAGGCAAGGCGAGAACCATGCTACAGATTACTTTGACCGACGCCGCCACCTCGAAGCTCAAAGAGCTCATCGAGAAGAACGCGAAGACGCCGACCACCTACCTCCGCGTGTACGTCGCCGGCGGCGGGTGCTCGGGGATGTCCTACGGGATGGCCCTGGACGACCAGCTGAAGGATGGCGACGAGATCGTCCATAACAACGGGATCAAGGTCGTGACGGACCAGAACTCGCTGCAGTACCTGGACGGATCCACCGTGGACTACGTGGAGACGGTCCAGGGGACCGGCTTCGCCATCACGAACCCGAACAACTGGTCCTCGTGCGGCTGCGGCAAGTCGTTCTCGCCGAAGGGCGAGGCGGCCCCGGACGCGGGCGCGGGGCACCACGGCGGCCACGACGGTCACAACCACTAAGGCCGAACCGTGGACGCATGATTCCCTCGAGTCAGAGCGAAGCGGCTCGCCGGGCCTATCTATATTATCATGCTAACATAAATTAGCCAGGCGACTCTCGAAAGAGATCGCTCCGACACGTGGGGAGTGCGACGGAGGCTAGTAGAACCCGAGGAGCACTTTGGCGGCGACCTCGCGGCCCTCCCTCTTCGAGACCCCGACAAAGAGGTCCGCCTGCGCGAGGCGTTCGCGCACGTGCTGCGCAATGCGCTCCACCTGGACCGGCGCGAAGTCTCCTTCAAGGACGAGCACCGCCACCTGGGCGGTCTCCACGGGCATGTCGAACCAAGGGGACTTCAGGGCCTCGGCAACGGCGAGCTCCTCGGGGCGTTCGAACGCGGCGCTTGACCCGGCCCCGAACCGCAGGTACGCGGTACGGCGTAAGGAGAACTTCAGGGCACGGAGATCCTCGAGCGTGAGGACCGCCGAGAGCATCGCGATGGGCTGGACCATGAAATGCCCGAGGACGTCGAAGGTCTTCCCCAGGGGGAGGTTGGCGGCGATCTTCGAGATCCCGTCGTTCGGGAAGGTCGCCAGGCCGTCCACACGCGACTGGAGGAGCTTGAGCGCCTCGGCGGCGTTCGCCTGCCGGCCCGGCCCCTCCACGCGGAAGGGGGTGTTGACGATCGCGAAGGTGGCGGCGCCGACCTTGTTCGCGACGCGCACGGCGACGTTGGAGGCCCAGGAGCCCATCTCGCCGCCGAGCCCCGCCAACACGAAGACGAGGTCGGGCTTGCCGAGGAACTCCGCGAGCTTCTTCTCCTCGTCGGACCGCAGCTCCCGCATCACGGAGTCGTCCACCTCGGCGAGGCCGCGGAGCTTCCACTTCCCGAGGAGGAGGTGCTTCGGGATCCCCGCCATCGCGGTGGAGGGCATGTCGTTCACCGCCACGGGCTCGAAGCGGCTCAGGTGGGGGAGGGAGTGGAGGGCGTTGCAGCCGGCGCCGCCGCAGCCGATGACGAAGCCGAGGGGGTGGGAGGGTTCGCCGGCGCCGCAATGGTGGAGGAGAGGCATGGGGGCGGGAGTCTGGTCGAAGGGATGAACCTTGGCGGCATTTCCTCTCACCCCTTGGCGAACCAAATTCTTGTCCGTGTTTAGTGAGGAAAATGGCATGTCACCTACAAAGCACCGCCACAAAGCCTGTCAAGAGGACCGTTCCCTGCGCGCACGTGGTGAGTTGATGGTTCAGCAGTTCTGGAGAACGACGACCGTGGCAATCGCCTTTTTGACGCTGTTCTTGTCTGGCGGGGGGACGGCCATGAGTTCCTCAGAACTACAGCCCGTCGGAGCCCCTGAACTGGAGACCGCAGGAGTGCCCGCCAACTACCCAATTGTCGTCGCCTCCCGGAACCAAGCCCATCCAGTCATCTATCGGGATGTTGTGGCCTGGTTGAATGAGAGCGGGAAATCGGGATTCTTCGGGAATGCGTATACTGTCTACTGGGTGAACCTCACCAGCGGACTGCGAGGAGGCTCGCTCAATCCGAACGCCAATGAAGAGAGCCTTCAGTTCCGGGACGGCCGTCTCTCCTACGCCGGCCGGTACTTCCTGGGGCCGAGTAATCTCGTCAATGGCATCACAGTTCTGGACTTTCGGTCAGGCCAGCCCAGGAGCGGACGAGGATTCTCACCTCGTCACGGCGACCTCGCCACTTTGGGTTTCCATCAGGGGGTCGTCACGGACAAGCACTTTGTCGTGGTCTCCGATTGGTGGAGTCCTGGCATGTGTTGTGCCCTCTTGGCGTATGATTATGGGGGCAATTCGAACGGAGGTGGCCACGCGTACTTCTCTGGGGACTACGGCCCCGTCGCCGGATCGGACTGGGTGGCAGTTGTTAACAACCCCTACCTGGGCCCTCACGGCTATACAACGGAGCCGGAAGACTATATCACTGAGCTGAGCGCCGTCTTCCCCGGTACGAAACAGGCGCAGATGCAGTTAACAAATAACCGGTACCTCTCCCTCCAGGTCCAGACAAGCGGCGGGTTCTCCGCGTGCGGGGATCTGGTTCAGGAGATTTTTCCAAGCGTGACTGGAAGAAGGGCTTTCTGGCAGGACAACAGAAACACGGAGAAATTCTTCAAGGACGGATTCGACCCCCTTATGAACCCTTGTTGGAGAGCGCGCGCTCCAGACAACTGGGACATCTACAGCTACGATCTCACCACCCGCCGAGAGGTTCTCGTTCGTAACGCCCCATGGAGCGAAGCCCGCCCCAACTCGGACGGAGCCACGCTAGTCTGGACAGACAACCGGAATGGGAACTGGGACATCTACGCTCTCGATCTCGAGACGGGCCGGGAATGGCGTGTCACGGACGACCCCGCCACCCAGACAGACCCCGCCGTCTACGGGAACTGCATTGTCTGGGCGGACAACCGCCACGGCGATTGGGATATCTACGGCACATGTCCCCTACGAAGGCCGAATGCCACGCCCACCATTCGGTCATTCACCGCCACGCCTGGCCTGGAGGGAGGGCAGGTGTGGCTGACCGCCACCGCGACAGACCTTGAGAACGATCCGCTCACCTACGCCTTCGATTTCGAGTCCGATGGGATCTACGACGTTTCCGGCGCCCTGCCCACCGTCGCCGCGGTGTTTGGCGATGATTTCACCGGGAGAGCGACGGTCCGCGTCAGCGACGGCCACAGCACGGCGGAGGCTACCACACCCATTCGCGTAACGAACGTCCCGCCAGCGCTTCCTGCAGGAGTCGAGGCCACGGTGACCGCGGAAGTCACCCTCCGCGTGGCGGGGGAGAAGTGGCACGATCTAGAACTCTCCATCACCCAAGGCGGCTTGCCTACCGCCACGGCCTCGGTGCGGCGAATGCCGGGCTCTCCCACGGAACAGACGGGTCGGATCCCCCAGGCTCGCCTCCGCGTCCTCGAGCCGATCAGCTCCGTCGTGGTGACCTACACCCCCTCAGACGATCCGCCGAATGGGAGGGAATGGGGAGCGACGCCCGCGTGGCTCACCCTGAAATTCGAGGGCGGGAAGGAGGTCCAGTTCAGCCACGTCTTCAACGCACGGGACTCGTCTACCTGGACATGGAGACTTCCGGACGTTCGAGCCTTCCTGACGGGTGTTCCCGTGCACTTCCGGACCCGGGCCCGAGACCCCGGGAGCGACGACCTCGCGTTCCATTTCTCCTGGGGGGACTCGACCCCTGATGACTCTGTGGTCGCCTACAACAACGGTCTCGGGCCGGACCCACCCCAGTCTCCAGGCGGCATCTTCCCGTTCTCTGCTGAGGCGACCGTCGTTCACGCCTTCGCGGCCCCCGGGACCTATCCAATCCGGGTCACCGTCAGGGATGACGACGGCGGGGTTTCCGCAGTCGCATACTCTGTAGCGGTCGGTTAGGGGGGCAGTCCCGCCCATGCGCTCTCCGCGGACCGGCGTTCAACGGGCGGGGCGCCTTCAATAGGTCTCCACCACAAGACCTGGCACCTGAGAAAAGGAGCGATCGCGGGTGACGAGCACCTGCTGGGACACCTTCGCCGTCGCGGCGATCAGAAGGTCCACGGTGGCCAAGGCCACCCCCCGGCGAAGCAGTTCGGCGCCGAGACGTCCCGCTTCCTCCGCAGCGGCGGCATCGGTCGCCAAGACCTCCATTCCGGAAAGCCGATCCAGAAGGGTCCGCAGGGACGTGCCACCGCGGAAATAGGCACCACGGAGCACTTCGGCTAGGGCCGGCGCGGCGATGCTGAGGGGCTCGCCCGACCGATCCCACGCCTGCGCGCGCTCCCGAGCCCCCGGGTCCCCGCGAACGAGGTCGATGAGGAAGGTGGCGTCCAGGCAGCGCACGGACTACTCCCAGCGTTCCATCAGCTTGCGAAAGCGCTCTTGGTCCAGCTCTCGTCCTCGACGTATCGCTTCTTGGATCTTCTCGAAGTCCTCCTGGGGCATGTCCTTCCATGCTCCGGCCAGGTCGGCCAGCGGCCGACGCTTCCGCACAAGGCGTGCGATCAGGTCGTTGAAAGTCTCGTCCCCTCGCTTCTGGCGCTTCAGGAGGTCGTAGACCTCCGGGTCGAGGGCAATCGTCTTCACCTTGGGCGGCACATTATAGATACTGTCTATAGACATGATAAGCTTTCCGGAGCCCTGCGACACCCTCGAGAAACCCGACGTGCTCATGAGGGGGTGCTACTACATGTAGCCGTCAACACCCACTCCCCCTGGGCGGCTCTGCGGCCCCGTGCCCGTCCCTCGTTCACCCTCCCCGCCTCCCACCTTATCTACCCTGGACCGTTCCGCGAGTCGGATGGACGACATCGTCTGCGTGGGCGACGTCCACGAGGGCATCGCCTTCGGCTTCCGCATCGACCCGGAGACCGGCGTCTCGGAGCGGGCCCTCGACCTCCACCGCAACTTCGCGCAGGCGGCGGAGCACGCCATCCAGTCCAAGGCCGCGCTTTTCCTCGTCCTCGGCGACCTCTTCGACCGGCCCCACGTCCATCCCATCTACCGCGAGCTCGTGCGGCGGGACGTCATCGAGCCGCTGGCGAAGGCGGGGATCGAGGTCGTCCTCCTGGCGGGGAACCACGACCAGCCCCGGGCCGACGCGAAGGCGACGAGCCTGGACGACTTCCGCGGCTACCCCCACGTCACCGTGATCAAGAAGCCGCAGACGCTCGTGAAGGAGGTCCGCGGGAAGCACGTCGGCATGCTCTTCCTCCCCTACGTCCACCCGGAGCAGCTCGCCGACCTCGTCCGGGAGAAGTTCGGCCAGGAGGTCTCGCGCGACAGCTGGTGGGAGCTCGGGAAGGGGCTCCTCCGGGAATGGATCCGGCAGGAGTCCGCGGCGCTCGACGTCGACTTCCTCCTCCTGTTCGGGCACTTCTGGGTGACAAAGGCCCAGGTGCACTCGCACACGATGTCCGAGATTGTGCCTCATGACCTCGAGTTCGACCTCGCGATGCTGCCGCCGCGCGTCGATCTGGCGGTGTTCGGCCATGTCCACTACCACCAGGCGGTCGACGACCGGCTCGTGTACACCGGCGCCCCGGAGCGCATCGACTGGGGCGAGCGCGGCGACCCGAAGGGGTTCGTCACCCTCGACGTCGAGCGCAAGTCCTGGCGGTTCGTTGAGCTTCCCGCTCGCTCCATGATCCAGGTGGAGGTGGACGTCACCGCCGAAGCGGACCCGACCGCCGCCATTCTTCTGCGCATTCCCGACGACGTCAAGGACGCGCTCGTGCGCCTCCGCGTCACCGCCAACGAGGGCCAGCGCCTGTCCGTCGACGAGAACCGGATCACCGCCAAACTCGAGGGGGCGTTCCACCACGAGGCCTTCTGGAACCTCCCGCAGCGCGAGATCGTCCGCGGCGGGGAGGAGTTCCATGTCGATCCCCTGACGCTGTTCGAGGGCTTCGTCGCCGCCAACTTCGCGGCCCACCCGCACCGCGAGGCGATCGCGAAGGAGGGGACCGCGATTCTCAAGGAGGTGCTCGGGTAGATGTCCGCCGCGGTCGGTGTGTCCGCTGGCGCCCTACCCAAGGAGCCTGCCCGCCCCCCCGAGGGCTTCGTCCTGGAGGAGATCGAGCTCTCCAGGTTCATGCGCTACGCCGACCGCCAGGTGCTCCGCCTGGACCGCCAGTACACCGTGATCACCGGGAAGACGGGGGCGGGGAAGACTTCCCTGCTGGACGCGGTCACGTTCGCCCTCTACGCGCGATCCACGCGCACGGACTCGGGCGTGACGATGGAGGAGCTGTGCCGGCCAGGCGGGCACGTCCGCGTCGCGTTCCGCCAGCACGGGAGGGCCTACGCGGTGAAGCGCGGCCTGGACGGGAAGGGGCGCTCCTACTTGGAGGTCTGGGAGGGGGAGCACAAGATGCAGGGGCACATCCCCGAGCTCGAACTCGCGATCCGGAACGCCCTCGGCCTCGACTACGACGGCTTCCGGAACTCGACCGTGGTGCGCCAGGAGGAGATGCGCGCCCTCGGGGCGGCGAAGGGCTCGGAGCGCCTCGCCATCTTCTCGAAGCTGTTCCGCCTGGAGACGTTCGACCGCGCGCAGGAGCGCGCGGCGGAGCGGTTCCACGAGGCGGACCTGACGGTGCAGAAGAAGCAGCAAGACATACTCACGCGCGAGGAGATGCTCGCGAAGCTCCCAGAGTTGCGAGAGACGCTGGACCGGTCAGACCGCGCGCTCGCGCTCTCCGGTGAGGAACTGACATGCCTCCAGAAGGCGGTCGAGCAGGAGGAGGCCCGCCTCCGGGAGCTGGAAGCCTCTCACGAGGCTTTTGTGGGACGTAAGGCGGCGCTGGAGGACCTGGGGAAGCGGCGGAAGACCCTGGCAGAGAAGATCGAATCCCTCCGGAGCAAGGCGGAGACGGTCGCGCAGCTCCGTATGCGCGTGGATCGCCTAGAAGCCGCCACCAAAGACCTCGACACACTCACCGCCGAGGCGGAGGCCCACGCCACCTTGGAGGCGAAGGCGGAGGTCCTCGCGGCCAAGATGGAGGCGCTGCGGCGCTCGCGGAAGGCGCTCGAGGTAGAGCACTCCCGCCAAGTCAAATTGCTCAGTGACAGGATCTTTGCCGTGGAGAGGCGGGTCGCCCAGGTGAAAGGCACCGTACCGATCGGGGAGGCGTACGACCTCCTTCGTTCCGAGGGCCGGCTACAGGAACGGATAGAGCGCATCGAGCGGGAACTCGTCTGGCTAGCCGGCCGGGAGGACCTCGTCCCGCATCTCACCGCCGAGCGCCAGGGGGCGGCGATCGAGCTCGCCGAAGTCCGAAGGAAGACCGGAGGGATCAACAAGGACTCCTTCGTTCTCACCGAACTGCGGGACCAGCTCAACGAATACAAGATCAACCTTCGGCACGAGACGGGTGGATATCAGGTCCAAGCCGACGAGGGTGCTCGCGATCTTGCGGCCATGGAGGAGGAGAACCGGCTCCTAGGCTACGACGACGCAGCGCAGCAGCGGCAGCGGAATCTCAAAGCGACCATCCAGGAGAGGAAGGTGGAGCGGGAGGAACTCCAGCGGTGGCGCCGCCAGCTCGATGCCGCGGGCGACCCCGGCGCCCTGGTCGCGGACTCGTCACGGGAGCTCACGGAGGTGGACGGTGCACTCACCGCGGCGACCGCCAAGGTGGCCGGGCTGGAACCCCAGGAGCGGGAGTACGCCAAAGTCCGACGGGCGCTGGAGGATCACCGCCGTGAGACTCAGGCGAAAGCCCAGGAGGTCGGGAAGATGGAAGGCGACGCCCGCCGCCTTCGCCTCCAAATCGAGGAGCTGGAGAGGGACGCGGGGCGACTGGAAGCATCCCGCCAGGAGCTGAAGCACTTCCACGCCAGTCGCGAGGTCTTCACGGTCCTCAAGGACCAGGTGTTCCACCGCAAGGGCCTCACGATGTACGCGATTCACTCGCTCCTTCCTGCGCTCGCGGCGGAGGCCTCGGCGAACCTGAGCGAGCTAACGGACGGCCGCTTCGACTCCCTGACCCTGGAGACCTACGAGGAGAACCGCCAGCACGGCATCCGCGTGCGCGTCCGCGCCGTCGACGGCGCGTGGCGCGACGTGTCCGAGTTCAGTGGGGGAGAACGAACGCAGATCAACGCGGCCCTGCGCTTCGCGATCGCGAAGGAGCTGGCGAGCCTGCCCCAGGTGGGCAGGACCTATGGTCGGATGCGAACGCTGTTCATCGACGAGGGGGAACTTGGATCCCTGGACACGGAGGGATCGCGAGAGCTCTTCGTCCAGAAGCTGTTCCGCATGGGGCAGTTCTTCGCGCGCGTCATCCTCATCACGCACCTCTCCGAGGTCGCGGACCGGTTCGAGGCGCACGTGCGCGTGGAGATGACGCCCGAAGGGCGGTCCCGCCTCGCCCCCTGAGGCCCTCAGGAAGGGGTGTGCGCTTTCAACTCCCGAAGGCGGCTGCGGACGTA
>Ga0209520_10002272_pt1 | contig 11073 bp, 9 predicted proteins | sample Rifsed16ft1_FD_184009 | JGI IMG/M metagenome (GOLD analysis project Ga0209520, IMG submission 184009) | Soil microbial communities from Rifle, Colorado, USA - sediment 16ft 1 (version 2) | ecosystem: Environmental > Terrestrial > Deep subsurface > Rock core/Sediment | place: Rifle, Colorado...
CGCGCGCCGCGAGCCCGCCAAGGCCTCGTCCGGCCGCTACCTCAGCGAGCGCCCCCACGTCGAGCGCATCTATGGGCCCGTCGAGGTGGATTCCTACGACCCGGCCAAACGCGACAAGGGCCTCCACGACCTCTACGCGGACGGCGCCCGCGAGCTCTTCCTCTTCGTCGGGCGCCTTGCCGGGCGCAAGAACCCCAAGGAGGCCGTCCAAGTCCTTGCCGCCTACAACCGCGCGGGCGGCAACGCTGCGCTCCTTGTCGTCGGCGCCGGCAACCAAGAAGGGCCCATGGTCCGGCTTGCCAAAAAGCTCGGCGTCGGGCCCCGCCTCCACATCGTCCGCAACGTGCCCTTTGGCGAACTCCAACTCCTCTACGCGTCCTGCGACCTTTTCCTCTTCCCGGCCCTGTGGGAAGGCTTTGGCTACGTCATGGTCGAGGCCGCCGCCTCGGGCCTGCCCGTCCTCTCCCGCGGAGTCGGCGGCGCCCCCGAAGCCGTCCCCCCCGAAGCCGGCGCCACCTACCGCACCGTCGAGGAGGCCGCGAAAGCCATCCCCCGCCTCCTCACGCTCGACCGCGCCCAAATCGCGGCCCGCGCCAAGCAGGTGTTCAGCTTCGGACACTCAATCGACCAATACGAGAAGCTCCTGAAGGCCCTTGTAGCGGAAGGGAAGACATCGTCCAAGCCGCCCCCTCCCTGACGCCAAATGACCGAGCCAGATGCCTCGCTTCCACGCCACCGGCCCGCCTTCCGAACACCCTCAGGATACCTTGAAATACCGTCGGGGGCACGTGCGGCGATTGTCCAGAAGGCCCGCACTTTGACCTCTCCCGTCCTTTCCAACCTGCCCGGCCTCGTGAAGGGCCTCGGCTTCCGCGTCGCGTTTGCCGCCGCGCTCCCGGAGCGCCCCACCTTCATGATCATGCAGACCACCGTGGCCTGCAACTCAAGGTGCCGCATGTGCTCGATCTGGAAAATGGTCCCCGAGAACGAGCTTGCCCTCGACGAAGTCGTCCGCGTCTTCAAAGACCCCTACCTCAACAAGCTCCGGTGGCTCAACCTCACCGGCGGGGAGCCCTTCATGCGGCAGAACTTCGCCGAGATCGTCAAGGCCGCCGCCGACAACCTCCCGAACCTCGAGATCATCGCAATCCCCTCGAACGGCTTCATGCCCGACCGCGTCGAGAAGGTCACGCGCCAGATGCTCGAGTACCTCAAGGGCAAGGACATCCTGCTCAACGTGAACATCTCGATCGACGGCATCGGCGAGAAGCACGAGGAGATCCGCCGCATCCCCGGCGGCTTCGAGAAGTGCCTTGAGTCCCTGCGGCGCCTCCAGGCGATCGGGAAGGAAAACCCCCAACTCGAGTCCGGCGTCGAGGCGATCATCACGGCCCTCAACGTCGGCGAGATGCGCAAGATCTACGAGGGGCTCAAGGACAAGACCGACCACGTGAACCTCACACCCGCCATCATCTCGTCCTACTACCTCGGCAACGAGCAGATGGCCTCCGACGTGAAGCTCAAGGCCCCCGACATTGCCGAGATGCTAGGGTTCCTCAAGGAAATGGAGGAGAAGGAGCCCGCGTACGCGTACTACTTCAACAACGTGCGGTCGATCTACCTCCACGGCCACCGCACGTTCCCGTGCCTCATGGGCTGGAAGTCGATGTACATGAACGCGGAAGGGGACGTGTTCCCCTGCCACCTGCTGGGGCCCGACTACAAGATGGGCAACGTCCGCGACGGCCCCATGGAGGACCTCTGGGAGGGGGCGAAGGCCAAGTCCGTGCGCCAGCGGCTCAAGCACGAGGAGTTCTGCGCCGTGTGCACGAACAACTGCGACCTGCTAAACAACCTCAAAGAAGAGACCTGGAGCTTCGCCTCGTACATGCTCCAGCACCCGCAGACCTTCTCGCGGCTCCTCAAGGAAATCAAGGAGAAAGACCACCTTCGCAAGTACGCGGGCGGGCGCCTGAAGGTCAAGGCGTCCAAGGACGCGCCGCCGGCCTGAGGCCCCTCGCGGGGCTCACTGCGGCCGCGGGGAAGCTGCGTGCGGTCCCTCGTCTTCCTCGAGCACGAGCACGACTGGGTGCCCCGGTGCTTCGGCCACCGACAGGGCCGGGCCGCCAACCGAGCAGTCCTCGAGGCTTTCGAACTCTTTCAAGACCTTCTCGCCGACAAGCTGGCGCTCAAGAGCGCGCGCGGTAATTCGGTACGCAGGCATCGACCCATCCCCCAGGGCGTTCCGCTCGATCCGGCGCCGCCGTACATCAATCTTGCGCCGAAAACCCCCAACCCCATGTTGAGCGACATTCGCCCGCCCTCTCCCTGGCACCTCACTTCCCCGCGCTCACGAACCGGCCGCCCGCCCCGCGAACGGTCCCCGCCTCCTGGCAGGCCGCGAGCGTCTCGCGGAGCATGGCCTGCTGCGGCTCGATGTGGAAGCGCGATTTCAGGGCCTCCTCGAGTTCGGCGAAGCTCAAGGGCTCGTCGAGCGCCTTCGGCACGATGTTCCGGAGGTCCTCCCGCACGTTCCACGGGAAAATGAACCAGGTCCACTCCTCCTTCGTCACCTCCTTGGCGAAATAGTCGGGCGCGATGAGCGAGTGGGTGATGTGGAGCAGCGTCGCGCTCTTCAGCGCGCCTGGGTGCAGGGCCGCCACATGGTCGCGCGCCAGGGTCAGGGACTGGCCCGTGTCCGTGATGTCGTCCACGATGAGCACGCGCTTGCCCCGCACGTCGGTCTGGAGCGCCTGCGCGAGCTTGGCCTTGCCGTCCGGCGTTGCCGTGAGCCCCCAGTGCTCGGTCTTTACGGTAAAGAGGTTCTTCACGACGAGGTGGTCGCAGATCAGCCTCGAGGGGACCATCCCTCCCCGCGCCATCCCGATCACGATCTCGGGGCGGAAGGCGTCTTTCGCCATCCTGGCGATGAGGGTCTCCACCCAGGCCTCGACCTCGCCCCAGGAGACGAGCGCGCAGCGAAATCCGTCGGGCAAGCTGACCCCCCCTCAAAGCTCCGCGCCCTTCAGCGCGTCCTTGCAGGGGCACGCGCGCCTCTTCGGGAACTCCGGCGCCGCCGCCTCGATGAGCCGCCTCGCGTTGGCGACATTCAGGTCGAGCACCCGCAGGATCTCCTCGACCGAGACCGGCCGGTCGGCCCAGACATCGTAGTCCGTCGAGGTCGCGATCGACGCGTAGCACATCCCGAGCTCGCGCGCAAGCTGCGCCTCGGGGACCATCGTCATCCCGATCACATCGGCAAACTGGCGGAACATGCGCGACTCCGCGCGCGTCGAAAAGCGCGGGCCCTCGATGCAGATGTAGGTCCCCCCCTTGTGCGCCTTCAGCTTCAGTCGCTTCGCGTTCTTCCAAAGGACGCCGTTGAGCTCCGGACAGAACGGGTCGGCCGCCCCGATGTGCACGGTCTTCGGCCCGTCGAAATACGTAAGGTCTCGGCTCTTCGTCCAGTCGATGAACTGGTCGACGAGCACGATGTCCCCCGGCCGGATCTTCTCCTGAAGCGAGCCGACGGCGCACGGGGACACGATCCGCTCGACGCCGAGCTGCTTGAGCGCCCAGAGGTTTGCCCGGTAGGGCACCTTGTGCGGCGGGAGCTTGTGGCCCCGCCCGTGGCGCGAGAGGAACGCCACCGAGAGGCCCTTCAGCTTGCCGACCTCGATTTCGTCCGAGGTGGGTCCGTAGGGCGTGTGTAGGTTCACGCGGCGCACATTCGTGAAAAGCGCCGGGTCGTAGACCCCCGTGCCCCCGATGATCGCGATGCGGGCTCGCGGCGGCGCTGGCAAGGGCTGCTCCAGCGTGCGTAGCCCCAAGCGCGCGAAAAAGGTTTGGGGCGCGCCGCCCTGCGCACGGGACGTAGGCGCCAGTCGCCCTCGTTCCAGAGGCGAGATGGTGGCCCGGCATTTGTGCCTGGCCGCCGTCCCGCACGGTAGAGGCCGCCGCCCTCCCCTCGCGGGTCATTTTTGGAGCGTTTCCGCCCGCCGTGCACCCTCGCTGGTTGTCCCCTTTGCCCGTCCCCGCGTGGGGGTGCCGTCAGGCGTCAACCGTAGGCGAGGCTCCTGTGCTTAACGTCGATGACAATCACTTGGATCGCCCTCCGGTCAATGTGGATGATGACCCGAAAATCGCCCACCCGGATCCGATTGTACGGTGAATTGACAAGGCGGATGGAATAGCGCCCGGGGTCGGTGGCCGCCTGCACCACTTTGGCATGGATACGGCGTCGGACGGGGCCGTCGAGCTTCTTCATCGTCCCGGCGGCGGCGGCCGACCAGACTATGGCAAAGGTCGTCAAAGGCTCAACTCGCGCCGCAGTTGCTCGTCCGTCTTGAATTTCCCGGCCTTAACCGCGCGCAAGATCTCGTCGTAGCGGCGCATTGCGGCGGGGTTGATGTCCTCCAGGTCCTCCAGAATGCGTTCCAGGACGTCGTTGTAGCTTTCACGGCTGTGGAGTTTCATGGCGTCGAGGCGGGCCTTGAGGGTCCGGTCGATCTGGACCGTCGTCGTGGCGGACATGAACCCTTGTGTGGCGTGGGGACTTATAGATATTTGCCTGTCGCTATAGGTGGCTACAAGCTAGCCCCCTCGGCGATGCGCCGTGGGGAGGGCGGGGCGCGGCGAAGGGCGGCCTTGGTCAGGCCGCATCAAGAGGGGCGAAGTTGTCCGAGTCCAGGATCCTCAACTCCCTTTCGTAAAACGCCCCTGACCTTGCCCGCTCCACAAATCAACCCAAGTTCGCGCCACGGACCGCGGGTTCTCTTGAAGATGCTGATGCGGGAGGTTCCGCGGGCGCGCGTGCCAGATCGGGGATCCTTGGCGGAGCCGCAGCAGGAACCTGTCGCCAAGGTCCAAACGAGAGGGCGTCGCCGGCAGGCCGAGCGGTGAGCAGCGGCATGGAGAAAAGGGCGTGGACAGGGCGGGGCCTGCACCCCCGCCCCCCGAAGTCTATTTGGCCTAAGGGGGTTCGCCGTGCTTGTGGAAGCCGCCCCGCGCGCGCGCCCAGAGCCGTCACTACGGTTCTCCGTCGTCCTCGTCAACTACAACGGACTCGGCTGGACCGTGAAGGCCCTCGAGTCCGTGCGCGCCCAGGGCCACCCGTCGGTCGAAGCGGTCGTCGTGGACTCGGGCTCGGCCGACGGCTCCGTTGCCGAGATCGAGGCGTGGATCCTCGACCACAAGGACCTCCCGACCCGCCTCCTCCCCTTCCCCGACAACATCGGCTTCGCCGCCGGCTGCAACCGCGCCTTCGAGGTGGCCCGCGGCGAGCTCCTCTACCTCCTCAACAACGACGCGGAGATGCAGCCCGGCGTCCTTTCCCGCATCGACGGGCTCGCCCGCCAGCGCCCCGAGGCGGGCTCCTTCATGTGCAGCATGCGCTTCACCGACGAGCCGGGCACGATCAACTCGACGGGCATCGTCGCCTTCTGGGACGGCAGCGCGATGGACCGCAAGTGGAAGCGGCCCCTGGCCGAGAACCCCCCTCTCTCCGAGGTCCTCGGGCCCTGCGGCGGCGCCGCCGTCTGGCGCCGCGAAGTCCTCGCGAAGGTCGGCGCCCTCGACGAGGAGTTTTTCATGTACTCCGAGGACGTCGACCTCGCCTTGCGCTCTCAGCGTGCGGGCTTTTCTTGCCTCTATGTCCCGGACGCCGTCGTCCACCACAAGGGCAGCCTCTCGGCCGCGCGCTCTCCGAAACTCGCCCTCATGGAGATCCAGTACCGCAACGTCCTCCTCACGCTCCTTCGCAATTTCCCCGCGGGCGCGCGCCTGCGCGGCTGGTTCATGTTCGCGCTCCGGTTCGGCACGGGCTTCGTCCGCCACGGCCGAGCCGACACGCACTGCCGCCTCCACGCCATCCGCTACGCCTGGCGCAACCGCAAGCGCCTGGCGACCGAGCGCGCCTTTATCCGCTCCCTCGGGCCCGACAGCCGCGTCCTGCGCTGGCTCTTCTTCCGCGAGTCCCAGCACCCGTGAGTCGGCCCCGCGGCCGGCCCTAAGGCCCCCCCGGCACCGCCTCGAACACGAACTGGCTTGCGAAGAACCCCGGCGCCACGGAAAGCGCCTTGTGGACGGCAACCCCCGCGGCGCGCCTCTCGAGGAGGCGCTCCCACCGCGAGACAATTCCCGGGACCGCGCTCGTGGGCGGCGCGATCGTGATCGCCTCATAGGTCACCTTCAGGCCCGCCCCCTCCAAGAGCTCCCTCGCCGTCCTGCGCGTGAAGAAGCGCAGGTGCGTGCGGTCGAGGATCCCCGTGTCCGTGTAGTCGAAGCGCCCTGAAAGCAGCCGCAGGCGTACGCCATAGAATGCGACATTCGGGATCGAGGCGAGCACCTTGCCGCCCGGCGCGAGCGCCGCCTTGACCCTGAGGAGCGCCGCCGCCGGGTCAAGGAGGTGCTCCAGCACATCGGCGCACACGACCACCTCGAACCGCCCCAAGTCTTCGAGCCCCGCGGACTCGATGTTCCGCAGCACGACCTCGAGCCCTTTTTCCCGCGCCTTGCCAGCCCGCGCCTCGTCGACCTCGAGGCAGACGACCTTGCAGCCCCTGCCCTTAAGCTCGACCCCAAGGGCGCCCTCGCCGGCCCCCACGTCCAGCACCCTCGCGCCGTCGGCCACCCTCGCGGCAATCATCCGGTGGGTCCCGAACCGGCTCGGTGCAAGCTCGGCCGCGTAGGAGACCGTGCCCGCGCTGGCTGGCCCCTTCACCTTGCCCGCCTCCCCAGCCTGCCCCGGTCGGCCCTTGCCGCTCGATCTCCCTTCAACCCATTTGAAGGTATGATCGCCCGCGCGACCGTGCGTCGATTCGAGGGCTCCGGGTGGAATCCTTATCTAGCGGCGGGGCTCTCGCACGACGGGTCGTGTCCATGTCCAAACGTGCCCACCGCTCCGATGCACTGGCCCGCCGCGCGTCCGCAGTCCTTGCCCTCGCGCCGGCCCTTGTCCTTGCTCTCTCCCTTGGCGCCTCGGCCCTCACGGTCACGATCACGACACCCCTGGGGGGCCTGTGGACCGCCTCGGACACCGCGTCGGTCGCCGGAACAGCCTCCGGGGCCACGGCCGACCGCCTCGCGCTCGACAGCGACGCGGACTTCCTGGGCGGGACGGAGATCAACACCTCCGTCGCGGGCGGAATCCTCCAACACGACATCCCCGCCACCGAGACGTGGCGCTACTTCCAGTCCTTCACGGGGATGTCCGGCCAGTCCACGCGCCCCGACGGCTTCTGGATGTGGCCTTGGAACGGCACCGCGTGGACGATCAACTCCGCCGTCGCCGGCGTCTCGTACCCGCCGAGCCTCGTCCATACCGGCACCTCCTCCGAGAAGAACACCCTCATCGCCGTCCTCCCGGGCCCACTCGTCTCCGGGAGCCTGGCCTTCTCGTACCTGTGCCAAGCCAACGGCGAACTCACGGTCAGCGTCTCCTCGGACGGCCGGATGGCCAACGAGTCCTCGGTCCTCGCCTCCTCCGGCGGCGCCCCCGAGACCCCCTTCTCCTTCAACCTCACGACGCCTCTTTCCGGCGCGCGCGCCCTCTACGTGCGCATCGTCGCGGGCGCCTCTGCGGCCACGAACACCGCCTGCAGCCTCGACGACTTCGACATCGTCGCCGAGTACACGAAGTCGGCCTCCTCGGCGCACCGCTTCTTCGACGACTTCACGAACGGCACGGCCAACGACGAGCACACGCCGTGGGCACTTGCCGGGTCCGGCTGGCTCGTCGGCGGCAACCCGACGGCCTCCGACACGCCCCCCGCCCTCGTCCACTTCGTCCCCGCCAACACGTCGGTCACGGCCGAGTGGGGATTCGCGACGTCCCTCTCGGCAGGGAGCCTCTCCTTCCACTACCAGTGCGAAGTCAACGGGTCGTTCTCGGCCTTTGCCGGCAACAGCTCGGTCGAGAATACCCTCGTCTTCAGCGCAAGCGGCCCCGCGCACACGGTCTACTCCCTGAACCTGGCCACATACTTCCCCGGGACGCGCGATTTCCACGTGCGCTTCCAGTCCAACAGCGGCCCGCTCAACGGCACGTGCGGCGTCGACGACTTCAGCCTGAACCTCACCCTCACCGGCAACCTCGGCCTCACGTACACCGGCAGCTACACGAGCGCGGTCATCGACCTCGGGCAGGCGTCGAACCTCACCGCCCTCGACTGGAACGGGTCGGTGCCCGCGGGCACGACCCGCGCGATGTCCTTCCGCGCCTCCACGAACAACATCTCGTTCTCGGCGTGGGGCCCTGTCGCGACCTCCGGCCAGGTGCCGAACCCCGCAAGCGGCCGCTACACCCAATTCCGGCTGGACTTCTCGTCCACGCCCGGCCTTCTAAACGCCACGGTCGACCGCGTCGGGCTGAACTTCAGCGGCGTCGAGCGCGTCGAGGTCTCCGTGAACGGGGCCGCGTGGTCGCCGGCGAGCGGGACGTCCTCGTGGTCCGCCTCGGTCTTACTGGTCGGCGGCTCGAACAACATCACCGTGCGCGCCACGGACTCGACGGGCGCGACCGTCACCTCAGTCGTCGAGGTCCTTCGCGACACCTTCCCCCCCTCGGCCCCCGGCACGCCGCAGGCGCCCGCCGTCGCGAACATCACGGAGGCGACCTGGACGTGGGGCCCGGCCACCGACACGGGCCTCGGCATCGACCACTACATCGCCGACGTGGGGCTCACGCCGAACGGCGCGGAACTCGGCGCCGACGTCGCAGTAACCGGGACCTCCTACACGGCCACAGGCCTGCCGGACAACCAGCGCGTCTACCTTACCGTGCGCGCCTTCGACCTCGCGGGCCTCGAGGGGCCCGCGTCGCCGCCCTCGGCGGGCACGCTCATCGACCGCACGCCGCCCGGCCCCGTATCGATCACGGGCCCCGGCGCCTACACGACGAACTCGACCCTCACGTGGACCTGGTCGATTGCCCAAGACTTCGGCTCGGGCGTCTCGGCCTACCTCGTGCGCCTCGGACATGTGCCGGGCACCGCCGACATCGCCTCGGCGTCCACGACTGCGACGACCTTCACGTACCCGCAGGGCGTGAGCGGCGAGACCTACTTCCTCTCCGTGAGCGCGCTTGACGGGGCGCAGAACGAGGGCCCGGTCACGCCAAGCTCCGGCACCACGATCGACACGACCGCGCCCGTGGGCCCCCTCACGGCGAGCTCGCCGCCCGCGCTCACGAACCTCAGCAGCCTCACGTGGAGCTGGTCCGCCGCGACAGACGCCCTCTCGGGGGTCGACCACTACCTCGTGTCGATCGGCACGAGCCCCGGGGCCTCGGACGTCGTCTCCGCCTCGTGGTTCCAGACGAGTTACTCGATCTCCTTTGTCCCGGCCGGCGCGCGCTACTACTTCGAGGTGCGCGCGGTCGACCGCGCGGGGAACATCGGCGTCGCGTACACGGCGCCCCCCGTGCTTGTCGACGATGCGGCGCCCACGGCCCCCGCGCTCGACCCGGTCGCGGCCTTTGTCGGGAACCTCTCGCAAGCGATCTCCTGGGACCCCTCGACCGACCAGCCGGCCACGAACGCTTCGGGCATCGACCACTACCTCGTGCGGGTGAGCGCGGGCAGCGCGGTCAACGAGACCTCGGTCTCCTCGCTCACCTTCACGCTCACCCTCGCCGACGGCGTGCACTACACCGTCGCGGTGGCTGCCGTCGACCGCGCCGGCAACGAGGGCGCGAGCGCCTCGCTCGCCTTTACGGCCGACCAGACGGGGCCCGTCCCCCCCACGAGCCTCAGGGTTGTCGTTAGCGATGCGTCGGGCCCCAGCCTCACGGCAACCTGGAACGGCACCTCCGACGCGGGGGCCGGGCTCAAGGAGTACCACATCCAAGTCGGCACGACGCCCGGCGGCTCGGACGTCGTTGGCGAGAGCACGGTCTCGGGCACGACCTACAGCTGGACCGGGCGCTTCGACACGCCCTACTACGTGACGGTTTGGGGCGTCGACAACCTCGGCAACGCGGGAGCCAAGGCCTCGACGGGCGCCCCCGTGACCGCCACGAAGCCCTCGACGGGCGGCGGGTTCCTGCCGGGGCCCTCGGCCGCGCTTGTGCTTCTCGCTCTTGCGGGCGGCGCGCTAGCAGTTGCGGCGCGGCGAAGAAGCGACGAATGAGCCTTTCGACAAGGGCCCGGCGCGGGGTGTTGCCTCTGACTAACGCTCGCGAAAGCCGCCGCGCCTTGCTCCAAGACCTCGTCGAATTGGGGGGTCCTTTGCTCCGGCTCCTTGGGGACCTTGCGAAGTACGGATGGGATGCCGACGAGCCCCTTTTCGAGGTCCGCCCCGAACATGTCGGCGCCGTTCTCAAACGGTATTGTGACGGAACCCTTTCCGAAACGGATGTGGAAGATTGGGCGAACGCCTTGGAGGTCCGGGATGATCTGGCTTTCAATCCTCGAGGAACGGTGCGCGAGCTCACTTTTGAGCTTGCCAATCCAACGCTACAGGGGAAACTTACGAAACAGCGGGCGGCTGCAATGATGGACGGGTTGCCAAAGGGCGGGTAGACACGTCCCCCCCCAACGATAGGGCGAAAAGGATCCAGGCTCGCGGGGCCGGTCCCGTTTGTCGGCCTACTTCGTGAGCATCCCGCGCTTCCCGCAGTTCGGGCAGCGGATCGGGGTCGGCCGCTCGGCCGTGAACACGGGCACGATGTGCTTGCACTGCGGGCAGCGCACCTTCGAGACGGGCTCCTGGCCCCCGGCGGCGGCCGGGGGCGCGGGGGGCGCTGGCGGCGCGCGCGTCCGCGCGGGCGGCGGCGGAGGAGCCGCTTCCACCGGCGCCGGCGCTACGGGCTCGGGCGGCGCGTACTCCGGTTGCGCGTACTGCGGTTGCGCGTACTGCGGCTGCGCGTACTGCGGCTGGGCGTACTGCGGTTGCGCATATTGCGGCGGCGCGTACTGCTGCGGGGCGTAAGGCGGCGCGTAGGGCTCGGGCTCAGGCTCCGGCGGCGCGTAGCGCGGCTGCGGGGGCGCCGGCGGAAGCGACGCGGGCGGCCCCAAGGCTGCCGTGTCGAGGGCCACCGTCTCGGGCGGAGCCCGCGCGGGCGCCTCTCGGGCA
>Ga0209520_10002277_pt1 | contig 11068 bp, 7 predicted proteins | sample Rifsed16ft1_FD_184009 | JGI IMG/M metagenome (GOLD analysis project Ga0209520, IMG submission 184009) | Soil microbial communities from Rifle, Colorado, USA - sediment 16ft 1 (version 2) | ecosystem: Environmental > Terrestrial > Deep subsurface > Rock core/Sediment | place: Rifle, Colorado...
GAATTCAGTAATAAAGCCAGTTTAGGCGAAGATTACGTTGCCGGAGTAAATAAGGATGTTAAGGATCTCTTAGGAACTGCTGTGAATTATAACCTCGGGTTAGAGTACACGATTCCGGATTTAGGTCTCAGACTTCGCGGAGGATTTTTTGTAAAGCCATCTGCATATAAAGAAGATGATCAAACATTTGATAAAAAATATTTTACAGGCGGAATCGGTTTTCTTGCAGAAGATGCTGTAGGAATTGATGTTGGATTTGCCCACGGGTGGTGGAAAGATATTGGTGATAATTACGATGTCAAATTATCACGCACTTTTCAAGATGTTTCGGTTAATCACTTAATATTAACTGTAACTTATAGATTTTAGACTCGAACCCCACTTTTGATTCTTTTCGAGAAGCGCTATATTTTTTCTATAGCGCTTTTTTATTTTTATCCCAAAACATATTTTTTGATTATGGGCACTTCTAAAAACTCAATAGAAAGTTAAAGAGAATGATTATTTTTACAAAAAGGATTTACAAAAAACCAACAGCAAAATAAATCAATGAAACAAAAAAATCCCCGTGGTCTGTTCGATGAAGAATATCGCCTAGAAAAATTAACGAAGAAAAAGGACCCATTAATACGAATGAAAGTGGAAATTAACTGGCAATTATTTCGACCCATTTTAGATAAGGTATTTGCAAAAGAACCAAAAGGCAAAGGTGGTCGGCCGCCGTTCGATTACCTGCTTATGTTCAAGATACTTATACTTCAACGCTGTTATAACATATCAGACGAGCAGATGGAGTATCAGATCAATGACCGTTTATCGTTCATGCGATTTTTAGATTTGGGTTTATCAGATACAGTACCGGATCAAAACACGATCTGGTTATTCAAAGAAAATCTCATCAAAGCAAATGTTGTTGAGAGATTATTTAAGAAGTTTGAATCACAGATGGAAAAAGAAGGAATGATAGTAAAAGAAGGAAGCATCGTAGATGCGACTATAGTAGAAGTTCCCCGTCAGAGAAATAGCAAAGAAGAAAATCACCAAATCAAAGAAGGCAGAGTACCTGAGCAATGGGAGGAAAATCCTGCTAAGTTGCGACAAAAAGATACCGATGCAAGGTGGATGAAGAAAAACGGGGAAAATCATTATGGATACAAAAATCATATAAAAGTATGCCGAAAGACTAAGATGATAACGAAGTATGAAGTTACAGATGCAAGTGTCCACGATTCACAAGCCATAGAAGAATTGTTAGATAAAAGCGACAGCCATCATGAACTTTATGCAGACAGTGCGTATTCAGGAGAGCCGATAAAAAAAACGTTGAACAGGAAAAAAATACGAAACAGAATCCATAAAAAAGGTTATAGAGAGCAGCCATTGACTGAAAGGCAAAAAGATATGAATCAGAAGAAATCGAAAATCAGAGCACGGATAGAACACGTCTTTGGGTTTATGACTAATAGCATGAAAGACATCTTTATCAGAACGATTGGGAAACTAAGGGCACGAGCAACAATTGGTCTGATGAATTTGACGTACAATATGAGTCGTTATCTACAACTTCGGAGGGTAAACTATGAGCAGTAAGTTAGGTTAGGCACAAAGTGAACGGGGAAAGGAAGAAAACGATAATATAGTTACTCATCGAATACCGTTATACACGTAATAAATAAAATACTTTTAACATTACCATGATTTTACAAATATTATATTCTCTAATCTCGGTTTTTAGAAGTGCCCTTATGTTTTGTATATTGTTCTCAGCGGGATTAATCCCGCTGTGAATAGAAAAATTTAAAGAATTATGAACCGTTTCAACGGTTTACAAGAACAGGCGGTCAAGTTGAGTTAGTAATTTTTCCCCATTGTTTATCACATCATGTTCGGTACATGGAGGACAGTACAATATAAACCCGTCTTCCATCCCGAGAGTTTTAGCATGAACAAATGACATTTCACCGCTATCATTTAATACAATAATCATTTCTTAACAATCTTTTGTACTATGCTTTCCAACCGACTTACCGGATTTTAAAGTTACTAATCCAGAATGCAATGAAACAGTTTCCTCTCCCCTTTTCAACAGACGCTGATATTCATTGATTCAAAAACCAGTTTTATTCTTTTGGGTCTGGTGTCAGTCATAATACTAACAATTAATGATTTTTTAAAAACGATAAATACTTCAGATAAAAAATCCGCTCATATGAAAAATTAGCTTGGGTGATTATAGTAATCAAGTAAATGTATTTCCTCGAAATTTTGGTTATGATAGCTAATCAATTTATTTTTAGAATACTTTTATTATGTATTAATTCTCAATTATTTAGATTTCATTGTGATTTTGAATTTTGGTAATCACTCATTGAATATTCAACATACCAAAGCTACTTATTTTTTTCTCCTTTTGTTATCGGCCATTATAATCCTCCCAGCAAAGCTCAGCCCACAAGAAACGGGAACATTAAGAGGCAGCATTTTAGATTCACTATCGAGCGAAGCTCTGCCATTCACAAACATTATTCTAGAAAATACTTCAATCGGGGCATCATCGGATGCTCATGGATATTTTGTAATAACAAATATACCCGCAAATCGGACTTACACCTTAATTGTCTCTTACATGGGATACACAACTAAAACATTAAACGTAAAAATAAAAGCAAATGAGATTACTCAACTCCAGGTTTTGCTTTCGCCGACAAAGATTCAAATCGAAACTATTGAAAAGGTAAGTGAAAAATATAAACGCCCCAATGAAACAGATCTGGGATTGCAAAAAATGGATATTCGTAAAATTAAATCTCTACCTAAAGGTGTCGAGACAGACATTTTTCGTTCACTTCAATTTATACCAGGTGTGCAATCAACTGGCGATGTATCTGCCAGATATTATGTTCGGGGCAGCAGCAGTAACCAAAACCTTATTCTTTACAATGGAGTAACAGTTTATAATCCATTCCATGCACTCGGGCTTTTTAGTATTATTGATCCGGATATCATAAATTCTTTGGAATTTTATAAAGGGGGATTTCCGGCAGAGTACGGAGGTAAATTATCCTCTGTGCTTAATCTCGTAACTAAGGATGGTAATAGAAATAAATATTCAGGTAGTGCTTCATTGAGCTTTTTAACTGCAAAAGCTTCAATTGAAGGTCCGCTTCCAATTGGTTCTTTCATTGTAACGGGAAGGAAAAGTTTATTTAGTGATATTCTTAAAAAGTTCCTAAATTATAAAAAAGCACCTTTCGATTTTCATGACTTAGCATTTAAATTCAATTCCACAAGCTCTGGAACAAAAACTCTATCAAAATTTTTTTTACATGGTTTCAATAGCTCAGATAAATTAACAAATGAAAGTCCAGAATTAGCAGACTATAGCTGGTCAAACAATATTTATGGCGCTTATCTGTTTCAAGAGTTGGAGAATTTACCTATATATTTTGAAGCAAATTTATCATTAAGTGGTTTCAACGGTGAAGTGATTTCAAAGGAAAGCTTGACCAAACCAAGAAGAAATGTAATTACAGATATCTCTCTAAAATCTGATTTTACTTATATAAATGCTAAGCGTAATGAACTCCAAGTTGGCTATAATTTAAAATCAATCAAGACAAAATTATATTTCGAAAATCTTCAAGGGGGCATTACCGATCTTGATGACAAAGCACTTCAATTCACGCTATACGGAAAATATAAATTTCTTCAATGGGAATCATTTGGTGCAGATGTTGGGGCAAGAATGAACATATTGACACTTACTTCTCAGAGGACTTCTTTTATTGAACCGAGAATCAATCTAACATACAACATTTTACCCAACCTATTAATTAAAGGAGCATGGGGTATTTATACGCAAGAATTAATAACCTTAACAAATGAAGATGAGGTGATCTCTCTGTTCGAACCGTGGGTAATAACTCCAGATTATCTGAAACCATCTGAGGCCATTCATTATGTTTTGGGACTCGAATTTAATTCTTTTAGTAATTTTAATTTCACAATTGAAACTTATTATAAGCAAATGAAAAACACTGCCGAACAATTCGATAATAAAATAAAAGCTTCTGATCCTGATTTCATCGAAGGGAAAGGAGAATCTTATGGTTCAGAATTTATGTTCAGTTATCAAACTAATTTTATTCAAGCTATTGCATCCTATTCACTAAGCTGGGCTTACAAAGAAATAAATAATTGGATATCGTATCCTAAATATGATTCAAGGCATAATGTCAATTTAAATATAACGATGGATTTGGGTGATGGTTGGGAAGTGAGCAGCAGTTGGTTTTTTAATTCAGGTCTCCCCTTCACACCAATTATTGGCTATTATGATAAACTTACCATTAACGATTTATTTGATACCGATCCACTCTTCGGCTCATATAATCCCTTTACTATTTTAGGAGATAGAAATATAGGCAGACTCCCGACCTATCACCGTCTTGATTTTAGTGTAAATAAAAAGCTTGAAATTTATATAGCCAATATTTTTATAAGTTTAAATATTCTTAATGTATACGATAGAGAAAATATTTTCTACTTTGATAGAAAGACTGGAAAGCAGGTTAATATGCTTCCTATACTTCCAACTGCAACCGTGAAAATTGAATTATGAAAACTGCTATATTATTCATCATTGTTTTTGTATTCTCTCTCATCCTAAATTCTTGTGAAGAAAATTTCAGTCCTAAAGCTGATTACCAAGAAAAATATATTTTGTACAGCATCATCAATACGGACTCTTCTATTCAGACAGCGGTATTACAAAGATCATACAATGTGGATGGATACGACCCTGAACAAAATACTACAGATCCTTTCATTCAAGGTGCAGATATTAGAATAAGACAGGGTGATAATGTTTTTATTATGCGCGATACAAGTGCTGAAAGAACTGATACTTCAAGATACAAAACACCTGTGCATTTTTATTATACAAATAACTTTTCCCTTCAAGGAAGTGACTCATTAGAAATTATTGCTATACTTCCAAATGGTAAAAAACTGTATGGTATCACGGGTCTTGCTAACAGTATTGAATTCAGTAAAGAAAGTGATCACGTACTTCCGCCGGAGGAAAAAGATTTCTTTTCCTTTATTTGGAATGCTCCAACCTCTTCCAGTTGGTACTTGCCCAAATTTATTTTTTATTATTTAAAGGATGGTGTCCGATATAGTAAAGAAGTACCCTCTGGCTATAGGATTGAGAATGGAAAGTGGGTTGCAGTATATCCAGCAATTACGAATAATAACATTATAAGATTTCAAAATTCAGCTTTAGATTCTGCATTATCCCAAATATCAACTGGTGATCCAAATAAGAGTGATTATAAAATTTTCGGAGGAGTTTTTACTCTTCTTATTTTTAATGAAAGCATCTCAAATTACTATTCAACCACTAATGGATTTCTAGATGATTTTACAGTACGTATTGATGAAGCTGATTATACAAACATCAAAGGCGGGTTTGGAATATTCGGAACATTTAAAAAGCAGGTTAGCGGAGCTATTTTTACTGAAGAATATATTAAATCGTTCGGCTATACACCTGGGTCAAACTAACTAAAGAAAATGAAATTGTGTAATAAAATATTGAGTCCAAAGACACTTATTTGGAAAACTCTACTCATAATATTCTATGCGGTATTCTTCAGTAATTGCGATAAAGTGGTATCGGTTACGGCTCCGGAACAACCACCACAGAACGGAAAGTTATTTGTCGATTCCGATCCGCAAGGTGCATACATTTATATAAATGGAAAGAATACAGGTAACCTAACTCCCGACACAATTGAATGGCTCGAAGAAGGTAAATACACTTTGACGCTAAAAAAAAGTTTATTTAGGGATTACTCAACTGCGATTAATATCAAGGGAGATAGTCTCACATCTTTCTTCCTGAACTATTATGACGTCAAAGGAATATTTGGCAAAATGTATGTAGATTCATCCCCAAGAGGCGCGGAAATTTTCATCGATGGAGTTTCAACGGGAAAGAAAACTCAATCATTAATCGAAAATCTTTTTCCGGGAACTCACAAGGTTAAATTCAAACTTAGCGGATATTGGGATGACAGTCTTTCAATTGATGTTAAAAGCGGTTCAACTTCATATCCTTTTTTAGCTTTAACCGATAGTCTCACCTGGGTAAACTTTAATAAGAAAAATTCTCTATTACCGGATGACTTCATTAATCATATCGCTATTGAAAAAGGCTGGATAAAATGGATCGCAACTGCTGGAAGTGGATTGGTCAAATTTGATGATAAGACCTGGACTATCTATAATACTTCAAATTCGCCGCTGCCTATAAATAACATCAAGTACGCTGCGATTGATAACCAAGGTAAAAAATGGATATGCACTGTTTCGGGTCTTGCAGTTTTTGATGACTATAATTGGACTGTTTACAATTCAACTAATTCCCTTCTTCCAGATAAAGAGTTGACTTGCATTGGCTTCGATGCTGATAACAATGCATGGATTGGTACATACGGCGGTGGAATAGTTTTTTTTGATGGGATCAATTGGAAAATCTATAGTACAACGAACTCCAATATAAAGTCTGATATTATTACTACAATTGATATTGATGGAAATGGCAATAAATGGATTGGGACCTACGATGAAGGTATTGCTAAATTTGATGGAGTATTTTGGTCTATTTATAATAATTTTAAAAGTGGTGTTGAAAAAAATGCAAGTCACATCGCAATAGATTTAAATAACACACCGTGGGTTTCAATCGGTTCTATCCATCTTTTACCTGGCGGGTCTGCTTATTTCGATGGTTTAAGATGGCAAGCATCTATTTCAGTTCCAAGCAGCAACGTTCTGTATGTAGCCGTTGATCGAAATAATCAAAAATGGTTTGGCAATTCAGAGAATGGATTATCTAAATTCAGCAATAATACTTGGACACATTTCACAACTTCAAATTCGCGTCTTCCAAACGATAGAATTTTTGCGATAGCTTTTGACGGTGCAGGAAATAAATGGATGGCAACCTTTGGAAGTGGGATAGTAAAATACAAGGGTAATTAAAACTTGTTTTGTCAATAAAATCTTTTCGGTCCAAATATTTAGTATTTGCAATTGAAAAACACAGCACAAATAGTTCAAATCTAAAGAGCTTAATTCAACAAGACGATCCCGGATCATCTATAAATTAATCTTTTTTACTCTAGATGATAATCAATCAATGACGCATATGGATTGTAAAATTCATTTGAGATTTCGTTGATGTCTGCCCAGTCTCTAAGGACTAATCCAACTCCCGGTTTAAATATTGTATAGCCAGTCTTTTTTATTTCTTCGGCAGAATAAAATGCGTTTAGAAAATAATAATAACAATCATCAAACTTTACATTGTCTGATGCTGTGATAAAAGAATATTTATAATCGGTTCTGGAAATAATTCCAACTGGTTTATTTCCATAAATATCCAAAACATTTCCTAGTCCGATTAAACCACAGTTTTCTCCAGCAATACCCGGATATTTAAATTGCAAAGTATCATTCATATAAAGTCCCTCTTCTCCGTTTTTGTAAAAACCATTCTGCAGAATTATTTGCAATCTAGAATTCAACAAAAAACCTCTTTCACTTTGTTCAATTACTTTTAGAGTATCTTTAAATGTGAGGATAGTATCGTTGTAGGAATCTTTAATGCCAACTCGGTAAATCCAGTAGTTGCCAATTTTAAGTGGCAGCAATTCGAAAGTTTCATCTGCAGGTGTAATATTCTCTTCAGTACAGGAACTTGAAAGCAAAATTAAAATTGAGAATGCTACAGAAATGAATTTCATGATTTCAAATTTTTAGAAGATTAAGCAAAGGTAATATCCACTTAACGCCGTTAATTATACCTTAGTGACTCTCACCTGGCAATAAATAGTTTTAGCGAAGGAGGACTTGTCCGCCGTCTCGATTTTTGTAGAGTTTATCGAAGGAGGATCATTTTCTTTGTTTCAACAAAAGCTCCGCTCGAAGCGGGATAAACTTGCAACTGATAAAAATAAACTCCGCTTGCCAATTGCCTATTGCCTATTGAAGATTGGAACTCCACCTCATATTTGCCAGCTGGCATGTACTCATCAACAAGAGTTGCGATTTCATTTCCAAGTATATCATAAACTCTCAAAGTTTGCCAACTGCCTAGTGGCGACTGCCAACTGATTTTAGTACTTGGATTGAAAGGATTGGGATAATTTTGGTATAATAAAAATTCTGATGGTGTTAGAGAATTGTTATCAACTTCAACAAAAATTACACCGCCATTTGAAGTTTTTAAAATTGTATTATAATCACCAACTGCCCAACCAGTCTTTTCATCTACAAATTGTATTGCATAAAGCCCACCAGCTCTATAAGTAGAAAATTGCTCTGACCAACTTTCACCGCCATCTACTGAAATTAGAATTTTTCCAATATCTTCCGTTATCCAACCAATGTCTTTGTTAATAAAAAATACTGAATGTGCACTAGATTGTAAAAATGATTTAGTTGCCCAAGAAATTCCACCATCTGTTGTTTTTAAAACTACACCCGATCCATTATTATAACTTGTGCCAACTGCCCAACCAATTTTAGCATTAATAAAATATATTGAAAATAAGTAATGTCCTTCCTCTGTTCTATAATCTTCCCAAGATTCGCCTCCGTTCGTCGTCCTCAAAATATGTCCATACATATGACTATGCTGTAAAGAATCATCCATCCAAATAGTACCTGCAACCCAGCCATAATCTTTATTTAGAAAATATGAATCCCTTAAATAATAGTACTCAGGCGTATTAGCTTTCCAATTTTGTCCTCCATCTGTTGTCTTCAAAATTGGTTCATACCAACCAACGCACCAGCCCGTATTCTCATCAAGGAAACTGACTGAAGTTAGTTGCCCAAGATTCCAGGGAGCTGTTTGTTCATTCCAATTATTTCCCCCATCTAATGTATTTAAAATAGTTCCATTTCCAACAATCCACCCATGATATTCATCAATAAAACAGACATCCTCCATATTTCTATCCATAAATTTTTGATTCCAGTTTTCTCCGCCATCAGTAGTAATTAAAGTATTTCCTCCGAACCCGACAACCCAAACAATTTTTTCATTAACAATGTCTAATGATAATAAGCGCCCAAGGGAATACGGCGGAATCTTACTTTCCTGATTTATCCAATCATTCCCGCCATTATTCGTATAAAGTATAGAATTGCCTCCGACTATCCAGCCAAATTTACCATTTACAAAACTCAAAGAGTTTAATTCTGATAAACTCTGATCATAATTTGGAGATGTCCAATTTTTTCCACCATCAGTCGTCTTAAAAATCATTGCATGAGCTTCGAATATGGCATCCCAATCTTCTCCAATTACAAATCCGTTGTTTAAATCCGAGAAGTATACTGATGATAAATTGATGTCAAAATATGGACTATCTACAATAGTGCTGCGATTCCAATTTTTACCGCCATCTATTGTATTAAATATTACTCCACTTCCTCCAACAGTCCAGCCATAAAGAGAGTCCAAAAAGAAAATTGAGCTTAGATAATTCACATTTACAGTATATATTTTATTCCACGATACCCCAGAATTGGTAGACTGCAGTACCTCATTTTGTTTTACCGCCCAACCTTTTAATGAATCTATAAAATAAATTGAATAAACAGTCTGAATATTGTTTCCTACTGATTGTGATTGCCAATTTAATCCACCATCAGTTGTCCTTAAAATTAAAGAGGAATCGCCCGAAGCCCATCCAATCTTTTCATCATAAAAAAAATACTGACCTTAATCATAATTTTTATTTTGATTTGCTCCTCTTTCTTGTCCTGTCCAATTTTGCCCGCCATCAGTTGTATGTAAAATTATACTCCCAACAATCCAGCCTAAATTTTTATTCTTGAAGAATACTGAATTCATATATTCTCCTCGTAAGCGAGAAGCATCCTGGTATTTCCAAGATTTTCCACCATCTGTTGTATGAATTAATTCCTCATCGCCTACTGCCCAACCTGTTAAAGAATCTACAAAACAAACAGATGTAAGGTTACCAGGAGAAAAATTTTGATATTCCCACCCACCTTGACCAAATAAAATAATTGGGAATAAAAACAATATGATCGGATTTTTATTGAAATTCATATTTGACTAAACTGTAACACAAAATTTATTTTAGAACCATCATCTTCTTGGTCTCCACAAAACTATCGGCTTGCAAACGGTAGTAATAAACTCCGGAAGCAAGTTTAGAAGCATCAAAGTTTACTTCATATTTGCCAGCCGGTTTTTCTTCATTAACAAGAGTTGCTATTTCATTTCCTAGTATATCGTAAACCTTTAGCGTTTGTTGACTGCCTACTGGCGACTGCCAACTGATTTTTGTGTTTGGATTGAATGGGTTTGGATAGTTTTGGTATAAAAGGAAGTTTGTCGGGGCGAGCGAATTATTATCAACTTCGACAAAAGTTACACCACCATTTGATGTTTTTAAAATTGTACCATAACTACCAACTGCCCAACCAGTTTTTTCATTAATAAATTTTATAGCACTAAGAGTACTAAATGATCTATAAGATGAAAATTGCTCTGACCAATTTTCTCCGCCATCTATTGAATGCAGAATTTTACCCGATTCAAAACCAGTTGTTACCCAACCAATATTTTTATTAATGAAAAATATTTTAAACAAATTAGATTCATCTACAGTTATGGTTCGCCAAGTAATTCCTCCATCAATTGTTTTTAGGAGTATACTGGTGTAGTCTGTGAGATTTGTTCCGGTGACCCATCCAATATTAGTATCAACAAAATGAATGGAATTAAAACTGCATCCTTCTAATTTATACTCATCCCAATGTGCCCCTCCATTCGTTGTTCTAATAATTTGGCCAAATTCCTTACTATGTTGTAACGAATCCTCTATCCAAGTCTCTCCGCAAGCCCAACCATAATCTTCATTTAGGAAGACTACATCACGTAAAGAATACTGTTCAGATGTACTTGCTTTCCAATTTTGTCCTCCATCGGTTGACTTCAATATTGGATCGGACCAAC
>Ga0209520_10002289_pt1 | contig 11038 bp, 6 predicted proteins | sample Rifsed16ft1_FD_184009 | JGI IMG/M metagenome (GOLD analysis project Ga0209520, IMG submission 184009) | Soil microbial communities from Rifle, Colorado, USA - sediment 16ft 1 (version 2) | ecosystem: Environmental > Terrestrial > Deep subsurface > Rock core/Sediment | place: Rifle, Colorado...
CCGGAGGCTCCGCGGTGACGCACCTCATGCATGCCCGCGCCATCGAGGAGCCTCCGGGCTGCGTGACCGCCGAGATCTCGATCCGATACCAGCGGCCCACCCCGACCCGGTCCGGGGCCCTGACGATCCGATCCCACGTTCTCGAGGCAGAGGCTGACCGGGCCACCGTCGAGGCCGTCCTGGCCGGCGTCGACGGCAGCCCGACCGCGACGGCACGGGGCACGTTCGTCGCCGTACGACCCGGCCACCCGGCGCACGATCGGTGGCGCGGATGAGCGGCTTCATCGATCGCCTGAAGGCCGCCGCCGAGCTCGACGGGCCGGCGCCCGCGCCGGGCAGCGTGGCGGGCGAGACCGAGACGGTCCGGCGGATCGTCGCCCGCCTCGAATCCCTGCCCCCGGACCGGGCCCGCTTCCTGGCGGGCTTCGCCTACATCCTGGCCCGTGCCGCCCACGCCGACCTCGACATCAGCGACGCCGAGACGACCGTCATGGAGACCGCCGTCGGCGAGCTCGGCGGGCTCGATCCGGCCCAGGCCGTCCTCGTCGTCCAGATGGCGAAGTTCCAGTCGCGGGCGAAGTTCGGGACCGAGGACTACCTCGTGACCCGCGAGTTCGCCGGCTTCGCGACCGATGAGGAGAAGCAGGCGCTCGTCCGGGCCTGCTTCGCGGTGGGAGCCGCTGACGACGAGATCTCGAACGACGAAGCCCAGACGATCAACCAGATCGCGAAGGAGCTGGGCCTCGACCGGCCCACCCTCAACGCGATCCGCGAGGCCTACGTCGACCGGTTCGCGGCGATCCGCGCCGCCCGCCGCCTGGCCCGGGGCCGCTAGCCCTCCACCCGGAGCGTGCGTTCGACCCCGTTCGGGCCGAGGTCGACGAGGTACCCCCGCAGGATGCCCATGCTCGATTCGGATCCGGCGTTGACGCACAGGGTGTCGCCGATGCGGCGCTCGCCGCCGGACTCGTGGATGTGGCCGTGGACTCCCAGGACGGGCCGGAAGGACTCGATCGCCCGGCGCACCCCGGTCGAGCCGACCGGGCCGCGCAGAACATCGCCGGCCGTGATCGTTGGCCGCAGCTCGGGGGACAGCAGCGGGGCCGTGTCGAGCCCCGAATCGTACGGCGGGACGTGGGTCATCATCACCGTCCGGCGCAGGTCGCGGACGCCGCCGAGGAGCCCTGACAGGCGGTCCAGGAATTCCTCCTCCGGCAACTCTCGCGGCGTCGACCACGGCGTCGGCGACGACCAGCCCATCGCGACGAGCTGGTGCCACGGCGTCAGGTCGATGACCTGTTCGTTGACGTTCCGGCAGTAGGTCGACTCGGCGAGGATCGGATCGATCTCGAACTCGTCGTCGTTGCCGGGCATCAGGTAGACGGGGGTGCCCGTTCCGTCCAGGCGCTCTGTCGCGAGGGCCAGCCACTCCCGGAGCCGGACCGCGATGCGGTCGTGGAAGTGGGCCCGGACGAGCTCCGGGTCCGCTTCCATCGCGGCCCGCTCCTCGGGCGTCACCCGGACGGCGTAGTAGCCGAGGTCGGCGATCGAGCGCTCGAGGTCCTTCAGCTCGGACTCGCTACGGGCGACCCGCCGCTGGCCGAGCACCGATGCGGTCCACGCCTCGCCCCCATCGTCGCCCTTCACGACCGCGACGAGCGCCTTGCCGGTGAGGTCGCCGGCGATGAGCACGGCGTCGGCCTTGTAGGTGTTCGCCCGCGTCGCGTTGAGGAGCTTGCGCCACGTTCGCTCGGAGGCGTGGATGTCGGAGCAGACATACAGGCGGAACGGCTTCGTCATCGGCGATCGGAGTCTAGCGCCCGGGTCCGGGTTGGCCGCGACGTGGTCCGGCACGACGTCCGGGGACGCCGTCGGGGATCCCGAAGCCACCTCCACCGCCCGTCTCGATCGTCACGGTCGAGCCCGGCGCGAGGGTGACCGTGCCCTTCGACCCGACCCGGATGCGGCGGCCGGCGGCGTCGCGGACGATCAGGCGCGTGGGCGTGCCATCCCCGCCGCCTCCCCCACCCCAGGGCCGGAAGCGCGGCTCCGTCTGCTCGCAGTACAGGACGACGCGCTGGGCCACGGCGAGCACCTCGTAGGTGCGGCGGACCCCGCGTCCGCCGACCCAGCGCCCGAGGCCGCCCGAGCCCCGGATGAGCTCGGACCGAACCAGCCGCCAAGGGTACTCCAGCTCGCAGACTTCGGCCGACAGCAGGCCCACGTTGGACAGGTGCGTGTCGACCGCGTCGAGGCCATCGCCACCGGCGGTTCGGCGGCCGTCCGCGTAGTGCCGCGGGCCGTGGGCCCCGGCCCCGCCCCCGACGACGTCCTGGAGAACGGTCGGCCGGCCGGTGCGCGGCGAGGGACCCTCGGCCATGAGCGAGAAGAAGCCGACGAAGTGCCCGGCGACGGCGATCTCGGGCCAAAGCCCGGCACTCGCCCGGATCATCGTGTCCGCCAGCCGCTGGATCGTGATGTGGCGGACGCTGACCGCGGCGGGCGGGCGCGGCTTCAGGACCGACCCGTCGGGACACACGATCGACACCGGGCGGAGGGTGCCGTCGTTCGCCGGGATCGTCGGGTCGGTGATCGCCCGGACGAGGTAGGCGACGCTCGCGAGGGTGCTGGCCCAGGGCACGTTGATGCCCCCGGCCACCTGGGGCGCGGAACCGGACAGGTCGACCGTGAGCGCGTCGCCGCGCTTCGAGAGCTGGACCTCGATCCGGGTCGGCGGTCCACCGGCGCCGTCGTCGTCGAGGAACCCCGTGGCGGTGGCGTCACCGTCCGGAAGCGCGGCGAAGGCGACTCGGGTTCGCCGCTCCGCATGGTCCAGCAGCGCCCCGAACATCGCCCCCAGCGTCGCCCCGCCGTAGCGCGCCCGGAGCTCGAGGATCCGCCGCTCGCCGACGAGGCAGGCAGCCGCCTGGGCCCGCAGATCGGCGAGGGTCGAGACGGGATCGCGGACGTTGGCCGAGATGACCTCGACGATCGAGGCCATCGGTCCGGCCGCCGTTTCCAGGCGTACCGGCGGCAGGACGAGGCCCTCGGCGAACAGCTGGGCGTGGTCCGCGCCCTCGGTCCCCGGGTTCGGACCGCCGAAGTCGACCTGGTGGGCGACGGTTCCGACCCACGCGAACGGCCGCCGACCGCGTGGCTCGAACACCGGCCGCAGGACGTTGACGTCAGGGGTATGCGCGCCACCGAGGTAGGGGTGGTTGGCAATGAAGACGTCCCCCGGCGCTAGCGTCGTCGAATGACGGCGGATCGTCTCCCGGACGACGAGGCCCATCGCTCCGAGCTGGGCCGGGATGAATTCGCCCTGGGCGACGAGCCGGCCAGCCACGTCGAAGATCGCACAAGAGAAGTCGAGCATCTCGCGGATGATCGGGCTGTACGACGACCGTCGGAGGGCCGCGCCCATCTCCTCGCAGGCTGCCCGCATCGCGGCCTCGAGGACGCCGAACGTGACCGGCTCAAGGGCGTCGCGCCGTGACGTCATCCGCGGACCTCCCGGATCCTGAGATCGCCCCAGCGACCGACGACGGCGCGCATCCCGGGCAGCACGAGTGTCGTGGCGTCGAGCTGCTCGACGATGCACGGCCCGGCCAGACGATCGCCCGCCCTGAGTCGGTCACGGCGCCAGACGCGGACGGGGACCCGGCCGGGCCCGGCCGGGAGCAGGACCTGCCGCGCCCCCAGGAGAGCCGCCCCGTCGGGGCGGTGATCGGCTGCACCCCGCGGGACGGGCGTGGCGGGCGGGTGATCGAGCCCTCCCACGGCAGTGAGGCGAAGCGTGACCGCTTCGACGGGCTCGTCCGGCGCGGCGTGGCCGTAGCGGGCGAGGTGGGCGGCATGGAATGCGCCTTCCAGGCGGCGGAGGTCGCGGAGGTGCATCCCGGCGAGCGGGATCGACAGCTCGTCGCCCTGGCCCACGTAGCGGCAGTCGGCACTGGCATCGATGATCGCCCGGCTGGCCGGGAGTCCGTCGGCCACGAACCTCTTCCGGAGCTCCCGGGCGGCGGCGCGGAACCAGGCTGCAAGCGCCGGCGCGGCGGCTCGGTCGAGGCGAACCATCACCGTCTGCGCCGTGTCGAGGCGTTCGTCAGCGCCGGCCAGGCCAACGGCGCAGAGCAGGCCCGGCGAGGGCGGCACCACGACCTCTCGCAGCCCAAGGTCGCGCATCAGCCGGGCCGCGTGGAGCGGGCCGGCGCCGCCGAAGGCGACGAGCGGCAGCCCGCGTGGGTCCATGCCGCGTTCGGTCGACACCCGTCGAACCGCCCCGGCGAGGTGCGCCGTCGCGATCGCGAGGATTCCCTCGGCCGTCGCCTCCGCGGTCATGCCGAGCGGCCCCGCGAGGCGGAGCAATGCCCGTTCGGCCGCGGCCCGGTCGAGTCGAAGGCTGCCCGCGAGCGGCGTGCCCTCGTCGAGCGTGCCGACGCTGAGATGGGCATCGGTTACCGTCGGATCTGCGCCGCCCCTTCCATATGCCGCTGGGCCGGGTGCCGCTCCGGCGCTCTGCGGGCCGACGTGGAGTCCCCCGGCCGAGTCGAGCCAGGCGACGCTCCCACCGCCGGCGCCCGCGGTGGCGATGTCAAGGGCCGGCACGTTCAGCGGGGCGCCGTCATGCCGCTGGAGCCCGGTGACGGGCGCCTGCCCGCCGCGAACGAGGCAGACGTCGACCGACGTCCCGCCCATGTCGAGCGCGAGGAGGTCCGCCATGCCGAGGCGCGCTCCAACCGCCATCGCACCCGCGACGCCGGCGGCGGGACCGGACAGGATGAGCCGGTGCGGCTCACGGGCCGCGCGCGCCGAGGGAACGAGGCCACCCGCGGATTCCATGACGAGGAGGGGCGCCTGGATGCCGTGCGCCATCGCACCCGTCCCGGCCCGCTCGAGGTACCGCTCCATGATCGGCCGAAGGCCCGCCGCGACGGCCGTGGTCGCGGCCCTGGGGTACTCGCGGACCTCGCGGGACACCTCCGACGAGAGCGTGATCGGGACGCCGGGCAGCGCCGCCCGCAGGGCTCGGCCGAGCTCCTCCTCGTGACGCGGCGCCAGGTACGAGAACAGGAGGAGGACGGCCACCGACTCCGGTCCTCGCCGCACGACCGTCCGGACGACCCGCTCCACCTCACCCGGTGTCAGTGGTCGCGTTGTCGTGCCATCGGCGGCGACCCGTTCCCGAACCGCGATGCGGTTGCCATCCGCGACCAGATCGGGCGGCCGCGGCTGGAAGAGGTCATACATGTCCGGCCGCTGGCCGGTGCGGATCGTGAGCACGTCCGTGAAGCCGTCGGTCGCGCACAGGACGACCCGAGCGAGCGCGCCCGTGAGCAGGGCGTTCGTGGCGACCGTCGTGCCGTGGACGAGTCGCTCGACAGCGTCCGGCGCGACGCCCCGGGCGGCAAGGGCGCCGAGCGCGTCGAGCAGGCCCCGCGCCGGATCGTCGGGCGTCGAGACGACCTTGGCCGTCGCGAGCCGGCCGTCCGCGGCAACCGCGACCGCGTCGGTGAACGTTCCGCCGACATCGACCCCCATCGTCCACCGGGTCGTCATGGAACCGCCAGAAGGGTGGGCGCCGGCTGCGGGCGCCGCCTGGGGCGCCCGTCGCGCGACGTGTCGATTGGTCGTCGGTTCAGTCCGGCGGGATCTCTTGGTACATGAGCCCCGTGTCGATCCCCGCCGCCCGGTTCCGGAACCACTGGACGACAAAGACCAGGATCCCGACGCCGAAGATGAGGAGTGTCATCGTCACGCCGGTCCGGTTCAAGTAGTCGAGCTGCGTTTCCGCCTCGCCGGCGCCAACTCGGTTCAGGATCGGGCTCAGCCCGGCGTACCAGTAGAGGCCGCCCGCCATGACGATCCAGACGAGACCCATGACCGGGAGCCACCGCGCAAACGGTGCGTCCTGGGCGAGGTCCGGGCGGGTGAACCGGACGAGGAGCGCGTTGACGCCGGGCATGAACCAGGTCAGCCCGGCGGCGAGGATGCTGAACCACAGCGTTGAGACGAGGTTGAGCTTGCCGTCCACGGGTGCGAGGAAGCCCAGGCCGATCGCCTTGAGGATGGCGAAGTTCTGGAGAAGGGCGAAGACCCCAGCCACGACGATGGCGGCGAGGATCGCGTTGGCCGGGGCATGGAGCCGCTCCGAGACGCGCCCGAACCACTCCGGGACCTGGCGGTCGAGACTCCAGGCGAGCTGGACCCGCGACAGGAACGCGATGTAGACCGGGCAGAGCAGGAACGGGAAGAGGGTCACCGAGAGCGATACGAGCGTCCAGATGGGCCACAGCCCGGGCGCCGCGATGACGCCCATGAGGGGCATCGAGTTCGGCTGTCCGAGCGGCAGGGCCGGGTCCGTGATGAAGCCCCAGTAGATCGCCCCCCAGGCGACCTGGCCCTCGAGGCCCAGCCGGTAGCTGATGAAGTCCGTGTAGACCGAGTTCATCAGGACGGCGATGGCGAGGGCGCCCAGGAGGGCGACGAGGATGCCCCGCCGGATGTTGCCCCGGATCTCGCCGGAGATGTAGGCGCTGTACTGGAAGCCGATGTAGTTCAGCAGCACGATCCCGGCGATGAACGCGAACAGCTCGGGGTTCAGGTCCAGCCCGCTCGTCTTGAAGCCCGCGGCGTCCCCGGCCGCAGCCAGCTGGTCGACCGTGAGGCCGCCGGTGTACTGGGGCAGGTTTGCCGCAAAGTTCTCGGGCGTGATCGCGACCATGCCCACGACGAACATCAGGCCAGCGCCGAGGAGCCCGAGGACGGCCAGCCAGGTGATGATCCGGTGGAACCGGCGCACCGACTGGAACGTGATCGCGGCGATGAGGGCCAGGACGATCAGCGAGGCGATGAGGCCCGGCACGCCGGTCACCGCCCCCGTGTCGTCGGTGAACCAGGCGTTCGCCCCGGTGAAGATTTCGCTGCCTGTGCCGATGCCGATGACCCGCCCGGTGATCTGGAGGTTGCGGACGACGATCGGGACCTCGAAGGCGATGATCGCCAGGCTCGCGAATGCGAGCGTCCAGCTCTCGAGCCAGCCGAGGAACGGGCCGATCCGCGGCACGATCCGGCTGGTGAACACGTAATCGCCGCCGGACCGCGGCATGACGCTCGTCAGCGAGGCGAAGATCAGCGCGAGGAGGACGCAGAACGCCCCCACGATGATCGATGCCCAGCCATAGGTCGTGAAGGCGGCGTAAGTCCCGATCGGGACGTAGGCCAGGGAGTAGAAGACCGGATACCAGCCCACGCCGGCACCGATGAACGCGCTCGTGTTGAAGAACAGGGCGTTGAGGACGCTGACCTCGCGGACCAATCCGGACGATTGGCGTGTGAAGAGCGCCCGACCAGACGTCGTGGCCATGTCGCGCAGCCTCCCTCCACCGCAGCCGCGCCGACGAGACCGCCGCGCGGCCGCCGTTCCAGCCCGGGTCTCCCAACCCGACCGGGTCCGCTCCCACCACCGGAAGCGGCGTCAGTATAGTGGCCTCGAATCGCGCCGATGACGCGATTCGGGCCGCGCACCAGCCGGAGGACCGCGGGCGGTGAGCCAGGCGAACCAGACGCTCGAGGACCCGCTTGGCGAGGCGCTGAGGCTCATCGCGCTCGCAGACGAGGGCGACCTGAGCCTGCGGCTCATGGGCGGCCTCGCCTTCCACGTCCGAGCCCCGGACTGGACGGCCAGGATCGATCGCACCCGACGTGACATCGACCTCGCGACCACCGGCCGGAGCCGGAAAGCCGTGGCGAGCCTGCTGGTCGAGTCCGGCTATCTTCCCGACAAGCAGTACAACGCCCTGTACGGACACAAGCAGCTGTACTTCGTCGATCCGCGCTTCGACCGCCCGATCGACCTCCTCGTCGACCGGCTGGAGATGTGCCACACCATCGAGTTCGGCGACCGGCTGGCCCTCGATCACCCGACGCTTCCGCTCGCCGATCTGCTGCTCTCGAAGCTCCAAATCGTCCGGATCAACCGAAAGGATGTCCTCGACGCGCTCGTCCTGCTCGCCGAGCACCCGCTTGCCGAGACCGATCGGGATGGCATCAGCGTCCCGCGGATCATCGGCCTCACCTCCTCCGACTGGGGCTGGTGGCGGACCGCGACCGACAACCTCGGCAAGATCGGGCTGTATTACGACGTCGAGGTCGGCCCGGAGGACCTCGACTTGGGGCGTCCGCTCCGGTTCGACCCGCGCGCGCAGGTCGACGCGCTGCGCGCGGCGATCGACGCGGCGCCCAAGTCGACGCGCTGGAAGCTGCGGTCCCGAATCGGCGATCGAATGCCGTGGTACGAGGAGCCCGAGGAGGTCGGCCACGGGCGCGATTGACGGCGCCACCGAACGCGCCCGGCCGACGAGCTCGTCCGGCGCTAGCCCGCGGGATCGCCGGACCGCCTGCCACGCTCAGGCGAGCGACACTCGCGCGACTCCCTCGCCCAGCCGGCGCTGGACCTCGGCCAGGAGGTCCGCGTCGTAGGCGACGGCCTGCTTCAGCTCCATCGGGAGGGCCGAGCCACCGGGCGCCGGGACGTGGACGACGACCCGGGTGTCGCCGGGGCGCTCGCGAACGAGCTGCCTGAAGACCTCCATTGCCCGGACCAGCTCGTCGGCCGGGGCACCCCCGAAGCTGACATGGAGGACGTGGTTCGGGCCGGCCATCTCGAGCGGGGCGGTCGGTGCCGCGGCCAGGGCCGTGGCGCGCGTCCGGGCCTCGTCGGGCAGGGCCGGCTCGTCGTCACGGTCGGCTGACGAGGCCAGGGCCGCATCCGTGACCGGGCCGGAGGTCGTGACCGGCTCCGCCGGCACGATCGGCGGCAGGTCGGCGACCGGCGACATCGCGGGCGACGCTGCCTCGGCTCGGAGCGGCGAGACGTACGGGACATCTGTCCGGCGGCTCGGCAGTCCGCGACCGGCCCCCGCAACCCCCACGGTCGCGACCGCCGTGACCGAACCCGCACCGGGGGCCGAGCGTACAGGAACGGGGCCGGGCCCCGGCCCGACCGCGACCGGCGCGCCGGGTCCCCCGTGGCCGTTGCGCGCCCCGGCCGCGCCGTTCCCGCCGGCGTCGACTGGTCCGCTGCCAGGTCCCACGGGCCGCCGCCGGAACGAACCCCGGTCTCCGGCCGCGACGTCGCGGGCGAAGTCCTCCGCACCCCTCGCCACCGCCTCGTCCCACGGCATCACGAGGTCGGCCAGGAGCGAGACGTCCTCCCCGCGATGGTCAACCCGCCCGGCGACCAGGAGGATCGCGCCCTCCGCCCAGGTCGGGCCGGTCTGCTCGTAGAGCTTCGGGAAGACGACGACCTCGATCGAGCCCTGGAGGTCCTCGAGGGTCACAACGGCCATCGTCGAGCGCGCGCGGGTGACAACGGTCCGCGACCCGACGACGATCCCGCCGATGACGAGGCGCTGGCCGTCGAGGGTCTCATCCGACTTCAGGTCGCCCGAGTAGGCCGTCACGAAGTCCCCGACCCGGTCGGCGACCTCGCCCATCGGGTGCTCGGACAGGTACAGCCCGAGGAGCTCCTTCTCCCAGCGCAGGCGCTCGCGGACCGGGGCCTCGGGCGTGGCCGGCAGCGGCCGCTCGAGGACCGCGGCGTCGTCGGCGCCCATCTCGAAGAGCGAGACCTGCCCCGAGATCCGGTCGCGCTGGGTCGCCTGCGCCGCCGCGACGGCGTCATCGAGGCCCATGATGACCTGGGCCGGGTGGCCGAACCCGTTGAGGGCCCCGACCTTGGCCAGCGATTCGAGGACCTTCCGGTTCGTGAGGCGAAGGTCGATCCGGGTACAGAAGTCGGTCAGCGAGCGGAACGGTCCCTCCGCCTCGCGCGCCGCGATGATCGACTCGATCGCCCCCTGGCCGACGTTCTTGACGGCCAGGAGCCCGAACCGAATGGCGTCGCCCTCGACGGTGAACTCGAGCTGGCTGCGGTGGATGTCGGGCGGCCGGACCTCGATGCCGAGGCGGCGGCACTCGGCGACCGCGGCGGCGACCTTCTCCTCCGAGCTCCGGAAGGCCGACAGGACGCTCGTCATGTACTCGACCGTGTAGTTCGCCTTGAGGTACGCCGTCTGGTAGGCGATGAGCCCGTAGCAGGTCGCGTGGGCCTTGTTGAAGCCGTAGCGCTCGAACGGCTCGAAGGCCTTGAAGACGGCGTCGATGGTCTGGGGCGGCACGCCCCGCTCCGCGGCCTGGCTGACGAACCGCTCCTTCTGGGCCCGCAGGACCGAGGACTTCTTCTTCCGGATCGCGTAGCCGAGCGTGTCGGCCTCGGGACCGGTGAAGCCGCCGAGCGCGATCGCGGCGGCCATGATGTCCTCCTGGTAGACGAAGATCCCGTAGGTCCGCTCGAGGAACGGCTCGAGCAGCGGGTGGAGGTAGGTGACCGGCTCCTGGCCGTGCTTCCGGCGGATGTAGGCCGGGATGTTCTCCATCGGGCCGGGGCGGTAGAGGGCGACCATCGCCGCGAGGTCGAAGACCGAGGTCGGGCGGAGCTCCCGGACGTAGCGCCGCATGCCCGCCGACTCCAGCTGGAAGATGCCGGTCGTCTCGCCCGACGCGAGGAGCTCGAACGTCGCGGCGTCGTCGAGCGGAATCCGGTCGAGGTCGATGTCGACGTTGCGGTGGGCCTTCACGGTGTCGACGGCGTTCTTGAGGATCGTCAGGTTCGAGAGGCCCAGGAAGTCGAACTTGAGGAGCCCGAGCGCCTCGATCGCGTGCATCTCGTACTGGGTCATCAGCGAATCCGAGTTCGTGGCCTTCTGGAGGGGCATGAGCTCGGTCAGCGGCTCGCGGCTGATGACGACGCCGGCGGCGTGGGTCGAGGCGTTCCGGGCGACGCCCTCGAGCTGGCGGGCGAAGTCGATGACCCGCTTGACCCCGTCGTCTGCGTCGTGCAGCTCGCGCAGGGCCGGGCTGATCTCGAGCGCCTCCTCGAGCCGGATCCCGAGCTGGTTCGGGACGGCCTTCGCGATCCTGTCGACGTCGCCGTAGCCGTGGCCCAGGACCCGCCCGACGTCGCGGATCGCCGCCC
>Ga0209520_10002290_pt1 | contig 11038 bp, 10 predicted proteins | sample Rifsed16ft1_FD_184009 | JGI IMG/M metagenome (GOLD analysis project Ga0209520, IMG submission 184009) | Soil microbial communities from Rifle, Colorado, USA - sediment 16ft 1 (version 2) | ecosystem: Environmental > Terrestrial > Deep subsurface > Rock core/Sediment | place: Rifle, Colorado...
GAGACTCTTCGTGAAGTCCCAGGAAGCGAGGCCCTCGCTCACGCTCAGGAGCATCCCTTGGTACGTGACGCCATCCTGCTCGTACCGAGACCAGGAGCGCACCTGCTGCTTCGCGCGGTCGAGTTCCCCTTTCCGCGGCGGGGTCTTCTTGAGGGCGGCGACCTCGCGGTCGAGGACGGCCTCGACCCGGTCGAGGGACGCGCCCCCCGCGAGGGTCGCGTTCGCGATGAGGAGGGACGGGTCGATCTTCGTCTCGTGTCGCACGCCGACATCCGTCGCGAGCTTCGTCTCCACGAGGGCGCGGTACAACCGGTTCGACCTCGGTTGCCAGTCCCCCGCGAGGTACGGCAGGAACCCGCGCCATCCGCCGAGGATCGTCGCGAGGACGAGGATCGCCGGCGCGTCCCCATCGGTCGCGGGCGGGATGTGCCAGCCCATCGAAAGGAGATCCGCCGCGCCGGGCCGAGACAGCTCCGCCCGACGCTCCCCGCGCTGCTCCGGCTCCACAAGCGTCATGGGATCGGGCGGCGCTTCCGGTTTCAGCGGCCCGAAGGCCTCCCGGATGCGTTGCATGGCGACCGCGGGGTCGAACCCGCCCACGAGGATGAGCGCGGCGTTGTTCGGCGCATAGTACCGGAGGTAGTGCGCATAGAGCGGATCGCGCGATAGCTTTGCAAGATCCTGCTTGTAGCCGATCGCGGTCCAGTGGTACGGGTGCACGTGGAACCCGAGGCCCCACAGTTCCTCCTCCACGAGGAACTCCGGCTGGTTCTCCGCCCCCTCTCTCTCGCTGATCACCACGGTCCGCTCGGCCTCGACCTCCTTCGGATCGAACGCCGCGTTCCGCATGCGTTCCGCCTCGATCATGAGGGCCGTGTCAAGGGCGCTCGCCGGGGTCGTCTCGAAGTAGATCGTGTAGTCCGTGTCCGTGAAGGCGTTGAACTTCCCGCCGAGGCGCGAGATGAGGCGGTCGATCTCCCCTTTCGCGAGTTTCCCGCCACCCTTGAAGAGCATGTGCTCGACCCAGTGGGTCGAGCCCGTCATCCCGGGCCGCTCGTTCCGCGAGCCGATCCGATACGTGACCCACGTCGAGAGGGCTCTCGCCTCGGGGATCGGACGGAGGATCACCTTGAGCCCGTTGTCGAGGGACTCGACATGGGTCGCCATACGGGCGGCGGGAACGGGGCCGATGAATAAAGAGTTGCGCGGGCGACGGGCCTCAGGCACCCGCGACGGTCGAGGACCGGAGGACGAACTCGCAAACGGAGTCACCGCGGCCCCGACACGCGACCTCCGAGCAGACGATCCCGTCGGACCAGAAGAGGGCGCGGAAGAACCCCGCGAAATATCCGCGGAGGAAGTGACACGACGGTTGGTCTCGAGTGCCCTCCTGCCCGTACGTTTCCAGGGTCCGCGAAAGGCGGAGCCGGGCCTGTCGGCTCTCGCGGTCCACCTCGATCGAAGACACGGCGAACCAGCCGCATCGCGCATACACGTCGCCCAGATGGTCCACGATCTCCATCGGGTCCTCGCTGCCGGTCCACCGGGCCATCGTGCCGACGAACGCTTCGCCCGCCTCCGATCCGCTCCGGTACAGCAGGTCATCCGCCGCGGCACCCAGCGTCGCCCGAACCTCACAGAAGAACCGCCGCAAGGTGTCCCGCGAGATCACGACGACCGGAACGGTCGAGAGGCGCGTGTCCGCGGTCCTCGGCTTCGTCGTGAGCTGCCAAAAGTCGTCGATGTCCTGAATCGGGATCCCACCGAGGCAGAGTGTCCAGCGTGCGGGCGGGGCTTAAACCGGGGCCCGCAAGAATCAGAGGTGATTGCCGGACAAGTCGATGTTCGAAAATCGGCTCTCGAACGCCAGCAGATGCCCACGCGCGGAAGTGACTGTGCCGGGGACGAGCCGACCTCTATCCTCGAGGCCGCGCTCGCGTGGCGCGAGGTACGCCCCTAGCGTTGAGCCGTTTGTTCCGCCTGTAGAGGGCCTCTCGGAAAGCGATGACGCTACTCGGAAGAGGGACGAAGAATCTCCGCATGGTCCGGCCTCGCCGCGTGAGGTGCCGATGGCGGATGAAGTTGGCCAATACCTCCGCTTGCTCCCGTTTGATTTGGAGATACGGCCTGACAGCCGCGAGCACTCCGCCGACCATGCCGTCGCTCCAGACCAATTGATAGGCATGACTCCACCGGGACTGACTCCGGGGTTGCCATACCAGAATTCCCCCATGCATCCGTCGAATTTCTTCCAGAACCGCTCGGTTCGTATTCGCCACGGAAATCCTCGCTCTGTACTGCGACCTCCCATTGGCCGAATCCTTGGACTTGGTAATCATCAGGGATCCCTCGGCATCGATGAACCCCGCGAGATATCTGGTTGAGCAGTTCCGCCTCGCCCACACGGCCTCCCGGCGCACTCTGAGGCGGCTTGAACCTCGCGCATTCAGACGTTTCATAGTCCTGAAGAACGCCTTTCGAATCTCTAGCTCCTCCTCGGACAGAGGCAGCAGACGACCGGCATAATCTCGGGCTCTCTTGCATCGCCTGACATGTTCCTGGAAGGCGAGCAGAGCAGCCGCATGGTTCCTCTTGACCATGAGATAGGGCTCCAACCTCTGGAGCAAACGGGCTGCAGCTGCGTTCGTCCAGATCAGAGCGTATGAGGGTTTCCATTCCGGATCCCTTTGTCCTACCGCTGACAAGGTCCCTCCAACAGTCCGCTGAATTTGAACTAGGACCCGACGGTTCGTGTTGTAGACGCACACCCTGACCGAGTATTCGGGCGATCGACGATCATGGCGCCTCCGCGCAAGAGAAAGAGACCCCTCGCCGTCTACGAAGCCAGCCAAGTAATGAATCGAAACCAATGCTCAATAGACGATCTCCGACCGATAATCCCCTTCCTGGGAGGGGTCGGTGAAAGTACTAGGCGCGCCGATCTCCTCCCTGCCCTTTTTGGGCGCGGAAGCGCGCGCTGTCCAAGTCGAGCTCGAAGTCCTCTTCCTTGACCTCGCCAGGGGTGAAGACCTTGCCAGCCTCAAACTCTAGCTTCTTTTCCTGCTTCTTGCGCTTCTTGGGTTTTTCCTCAACTTGCTGTGGCATACGCCGCCTCCAGTTTTGTGGCATACGGATCCAGGAGATCGATGCGCCGCCGCGTCCCGTCGTTCACGATGACCATCGACCAATCGATCATCTCGATATTGAAGGTGTCGCACAGCTCCCGTCGCAGGTGTGCTCGGGTGTCCTCCGGGGGGTCGTGGATCGCCTGCTTGATTGTCTCGTCGTCCGTGACGCGGTCGACGAGCCCTGCCCGTTGTCGCTTGTAGAACAACGAGCGATCCGCCCCAATCTCCGAATACTGCTTGCACGCCATCATCTCGACATCCGACCCGGATTTCTTTTCGATAGCTTCCTGAATGGCGTAGTACCGGTCGAGCCACTCGACCCGCCGAGCGGCGTCCTTCGACCGTCGGTTCTCGAGGTCGTCGAGGACTTCCTCGAGGATGCGCAGGGCCCTGCGTTCGCGGTGGTTCTCGGCGAGGGGCTCGATCTTCCCGAGGTAGTACCGCTGGATGTCGATCGGCGACACCGTCGAGCCGTCCTCGAGCTCGACCCGCCACTGCTCCGGGTTCCTCGTCTCCACGTTGTGCCACAGGTCCTTCACGGGGTCCTTCATGCGGGGCACGTCCTCGAGCTTCCCGTCCTCCATGAGCTGCAGGATCGCCGAGGTTGTGAAGTGGCGGAGCAGGATCGCGGTCTCGTTCATCAGCGCATCCCCCACGATCACATGAAGCCGGCGCCAGACGCGGCCGTCCGCGTGGGGCTCGTCCCGCGTGTTCAGGATCCCCGTGTCGTGCATCGTCTCGCCGCTGATCACCTGCGAGGTCAGGAAGGCCATCGGCGACAGGACGTACTTGCCGCGGACGATGTCCCCCGCGCCCGTGTAGATGAAGCGGGTCGCCAGATGGGGCACGAGCTCCCGGATGAACCGCTGCGGGAACGCGAGGTCCCGCGAGACGCAGTAATTCTCGTGGGACCCGTACGACGTCCCGTCGGGCGACGTGTTGTTCTTGAACGCATGGATCTTCGTGTCGCCCGTGTACTTCTCCTCCATGATCTTCCGGAGCCAGTCGAGGATCTTCTCTCCGGCTTTCTCCCAGATCACGACGTCGTTGGGGTTCGTCGTCTCCGCCGTGCTGACCTCGAAGTGGCCGACGTCGTAGTAGACGCGCGAGCCGTTCGTGATGAACTCGCCCGCGAGGTGCAGATCCGACTCCCGCAGGAGGTCGAGCGCCATCATGTGGGGATCGAACCCCATCGCGCCCATCTTCCGGCAGTAGAGGGTGTACTCGTGCTCGGTCCCCTGGACCATCTTCCTCATGCATCACCCGACCATCGGGTCCGCACCGGTCCGGAAGACCTCGCGTTGCCGCTTCTCGTACACGTACATCTCCGTGATCGCGTGCTCCTTGCATTCCTCGTCAATCGCCTTCTCGAAGTCCCGGAGGCTCAAACCTTCCTTCTTCCGATCCGCCTTCTTCAGGAGGATCACCCGCTTCACGAAGTTCTTCTTCGCCGTGGTGACGATCGCCTCGATGATCGCGCCGGAGATGATGTCCTTCCGCTTCACGGTCTTGATCGCTTCCTTCGCCTCGGCATCGAGCTTCACCTTGACCCACTTGTTCTCCCCGTATAGCTCGTCGAGGACGAACTTGCGCAGGGACTCGACCGCCGCCGAGCGGTCCCCGTACTGCATCTCGAGGTCCGACGCCACCGGGAGCTTCTCGTTCAGGTAGACCCGCAGGATCTCTTCCGCGGCCAAGCGATCCGGCCGTGGGATCTCGATGATCTCGTCGAACCGTCCGGGCCGCAGCAGGGCAGGGTCCACGAGGTCCGCCCGGTTCGTCGCGCCGATTACGAAGACGTCGTGGAGTTCGACGAGCCCGTCCATCTCGCTCAGGATCTGGGCGATGATGTTCTTGTGGACGCCGGACGTGTCCATCATGCCGCGGACCGTGAAGAGCGCCTCGATCTCGTCGAAGAACACGATGCTCGGCTTCTTCTCGTGCGCCTGGCGGAAGATCTCCTTGATGATCCGCTCCGACTCCCCGACCCATTTCGAAAGGACGTCCGCGATGCTCACGTTGAAGAACGTCATCTCGTTCTCCGTCGCGATCGCCTTCACGAGGAGCGTCTTCCCGCAGCCCGGCGGACCGTAGAGCATGATCCCGCGAGGCGCCTCGAGGTTGATCTGCTGGAAGAGCTTCGCCTCTTGGTATGGCAGGACGACGACGTCCTTGATGCGCTCGATCGCCTCCGCGAGACCGCCAATCTGCTCGTATCGCACGTTCGGCTTCTCGCCGAGGAGGAGGGACTTCACCTCGAGGTTCGGGAGGATGTCGAGGACTTCCATCGTCGGCGGCAGGACGCTGATCTGGAACCCGGGTTTGAGCTTCTTGTAGACGCCCTTGTCGGAATCGATGAGCCGCTTCTCCATGTCCCCTTCGACCGAGATCACGAGCTTGCCGTCCATCATGTCGACGACCTTCGCGATCACGCCCTCATTCCGGACGGCGGAGCCTTCGACGATCGCGTACGTCTGCGGGTGCACCCATACGTACTGACCGACCCCGAGCTGCACCTTGTCGACGAGCCCCGTGGAGACCTTGAGAAGTTCCGTCGCCCGGGCGACGACGACCTGGTTTCCGTCGAGGTCCGGGCCCTCCTTCCGCACGACGTACGCGTACAGGAGAGGCGGCTGCTTGATCTTGTTGAACTTGTCTTCGTACGCCTTCAGGCGGTACTCGCGTTCCTCGATCTCGTAGCGGAACGAATGGAGGTCCCGCTCATACTGGCGGCGCAGACGATCCATCTTCTCCTCGAACTCGTCGCGCACTTCGTCCGCAGACTTCGACGCCTTTCCTTCGCCTTCATCGCTTGCCATTCGTGGATCACCGCGCGCGTGGGACCGCGAGTCGGCTGGGAGTCGTGAGCATCTGCTCTCCGGACGATCGTCCATGGAACAAGATGCGGCCTCGTCCCATCCCTTGTTAGAAAGTGGCATCCTGAATTAAAGCTTTTGTTATCGGTATTGTTGCTGCGACAGAACGAATCCGTGCGCACGCGTTCCCGCGACCAGCGACCCTCGTGGACCACCGCAGGACCTCGAAGCGAGGGAATTCCGCCGTCGTAGCAAAAAGACCAAGAAGCCCGCGTGGGCTCTGCGCTGCATGGAAGGCCTCGTGCCGTTCGCAGGGGCCCTCGGTCTCATCGTCGTCCTAGAACTCGGGGACAAGACGCAACTGGCGACGATCTCCCTCGCGGCGCGGAACCCCTGGCCGTCGGTGTTCCTCGGCGCGGCGAGCGGACTGATCCTCGTGACTGCGGTCGGCGCGGGGGTCGGCCTGTTGCTCGCGGAATTCCTGCGAGACTGGATCGTCGCGATCCAAGTCGGCGGCGGCCTCATCTTCATCGTGTTTGGCGCTTGGACGTTCCTCCACGAGCGGCCGGAGGGGCCCGACCGGACTCGGGACTCGAAGGGCGCGTTCGTCACGGCATTCACGATGAACGCCCTCGCGGAGCTCGGGGACAAGACGCAGCTCGCCGTAGTCATCCTCGCGGCCTCAACCGCCGCCCCCCTGAGCGTCTTCGCGGGAGCGAGCCTCGCCCTCACGGCCGTGGCCGGGGCGAGCGTGGCGATCGGCACGGCCCTCGCGCGCATCCTTCGCGCGGATCGCGTCCGCCTCGCGTCCACGATCTTGTTCATCGCCGCGGGCGTCTTCCTGATTGTCGAGGCCCTGCTGCCCGGTTGATCATGCCAGACCGTGAATCGGAAAGACGGTCTTGCGAAGTTCGTCGACGGTCCTCTTCGCCTGACGAGGCACATGGGCGTCCTCATCCACGCGCCCGTGATCCCGCAGAGCCTTGTCCACCGGGACGGACCCGACGACCTGGCTGCACTCCCGGAGCCATTCCACGGGGATCGCGTCCTCGAGGTTCGCGCCGACCATCTTGGCGAACAGGAGGGTCCACACGCGCGGGACGGCCGTGAGGTCGTACCCTCCACCCGCGGTCGCGACCCAGCGACCCCCGCAGAGCTCCCGCGAAAGCTCGTCGAGGATGCGGCCTACGGCCTCGTATGTCTCCGTCGTCAGCATGAGGTGCGTGAGGGGGTCGAGGTGGTGGCCGTCGGCCCCGAGTTGGCTCACGATGAGCTGCGGGCGGAACGCCCGAGCCAGGGGCGGGACGACCTCCTGAAAGGCGTACAGGTACGACACGTCGCGCGTGTACGGCGGCAGGGGCACGTTGACGGCAAATCCCCGTCCGCGGCCCTCGCCGATCTCGTCCGTGAATCCGGTCCCGGGGAACAGGTAATGGCCGTCCTCATGGAGAGAAATCGTCATCACGCGCGGATCCTCGTAGAAGATCGTTTGGACCCCGTCCGCGTGATGCGCGTCCACGTCGACGTAGAGGATGCGCGTGAGCCCTCGCTCCTCGAGCAGCGACGAGATCCCAATCGCAAGGTCGTTCAGCACGCAGAAGCCGCTCGCCTTCGAACGCATCGCGTGATGAAACCCTCCGCCTAGGTTCAGAGCCCGCGTCCGGTCGCCCGACGCCACATCGATGCACGCGCGAGCGGTCGCTCCGGCCTGGAGCGCGGCAGCCTCGAACATCCCCGCAAACACGGGGTTGTCCGGGGTGCCGAGGCCGTGTTCGTACGAGACCGCCGAGGGATCCGCGCTGAGCTTCCGCACGACCTCGAGGTACGCCGGCGAATGCACGCGGCGGATCGCGGACTCCGTCGCGGGTTCCGGTCGCACTTCGTCCGCGTGCCCGTCGACGAGGTCGCATGCAGCGATCAAGTCTCGGGCGAGTTGGAGACGCACCTGACGCAGCGCGTGCGACTTCCCGAAATCGTACCGGAGGAAGGCCTCATCGTACACGAGAGCGTCTCGCACGACTTCGGGAAGGCGGTGAGGACACTTAAAAGGACCAGCGCCTCGTGCGAGATGCAATTAATATTCAACTCTTCCGATGAAAAAGCCCGTCCTCGGGAGCTGCGATTCATGGTCTGTCCCGAGCGGGCGATGGGACGAGGCGTCGAGCCAGGGACGAAGGCGTCGAACTTGTTGGACCTTTGCGTCAACGAACCATTATATAATGACGAACTTGTCGTGTGCCTTGGGAGCACGCATGACTGTTCGGACCGCCCTCGCGCTCGCCATCGCGGTTGTGCTGGTCCTAGGAATCCCGATCGCTTCCGCTCAGGTCGTCGTACCGGTCGACGCGCCGGTCTCCGAGACCGTCTCGATCAACGCAAACGAATGGCGCGCCTATCGAATCGCGCTCGCCTCGGGTGATTCCGTCCGAATTGTGATCACCGTGAACGTCGGCAGTGCGGTCGATGTGTACACTACTGACGTGGGAGGCTACGGAGAATACACGGACCCGGCGGCGAGCCAGTTCACGTACTACCAGGCAGGCTCACGAGAGAACACGATGGCGTTTCCCGCCTCCTTCTCGCCGCCGTCCGCCGGAACTTACTATATCGTGGTCGACAACGCCCCGATCAGCACGACCGGGGCGACGGGGTCCGCCCCTGTGACGGTCCACGTCACCCTCGAGAAATCGACCTTTCCCTTCCTGCTCGTCGGTGGCATCCTGCTGGCCGTCACGGTCGTCCTCGTCCTCGTGATCGTCCTGTTAGTCCGAGCGAACCGCCGCAAGAAGATGGCCGCCCCGCCACGCATGCCGCCGACCGCACCGGGACCATGGCCCGCGGCGCCGCCGGCACAGCCGACAATGCAGCCGCCGATGCCCCCAGCCGAACCCCCGCAGGGACCTCCACCGGGGCCTCCTTCCCCCCCGTAACGGGCAGCCCGCGCGTCCACTCGTTCGAAGCACATAGGAAAAGGGGGTCGTCCGCCGGGGCGGCGGACTTCGAATCGGGAAAGGGGTTAGTACCGCTCGTTGGGTTTCCGGCGGACGTTCGGCACAGGGACGTCGTCCCGCCGGACCAAGAGCCGGGTCAGACTTGGCAGAATCAGGGGCAGCATGTGGATCGCCTCCTCCCTCTACCGATTCAACGAGTACCTCGGAGCGATCGCGTACCAAGCCATCGTTCCCGGGGTCTCCTTCGGGAGGTTTCGTTTGTCCTTCGGAATCTTCATATTATCACCTTGTCACATCGTTTCGATGCTATCTAACTATGAGAGATGCCGGTCATATTTAAGTATGTCGATGAGGATAACACGCTTTGACAAAATAGAATGAGGCAGATCGTGCCGGACACGCCTCTGACCCCTTCGCCCCCGCTCCCCGAGGTCGCGGTCACGGTCGATCAGCTCAAGGTTCTGAGCGAACCCTCCCGTCTCCGGATCCTGACCCTTCTCATGGATCGGGACATGTCGATCTCCGGCATCGCGAAAGCGCTCAACTTGAGCCCCGCGACGGTCCACCACCATGTGAACCAGCTCCTCCAGGCGAACCTCATTGTCCCGACGAAGACGGAGGTCCGAGGGAACCTCGTGGAGAAGTACTACCGAATCCCCGCGACGGGAATCGACTCGAGCGCGATCTGGGACCGCCTGAGCGACGCGGACAAGGTGAACTACCGCTTGGCGGTCCTCGGCCTCCTGAAGGGGCTCGTGAACGAGTCGATCAAGCGCATCCAGGAGCGGGGCACGGTCGATTTCGAGGTCGGTCGACTGTACTTCTACCACGTCCCCTGGCGGAAGGACGCGATCCAACAAGCCTGGGAGATCTTCGAGGAGGCGCGGCGGAAGCTCGAGCGACTCGAAGCGAAGGCGCGATCCCAGGGGGAACCGGGGGACGAGGTGATGGCGCTGTTCACCCTCCTGCCCGTGTAGGGGAGCGTCAGACGTACTCGCCGCGGATGAGTTTCTTCACGTACGGCGCGAGGAGGCGGGAGAGATTCATGTCCCCGTCCCAGTCCTCCAGCTGGTCCCAGTGGTGGTCTTCCATGTCCTTGATGCAGCGCTCGATCTGCCGCGTCCACGTTGCGGTCCCGTCCCCCTCGATCCGAGCGGCGAGGACGAGCCACTTGCCCCGGCCGATGAGGATGTGCATGTGCCCGACCGTCATCTCGTTCAGTTCGGCGTAGTCGTCCCCGCGGAGGGCGTCCTTCACGAACTGCTGGACGGCCGTGAGCATGCCACTCAGGATGTCGGAATCCACGTCGGGCCGAAGGCGCCGCGTCTCGTGTTTGATCAGGATCCCGTCCCGGTGGTACAGGAGGAAGACATCCTCGATGATCGCCTGTCCATCGTCCTTCGCGGCGGGGGCCGTCTGCGAGGCGCTCGGTTTCGTCCTGCCCGCCTGCCGGCGGCGCCAGACGACGAGGAAGATCGCGCCCGCCGTGGCCCCGATCGCGAGGAAGAGCCACCAGGCGTCCATGAGGCTCCCGCCGACCAGGGGCGCCCCCGACGTCGTGAAGGAGAACGTGTAGGGAAGGGCCATCGTGTTCCCTGCCGCGTCCCGCGCGCTCGAGTCGATGAACACGACATAGTCCCGGCCATTCTCGAGAGGACGCTCCGGCGTGAAGGTGAGGACCCGGGAGTCGGAACTCCATGTGAACACCCCGTTCATGTCTGGAGTGATGGAGAACGCCTGCTCGACCGCCGCACGGTCCATCGCCTCGCTGAACGTGATTGTGATTGATGGCGTCGTACTTGCGCCCGTGCCGCGCGGAGCCCCCGCAGAGGCGAACGGTCGCATCGTGTCCACGTTGGCGGACGCCGTGCCAACGACCTCGACGAGCCCCGCCTCGTCCCTCGCATAATACTCGACGTCGTGGGTTCCGTCGCCTGCCACGACGAAGGGACCCGTGTACGTCTGCCAGGACCCCCCGTCGACGCGGTAGGCGATCGCATCGACCCCGCTCGTCCCATCCGAAGCCGCCAGCGTGACGACGACGCTCGAGAGGTGCCAGCCCGCGGAGCCCTGCGTGCCGGACAGAGTGGGCGTGGTCGCGGGGGCGACCGTATCGATCCAGACGTCCTGGGTCCGGCACGCA
>Ga0209520_10002291_pt1 | contig 11037 bp, 10 predicted proteins | sample Rifsed16ft1_FD_184009 | JGI IMG/M metagenome (GOLD analysis project Ga0209520, IMG submission 184009) | Soil microbial communities from Rifle, Colorado, USA - sediment 16ft 1 (version 2) | ecosystem: Environmental > Terrestrial > Deep subsurface > Rock core/Sediment | place: Rifle, Colorado...
AGATCAAATCACGATGCAACCTGGTGCGATTGAAATATGGCTGAGTCCGGAAGTTCGCAGAAACATGTACCTCGTCTTCAAGGAAGCAACGCACAATGCGGTTCGGCATTCCGGAGCAAAGAAGGTGACGGTGGAAGCAGGGATGTCGGGCGTGATGTTCGAGTTACGTGTTCAGGATAATGGCCGTGGATTTCGGATGGAGGGGAGGCCGGGTCGCGGGCACGGTCTTCGGAGCATGGAGAAGCGCGCCCGGTCCATTGGGGCGCAATTCAGTTTGGAAACGTCGCCCAGGGTGGGAACGAGCGTTTCCCTGTCGAAAAAGATGACATGATTGTGTCATTGCTTTGATAAGTTCTGTCTTGCATGTTTGTTGAGGCATTTTCTATGACGCTGCGAGTAGTCATAATAGAAGACCACGATGATTTCCGCGAAGGGCTTTTTCATATCCTCCGCAGCACCGAGGGGTTCCGGTGTGTCGGCAGTTTCGCTTCCGTGGAAGAAGCATTGAAGACTTTTCCTGCTGCAGACGTGGTTCTGATGGACATCGGACTTCCCGGCAAAAGCGGAGTCGAAGGTGCCCGGCTCATCCGGAAGCGGGCCCAGGAGATTCAGATTGTCATGCTCACAGTGTTCGAAGATGACCGGCACATTTTCGAAGCGATCATGGCCGGAGCGAACGGGTATATTGTCAAAAAGACTCCGCCGTTGAAAATCCTCGAAGCCATCCAGGAGGCCGCCGCCGGGGGAATGCCGATGACCCCCTTCGTGGCGCGACACGTTGTCGATATGTTCCGCCGGTACGCCCCATCCGTCGAACAGCGCACCGATCTTACGAAGCGTGAGCAGGAAATCCTTTCCCTCCTGGCGGAAGGATCGAATTACGCCATGGTTGGAGAAAAGCTTTTCATCAGCCTCGACACTGTTCGCAATCACATCCGGCATATCTACGAGAAACTGCAGGTACACTCCAAGTCGCAAGCGGTCGCGAAGGCTATGAGGCAGGGGTTAGTGTAGGCCCTTCCTTCAGAATCTGCGCAATCTCTTGCTCTGCTAATACTAACCGGCAAACTCATCGCCCAACCTGGGGTTGAGTTCGAACAACGCCGTCCTCATTTTCTCCGATCCCTCTACCATCCGATTCACACCTCCTTGTCCCCACCTCACCTGACATATCCATGTCGCCCGATTCTGCACGTTTTCTCCACCAAGCCTCAAATAAACGCATAACCATGTCATAGAAAAGCGAAGCACGCTCTCGTAGGTTAGTCATACGAAGAGCATGAAACCTCGTGGCAGAAAGGAAGGCAAAGAGTGTTGACGGCGTTGATACTTGGCGTGCTGGCCGGTTTCGTTGTTTCGATTCCCCCGGGCCCGGTGACCGCAACTCTGATCGCAAAGACCCTGGAAACCGGCCGCCGCCAGACGATGGTTTTTGCGTGTGGGGCCGCCTTGTGCGAAGTGCTGTATGCATCGGCTGCAATACTCGGGATGGATCTTCTGATTCCGGTCAGAGCTCAAGGATTGATCAACGGGGCAGGGTTCCTGCTGCTTCTCGGGATGGGGATCCGTTACACATTCTTCGATGTGGTTCCCGCTTCACAAAAAGAAAAATCAATCTCTGCCTCAAATTCTTTTGTTCTGGGATTGATACTGCCTCTTACGACACCGACCATTGGGGCTTCCTATGTGGTGATCGCGGGTCTTCTCCATACGAACGGCCTTCTTGCCACGGAGGCGACTGCCCGCAATGCATTCGCCGCCGGAACGGGTGTCGGCACATTTCTCTGGTTGTCGGCAATGATGATGACAGTTGAAAAGCTCCAGAAGAATGCGGGGTTAAATATTGTGAGGATCACAGCCCGTGGAGCAGGGATGTTCATGCTGCTTGCAGCGGCCTACGTGGGGAAGGGTCTGATTCTCTTGGTGCAGACAATCGCAGTACAATGAAAAACGACTCATTCACAATGGAGGAATCATGAACACGCAAATCAGGAAAATCTATCTGGATCGGAATGAAACGACAGCCGGCCCGGCGCCTGAATGCCTTGACGCCTTGCGAAACATTTCGTCGGAAGAGCTGAGCTGTTATACCCGCGACTACTCCAGGGGGATCAAGAGCTCATTGTCGCAGAGACTCTCCGAGTTGTATCACGTCCCCGAGGAACGGGTCCTGCTGGGCTATGGGAGCGAAGACCTCATCAAGCAGGCGGTTCACTGTTACCTTGGCAGCGGTGACGTGCTTCTCAAGCCGGAGCTTTCATGGTGGTACTACGACTCGGTTGCTTCTGAGGTTCATGCGGAAACCCGCACCTTCAGGCTGGTCAAAGAGAAGCATGGCTTCTCGTTTGATCCCGATCTGATCCTCGACGCCTATCGTGCCAGGCGGCCCCAAGCGCTCCTGATCAGCTCTCCGAACAATCCCACGGGAAACTCGCTTGCCATCGATGATCTGCGAACAGTGCTTGCTGCGACGGAACACACTATTGTGGTTCTTGATCAGGCCTATCATGGATTTACGTCCATCAACGAACTGCCCCTTCCGGATCTCCTGGACGAGTTTCCCCACCTCGTGATTCTCCGAACCTTCTCGAAACTCTACGGCCTTGCAGGAGCGCGGATAGGATATGCCCTTGCCGGCAAGGGAATCAAGAAGCTGATCAAGTTCAACAAAAAGTATCTCGGGTATAATCGAATTTCGGAAGCTCTTGCGATGACGGCTCTTGACGCAACGGAATACTACGGTGCTCTCAGCAGAACGATCGAAAAGGAAAAGACGAAGTACTACAGGAGTCTCGGAGCGCTCCCCGGAATGACCGTGTACGAATCGGACGCCAGTTTTGTCCTCGCATCGTTCGATCCGGAATCGGGCGCTCAGATCAGGCAGGCCCTCAGCCGCAACAACATTGTCATCAAATTCTTCGATGATGATGACATTCGGCTGAGAAACCACATGAGGATTTCCATCGGCACGCCGGATGAGAATGCGCTCGTGATAGAAACCATGGCGCAGGCGCTGACAAGAAGAAAGGTCATCGCGGCATGAGCACACCGGCTGGAATAGCGAGACTGCGACAGGAGTATCGGTCGTCGCTGAAGGCGATCGCAGCGGAAGAACTTGTGGACCTTCTCATGTTTCGTCCGTTGGCGTTTATTGCGGCGAGGCTCTTTCAATCCACACCCTTGCGGCCGATCCATGTGACCCTCTTGTCAATGGTTCTCGGAGTTGGAGGCGGCATTCTCCTGGGTATGACTCCGGAATCGGACCTTCTCCCTGCCGCGCTGTTCATCTGGCTTTCGGCGCTGCTCGATTGCGCCGACGGCCAGCTTGCACGGTTGCAGAAGTCAGCATCTCCCATGGGGAGGATTCTCGACGGGCTGATTGATTATGCCGTCGGCATCTCCATTTTCGTCGGGATTGGAGTCAGAGGAAACCCCGCCGTGAGCGAGAGCGCATGGTGGTGTGCCGTCGGCGGCGCGGGTGCAAGCTACGCTCTGCAGGCAATGGTGTACGATCTCTTCAGAACGGAATATCTAAAGATCGCCGGCACAGGCAGGTCCACAAGGGAGGTGCAGGCGATTCCCGGCGCTGCGCCGATGCGAAACGGGAGCGGGGTTGTCCATTGGATGTACGCCAGGTATGCCGCATGTCAGCAGGTTCTCGGTACTTGGCTCGGCGGAATTGAAGATGATGAGCGGACGAGCCGTCACCTTCGGATTTGGGGACTGAACGGAACTAGTACTCATGTGATGTTTCTTATCGTCGCCTGCCTTGCGGCGCGGGTCGATCTGTATTTGATTTACCTCATTGTCATGGGAAACGCGTTCATGTTGATCATGATTCTGATGTGGCAGAAGAATCTGAAGAAGCCGTCGGGACGTCCCGAATCTTCCGATGAGGTTCACGGGCGGGATTCCAGCAAAACGGAACAAACAGCGGTCATCGAAGTGTAACTGCCAATCAAACCACTTTCAGGAGGCTGTCATGAAACGCATCTTTATCCTTCTTGTTGCTTTTGTGGTCCCGGCCGCAGGGCTTGCTCAGACCGAGCTTATGCGGACAAACGAGGGATCTTCGGTAACGGCGGAAGTGCTCATTCCGAGCTTCAAGAACGAGTTCGGATACACCTTCACGGGAATGACTATTCTCCTTTCGGGGAAGGTGACCATAAGCGACATGTTTTCAATACACGCTGAGGTTCCGTATGTTCAGTCGAAGATGGAATATTCAAGTCCTTTCGGATCCACGTCGACCTCAAAGGGCTCAATTGGGAACACCTATCTGGGACTCGGCATTGGCCCGTCGAATGGTGTGCTGAGCGGAGATTTTGGTTTTCGGCTGAACACTCTTTCCGAGGACAACAGCTCGGCCGTGTTTTCAGGAATCTTTGGAGACATGCCGAACGTCGAACGCTACCTCCCGGAGACGATGGCAATCCAGGCCGGCGTCAATTTCCAGCCGCAGATTCTGAATAATTTTTCCTTACTGGCACGATTTGCACCGTCTCTGTGGATTGAGAAAAACGGAGATGGGGACAACATGTGGTTTTCGCACTATGGTCTTGGCGCTGCATATCAGATCGATGTTGTCAGGGTTGGTGCGGGTGTCAACGGGTTATGGCAAATGAGCGAGGAAGGATTCCTTTTTGGGAACAAGGATGCAGTGCATCATTTTCAGGCAGAAGTCAATGCCCGGTTTGGCATGATTCGCCCCGGTGTGATGTTCCGTGTTCCGCTTGACAAAGAGCTCGACATGACAAAGTCTACGATCGGGTTAAATGTCAGTGTATTGTTTTAGAAGACGATGGTGGCTCGTTGGGGAATGGTAACGCCGATTCGAGGCCGCACGATCAGATGCGGGCGAAAAGGAGGAGGCCCTATGCGCAAAGTGTCCATATTGCTGTTCCTTATTCTGCTCACTGAAGGTGTCCCTGCGCAATTCCGCCGGGATGAGGATCGGGTCACCTCATCACTCATCAGGGGAAAAGAGCCTTCTGGATCTCCGGACCGCGTTTCCGCTGAAGTCGTTGAACTGCCGAGCAGCCCCGGTTGGTACGGGATTCATCTGTCCGCGAAATCCCTTAAGGGCAAAAATCCACTTTCCGGTTCTGTTCTTTATCCACCCGACGTTTCGCAACGACAGACTCGCAGTAAACGCAGTAAATGGGGAAGCCGTTTTGAGATTGCGCGCACGGGGAGCTTTCACGGTTGGGGTCATGGCTGACGATGGCAATATCAAGCTTGAGCTTGACCTGGCAGAACTGCAGGGTGCCCCAATGGAATTCAGAAATAGATAGGGCAACACTATTTTCACACCAAGGAGTTAGCATTTCGGTTAGCAAAGCGTTGAAAGGCATCTGAAATCCGAGCAAACACGACCAGATCTCCTACCTCTGAGGCAGATGATTGATTTCTATTCGAGAATCAGATAGATTCACCGAATAGTCTTCCGGGTGGGGAGGGAACATGTGGGTGGAAAGCCTCCGGAGAGCGCTGTGGCGTTTTGAAGGAGGCTTTTGCTGTTTTGGGGACCTCAACGATGATCAGCCAAACTATATCCCACTACAAGATCCTCGAAAAACTCGGCGAAGTCCGAAAGTCGCCGACGACCGTTGTCGAGCGAGTCGTTGCGACTTTGAGGATCCCGCCGTTGTCTGGCGGGAGCCGGAAGGTGAGATTCCTATGATCGGACAGACGATATCGCACTACAAGATTCTTGAGAAGTTAGGTGAGGGCGGAATGGGTGTTGTCTACAAGGCCCACGACACCAAGCTAGATCGCCTGGTGGCGCTCAAGTTTCTCCCAGCTCAACTCGCTGCCAGCGAGCAGGATAAGCAGCGTTTCACCCATGAAGCCAAAGCCGCATCCGCTCTTGACCATCCGAACATCTGCAACGTTCACGAGATTGATGAAACCCCTGATGGACAAGTCTTCATCGTCATGGCGATCTATGAAGGTACTCCACTCAACAGAAAGATCGAGAAAGGTCCCCTCAAGATAGACGAAGCCGTGGATGTTGCCATTCAAGCGGCAGAAGGATTACAAGCTGCTCACGAGAAGGGCATTGTTCACCGGGACGTCAAGAGCAGCAACATTATGGTGACAGACAAAGGGCGCGCCGTGATCATGGACTTTGGTTTAGCGCACAGTCGTGGAATGTCCAAGCTGACGAAGACCGGCTCTACTTTAGGAACAGTGCCCTACATGTCCCCTGAGCAGGCCAGGGGCGAGAAGGTCGACCACCGAACTGATATTTGGTCGCTGGGTGTAGTGTTGTATGAAATGTTAACGGGCCAATTGCCGTTCAGGAGCGAATATCAGGAAGCCATTGTCTATTCGATCTTGAATGAGAGCCCCCAGCCGCTCACGGGCATGCGCAGTGGAATACCGATGGCGCTCGAAGCAATAGTCAATAAGTGTATTGAGAAAAATGCAAGCGATCGGTACCAGCATGCAGACGAGCTCATTGTCGACCTGCGACGTGTGAGGAGTCAAACCAGCAAAGAAGTCGTTGTCCCAAAGCCATTTTTGTGGGCCAGAAGCCGCATGTTGATATATGGAGGAGCAGTTGTTGTCCTGGCCGTCTTTGTTTTTCTTGCGCTACCGCTGTTCAAGGGAAAGAATGAACGGATCACATCGCTCGCCGTTTTACCGCTCGAGAATCTCTCAGGCGACCCCGAGCAAGAATATTTTGCCGAGGGAATAACAGATGCTCTCATTACTGAATTGGGACAGATTAGCGCGCTACGGGTAAGATCGCGGACTTCTGTCATGAAGTATAAGAAAACAGAAAAATCTCTGCCGGAGATTGCCCAAGAGCTGAACGCAGACATAGTGGTTGAAGGTTCTGTCTTAAGGTCGGGGGAAAAAGTGCGGATCACAGCCAAGCTGATTCATGCGGCCGAAGACCGGCAGCTCTGGGTCAAAAGCTACCAACGCGACATCGGCGGGTTTCTGCTTTTACAAAGCGAAATTGTCCAGGATATTACGAGGCAGATCGGCATCAGACTCAGTGAGGAAGTGAGGTTCCAGTTGGCAAATAGAAGGGCTGTGAATCCCAAAGCTCTTGATGTCTATCTCAAGGGAGTTTATTCAGGCGATAAGGAATATTTTAATCAAGCGATCAAACTCGACCCGGATTTTGCTCTGGCTTACACAAGGATTGCAGACGGTTATTTTTTTAGTGGTCTTTTCGGTGATATTCCAGCTCGGGAGGCCTTTTTGAAAATGAAACAAGCGGCTCTAAAGGGACTGGAGAAGGATAACACTCTCGGAGAGGCCCACAGCTATCTGGCTCTGGCATGGCTCCATTATGATTTAGATTGGACAGAGGCTGAGAAAGAATTCAAACGAGCCCTTGAGCTCAACCCCAGCCTCGCATATACTCACCATCTCTATGCGCATTTCCTGATGGCCAGGGACAGAATGGAAGAGTCAATAGCTGAGGTCAGACTCGCCTCGGAACTTGATCCCTTTTCATCGGACATGAATTTATGTTTCGGCTGGCACTGCCTCAGTACAAAAGACTATGATGAGGGGATTGAGCTTGCCCGCAAAGGACTCATGATGAACCCCAACAATGCGTGGGCCCAGGTCATTTTGGGCTGGGCCTATGAACAGAAATCCATGATTGAAGAGGCCATTGTCGAGTTCCAAAACGCCCTGAGCAATTGGAAAGATGGCTCTCTTCCTCTGGCCGGCCTCGGTCACGCCTACGGGATTGCCGGCAAAAAGAAGGAAGCTCAGGAGATTTTGGAGAAACTCTTTGAGAAGTCGAAGCGAACCTACGTTCCAGCTTACGATATCGCCGCCGTCTATATTGGCCTTGGAGAAAAGAATCAGGCCTTTGAATGGCTCTTTAAAGCCTTAGAGGAGCGGTCAGGTTTTCTGGTTTACATCAAATGCGACAGACGCTTTGATGGGCTACGGCCCGACCCTCGCTTCCAGGATCTGCTGCGCCGGATGAACCTGCCGAATTGACTCCATCGGCGACTTGTGGCCGAGCCTTCCGATTTTGGCAGAAGGCGTATCACGCGTACCGATCTCAGGAACCACCCGAACCGGTGTGGCTGCTTATTTACCGGAAGGCAAGGAACTCGCATTCAGAATCAAGAATCTGGAGGCCGCACCATATTGATCGCGCTCCACTGCTCACCTCTAAACAGCAATCCTCATTGCTTGAGAGTACCCTCTCGCGTTTGAAGGAGGCTTCTGTTGTTTTCTATTGAGGGCAAAAGCGAAAAATAATACAATATTGCGTTGTTCCGAGAGTTGAGCAACATTCGCGAAGCGCTTTGTGAGTACCAGTCAATCACTTGAGGTTGCGGCGTGAAAGTTTCACGCGAGGTAATAAACGCCATGGACCATGTACCCCCCCGGTTCGATTCTTTGGATCTGGGCCGCAACAATCGTTTTGCATTACATCCACCGAGTGGCAACAAGCAGCGCTTCGCTCATAAGCGTTGCTCAACGGGCGCGGGCTTCGCCCTTGTTGGTCGACAAGCGTTCGCTTCGCGAACGTCGCCCAACTACGGGGAAAACGGCAAGCGCTCACCCAAGCCGCCCCCATCCACACTCTTGCCTGGCACCGGCTTGGCTCGCGCCAGCGTTTTCCCCGCGCCCATTAGCCGAAATGCCACTCTAACGACAATTGACCAGTCATATGGACCGCCACCCATCACTAAATTAACGGAGGTGCACCGTGCAAACAAGACGCATTTGGTTCGTCGTCGCTCTTCTCGTCCTTGCTTTGACGATAACGTCCGGGCAGGAAAAGAAACTTCCCCTGCTTCCAGACTTTACGACCGAGCAGCGTTGGGCACGCGCTCAGGATCACATCGATGTGTTATTCGCAGCCGCTGTAGGATACGCGAAATCAGTCAATCACTCGGCTGATGACTTCACACAATATTGCGTCAAGACGTTTGCACCCAGTTGGGGAAAACCAGACTCTGTAGGCCCTATGCGCGTTTTTCGAGGAATGAGGAGAAATTTCCTTGCTGAACCGAACTCAAAGGTCGAACTCCTTGACTCTCTCGAAAACAAGGTCATAGGCCGATTCAATCGCTCATATGTTTCCCGTCGATTCAAGGATAATGCTTCATTCTATGGTATCACCTTGGATGAATATGAGGGCTGGCTTCGTGGCTTCCATCGTGGTGTATGTGAATACCTCCACCTGAAATACGAGGATAAAATCGACCCTGAGTGGGTCACTTTTACTATCTCGAAAAAATAGAATAACGTGGCACTGCGGCTAACACGCCGCACTCCGACGTTCGCTTTCTGGAAAGGCGGCTGTGAAACTGAATTGGCCTCGATGAAAAGTGCTCACTCAATCCCGCCGCCAACGTTGGATCAAGTGGGCGGGACTGCGTAATGCGGCCAGACGTTAGGCGAAATGTGCCGAACAAATTGTTAGCCATAATCAAAGGAGCAATCCACAATGAAAGCCACGATCATGATGTTCCTCGCTGTCTTATTACTGCTTGCGGCGGTTATTCCGTCGTTGGATCCGGATTCCCAGCAAGCTTACGCCTATCCGCCGGGGGTGGGAATACTCTCCAAGTCAAAGAATTGCCTTGCCTGCCACACTAATAATGGACCGTGGACTGATCAGGGAAAAACCATTATCGACATTATCGAAAAGGATTCCAAGAAATCCTTCCAGCTGCCGGATGGCAGTTTCCTTCTTCAGATCAAACGGCATGAACCGCTCACGGTTCGCACCGTCATTGGCTACAAGAAAAACGGTGCAATCGCGCCTTACCGAAACGGGTGGATTTATGTCGATCCGATGACCATTGAATCGAGTTCACTCTCGAAGTTCGCACCGGGATGGGATGTGAACCTTCAAGCATCGTGCCGGCTCGTCGGCGACCAACTTGATGGATTTGAAGATTGTGACCTCTCCGTATTACCGATGACGATTCGTCCATTAGATTCCGCACGGGATGCGCAAATTGTCCTCCAAGGGATGCTCACGCGTGGCGAATCCGTTAAGGGCAAAGGGAAAGAAGGAATGATAGGTACGTATTTCGAGAGAATTGTCAAGCTTAAGGTTCTGGATTGACTTCGGCACACTTCGGCTAACACGCTGCACCACGACGCTCCCACATTTGACAGGGATTAAAGAGGTCACTCAATGGTTTTTGGTGCGGTTTGGTAAGCGCAGTTAGAGCGAAGAAATTCTTTCTTAGCACCAAAAACCACTGCGTGGTGCGGCGAGACGTTAGCTACCACTGGCGATCTGCCATATCCGCATATTGAAGGGAGTTGTCCGTGCGCTCATCATCTACAATTGTACTTTGGTTGTTTCTTTCCGGATTTGTCTTTACCTGTGTTGTTGGTCATGCACAGATCAACCAAGAGGCTCAAACTGTCCCAACAGTGTTCAATACAACATCAGGTGAAATCAATCCGAAGACAGCAGAAATCTCCACCGATGAGTTGAAGTCAATCCTGGCTGAGGGGAAAGCGCTCATCCTGGATACCCGCCCACATCTCGAATGGGCCATCAGCCATATTCCGGGAGCCCTCAATGTCGCTCCAAAACCCGGTATGCCAATGTCGTTGTACACTTCAGATGTTGCTGAGGTGAATCGACTAACAAAAGGGAACAAAGCTCAAGCTCTCATTCTGTGCTGCAATGGCCTTTATTGTGGAAAGAGCAAGCGGGTGGCCGAAGATCTTCTGGCCACCGGATATATGGACGTTCGACGTTATCAACTTGGCGCTCCTGTCTGGCGTGCGCTCGGCGGAGTGATGGTGATTGAACCGGATGGTGTACGCCATGTCCTTCAGAACGACAGGACAGCAGTTTTTATCGATGCACGGGATACATTGCAATTTCAGTCGTCGACCCTGCCCGGCGCAAGAAATATCAGCCGCAGCAAAGTGCTTCCTGGTAAAGACGTAGGAGAGGTAAAAGCAGCAAAGGACGATGGCCGACTTCCGATGGAGGACCACAACACCCGCATCATTGTTTTTGGGAACGACGGCATCCAAGCAAGGGAAGTTGCTGAAGCTCTTGCGCGAGAG
>Ga0209520_10002292_pt1 | contig 11037 bp, 10 predicted proteins | sample Rifsed16ft1_FD_184009 | JGI IMG/M metagenome (GOLD analysis project Ga0209520, IMG submission 184009) | Soil microbial communities from Rifle, Colorado, USA - sediment 16ft 1 (version 2) | ecosystem: Environmental > Terrestrial > Deep subsurface > Rock core/Sediment | place: Rifle, Colorado...
AAGCCTGCGCGCTTCACTCCACAACTCCGACCTACACCTCCTTGCGAGCGCCCGAGCGATTCTCAAGGAAGTCTTTGGAGTAGAGAGTAAGTTGATTCTAGACAAGCGGACACATGGCCGAAGGCTCGACCATCATGGAGGAATGACACTCATCAAGCTTCTTGAAGACATATGCAATTACCCTCTATTCCACAAGTCGCACAGGCTTAAGCTTCCTTGGCTCTTCCTTGTAATGGACAACGGCGTCCTTGCGAAGTTCTTGCGGGGACTCTATGACACCGATGGATACGTTGAGCGAAGCTCTAGATGTATTGGTCTGACGACTGCAAGCCCCGAACTTGCAAAGAGAACTTGCATGGCTCTTCTCAGGTTCGGAATCCAGTCTAGACTATCGCGCAAGGGCAAATACTTCATCGTAAGGATATCTGGTCCGAGTTGCGTGAAGTTCCTTCGGCGCATCGGATTTAGCAAGAAAAACAAACGTATCGGCTTGATGCAAATTGCCCGTCGTGCTATGGTTGATAGAAAGGCAGGCTTCTTGCCGATAGCCCCCGAAGTTCTTAGAGACCTCAGAACCCACTTGGCAATGCCTCGGACAGCGTCAAGAGTGCCTTTCTACTCAGACCTTGAGTCTGGGCGAATCAGAATAAGCCGGGAGAACTTAGCCTCGATCGCTCGTTCCCTACGTTCCTTCACCACGAAGAGAATTATGCAAAGGCTCCTCATTACTCGACTTGTCTACAACGGGTTTATTCCACGTGAAATCGCCCGTGAGATGGGATTGCCCCTCACCACTGTGAATGGAATATTAGCACAGCTCACCCAGGACGGAGTAATCCGACGGGGCACGCGAGCTTACAAGGTTACCACCTATGGACACGAGTTAACAGACCACTGGTCGACTCTACTCAAAAGCCGCTTCGCCAGACAGAATGTTCGAGATTTGCTCTCGCATTGGTTAAGACTTAGTCGTTCTGATGCAGGATTCGTGATGGTCAAATCTTCCCGGCCTGTTAAGGGAACTTTTGATGTTTACGACGTATCGGTTCCAGAAACACATACCTTCGTTGGAAACGGACTCGTAGTCCATAACACGACGATGAGCGATTCCCTCCTTGCCGCCGCCGGTCTTCTGTCACCCAGCATGGCTGGAACAGCGCTAGCCTTGGACTACATGGAGGAAGAGCAGAAGCGGCAGATGACCATAAAGGCCGCAAACGTGAGCCTCCTCCATGAAAGGAATGGAACTCTCTACGTCATCAACCTGATAGACACGCCAGGCCACGTTGACTTCTCCGGTAGAGTAACACGCTCGCTAAGGGCCATCGATGGCGCAGTCGTGGTCGTGGATAGCGTCGAGGAAATAATGGTTCAAACCGAGACGGTCACAAGGCAGGCGCTCGAAGAACGCGTCCGACCGGTTCTCTACATTAACAAGATTGACCGGCTCATCAAGGAGCTGCGATTGACCGCCGATCAAATCCAAGAACGGATTGGCAGAATCATAACCGAATTCAACCGCCTGATAGAATTATACGCGGAACCGGAATATCGTGAGAAGTGGAAGGTTAGCTTTGCAACCAACACAGTCGCTATGGGTTCCGCAAAGGACCGATGGGGCTTCAACGCGGAGATAGCGAAAGAGAAGAACTTCAAGTTCTCGGACGTTGTGGACGCTTACACGAAGGAGACCGCGTCTGAGCTCGGGCAGCAGGCCCCACTACATGAAGCCATCTTGAACATGGCTGTCGAATCAATGCCCCCTCCACACATCGCCCAGAAGTATCGTATCCCGAAAGTTTGGAAAGGGGACATTAACAGTGAAGTCGGCCAGGCGATGATGAATTGTGATGACAATGGCCCAGTCGTCATGGCTATCACGAACATAGTTGTTGATCCGCAGGCTGGTGTTGTCGCAAGTGGAAGATTGTTCTCCGGGACGATAAAGGAAGGTTCCACATTCCACCTTCTAGGTGCACGCGTGGACCAACGCGTCCAACAGGTTTGCATCTTCATGGGGCCGTATCGAGAAATCATCGGAACGATCAGTGCTGGAAATATCCCTGCACTCCTCGGACTGGAAGGAGCTAAGGCCGGCGAGACGCTTTCAACGATCAAGGACATCGCACCCTTCGAAGCCGTTCACTATGTGACCGAACCAGTAGTAACGATGGCCGTAGAACCCAAGCATAGCCGAGACCTGCCCAAGCTCATTGACCTCCTCCGAAAACTCAGCTTGGAAGACCCGAACTTGGTCACAAAGATCAACGAGGAGACCGGAGAATACCTCATAGCAGGAATGGGCACACTCCACCTCGAAATCGCAAACACTCTCATCACAAAGACCGGACTCGAGATTGTGACTTCAAAGCCAATCGTCATCTACCGAGAGAGCATACGCGCCTCTGCTGGACCTGTTGAAGGTAAGTCACCTAACAAGCACAACAAGGTCTACATCGAAGTTGAACCGCTGCCTGAGAAGCTCGTCAGCATGATCAAGGAAGGTAAGATCGGCGAGTACCAAGACCGCCATGAGATGGCGAAGATTCTCCGAGAGGAAGGGTGGCCACCTGACGAAGCTCGCGGGGTTTGGAGCGTTGACGAAGGAAGCAACATGCTGGTCGAGGTGACCAAGGGCGCACAGTACGTGCAGGAAGTCAAAGAGATGATCATCGCAGGATACCGCTGGGGCCTGAAGGAAGGGCCATTAGCATATGAACAGATTCGAGGCATTAAGATGAAGATCACCGATGTCTCACTCCACGAAGACCCAGTCCACCGTGGGCCAGCGCAGATCATGCCCATGAGCCGAAGAGCCTTCTTCGTCGCCTTCCTGAACGCGGACCCAATCCTGTTGGAACCCGTCCAGAAGATCACCGTCAAAATCCCACCCGAACTACTAGGGGCAGCTACAAGCGTGATTTCGCAAAAGCGTGGCAAAATCCTATCAGTCGACCAACGCGGCCATCTTGTCTACGTTGTGGGAGAGTTGCCAACAGCGGAAACATTCGATCTCTCAGAAGTGATGCGGGGCGCTTCACAAGGACGAGCCTTCTGGGGTCTAGAGTTCTCTCGCTGGGCGCCGGTGCCTCAATCATTGATAATGCAGGTAATCGCAGATATACGGAAGCGGAAGGGTCTCCCGCCGGAACCACAGAAGGCGGAAGACTTCATGGAGATGTAGTCTCCACCTTCTCCACTTCTCTCCCTAGAAACAAGAGTAACCGTTTTATGACCAACTCATGGTTTATTCCATACTTGAAATGCCGCGACCACTAGAAACCCTCCTCTCACTCCCACGCGTTCGCCTTGCCAATAGGGTGCCGATTCTAGAAACTGAAACATTAGTCCGCCGATTAGTGGATCGGACCGAGTATCAACCGAAACTCATCAAGAACGCCTTTGAGATCTCAAGAGGGTCGGTGCACCAGTTTTCTATGGATGATGAGGGCCTATCTACACTCCTTGAGGAGATTAATTCCTTGGAGTACGTGGTGACAAAACGTTCCAAGAAGGCAATGGAAGAAATGCTGAACGGCATCTACGGAGATGGCTTCGTCTTCAAGGAGTTCGAGAGCGAGATCGAACCGCTCTGCCGCATTTCACAACCGCTCCGCGATGTCTCGAAACTTGCCGACGGCTTGGCTGATAAGACGAAAGAGGAATCCATTGATGTTGCGCGCGCTTTGATGATTGATCTTCCGAAGCGGCAACCTGAATCCGCGGTCTCTTGAGCGACATTAAAAGCCTCGATTACGATAACCAACCTTTGATGGTCGATAGTGACAGAGCTTCTCTACTTGAGAGACCACTACCTGCGAGAATTCGAGGCGCAAGTCGAGAAGGTAGATGGTGACTCAATCGTGCTGAATAGGACAGCGTTCTATCCGACCGGCGGTGGGCAACCAAACGATCTCGGCAAGATCAGCTGGGATGGTGGCGAAGCCCAAGTAGTCGACGTATCAAAGAAGACTGGGATTGTCCTACACAAGCTCAAAGGAGCGACCCCCCAGGCAAGTACAACTGTTCACGGAACTATTGACTGGGAACGACGCTATGCTTTCATGCGCTACCATTCAGCTCTCCACGTCCTCTGCGGACTGGTCTACCATATGTATGGAGGACTGGTGACGGGTGGCCAGATCTATCCCGAGAAAGCCAGAATGGACTTCGATCTTCAGGAGATAAGTCCAGAACGTGTTCAGGAGATCGAGAAAGAATGCAACAAGATCGTTCAGAGCGGCCGGCCAATTACGATACGATTTCTTCCACGTGAAGAAGCCATGAAACATCCGGACCTAATCCGCACAAAGATCAACCTACTGCCCCCAGACATTGCTGAAGTCCGGGTCGTAGAGATCGAAGGCCTTGATGTTCAAGCCGACGGCGGAACACACGTCTCCAACACCAAAGAAATCCAGGACATCAAAGTAGTCAAGACCGACAACAAGGGCAGAATCAACAGAAGAATGGAGATCGTTCTCTCCACACCATGACACTCCTCTTCCGTCAGAGGAGACACGAAATGGCCGATTCGTTATTCAGAACCTCTCAAAGTGCCCTAGACAGGATTCTCCAAGGGAACATGATCGTGAAGAGCAAGATGAAAAATTCTGAAACATTTGCAGCAGTTCACGGTTTTTTGCTGTCGAATGATCGCCCGAGACAGGAGTATGGTCGGCGAACTTCAGCGCATACTTAGACTCAGGATCTAATCAAGGAGCAATTCGAGTGTCTTGGACGAGAGCCTCAGGCATCGATCTTTCGGCAATTTGGTTTGACAAATGACAGATAGATGGACTTGGTCACTTTTGAGCGGATGAACGAGCGCTCCAAGCGACCCAGATCACGATGAATTCTAGAACTATTATAAGATCTATAAGCGCGCCAGGAACGCTCGGAGGATTCGGCGGATACGTCCCGACTGGGTTGAATAGATAATTTGCGAACTCGCTAGTCGAAAAGCCGAAGTCTGGACCGCTAGAGATGTCTGCCAGTTGAAGAAGGATACGTATGCTACTCCACGCCAGAGCGACCATAAAGAAGAGCTTGGATGGTTTAGCGACAATATATGCCGCAACGACGAAGTCGATGATGACAAAAACTATCAAACCATAGGCATGGGTCGGAGCAAACTTCCAGAGGTTCTTATCAGAAACCAGTATCGCCAGTCCGAGGACACCTGTTAAAGCGAACAACCCGCCCACGATCTTGGAAGCTCTCGAAACTTCCATCACAAATCACAGAGTTAGCCTAACCCCGTCGTTCTGTATATATCGCTGTCCCTGAATCGACATGCGAAGTATGACTTTCACGAAGATTTTCCGCTTGACCTGTGCAGCCTGAAGTAATCAAGACCGCTCACGCATCAGCTTTCCCACAGCAATGCTGAGTTTCGTGTCGTGAGGCTTTTATTTCGAGGCTTGTGTTTGCTCCTTTTGCGGTCGTCGTGGCTGGGCTTTGAGTGCGAGAGAGATGAGGCTCCACTAGGCCGTGGTCCAGTCCCCGCCTTCACGGGTTGGGAGGATAGCCTGGTCTATGACAGGGGCTTCCCAAGCCTCCAAGTTGTCCCCGGACAACGAGGAAACCCGGGTTCAAATCCCGGCGGCCGCACCATCTAGACATTAATGTGTAGACATTGAATCAGAATTACCGGTTCAAATTCGGTTGCCCGCACCATTGATGGCACACACACGAAAACAAGCCCGCTTTCTGTTCTTGACTATCGAAGGCATTTCCCATTCTTCTTGGCATGTCACTCGCGGCGTATCGAATTTAAATTCGACTTGAAAGAGGCTTCGAGTCAGTAATCAGTTGAGCTAGCTACCCACATGTGTCAGTGATAAAAAGACAATGAAGCGTTTGGACAAGTCGGGTGACATGTGTGGATCGAACTCTACGCCGAAGAAGATGGATCATTCGCAGAAAACTCGAACATTGGAAGAGCGGAGAGATCGCGACAGCGCTACGAATCGATGAGAGAACAGTCTATCGCTGGTGGCGGGTCTACAGGAAAGAAGGGTGGGAGGGTCTACGGGTCAAATCCAGAAGACCCCACCACTACTACAAGACCCCTCAGGTAACCGTGAACTTCATCCTGGAGCTGAGGCGTAGCAAACATTGGGGTCCGAACAAGATCGAAGGCTACGCGCGGAACTATAAGGTTCAGGGGATCACGCCTGTCAGCCACAGAACGATTCACGGGGTCCTCGTCGAGGCTGGATTGAACAATCCTATTCCCCCGCCGAGAAGGGTTTGGGGTAAGCGTAGGTTCGAGCGGGAGCATAGTAACAGCCTCTGGCAGGCGGATTTCAAGCTCACAAGCCAAGATGAGTGGATGGTCAGCTAACTGGACGACCATTCACGTTTCGTTCCGGGGTCAAGGATTCATCATAACCCGACGGCGGAGCATGCGATTAGGCTTCTGGAAGAATCCATTGGGCAGTTCGGTAAGCCTGATCAAATCTTGACGGATCGGGGAACGCAATTCTATCCGGCTCGAGGTGGCCGGTCGGAGTTCACGGAGTTCTGCAGTGGAAACGGCATCGAACATATCGTGACGAGCGTGAGGAGGCCTTCGACGATCGGTAAGATTGAGGCTTTCCATAAGGCGTACGTCTGTGAGGCGTGGATGTTTCCGACGCATCAGGAGTGGATTCATTACTGGAACTTTGCACGGCCGCATCAAGGAATCCGTTATCTGTACCCTGCAGACGTATACTTCCATGACAGATGTGGGTAGTTAGAACAGAGTCAGTAATCAGTCGAAAGACTCTTTGCTTCGTGGCCGGTTCCTGCAAGTGACGGAGGATAGACCGCGTTGGCGGTAGGCGGAAACGACTCGGAGGGCATATGGATACCGCTTATCTCTGACATATTGGGGCGAGAAATCGAAAGAGGTCGGTTCCTCATCGGATTGTATGACCCAGCGGCTCATTGGCTCTCCCTGATCTTGACCCTGTCGTCCACTCTGCTGCAAAAGGGATATGTGGTCAACATCTCGGCAACCAACACTCCTCCTCGTGAAATGCGGAAAATCCTTGCCCGCACGGTTCCGAGGCTGAAAGAACCCGAAGTAGCCAACCAGCTAATCATAAGTGATATGTACACATGGCAAACCGGAGGCAAATCAAACGAGGCCGAGGTTATTGATTCGCTATCGCTGGCAAAGGCGGGCATAGACTTCAGAATGGAATGGCTGAAACACGCGGCACACTATGATTTCGCCGTTACAGATAGTTTCTCATCGTTTCTGAGGTATAATGACGAACGCGCCTTCTCCCAATGGTTAGGTAGAATTGTTGCCCATCTTCGAGAAATGAAAGGAATCAGGCTTTACTCATTCATCAAGCGTTATCACAGCAACGCTCTATACGCAGAGCTTGAATCCTTTGCAGATGGCATAATCGAGCTGGACTACCGGGAGAAGTCCGAGACGTTGGAGCAGGTTCTACGTGTCAAGAGCATGAAGGGCCTCCCTCATCCAACTGACTGGCGGAGACTGAAAGTTGACTCAAATGGGCTCATGGAACTGTTAACGTAACCCACGCGACTCGGAGCATAGAAGCCAACACAATAGAGATTCTGTTAAAGCATGAGTCACAACGAGAAGCATGGCAAGCTTATTCGTACTATACCTCTTGGCTGTCTAATTGTTGGAGGCTTTGGCAACGAGCAACTTGGTGATTCTCTGGGTCGTGGCTCTCATCATGATGTCCGAGCCAGTCGACCTGTCGCACGTAGGCAAGCGCGTACTCTGAGGCGCTCGAAGGGGAGAACGAACTTTGAATAGCACGCGACCTGACAGAATGCTGCGGATACTGGCTGTCTGCGGAATCGTTGGGCCTCTCACATACGCGATTGTATTGACTGTGTTGGGCGTGTTGTAGTCCGGCTACAATCCGGTGCATCAGTATATGAGTGAACTTGGCGCTGTCGATGCACCACATGCCTTTGTGATGAACTTCCTTGGATTCCAGCTCTTGGGTATCTCGATGGTGGCTTTGGGCCTTGGGCTGTACATCAGAGTAATGTGCCTATCACTGCCCGCCCGTCTAGCCTCCATAGCCAAGGCCTCCGCCAACGGAATGGTGGGAATGTAGCTGTATATTTCCAGCACATCGTTCCAGCGTAGGTCGAGCGATTGGCGAACAACGCTTTTCGCAAGAGGGATCCATCGCTCAAACTCGGGCAATCTGACAAACTGCTGATCGGGTGACATAGAAATGACGAGATCGTGTGTACGGTGGCGACAATTATGGGTGTTTCGCCACGGAAGGCAACTGACCCACCCAGATAGCAGGGTGAAATCCCATCGGTCCCAACAAGGTTACTCTACCCCGGCCAGGGTAACGTGAAGTTCACGGTTGAGAGGAAAGCCTCGTCTTAGAACTGCTTTTGTAAGTTCTAGGTTTTCGTGTCCTAACTGGGCATGATTCACAATTTGGACCCAGATTTCAATTGTGGTACCCGCACCACTAGACCCCACAACAAAGCAAAAATGTCTGCAGGCACTATTCTACGATCGTCTGAGATTTGTGACCTAGGCCGAGTCGTGGGAACCACGTTTGGATCATGGTTCTCGGCGGCCGCACCATCTAGACGTTAATTTCTAGACATTATCGGATGCTCGCCGTTGAAGAATTTCAGAGGTGAACTTCGCAGAAAACGCCCACGAAGGACTTCGATCGACTTCCTAGTCCTAAGCGTTCCTGAAGACGCTTGTCACAAGAAAAGTCGAGATAAGCTAGTGTGGCGCTAGGTGACTACCGGCCATTACCTGCGGTGTCAAGGACAGATCCGTCCAGCGGATGTGAATTATCAGGAGATCATACAGTTTATATGACATATGTCATAGATTTCAACCCATGACCGCCTCTTATAGGGCTCCAGACATTCCGGCTGAATTGATTACCCCGGTCCTTGTCCGTGATGAACTTTTGAAGTGCTTCGAGAGCGCAAACTGGGAGTTTGCGCGTTTAATGCACCAGCCTACGACCGATGAAGCGCTGCGTAACCAAGTTAAGAGCTTCGTCGACGACATCTTCCAAAGTTGTGGAGTGAGCTTTAATGATCCTACAAAGGCTGGCATCAAGACTGCCATCGACACCTGTAAGAAAAACGCAGAAGCATTGATGGGCCCGCAAGGCAGTGAGATTATACGACACCATTACGAAGAAATGATGAAGCTAGTTGAGAAACTCGAGGACTAAATATCGATTATGCCGCAGTGATGAATCGTAATGTCAAAGACTGAAGACACTCAACATTCTGGAATAGCTTGCGATTTGAAGGGGATGATCACCTCGTACGGTCTCGGGGCACAACAGCTCTTTGGCTGGACTGAGGACGAGGTAGTAGGCAAGCAGAGCGTCGTGATCTTTCACGAGCCTCACGCGGTTCAGACGCTCGTCCCTCGGCTCTTGAGGACGGCAGCAGAGACAGGGAAGTTTGAGGAAGAGGTGACGCTCGTAAGAAAGGATGGGAGGAAGTTCAGAGGGTTGCTGACCGTTCGACCCTTGAAGAAGGAGAACGAGATTACTGGCTACATGGGCATTACGAAGCATATCAGGGACCTGTAAGGGTCGACAACGGTCAAGAATGTCTCGTCCAGGGAACTGCGGCCCCCAATCCACCTTCGTCCTAATGGATATTTCTCCTAACTGCAATCACAGCCAGAGGAGCAGGCTCAAACGCGTCGTCGTCGATAACGTTAGCGAACCCGCTAGAATTTGACCCAATCATGTTTTCGTGTGGGTCTAGTGGTGCGCACACACACCGATGTACCGAATAGAACGAAATGCGAGCAATACAGGTACTACGTATGGCAAATAAGCTGAACTCGTGAGGCAATCTCGAATGAAATATTACGATGAAGAGCAGACAGGGGAAATTCGGAGAGCATTGGAAAAAGGCATACTATCATGGCCGAGAGTCAGCAAGAAGGAAATGATGGGTTGCCTTTGCTACTTCTACGGTAAGAAATTTTTCGCCTTCCTCGTGACAAAAGCCGTTGTGATAACTAAACTTTCCGAGGACGATCGCGTAAAGTTATCGAGACAAATGAATGGGGAACCTTTCAAGATGACTGGAAGAACGGTCAAAACATGGGTCAGAGTAGATTTGAAATCATCCCGAGACGTGAAGATGGTCCTGCCTTTCATTAAGACAAGCTACCAAGCGTCAAGATCCAGAGAATAAGTTTAGAAAATTTGGCCTGAGCTGAAGTGTGTAACTCGTGCCTCACCGATGATTCCACGGAATGTAAGTGCGCTTGCCTCTTGGATGCCGTGGGCGATGAAGTCTGTTGTCAGCGCTGTTCCCACAAAATCGACATAACGCACTCGATGCCTATTCGGGGAAGAAAGTTCTAGGATTTGCGTTCTGCCTTAAGAGAGTCATTGGATCGGTAAAATGGATTACTACTGCGAAAAATACCATGTATGGTGAGGGGTTCAGAATTTAACTATGGTTTTTGTGTGTGTGGGTCTAGTGGTGCGGGAGATCAAATTTGACCTCAAACTAAATCCGTGATTTAAGCCCAGTTAGGACACGGAAATCTAGAGCCACGAAAACAGCCGCTAATCCTGGTTTGAAAGATTCAGCGGAGAACTGGCGGAAAACGTATGGAGTTTATTGTCTGCTGATGTGACCTGCAGAAAGCAATAGCTCGCAGCATGCGCGCCATTCACCAAGAAGTATGGCTGCAGGCTATGCTTAAAGTAAGACTGAGAAGATAATGCCTGTCGATTCCAATTGCAAGGTCAGAACACCGCTGTAGTGATGAATGTCATTCCGGTGGGCATACATCAGGACCGATTCTACGACATCGTATTCTACTACGAGACGGACCCGAAGAAAACGCCGCAATCTTGTAGGCTTGGGCCAGAAGCCGTCCCAGCGGGGATACATCAGGGCATGCGAGTTCGCGTGAAGGCGATGCTAAGCACAGTTCTTGGTCTTGAGCTAATCACCTGATGCCACTTCCCTTTGGAGCGCAAGTTGACCGAGAAAGCAGCGTACCTAAGGGTGTTGTTA
>Ga0209520_10002295_pt1 | contig 11028 bp, 11 predicted proteins | sample Rifsed16ft1_FD_184009 | JGI IMG/M metagenome (GOLD analysis project Ga0209520, IMG submission 184009) | Soil microbial communities from Rifle, Colorado, USA - sediment 16ft 1 (version 2) | ecosystem: Environmental > Terrestrial > Deep subsurface > Rock core/Sediment | place: Rifle, Colorado...
CGTTCATGTTGACGGTCACAGCGCTCGTCTGCGCCGTACCCGCGGGCATCTACTGGTTGACTCACCGGCACTGGATGCCCGAGCTCACGCGCTTTGTGTGGCTAGTCTGGCTGGTCGTAGGCTTCGCGTTCACCTACGGCAATATTCTCTCTAGTCTCGGTCGAGTCTAACGAGCAGGCGCGGCGCGAAGGCCGCGCGAAACTGCGCCGGCGTATCGAGACCGCACAAATCCTTGAGCTGCGTAACCTCGAGGTCCGCGAATCCGCACGGATGGATCCGCGCAAACGGCTCGAGATCCATGTTCACGTTGACGGCGAGGCCGTGATACGAGCACCCGCGGCGCACCCGCAGGCCGATCGCCGCGAGCTTGCGCCCCCCGACGTAAACGCCGGGCGCGTCGCGACGCGCGTAAGCTTCGACTCCAAAGCCCGCCGCCGCATCGATGACCGCCGACTCGAGCGCCTGCACGAGACTGCGCACGTTGAAGCCGCGCCGTTTTAGCTCGACGAGCACATAGGCGACGAGCTGACCGGGGCCGTGATACGTGACTTGGCCGCCGCGATCGGTCTGCACTACGGGTATGTCGCCTGGGTCGAGCAGGTGCGCGCGATCGGCGTTCAAACCCAGCGTGAATACGGGAGGATGCTCGACGAACCAGATTTGGTCGGCGGTTCCTGCGCCGCGCTCTTCGGTGAAGCGCTGCATCTCGGCCCAGACTTCGGGCATCGCGCGCACGCCGAGATCGCGGACGACGATTTCGCTCACAGCACCATGAGAATTTGTTGATGCGCCGAAAGCTCCCGATAGACGGCATCGGCTTGCGCACGGCTTGCCACGCGCACCGTGATCGTGAGGCTCAAGTACGCGCCGCCGCTACTGAGCCTTTCGGCGACCGTGTAGTCGGCCGCATCCGGCCAGTGTGCACGCACGATCGCGAGCGCGGATTCGCGAAATTCGGGCGCATTCCGTCCGAGAACTTTGATCGGTTGATTGCGGGGAAAACCGTCGTCGGAGTCGGCACCCATCACTCGAGCCACAGCTTGAGCTCGTCGGCGATGCGGGTCCACAGCGGCGCTTCCGCAACGGCGTGCAGCGAGACGAGCGGCAGAACAGCCAAGTCCTCGCCGCGAAACGATATGTGTACCGCACCGACTTGCGCCGACACGCCGAGCGGAGCCACGAGATCCGCGATGAGCTCCATCGTACCGCCGAGATCCTGATAGCGGCCGCGCGGAATCGTGACGTAAAGATCATCGCTCAAACCCAGCGCCACCGTGTGCGGCTCCCCTTTCCACACGCGTGCTTGAGTGACCTGCTGCCCCCGTGCATAGATCTTGTGGGTCTCGAAAAACTGAAACCCGTAATCGAGCAGCGCTTGGCTTGCGGCGGTACGTGCATCCGGGTTCGTCATGCCCATGACGACGGCAATGAGGCGCATTCCCGACCGCTCGGCGGAGCTCACCAGGCAGTATCCGGCCGCGTTCGTATGACCGGTCTTCAGCCCGTCCACGCTCTCGTCACGCCACAACAGCGCATTGCGGTTGTGCTGGGTGATGCCGTTATAGGTGAACTCGCGCTCGCCATACCAAGCGTAATACCCGGCAAACTCCTCGATGATCGCTTGCGCGAGGATTGCGGAATCGCGCGCGGAGCTCAAGTGACCCGCGCCGGACAGCCCCGTCGGATTACCATAGGCCGTGTCGGTCATGCCGAGAGCCTCGGCGTGCTTATTCATGAGCGCAACGAACGCTTCCACGGAGCCGGCGACGTGCTCGGCAAGGGCGATGCTCGCGTCGTTTCCGGATTGAATGATCATGCCGCGCACGAGATCTTCGACGCGAACCTTCGTGTCGACCTCGATGAACATGCGCGAGCCCGGCGCCCGCCATGCCCTTTCGCTGACTCGAACTTCATCGTCGAGCGTGATGCCACCGGCGGAGAGCGCCTCGAAGACGGCATACGCCGTCATGAGCTTGGTGAGGCTCGCGGGCGCCAAAGGAACGCGGGCATCCGCTTCGGCAAGCACCTTGCCGCTCGAAGAATCCATGAGATACAGGCTCTTGGCGGCGATTTGCGGCGGGGCCGGTACGGGCAAGCTCTCTGCGTGACCCGCCGTCGCGAGGAGCAGCCCGAGCAACACCCATACCTGTCGCATTACCGTTGCCCTTGAGATCAGTTTTCCACGACGAGCCGCGAGTCGTTCAACCCGAGAGCGCGCAGATCGACGTTGACGCGATCGAATTCTTGGGCATCGGTGAGCGGACCGACGCGCACGCGGTGCAGGGCGTCGCGGCCGGCGCCCGATGAGACGACGAAGCAGTTGTCGATTCCGCCGAGCTTCAGTCGCGCTACGAGCTTGGCCGCGTTATCGCGCTCCGCGAACGCGCCGACCTGAACGTAGAGCTGCTGCAGCGGCCGATCGCCGGGACGCGGCGCGTCGGCCTCAGCCTCGCTCAAGATCGAGAACGCCGCCCGGCGCGGCTCGGCGTCGGCCGTCGTCGTCACGGGCGGCAGGTTGGGAGCGCCGAGCGCGCGCACTTGCACGCGCGACGTCCCGGTGCGAATCATGTCGAGCTCGAGAGCCGCTTGGTAAGAAAGGTCGATGAGGCGATTGTCGACAAAGGGACCGCGGTCATTGACCCTGACGGTGACCCTCTTGCCGTTGCTCAAGTTCGTCACCTCGACCCACGTGGGGATCGGCAACGTCTTGTGCGCCGCCGTCATGGCGTGCATGTCGTAAGGCTCACCGCCCGAAGTCGGTTTGCCGTGGAAGTCACGCCCATACCAGGATGCAACCCCGCGCTCGTGATAACCGTCACTCGATTGGAGCACGTGGTAGCGCCTGCCGAAGACCTCGTAGAACGGCGGGTAGCCGCGTGGGCTGCGCGGCGCGTCGATGACCGTTCGGCTCGAATCGGGGCCGGACGGCACTTCGGCGCGATAGGGTGCGCAACCGGCAAGCAACGCGGTCAGCGCCGCAACGAGCGCGAACGTATGGAGCTTTGCCGTGCCGTCGCGCCTCATTGCAGAACGCTCGGCGCGGCAGCGGTAAAGCCCTCGCGAATCGCGAGGCTCAATTGGTGCGCCGCCAACGCATACTTGACGCTGCGGTTGTAGCGGGTAATCACGCGGAAATTGTGGAACCCGACCCAGTACTCGGTCGAGCCTGCGTCGCGCTCGAGCGCGAACACCATGGCCGGCGAAGCCGGCGGCAAATCGGTCGCAAACAAATATCCCTGCTCGCTCAAGGAAGCCACCGTCTCGTTGAGATTCACTTCCTGCCCGGGCTCGGGACCGGACCAGCTCGCGGCCTTCTCGGCCGCGGCGACGATCGGCTCCCCGGCTCGCCAGCCGTGCGCGTCGAAATAGTTCGCAACGCTCGCCAGGATATCCTCCCAGTCCGCCCAAAGATCGCGAATTCCATCGCCGTCGGCGTCGACCGCGTAAGCGCGGAAGCTCGAGGGAATGAACTGCCCGGCTCCCATGGCGCCCGCGTACGAGCCGAGCGCCTCGAGCACTTGCGGGCCTTCTTCCCGGCTCATGAGTAAGAAGGCTTCGAGCTCCGAGCCGAAGAAACGCGCGCGCGGCGGATAGGCGAACGCAAGCGTGCTCAACGCGTCGAGCACACGGTATTTGCCCATGCGCTGACCGAACAGGCTCTCAACGCCGACGATGGCCAGCAGCAGCTCGGGCTCGACGTCATGGCGGCGTGCCGTCGCCTCAACTACGCCCTCGTTGTCGCGCCAGAAGGCGACGCCGGCCTCGATGCGCGCCGGCGTCAAGAAAATGTTGCGGTACTCGTACCATGGCACGATGCGCTCCGCGGGCCTCGAGATCGCCTGCAAGACGTCGCTATCGATCTTCGCATCCGCGAGCGTTGCAGTGATCTCGGTGCGGTCGAATCCATGCGTCGATACCATGCGCTCGACGAAAGTGGCGCGTGCCGCCGCGACGGCTTCGGTATCGACCGCGAGGTCTTGCGCCGTGGCAAGCTGCACGCACGATGCCGACGCGAGCGCTGCCAGAGATTTGCGCAAGATCCTCATGCCGCCAGCAGCTTCCTATTACCACTGATCGCAGCGAGCATGCCGAAACCGGCCATGAGAGTCACCATCGACGTTCCGCCCGCGCTCACGAGCGGCAGCGGCACGCCGACGATGGGCAGCAGTCCCGACACCATGCCGGCGTTGACGAACACATAAAAGAACAGCGTGAGACTGATGCTGCCCGCCACTAGCCGCGTGAACGTATCCTGCGCCTGACTCGCGATGTAGAGGCCGCGCCCGACGAGGACGAGGTACAGCGTCAGCAGGAGCACGAGGCCCAACAGGCCGAACTCTTCCGCCATGACCGCGAAAATGAAGTCCGTCGAGCGTTCGGGCAGAAACTCGAGATGTGCCTGCGTGCCGTTGAGCCAACCCTTGCCGAACAGGTGGCCGGACCCGATCGCTATCTTCGATTGAATGATGTTGTAGCCGGCGCCGAGCGGATCGGTCTCCGGGTTCAGAAACGTGAGCACGCGCGTCCGCTGATAGTCGTGCAGGAACGGCCAGATCGCGGGCGTGGCGGCGGCCGCGAGCGCGAGCACGAGTGCGATCATGCGCAGGCTGATGCCGGCGAGCAGTATGGTCAGGCCGCCGGCCGCGAGGACGAGCACTGCCGTGCCGAGATCCGGTTGCTCATAGATGAGCGCCGCCGGCACCAGGACAATCACGAGCATCACGCACATTTGACCCAACGTCGGCGGCAACGGCCGCTCGTGCAGAAACCACGCGACCATCAGGGGAACGGTCAGCTTGGCAAACTCCGAGGGTTGGAAGCGGACGATGCCAAGGTCGAGCCAGCGCTGCGCCCCCTTGCCGATCTCCCCCTCGACCATGACGCCGAGCAGGAGACCCAACACGCCGAGGTAGAGCCAAGGTGTCCACATTCTGAGATACCGCGGCGGAATTTGGGCGAAGAGGAGAAATGCGGCGAAAGCGACCGCGAACCGTATTCCTTGGCGCAACAAGAGGCCCATGTCGCCGCCCACCGCGCTGTAAAGAACGATGAAGCCGATCCCCGTGACCGCGAGCATCGTGATGAGCAGCGGCAGATCGATGATGAGCCCGCCGCTCCTTTTCGCGGACCGGAACGATCCGCGGTGCAGAGAGCCGAAGTCAAGGCTGCCGAGCGACATACTCGTTCGACTCGAAAAAGGCATCGAGCACGGCGCGCGCCACCGGCGCGGCCGGCGCAACGGAGCCGCCGTTCTCGATGACGACGGAAAGCGCAATGGTCGGCGCCTCGGCCGGCGCATAAGCGAAAAACCAACGATGATCGCGCAGTCGCTCGTCGACCTGCTCCTCTTCGTACTCCTCGTCTTGGCCGACGCTGAATACCTGAGCCGTACCGGTCTTGCCCGCGACTGCGTATGCCGTGCCGACCATCGCGCCGCGCCCCGAGCCGCGCGGGTCCGTCGTCACGCCGACCATCGCTTCATGAATGATCTGCCAATGCTCAGGATCGACGCCCTGGATGCCCGCTTGCTCGATGGGCTCGAACATCTCGACCTCGCGAGTGACGGCGTCTTCGCCGCCGATCAAGAGCCGCGGCCTGAAGTCCCGGCCGCGTGCCGCGAGAACCGCGCCCGCGTGAGCGAGCTGCAGCGGCGTGACCTGAGTGAATCCCTGGCCTATCCCCGTGATCACCGTCTCGCCGGGAAACCAGACTTGGTCCTCGCGCCGTGAGAACCGCACGCGCTTCCACTCCCGCGACGGTACGATGCCGGGATCCTCGCCGAAGATGTCGAGGCCGGTACGCGAGCCGAAGCCGAAAGCTTTCAAGAATTGCTCGATGGCGTCGATCTCGAGCGCGACCGCCAATCGATAAAAATATACGTCGCACGACTGCACGATGGCGTCGCGCAAGTCGACATCGCCGTGGCCCTGAGGGCGCCAATCGCGATAGCGATGCGAGCTGCCGGGTAACCGGAAAAACCCGGGACAATAATGCTCCTCCTCGGGGATCACCGCCTCGTGATAGAGGCCGGCAAGGCCGAGGAACGGCTTGATCGTCGATCCGGGCGGATAGCGTCCGCCGAGCGCGCGGTTGAAGAGAGGTCGATCGATGCTCGTGTTGAGCTCGAGGAATTGGACCGCGCTGATTCCCGCCGTAAACAAGTTGGGGTCGAAAGACGGCGTGCTCAGGAGCGCGAGCACGTCACCATTGCGCGGATCGATTGCAATGACGGCGCCGCGAAGATCTCCCATCGCCTCGCGCGCCGCTATCTGCAAGCGCATGTCGAGCGACAGCACGACGTGATTCCCGGGCTCCGGCCAACGTGTTTCGAGCCCGCCCGCCGGCGCCGAGTCGTCGACAGCGGTCGAATCCGTGGCCGGATCGAGGAGCACGCGCCCCTGCGCGTTGACCACTTGTTGGCGGTAGCCGGCCTTGCCGTGCAAGGTCGATTCGTAACTGCGCTCGACGCCCGTCTTGCCGATTTGCGAGGTCGCGGCGTAATTGGCGCGGTCGATCTGCTCCAGGTCCGTCGTGCTGATGCTGCCGACGTAACCGACGGCATGCGCCGCGGCCTCGCCGAACGGATAGTAACGAACGAGCGCTTCCTGAATGTCGATGCCTTGCAGCAAGTGCCGCCGCACGGCGAAACGCGCCGCCTCGATCTCCGTAAGGTTGCCGAGCGTCACGCGCTCGAAACGGCGATGCGAGCGAACGAGGTCGACGAGCACGGGATGATCGGCAGGATCGATGAGCTCGAGATTCTCGAGCGCGACGAGGACCTGGTCGAGATCGCCGATCTGTTCCGGCACGGCGACGAGCTGCCAAGTTGGTCGATTCTCGGCGATGATGAGGCCGTTGCGGTCATAAATGAGGCCTCGGGTCGGAGCGAGCGGCTCGATCTTGATCTGGTTGCCGCGCGACAACTCACTGAAACGCTGATAGTCGACGATCTGCAACTGCACCAAACGCGCGACCAACAAGCCCGTCAAGAGAACTACGACGATGCCCGCGGCGATGACGCGCGAGAAGAACAGGCGCTGCTCCTGCCAGTGATCCTTGAATCGGTGCGAGCGTGCTGACATGGGCTCACATCCTGGCCGCGGCGGCCTGACGCCCCCGCTCCACGAATACCAGCACCAGTGCCCACAGCAGAGTTCCCGACACGACGGGAGCCCAGCGTTCTATGAGCGGCACCGTGCGTCCCACCACGCCGTCGACCCAGAACAGCACGAACTCATACAGAGCGAGCAGCACGACTACGGTCAGCGCGAGCTGCGATACCGGAAATACGCGAATCCGCAAATGGAAATGCTGGCTCAAGTACACGATGAGCAGTAACGCCAGCGCGTGTTGACCGAGCAGCGCGCCCGAAAGCATATCCAACGCGAGACCCATCCAGAACGCCGTGAGAAGCCCATAACGCCGCGGCGCAATCAGCGATGAATAAAGGAGCACGACGGCGACCCAGTCGGGTCGAAACGGCGCAATGACTTGAGGCAAGGGCAGAACCGACAGCACGAGGGCGGCCATCAAGGTCAGGGCCGGCGTGAGCCAATTGTGACCGGAGCGCGCCACTTAGGGAACCTCCGTGAGCCGCGCCGTCGGAGGCATGGGCTCGTCCTCATCCGTCCAGACGAGGAGAACCTCCTGATCGCGATCGAGCTCCGACACGGGCTCCGCGATGACCTCGGCAAAGGACTGGCCCGGGCGAATGCGGACTTCGATGACGCGTCCGACGGGATAGCCCGAGGGAAACACGCCGCCTAATCCTGAGGAGACGAGCAAGTCGCCGACCTCAATGTCGGCGCTGTTGGTCAAGTAGGGCAATCGCAGCCGGCTGCTGTCGCCCGTCCCGACGGCGATGGTCCGCAAGCCGTTGCGGTTGACGGAAACAGGCACGGCATGATCGGCGTCGGTAATCAATACGGCTTCGGCCGTCAGCGGGCCGACTTCGACGACTTGACCGACGACGCCATCCGCGTCGAGCAACGCCTGACCGACGTAGACGCCGTCCGCCAGACCGCGGTCTAAATTGAAGCGCTGGCGATAAGGATCGAGATCGACCGCGAGGATCTGCGCGATGAGGACGCGGTGCCCCAAGACCGCCGTCGAATCGAGCAGCTCGCGCAAGCGCTGGTTCTCGACTTCGAGAGCGTCGAGGCGCTGCAGGCGAAAGTTGACACCGAGACGCTCGCGCTTGAGCTGCTCGTTCTCCGCGAGCAAGAGCTCTCGTTCCGTAACCCAGCCGCGCATCGACTGCCACGAGGCGAACGGCAGGTCGACGAGGACTTGAATCGGATAAACGACCACCGACAGGCCCTGGCGCAGGCGGGCCAAATGGCTCTCCTGGTGGTCGAGCAGCATGAGCGCGAGGCAGACGATGGCGAGCAGAACGAACCGGGCGCCGAGCGACGTTTCTCCGCGCCCTTGACCGCCGATGAATTGTCCTGGCGCACTCATCTATTAATAGCCCCTACGCGGTATCCTCCCTGCGAGCGAGTATCACTCCACCGAGAACGCGCCCGGACCGTACTCGTCGAGCAGCTCGAGAACCCGTCCGCCGCCGCGCGCCACGCAGGTCAGCGGATCGTCGGCGATGACCACCGGCAGGCCGGTCTCCTCGGTCAGGAGCTTGTCGATATCGGTGAGCAACGCTCCTCCGCCCGTGAGCACGATGCCGCGTTCGGCGACGTCGGCGCCGAGCTCGGGCGGCGTCTGCTCGAGCGCCACCTTGACGGCCCCCACGATGCCTTGCAGCGGCTCTTGCAGCGCCTCGAGGATCTCGTTGCTGTTGAGCGTGAAGCTGCGCGGGACGCCTTCCGAGAGATTGCGACCCTTGACCGATATTTCCTTGACGTCCTGACCCGGATAAGCCGAGCCGACCTCGCACTTGATACGCTCGGCCGTCGCCTCGCCGATGAGTATGCCGTAATTCCGGCGTACGTAGTTCGTGATGGCCTCGTCGAAGCGATCGCCGCCGATGCGCACCGATGCCGCATATACGATGCCGTTCAACGAAATTACCGCCACCTCCGACGTGCCGCCGCCGATGTCGAGCACCATCGACCCGCGCGCTTCGTGCACGGGCATGCCCGCGCCGATCGCCGCGGCCATCGGCTCCTCGACGAGGTACACCTTGCGGGCACCGGCTCCCTCGGCCGATTCTCGGATGGCACGGCGCTCGACCTGCGTCGAGCCGTAGGGAACGCATATGAGAACGCGCGGGCTCGGTCGGAAGTACCGAGATCCATGAGCTTTTTTGATGAAGTACTGGAGCATCTTTTCCGTGACGTTGAAGTCGGCGATGACACCGTCCTTGAGCGGGCGGATGGCCGTAATATGGCCCGGCGTTCGGCCAAGCATGTTCTTGGCCTCCATGCCGACCGCCTCGAGGACCTTGCCGCCGCGGCCAGCCTCCTCGCGAATCGCAACGACCGAAGGCTCGTTCAGCACGATTCCGCGACCTCGGACGTAGATCAGGGTGTTCGCGGTGCCTAAGTCGATGGATAAGTCGTTGGAAAAGTATCCGAGAAAACTCTTTAACATTGAGGCCGCAAGCCCCTGATTTGAAACCAATGGGCGACTTTAGCAACGGGTAGGACAATCTACAAGCGACGTGTATAGTTTCGTGAAGTGAATCACTAGGCTCGATCATGACGTTGGACGTCGAACACATTCAGAAGCTCGCCGACCTCGCCCGCTTGGAAATCTCCGCCGGCGAGGTTAGGGACGTTTCGGCCAAGCTCACGGCCATCGTCGGCCTCGTGGATCAGCTCGCGGCCGTCGCAACGGCCGGCATCGCGCCCATGGCTCACCCTTTGAACCAGACGCAGCGGTTGCGCGCGGACGTCGTGACGGAAGACAACGAACACGAGCGTTATCAAAGCAACGCACCGCTGGTCGAACGCGGCCTTTATCTCGTTCCAAAAGTCATCGAGTAAGCACGAATACGAATCTCCGCGGCTCGTCGTGAGGCACTCGGCTCACTGCGCGGTAACCGTCATGCACGAGAAGACGCTTGCACAATTGTCGGCAGCCCTGCGCAAACGCAGCGTGTCTTCGCTCGAGCTCACCCGACATTTTCTCGATCGCATCGCACGATTCGACGCGGCACTCAACAGCTTCATCACCGTCACCGCCGAACGAGCACTCGCGCAAGCGGCCGCCGCCGATCGTCGCATCGCCGCAGGCGATGCGACTGCATTAACGGGAATTCCCCTCGCGCATAAGGACATTTTTTGCACGGCTCAAGTGAAGACGTCGTGCGGATCGCGCATGCTCGACAATTTCATTTCGCCGTACGACGCGACGGTCGTCGAGCGCCTTGCCGCCGCCGGCGCCGTCATGCTCGGCAAGACGAACATGGATGAATTCGCGATGGGCTCGTCGAACGAGACGAGCTATTACGGCGTCGTGCACAATCCTTGGAATCACGAATGCGTGCCCGGCGGATCTTCGGGCGGCTCGGCAGCGGCCGTCGCGGCGCGACTATGCTCTGCGGCAACCGGCACGGATACCGGCGGCTCGGTGCGGCAGCCCGCGGCGCTGTCGGGCATCACGGGCCTCAAGCCGACTTACGGTCGCGTGTCGCGCTATGGAATGATCGCGTTTGCCTCGAGCCTCGATCAGGCCGGCACGTTGACGCGGACCGCGGAAGACGCGGCGCTGTTGCTCGAGGCGATGGCCGGGCTCGATGTGCGCGACTCGACCTCGCTCGACGCGGCCGTGCCGGAGTATTCGCAGCATGTCGGCACTCGATGGGAGAACGTCACGATCGGCGTGCCGGACAACTTCTTCGACAAGGGTCTCGACGACGGCATCGCCACCGCGATACATGCGGCTCTCGGCGAATACGAGAAGCTCGGCGCGACGTTGCAGCGCATTCGTCTTGACAACGTGCACCTCTCCGTGCCTGCCTACTATGTCGTCGCTCCCGCGGAAGCGTCGTCGAACTTGTCGCGCTTCGACGGCGTGCGTTTCGGATATCGGGCCGACGATGCGCTGCGCGGCGATCTCGATTCGTTCTAC
>Ga0209520_10002296_pt1 | contig 11026 bp, 14 predicted proteins | sample Rifsed16ft1_FD_184009 | JGI IMG/M metagenome (GOLD analysis project Ga0209520, IMG submission 184009) | Soil microbial communities from Rifle, Colorado, USA - sediment 16ft 1 (version 2) | ecosystem: Environmental > Terrestrial > Deep subsurface > Rock core/Sediment | place: Rifle, Colorado...
AGCCTCAACGTCGCCCGGGCGAATTTCTTCCTCGCCTGGTCATACCTGTTCATGGCCGAGCACTTCTGCCGGGGCACGGTCCAGGCCGGGCCGGAGCTTTCCACCGCGGCCATGCTCGACTCGGCCGTGGCGCACTTTGCGCTTGCCATTTCCCGGGGGACTGCGGCCGGCGGCGAGGGCACCACGCTCGCCAACGCCGCACGGGTGGGTACCGCCCGCGCGTATCTCCAGGCCGGGAACACCGCCCAGGCCATTTCCGCGGCCGGCGCGGTACCCGCCGGGTTCACCTATAACCTCAGCTACGTGGATGACCTGGCCCAGCGGACCCGGTTGGCCAACCGGCTGTGGCAGTTCGTCCGGGACCGCGGCTCCATCGCCGTGGCGCCCATCTGGCGCACCACGGACCCGCGGGTGCCGTGGCTGGTCACCTCGGCGTACAGCCCGCAGGACGCGGCGTATTCCACCGATCGGGGCGTGCCCTACGCCATTCAGCAGAAATACACGGATTACAGCTCGCCCATCCGGTTGGCGTCCAAGCTGGAGGCGGACTACATCCAGGCCGAGGCGGAGGGGACGTCGTCACAGTTGACGCTGATTGACGCCCGCCGAGCGGCGACTGGGCTGGCTGCGTACAGCGGTCCGACCGACGCGAACTCGGTCCTGACGGAGTTCTTCACCCAGAAGGGCTTCGACTTCTACCTCGAAGGGAAGCGGCTGGGTGACTTCCGGCGGCACCCCAACAACATCATCGGCGCGCCGGTGTCGGGATCCACATACTGGAAGCCGGGCTTCGCTCCGGTGGGCACCGATATATGCTATCCGTTGCCGATCGCGGAGTTGGACAACAACAAGAACTTCAACCCGTAACCCACCGGCGCCGTTCTGAAGCAAGCGCCGGACATTGCCACAGGGGAAGCTTCGGCTTCCCCTGTTGGCGTTTGGGCAGACTTTCTCAAAGGTGGTGCGAATGAAACGATGGACGTCTGAAATGCGGAAATCGGTGGGGCGGTTGCTGGTGGCCCTCGGAGTGGTGCTCGCGCTGCACGCGTGCGCCGGAACCGACATCGACGCGCCCCCCGAGGGCGCCGTCTTCGTGAGCATCAAAGACAATGTCTTCCAGCCGGACAGTGTGACGGTGGCGCCGGGCGTGAGTGTCCGGTGGACCAACGACGGCACGGTGTTGCACAGTGTGGTCTCGGACAGCGGCCGGTATCAGAGCGAGCTGCTCTCGCCCACGTTCTGGTTTGAAGTGCGTTTCGACTCGCTGGGCAGCTTCCCCTACCACTGCTCCCTGCACGAGGGCGTGGTGGGGACGATCATCGTGCGGTAGCCGGCTGCAACGCCGCGACCTGGCGCGGATTCGTGGCCCCGTCGTCGGTGGCCCACCGCGCCAGCATCGCCACGCCCACCAGCGCGATCACCAGGCTGGTTCCCTGGGCGATAGTAAGCGGCCCGAGGAACCGGTCGTCCTTGGCCCGCAGGAACTCCACCAGGAAGCGCTCGATCCCGGCCAACAAGAGGTAAAGCCCGAACAACCATCCCGCCGCGCGCTGGTGCACACGCAGGCGCCAGATGAGCCAGAACGCCAGCAACATCAGCGCCACTTCATAGAGCTGCGTGGGGTGTACCGCGAGGACGTCTGTGGGCTGCGTTCCCGGAGGCAGCGTGACGCTGAAGTCCCGTATCAGGTTCTCCGCGGTGGATGGCGGCCAGCCCTGGGGAAACTTCATGCCCCAGGGGAGCGACGTCGGCACTCCGTAGTCGTCCTGCACCAGGAAACACCCCACCCGACCCACCGCGTAACCCACCGCCAGCGCGGGTGCCACCAGCTCCATGGTGAATCGCATGGGCACCCGGCGCCGCCACCCGTTGAGGATGACCGCCAGCACGCCGCCCAGGAACCCGCCGTACCACACCAGACCGCCGCGTGAGAGCAGCGTGCCCCAATCGCGGTACAGCACGGCATACCACACCTTGCCACCGATAATTCCCCCGATCACCGCCGCCACCACGATGTCCGCGGCGTAGTCTTCCCGGAGGCCGCGCCGCACCAGCTCCCGCTGCATCACCCAGCCGGCCATGAGGAACGCCACCATCATCATGAGCCCGTAGCCGGTAATCATGAGCGGGCCGACGCGGATGATCAGAGGGTAGACGGTCATTTCCGGGCGGTCGGGCGGTCAGGCGGACAGGCGGTAGAGCGGTCGTCTTCCAAGCCGGGCCACGGCAGTCGAGGATCGGCGTCGAGGTAGTGGTCGCTGGTCTCGCCCCGGGAGAGGTGGAACCAGCCGGCGCGGGCGATCATGGCGGCATTGTCCGCGTTGAGGCGGGGCGAGGCGACGGCGACCCGGGCGCGGCCTGTCAACTCGCCGGCCACGCGCTGTGCCAGGGCTCGGTTGCAGGCCACGCCTCCGCCCAGCAGCGCCGTCCGGTACCCCGTGAGATCAATCGCCGCGCTCACCTTCCGGGCCAGGACGTCGAGCACCGCCGTCTGAAAGGACGCGGCGAGGTCGGCGGTGTCCCCCTCGGGGTTCGACGAGCCTCGTACGGCGCGAAGCACCGCGGTCTTGAGCCCGCTGAAGGAGAAATCGAATCCGTCATTGATCATGGGCCGAGGGAAGCCATAGCGATCGCGGCCGCCCTGCGCCAACCGCTCGATCGCGGGTCCCCCGGGGAACCCCAGGCCCAGCATGCTGGCCACCTTGTCGAAGGCCTCGCCGGCGGCGTCGTCCCGCGTCTGGCCCAGCAGGCGGTAGCGGCCCCATTCGGGGACGTCCAGCAACACCGTATGCCCGCCTGAAACGATCAGCGCCACCAGCGGCGGGGCCAGCTCGGGATCTTCCACGGTGGGCGCAAAGAGATGGCCCTCGAGATGATGCACGCCGATCAAGCGCCGCCCTCCGGCGGCCGCGAGCGCCTTCCCGTAGCAGACGCCCACCAGCAATGCCCCGACCAGGCCGGGACCCGCGGTCACGGCGACGGCGTCCACCGCGGAGAGCGGCAGGCCGGCTTCGTCCAGCGCCCGCGAGATGACCGGTCCGAGCGTTTGGAGGTGGGCCCGGCTGGCGAGCTCGGGCACCACGCCGCCAAAGACCTTATGGACGTCCTGCGACAGGATCACCAGCCCGGCAAGCTCGGGGCCCCGGCGCTCGTTCACCAGCACCGCGGCCGAGGTCTCGTCGCACGAGGTCTCGAGACCTAAGACGACGTCAGCCATCGCCGCGGCGCTGGAGGTGGACGGTGTCGGGGGTCGCGGTGGCTTCGATGCCCGGTGGCGTCACCACGGTGAGTCGAACGGTCTCGCGGCGCGCGGCGCCCGACGGCACCGCCAGCACCGCCACGCTGTCCTTGGCCAGTTGAGCTACCCGCGCCGCGGGTCCACGCACCGTGACGATTACCGATGGCGGGTCCACCAGCCAGGCGCTCCGATCGCCGCGCACCGTCACGGCGATGTCGAGCAGGGCGCGCTCCGACACCGCTTCCACCTCGGCGGCAACCTCTACCTCACGCTGGGAAACCTGAGCCACGCCCAGGCTCACCGTATCAATGGGAACGCGGCGGCGTACCGGACCACGTACCGCCGAGATTTCGAGCGGCACGGTGGTCGCGGCCTCGATGCGGCTCACCACGGCGTCCGGTCCGTGCACCAGCACGCTCGAGGGGGTCAACGCCACGCCCCCGACCACCGCGAAGCCGGTGTCCGGTTTGATGGTGACGCGGCTCACCACCGGCACCAGCCGGCGCGAGACCGCGTCCAGGGTCACTTCGATCCGGCGCGGCTGCACGTCCTGCGCTTCGACGGCCGCATCCTGGGCCAGCTTCAGGTCGCCGGGGAAGAGATCCAGGACGTAGCGGGAGCCGGCCAGGGTGTCGGGAATGACCGCCGTGATCACGGGCGGTGAGCTGAAGAGCTTGATCAGCTCGCGAGAGGATCCGGCGTAGCGGGCCTTGACCGCGGGAAGCGGGCGGGTCAGCGCCCGTCCTTCCGGTGGCTCCACGATCAGGGTGACGGGGACCAGCTGCGTGGCGGGCTCTTCCGCCGCGACCGCCGCCCACAGCACGAACGCCAGCGCGAGCGACGTGAGCTTGATGGGCCAGTTGGTGACGAGGGCGGCGCGGAAGCCGGACCTCATCCGCCGGCCCCGCGGGTGCTACGGTCCGCCAACAGCCGGCGGAACAGGGCCTTTTGGGTGGGATGGTCCCACTCAGTCGCGCCGATGACTTTCTTGACGATCACCCCGTGGCGGTCAATCACGAAGCTCTCCGGCACGCCCGTCGTCTGGTAGGTCCGTTGGATGTCGCCCGAGCGGTTCCACAGCACCTGAAATGTCAGGTTGCGGTCGGCGACCCAGCGCCGCACGCCGTTGGCGTCACTATCGTCGATGCTCACGGCCACGACCTTGAGTCCCTCGGGCCCCAGTTCCCGGTGGAGCCGCTCCATGCTGGGCATTTCCTGCTCGCACGGCCCGCACCAGGTGGCCCAGACATTGAGCAGCACTACTTCGCCCGAATAGTCCGCTAGGGCCACCGTGTCTCCGGTGGCCAGGTCCGTCACCCGGAACGCCGGCGCCCTACTGCCGATGCTCACGGGGGCGAGGTCGCCGGACAGGGCCAACCCCGCGCCCAGTACGCCACCGATGGCGAGGAACACGGCCCCAACCGCTATCCACTGTCCCCGATTGGTCATCGCTGCCTACGCCTCCGGATAACAGCGCCGCTTGAGGTCGCGCACCGCCCCCGCGGGGTCGTCGGTGCAGAAAATGGCCGCGCCCACCACCAGGGTGTCCGCGCCGGCGGCGCAGACCGCGCCGATGGTGTCGCGGGTGATGCCGCCGTCCACTTCCAGGGCGGCGGCGCTCTTACGGGCGTCCAACAGCCGCCGCGCCCGGCGGATCTTGTCCGTGGACGCCGGGAGGTACGCCTGACCGCCGAATCCCGGGTTCACGCTCATGATCAGCAGCAGATCCAGGTCGTCCAGCACGTCCTCGACCAACGATAGCGGCGACGCCGGATTGAGCGCGAGCCCGGCCTGCATGCCCCGCTCCCGCACCATCGCCAGCTGGCGCTGGACGTGCACCGTGGCCTCTGGGTGGAACGTGAAGACCGAAGCCCCGGCCTCCGCGAACGGGGCGAGGTAGCGCTCGGGCTCCACCACCATCAGGTGGACATCCAGGGGCAGCTTGGTGACGCGCCTGAGCGCCGCGATGAACGCCGCCCCGAACGTGAGGTTGGGCACGAAGCGCCCGTCCATCACGTCCACGTGGATCCACTCGGCGCCGGCCTCCTCCACTGCCGCCACCTGCTCCGCCAACCGAACCAGGTCCGCGTTGAGGACGCTGGGCGCGAGGCGTACCCGGCGCGTCACGGTCCCCGCCGTGCCAGGATCAAGTCCACTGCCGCGCCGGACGCGCTCAGGGTTCCCGGCGCCGGCGTCTGGTGAATGATCGTGCCCGGGGGCGCTTCCGACGTCCGCCGGAAATACGTACCCAGGGTCAGACCGGTCTGTTCCAGAATGGCGCGTGCCTCCTCGAGCGTGAGCCCTCGCACGTCCGGAACCGTGAGAGTGGGTGCGCCGACGCTCACTACCAGCGTCACCCGCCCACCCGGCGGCAGCGTCGCGCCGGCCGGCGGGCGCGTGTTGACGATCACGCCCTTGGGCGCCGCCGTCTGCGTATGGTCCACGCTTACCAGGAGCCCGGCGGCTTCCATCAGCATTCTGCCGGTGGACTCTTCGTAGCTGATAACGTCCGGCACCGGGATGCGGGGCGGCCCCTGACTCACCGAAAGCTGCACTCCGCTCCCCTGCGGGACCACCACCCCGGGCGGCGGATCCTGCCAGATCACGGTTCCCGCCGGCGCGGTCGCGTGCCGCCGGTCCTCGGACCGCTCGGCATTGAGCCCGGCATTGGTGAGGGCCTGGCGGGCGTCATCCAGGGTCATGCCGATCACCCGCGGCACGCTCTTGGACGAGGCGAAGATCGGCGCGGGGAAGAAGACCAACGCGGCCACGGCATACCCGATGGCCAGCGTGACGAGGAACGTCCCGACGTAGAGCTTCACGCTCCGTTGTCCCGCCGTGCGCCGGACCGACTGCCACCCGGCGCCCAGATGGCCACCGGTGGCGAAGCGCCGCGGGACCCGCATCAGCGTGCCCTCAGGATGGCGACGTAGCCGCCGTCGCTCCCGCTGTCGGGAGGCCAGACGGTGAGGTCGTCACGATCGCGAACGAACCTGGGTGTCCGGCTCAGGAACGCCTCCACTTGGGTTTCATTCTCCTCCGGTTCCAGCGAGCAGGTACTGTACACCAGCAATCCGCCGGCGCGCACCACCGGCGCCACCCCGTCGAGCAGGGCGGCCTGCCGGCGGCCCGCCAACTCCAGCCGGCGGGGTGAGACCCTCCAGCGGGCATCCGGATGCCGGCCCATGGTCCCCGTGGCCGTGCAGGGCGCATCCAGCCACACCACATCGAGCGACGCCGCCGCGAGCGGGGGGCGGAGCGCGTCGGCGGCGAAGATCCGAATTGCCCGCCCGTCCGCCTGACCGCCTGCCCGCCCGACCGTCGCTGCCAGCCGGGCGAGTTGCTTCGACCCCCGATCCGAGGCCACCACTGGACCGCGGGCGCTCAGGGCCACGGCCTTTCCTCCCGGTGCCGCGCAACAATCCCACACCGGGGCGCCGGCCGGGACGGCGGCGTGCGCCAGCAGCCGCGACTGCCCCGGGCCCTGGACCATGAAACCACCCTCGTCAAAGCCGGGCAGCTCCCGCGGGCGTGAACGTTGCACCATGAGTCCGAAGCCGCCAGGCGCTTCACGCCATTCGATCTGAGCCGCGGTCAGCGCGCCTTCGATCCGCTCGCGCGGCCACCGCGCGGCCTGAATGACCAACGGTGGCCTCGCATTGTAGTGCTCCAGGAGCGCTGCGGTCGGGTCGGGACCGTACCGCGCGAGCCAGCGCGCCACCAGCCAATCCGGGTGTGAATAGCGCTGCGCCAGGTCGGTCAGGCGGTCGGGCGGTCGGGCGGTCTGCGCATCGTGTGGTCCGCCTGACCGCCCGTCCGCCCGTCCGCCAGCCACGCGCCGCAGCACCGCATTCACGAACGCCGCCCGCTTCCTCCCCAGCGGCTTGGCCGCCTCCACGGTGCTCTGGACCGCGGCATATGGCGGGACCCGCTCCAGGTGCCGCAGCTGATACAGGCCGACGCGTAGCAGGTCCCGAATCTCGGGCTCGGTCGTGGCCCAGCGCTTCCCCAGCACGTTCTTGATCTCGCGGTCCAGGGTGCGCCGGCGTCGCAGCACGCCGGCTGCGATTTCCTCCGCCAGGCGCCGATCGCGCTCGCTCAATCCGGAAACCGCCCGGTCCCTCGCGGCCTCGAACAGCTGGCCGCCCCCCACGGCGTGCAGCAGCTGCCAGGCCGCGCGCCGGGCGTCAATCAATCAGCCCGTGGGTCGGGCTGGAGGGCACCGCGATCTCGCGCCGCGGCATCCGCCCGGCCAGGTAGGCGAGCCGGCCGGCCTCGACCGCGAGACGCATGGCCCGTCCCATCGCCTCGGGACTGGCCGCCTCGGCCAGCGCGGTGTTCATCAGGATCCCGTCCACGCCCTGTTCCATGGTGACGCAGGCGTCCGACGCGGTCCCCACGCCCGCATCCACCACCACCGGGACGCCCAGCCGGCTCTTGATGGTCCGTACCGTGTACGGGTTGAGCAGACCCAGGCCGCTGCCAATGGGCGACGCCAGGGGCATCACCGCCGCGCACCCCGCATCTTCCAGCTTGAGCGCCGTGATCAGGTCGTCGTTGGTATACGCCAGGACCTGGAAGCCCTCGCCCACCAGCGTGCGCGCCGCCTGCAGCAGCCCCTCGGTGTCCGGCAACAGGGTCTCCTGGTCGCCGATCACTTCGAGCTTGATGTAGTCGTTGAACCCGGCCTCCCGCGCCAATCGTGCGTACCGGACCGCTTCGTCCGCCGAGTAGCAGCCGGCGGTGTTGGCCAGCAGGAAGAACCGCTGCGGGTCGAGGTGATGCAGGATCCCCTGCTGGTTGCGCCGGTCGAGATCCACCCGGCGCACCGCGACCGTCACGATCTCGGCCCCGGACGCTTCCAGCGCCCGCGCCATGATCTCGTTGTCCTGGTACTTCCCGGTCCCCACCATGAGGCGGGACCGAAACTGTCGCCCGCCAATGGAGAGCGGTTGGTCGGCTGGCGCGTGTACGGCAGTCGTCGTCATCCGCCGCCTACGAAGTGCACCAATTCCACGCGGTCGCCCTGGTGGAGCGTGGTCGACGCCAGCATGGGCCGCCGCACGATGTGGCGGTTGTGCTCGACGACCACGATGCGCGGGTCGAGATCCAGGCGCTGCAGCAGGTCCAACAACGACGCCTCGCACGCGATCTCGCGAGGTTCGCCGTTGACCAGGACGGTCACGCGCTGAAGGTCAGCCGGTTTCACTCTTTAAAGATAACAACATCGCGCGAACCACCCCACCCGGGTCCGATGCGCGCCACACGGCGGAGATCACCGCCACACCGAACGCCCCCGCCGCACGGCACCCCGGCACCCGCGCGAGGGTGATGCCGCCAATCGCGATCACCCTGGCCGGCGCCGCCGCGGAAATCACGCCGGGGCCCAGCGGGGCGGTGCCGGAATGCGACCGCGTCTCCCAAATGGGACCCAGGAACACGTAGTCCGCGCCCTCGACGTGGGCGCGTCGCGCGGCCTCGGCGCTATGCACCGAGCGCCCGATCACTACGTCGGGTCCTAACAGTCGTCGGGCGTCTTGGATGGGAAAGCCGGCGCCGGGCAGATGCACTCCAAAGGCGTCCACCATGCGGGCCACGTCGAGGCGGTCATTCACGAACAGCCGGGAGGTGGTGTGCTCCGCCGCGGCGCCCAGCGTCCGGGCGAGGTCGAGCAACGCCCGCCCTCCAAGCTCCGGGCCTCGGGCGTGGAGGGCAACGGTCCCCGCAGCTGCCACCGCGCGGCCTCGGTCGGCGAGATCCGGGAGACGCGCGATCGCGTCATCCGTGACCACATGCAACCGGGGAACCTCGCGTCCGCCCGTCCGCCCGTCCGCCCGTCCGCCTCGACTCACTCCAACTGGTCTCCCATCGCCACACCGCGTCCCCGGACCCACGCGTGCGCGCCCATCCGGGTGCGCCCGGCGGGCTGCAGGTCCAGGAACTGCAGCGCCCCATCGCCCGTGGCCACCACGAGTGCCGGTTCGGTCTGGATGACGCGTCCCGGCGGCGTCCCCGCCGGGGGAGGGTCGGCGCGCTGTGGGCCGAACAGCTTGAGCTCCCGGCCGCCGAGCGTGCACCACGCGCCCGGGCGTGGGTCCATGGCGCGTACCAGCCGGGAGAGATCGTCCGTCGCATCGGTCCAACGGATGCGGGCCAGCTCGCGGGTGATCTTGGCTGCGTAGGTTGCCTGCGCCTGGTCCTGCGGCTCGGCCGCGGCCGCGCCGGAGGCGATCATCGTCAGCGCCTCCACCAGCGCGAGGGCGCCCACCTCGGCCAGCCGGGTCAGAAGCTCGCCGCCGGTCTCATCCGGCGCGATGGGCGTAGGCACCCGCAAGAGCACGGGACCGGTGTCCAGTCCTTCGTCCATCTGCATGATGGAGACGCCGGTCTCGGCCAGGCCCTGGAGGATGGCGTGCTGAATCGGCGCCGCGCCTCGCAGCTTGGGCAGGAGCGATGCATGCACGTTCACCATCCCGTGCGGCGGCAAGGCGAGCAGCGGCGGCTTGAGAATGTGCCCGTAGGCCGCTACGACGCCGAGGTCGGGGGTATAGGATCGGAGGGCATCCACGAACTCCGGCGTGTTGGGCCGCTCGGGCTGCAAGACCGGAATGCCTTCGTCCGTCGCGGTGACTTTGACCGGAGGGGGAACCAGCTCGGAACGTGAGCGGCCGTGGGGCCGGTCGGGCTGGCTCACGACCAGGATGACCTCGAACCCCTCGCCCAACAGCGCCAAGAGCGAGGGGACCGCGTACTCCGGAGTACCGAAGAACGCGATGCGCACGTCAGTCCTCGAGAGCGGCCGCGGGAATCTCCTTGAGGAAACCTTCCTTACCCTTGCGCAGCCGCCGCCATTTGTTGAGCAGCAGCCGCCGCTTGAGCGGGCTCAGATGATCAATGAACAGCACGCCGTCCAGGTGATCGATCTCATGCTGGATGGCGCGGGCGCGGAGGTCGGTGGCCTCCACCTGGGTCCGGGCGCCGTCCAGGGTGGTGGTCTCCACCACGATCCGCAGGGCGCGTTCGACGTTCCCGTAGAGCTCCGGGATCGAGAGGCAGCCTTCCTCCTCGGTCGCGGCGCCCGCGCGCTCCAGGATCACGGGGTTGATCAACGGCAGCGGCGGCTGGCCGTCGTGGGTGGCCACCACGGCCACGCGCCGTGCTAGGCCCACCTGATTCGCGGCCAGGCCTATTCCTTTATCCGCCCGCATGGTGTCCAGCAGGTCCTCCACCAGGGCCCGCACCTCGTCCGTCACGGCGGCGACCTCGGCGGCGCGCTCTCGCAGGACCGGGGACCCCAGCAGATGGATGGAGCGGACGGTCACGACGGCTTTTTCTCCTCTTCGACCGCCTTGGGCACGCGGATGTCCGCGATGCGGTCGCGCTGGACCACCACCCGGGCCTCGCCGGTCTTGAGGGTGACCTTGTCGTCCTTCAAGTGGATGATCTCGCCCACCAGGCCGCCCGCGGTGACCACCTCGTCGCCGCGCTTCAACTGCTGCAGGCGATCGCGATGCTTGCGCTCCTGCTGGACCTTGGGGCGGATGATGAGGAAGTAGAAGATGGCGATGATGGCGGCCATCTGAAACACGAAAATCATCAGCCCGCGGCCGCCGCCGGACTGATCCACCGGCGCGAAGACGGCCAAGAAGGTGTGTAGGGTCACGATTCTCCTCGTGCGCGGTAGCGGGCCACCCACTCCCGGTACCAGGGGTCGAAGGTGCCATCGAGAATGCGGTCGCGGGCCTGGTTCATCAAGCGGACCAGGAACCGCACGTTGTGCAGCGACAA
>Ga0209520_10002301_pt1 | contig 11012 bp, 10 predicted proteins | sample Rifsed16ft1_FD_184009 | JGI IMG/M metagenome (GOLD analysis project Ga0209520, IMG submission 184009) | Soil microbial communities from Rifle, Colorado, USA - sediment 16ft 1 (version 2) | ecosystem: Environmental > Terrestrial > Deep subsurface > Rock core/Sediment | place: Rifle, Colorado...
CTAATAATACTAAATAATGCATAATGAGGATAGCAATGAATAGTCATGCTCATACCCATGGATTGATTGACCCCGCTATCGCTACTTCCCAGCGCGGGATATGGGCAATCAAGTGGTCGTTTATCGGGCTGTTTGTAACTGCATTGGTTCAGATCGTTGTCGTGTTGCTTTCAGGTAGCGTGGCACTCTTAGCGGATACGATTCATAATTTTGGTGATGCAGCTACAGCAATCCCTCTTTGGGTTGCTTTCATGCTTGCAAGGTTAAAACCCACTAGACGGTTTCCTTATGGTTTGGGAAGAGTTGAAGACCTAGCAGGTGTGGTCATAGTGCTAATTATCCTGTCTAGTGCTATTGTTGCTGGATATGAGGCAATTGACCGTCTAATTCATCCAAGAAAAGTAGAGTATCTGTGGGCGGTTATTGCAGCATCTATAATTGGCTTTCTTTGCAATGAAGCGGTTGCTATTTTTCGTGTTAAGGTCGGTAAAGAGATCGGAAGTGCCGCTCTGATTGCAGATGGATACCATGCTCGTGTGGATGGTTGGACCAGTTTAGCTGTGTTGTTCGGCGCACTAGGCGTTTGGTTTGGTTATCCACTGGCAGACCCAATTGTAGGTCTTTTGATTACTGTTGCGATTCTCTGGATTGTATGGCGGTCAGGAAAAGCGGTTTTCGTCCGTATGCTCGATGGTGTGGATTATGACACAATAGAAGAGGTAAAGCATATGGCGGGTCATGTTGCAGGTGTCATTGGAGTTAGTGAAGTGCGGGCACGATGGATTGGCCATCGCCTCCATACGGAAGTAAATATTTCTGTAGAGCCAACACTTTCAGTTGCAGAAGGACATAAAATAGCTAAAGAAGTACACCACCAGCTTTTACACCGTCTACCTCATCTTGGTAATGCGATTATCCATGTTGATCCCATAGATGAAAATGGAGAAGGACATCATCGAGTCTTTGAGCATGCCCATGACGACTTACCAACTCATTCGCATTATTTTAATCAAGCAGGAGAGGACTAGCACAAATGAAAATCGAAAGAAAGAAAATTCTTATCTCACTTTTTACCATTTTTTTTGTGTTGCTTCTAACGATGATACAATCACGACTTACCTACGGTCATGATGAAGAACAGTTGGGTGGAGAAAAGGAAGGAGGTATCTCTATCTCCGATAGTGTTGGTGTTGAGCTCTCAGACGAATCTCAAAAAAGCATAGGTCTTAAAGTAGTTGAAGCTGATATAAGACAGGTTGAGGAAGTGCTACTAATTAACGGCATAGTAAAGCCTGAGCCTAATAGGGTTGCTGAGGTAAGTACAAGAGCAGAAGGACGTATTGAGGAACTTTATGTAAACCTCGGAGACCGAGTTAAAAAAGGGCAAAGGCTTGCTTCTATTCTACCTCGTCAAATTGGTAACCCACCGCCTCTTGTATCAATTACGGCCCCACTCTCAGGCATTGTTGTAGAAAGAAATGTTGTACTTCATAGCACGGTAGAGCCTAATAAGACTCTTTTTCGGATTGCGGATTTATCGAAGGTAATTGTAGAGGGTGATGTATTTGAAAGCGACGTTTCTAAAGTAAAACTCGGTCAGGATACACGTATAAAGCTGGACGCTTATCCCGACAAGGTTTTTACTGGAAAAGTAACATTTGTTGCAAGCCAGCTTGATCCCATGAAGCGTACTCTGCACCTCTGGGTTTCGATAGATAACAAGGAAGGGTTACTTAAGCCTGAGCTTTTTGCCAGGGTTGCTCTTGTAGTTAAGCACAGTAAAGAGGTCTTAACTGTACCTGTGGAGGCAATCATTGATGATGGCGCAGAGAAATTCGTATTCGTAAAAAACGGAAACAAGTTCGTCCGTCAGGATGTTGCTACCGGAGTGAGTGATGACCGCTACGTTGAAATTACCGACGGTCTTTACCCCGGAGACCAGGTAGTTACAGATGGCAATCGGCAAATTTATACAAAGTGGTTATTCAGTGGTGGATTAGAGGAGAGAGAATAATAGATGTTTAACGCCATAATCAGGTGGTCACTAAATAACAAACTTTTGATCGTAGTAGCTACTATTATTTTCTTTGGCGCTTCTATATATCTTGTAACACAGATGCCTGTGGACGTTTTTCCTGAGTTTGCGCCGCCGCAGGTCGTAGTTCAAACTGAGGCGCCAGGACTCTCACCCGAGGACGTAGAGGCACTAATCACTTTTCCAATCGAGAGTGCGGTAAACGGTACACCCGGCATTGATACGGTTCGCTCATCATCTTCTGTGGGTCTCTCAACTATAATTATTGTCTTTAAATGGGGCACCAATATCTATACCGCCCGTCAGCTTGTAAATGAGCGTATACAGTCGGTGCAGGATCGGTTTCCTCCCGGAACAAAACCGCCTGCAATGCTTCCCGTTACCTCTGCTGTAGGCTGGCTGGTCAAATACAGCTTAACAAGCGACACGCTTTCACCGATGGAGCTCCGTACAATCTCAGACTGGCAAATCCGCCCTAGGATTCTTGCAATTGGAGGAGTAGCTTCCGTGGTCTCTATTGGAGGGGAAGTTAAGCAGTATCAAGTCCTTATTGACCCATTAAAGCTACGTGCATTTGATGTGAGTCTGGCTCAGGTAAAAGAGGCCGTAGAAAAATCAAACATAAATGTCCCGGGGGGTTTTCTATATCGAGGTGGTGCAGAGTTTGCCATCACAGGGGTTGGACGAATTACCACTCTGGATGACTTAAGAAGAACTGTGGTATCCGTTCATGACGGAACCCCTATTACCCTCAGCCAGTTGGTTGAAGTTAAGCTTGGTCCTGAGATAAAGCGTGGAGACGGTGCTTTTATGAATGAATCCGCCGTTATTGGCACGATTTCAAAGGCTTATGGTGCCGATACCCTAACTACAACGTATAAGGTTGAAAAAGCCCTTGAGGAAATTAAGTCGAAGCTTCCCACGGGCGTCCAGATGGACTATCACGTTTTCAGGCAAGCAGAGTTCATTGAATCCGCCATCAAAAATCTGAAAGATGCTCTCTGGCAGGGTGGGGTCATAGTAATGGTGATTCTCTTTCTATTCCTTTATAACTTCCGTGCCTCTTTTATCAGCCTTCTTGCTATGCCATTATCGCTTCTTGGGGGATTAATGGTTTTAAAAGCCTTTGGTATCGGGATTAACGCGCTAACGCTGGGAGGACTTGCTATTGCCATAGGTATTGTGGTTGATGATGCGATCATAGATGTGGAAAACGTCTTTAGGAGACTGCGCCTTAACCGTGCCTTACGCCATCCTGAACCTGTGCTTAGCGTTGTCTTTAAAGGTTCAACTGAGATCCGAAACTCTATAGTCTACGCTACATTTATTATCATCATTGCTTTTTTCCCTGTGTTTTTGCTCTCTGGTCTTGAAGGAAGAATTTTTACCCCGCTTGGGATTGCATTCATAGCAAGTGTTCTTTGCTCATTACTTGTGGCTGTAACGACAACCCCTGTGCTTTGTTATTTGCTTCTTACACGTAAATATGAGAGGGAACATGAAAGGGAATTGGCTAAAGCAGGCGTGCCCTTACTAAAGCCGGCATCTGACTTTGGTAATCCGGGTAATTCCGGTTCAGATAATAGTGAAGACTCTAGTCACAAGGTAGAGAAAGAAAGTGCATTGGTGCGCTTTCTAAAAAGAATTTATGAACGCATCCTCCATCAGTCACTAAAGCGCTTTTATACAGTGATGGGTATTTCTCTCGTTCTGCTTATCGGTGCAATTGCTATGCTGCCATTCTTTGGTCGCTCATTCCTGCCGGAATTTCGTGAGGGCAACTTCATTATAGCTCTTAACACTCTGCCCGGAACGTCACTACAGGAATCAATGCGGCTTGGGTCAATAATCAGAGAAAATCTCAGTGATAAATCGAAATATCCAGAAATTGTCTCAGTAGCGCAGAGGGCGGGACGCTCTGAACTAGATGAAGATGCTCAGCCGCCCAATTTCAGCGAGTTTGACCTGACAATCGAGTATGGCAAGAGACCGGCTGATGATCTACTAGGTTCGATCCGCTCCGAACTAAAAGAAATCCCTGGGGTTGCAGTAAACATCGGCCAATTTATCTCACACAGGATGGATGAAATGCTTTCAGGCATCCGTGCACAGGTGGCTATTAAGATTTACGGTCCAGAGTTGGTGAAATTACGAACTCTTGGCAAACAGGTTAGAGACATCGTGGAGACGGTAAAAGGAGTTGAGGATTTACAATTAGAGCAGCAGATTGATGTTCCACAGGTTGTCGTTAAATATGACCGTGAGAAAGCCGCCCGATACGGACTTAATGTTGGGGATTTAGCAGAGATCACTGAAACCTCATTAAACGGCACGGCTGTTTCCCAGGTATTAGAGGGACAAAAAACGTTCGACCTATTTATTCGACTTAATGAAGAATCAAGAAATAACATTGAGGCTACCAAGAACATCCTCATTGATACTCCAATAGGGGCAAAGATTCCTCTTCGTGAGGTTGCCGATATACATATCGAAAATCGTCCCTATACGATAAACCGTGAACAAGTTCAACGTCGTATAGTGGTTCAATTTAACGTTGCCAGTCGTGACCTGAATAGCGTCATTACCGAGGCTAAACAAAAAATTGAATCTCAGGTAAAACTACCTTCTTCGGATTACTTTATTGAATACGGCGGTCAGTTTGAAAGCCAGCAGCGGGCGACAAAGGTTCTTACAATCTTCGGGATTGTTGCGATACTCGGAATTTTTATGATGCTCTATCAAGCTTTCGGAAACGCACGTGAAGCCGCAATGGTAATGGTTAATCTTCCTCTTGCCCTTATTGGTAGTGTTTATGCTGTTTTTCTTACAGGAGGGGAACTAAGTGTGCCTTCACTAATTGGTTTTATAGCTCTATTCGGAATTGCAACACGAAACGGAGTTATTCTCATAACGCATTACAGCCAATTGCGGGAGGGAAAAGGGCTGTCTCTACGTGATACTGTTATCCAGGGCTCATTAGACCGACTGAATCCAATTCTAATGACAGCCTCTGTTGCCGCGCTCGGTCTTATCCCGCTGCTTATTGGAGAGCCGACCGGTAAAGAAATTGAGAGACCACTGGCAATCGTGCTTCTTGGAGGTCTCTTTACCTCAACCTTTTTGAATCTGGTTGTTATCCCAATATTATACAACAGGATTGAAGCTAGGCGTGAAAAAAAACAAATGGCGGAGGCAGAGACATAAGCAAAGAGAAAAGCGAATAATAAAAAATATTAAAAAGATTTAAGGAGGTGTAAAATGAGATTAAACAGTAAATCTATTTCAAGATGGGTAATTACCCTAAGTCTCATAATGGTAGTTGGGATATTACCTAAATTTACAAAAACCGTTTGGGCACATGGTCCCGAACTGGGTAAAGGTGATAGTAGCGGCGGTCAAAAAAAAGAGGAAAAAGGTCCACACGGAGGACAAGTAATTGTATTTGAAGACAATCATCTAGAGTTTACAGCCAACCATGATAGTGGAGAAATCGTTCTTTTCTTGCTGGATAAAGACCTAAAAGCGGTTCCAGTGCCAGAGAGCTATTCGGGCGTTGTCTATCTAAATATGGCTGACGGTTCTAAGAAAACCATCACATTAAAGCGCGGAATTGAGGGTCCGGTTTCACATCTTGAGGCTGAGACAGGAATTAAAGAAATTGGTTCCTTTAACGCAGTTGTCAGCTTAAAAATCGGAGAAAAGCGTGAAAACTTTCGGTTTAATTGGGCACCTGCTGCGCATGCACATGGTGAGAAAAAATAGACTAGCTATAAAATAGAGAAAGGTTTAGGAGAAACTAAAAGCGTAAAGCAGGATTTTGAATTTAAGTATATGGAGGTGAGGTAATAATGAAGAAAGCTTTCTTTTTAATGACTTTATTGGGTGTATCTGCTCTACTTGTACAGATCTCCAATTCAAGTCAAACTGACTCAAACACCATCCAGATTATAATTGGTGATTTTTACTTTAAACCAAAAACCATTCAACTCCGTGCAGGTCAGCAGGTAAAGATTGAACTTATTAATGAAGGAAAACTTGAACATGAATTCATGGTAGGCCGTGGATTAAAGACAGAGGAAGGCAAAGATGAAACACATAAAGGAATGCACGAAGCTAATGAAGAAAAGCAGGAAACATCAAAAGGAGAACACGAACACCAAGGGGAAACGCACGCCCACAGTGGGATGTCCAAGGGTTTTGAGAAAGATTTTTTTGAAGGGGTTGAGGTAGCAGTCCAAACTGAGAAGGGAAGTGATTTCATGAAAGTCCCCAGCCACGGCAATATGGTAACATTGAAGCCTGAAGGAGAAGCTGCGCTCACCTTCAAAATACCGACTGATCGGAAGGGTGAGTGGCAGATGGCCTGTTTTGTACCCGGTCACTACGAGGCTAAGATGAAGGGAAAGATTATTATTAAGTAAAGATAAGTAGCTAGAAGAAGAGTTCAACACGATGAGAGAAAAAATTACAGAGAGGAGGTAACAGAGATGAGAATATTAGCAAGTTCACTGGTTATTTTGATATGTATTGCTAACCTTTCTTTTGCTCAAGGCATGATGCAGCAAAGCGGAGGGCAGATGGGAATGAAGGGTGAAGGCATGATGGGCATGCAGGGTGGAATGATGGCGCATATGATGGGTGGAATGCATCCCATGATGTATAGCATGATGGTTCATCATGTTCTTATGAAAGCCAATACTCTTGATCTTACGGATACCCAGAAGAAAGAGTTAGCAAGTATTCAGGAGAAGTACCTTTACCCGATGATTCGTAAAGAAGCAGACTTTAAAATCTCTCACATGAAGATTATGGATATGTTACAAAACCCAAACTTTGATGCTGCTAAGGTAAAGGCAGGAATTAAGGCATCGAATGAAATTAATCTTGAGATGGCAAATATGTTAATTGATGCACTTACAGCAATAAGAAAGGCTATCGGTGTAGAGAACTTTAAGAAGGCGGCGGAGATGATGTCTATGATGGGCGGCGGGATGAGGAAGGAGGGAACTATAGTAGAAGAAGAACACAAACATTAAGCTTTTATAATAAGGAGGTGATAAGTATGAAAAGGATATTACCGCTTGTAACAGCTTTGATAGCACCCCTTCTGTTTCTATCTTTAGTAGGGGTGGTCGCCGGTAGTGCTTCTGAGGAGGAAGAGAGTAGGATACTTATAGAGACTGCCACAACCCCCGAGGATCACATCAAGATTGCAGAGTACTATGAAAAGCAAGCTGCGAATATGGAGAATGAGGCGAAGTTCCACTCCTCCCTGGCTGATTCGTACAAGAGTAGGGGTAAGCCTCTACTTGGGCTTGCTAAACACTGCGCGGATCTTTCCAAAAGGTATAAGGAAGCTGCAGAGGATTATAAGGCTATGGCATTCTTACACAAAAAGATAGCTCAGGAGATGCAAAAGGAGTAACAAATGAGTTTTCCCAGGTACGGAGGAAACCCTCCTGCCTGGGAAACTCTACGACACTTATTAAAGGGGTATGATGAAAATTGATGGTTATTTGTTGGTTGTAGTATTTTTGTGTTTAGCTACTCATGGATGTACTCATCTGCAAAAGAATGAAGATATTGTATTTCAAGCATCAACAATTAGCGCTTTGCTTGAAGGGGTTTATGATGGGAACGTAACATATAAAGATTTAAAGAAGCGTGGTGACTTTGGAATAGGCACTTTCAACAGTCTTGACGGTGAAATGATCGGATTAGAGGGTAAGTTCTATCAAATAAAAGATGATGGAATGGCCTATTCTGTTCCTGACACGATGAAAACACCATTTGCGGTGGTGACTTTCTTCAAGCCCAATGAGGCACTATTTTTAGATAATACTATGGATTGTAATCAGTTGGAAAAGCATTTAGATACTATTTTGCCAACGAAAAACATTATCTATGCCTTTAAGATAGAAGGAGATTTCAAGTACATAAAAACTAGGAGCGTTCCGAAGCAAAGCAAGCCATATCCGCCTCTAATCGAAGTCGTAAAAGACCAACCAACATTCGAGTTTAGTAATGTGAAAGGCACAATTGCAGGATTTTGGTTTCCTGACTATATGGAAGGAATAAACGTTCCAGGCTATCATTTCCATTTGATTACCAAAGATAAAAAAGCAGGGGGACACCTACTCGAATGCGAACTTCAGAACGTGAGGATTGAGATTGATTATATATCTGAATTGTTTATGGCGTTGCCAGAGAATAGTGAGTTTTATAACGCGGATTTAACAAAAAAGAAAACAGGAGAACTCGAGAAGGTAGAAAAATAATTTGGATTTAAAACTCCTTTATAATTTCAGTGGAGATTTTATTATAAAAGTCCTAGAGGCAGTATTAATCTCTAAACACCTTAATTCCAGTTGTTAAATTTATATTTCTAAAAAGATGCCTTTTAATCTTACGCGTCGTGGTTTTAGGAAACTCTTCGAATTTTACCGCGAAATGCCTAATCCTTTTATAAGGCTCTAGGGTTTCATTAACATGTTTGACCTCTAACCTTATAAGCTCCCATACATTCTCATCGTCAACATCTTTACCCAGTCTATTTAATCTACCTCTAACCTCATCAATGGTGGGATAGATTATAGCCTGAATATTCTGGTCATCCGGGCTAAATACAAGGACTTCTTCTATATATGTGGATTTGGTTAATTTTTCCTCTATCTCTTCAGGGAATATATTCTTGCCACCTTTGTTAACAATTACGAATTTCTTTCTTCCGGTTATGTATAAATAACCCTCTTCATCAAAGAATCCTACGTCCCCTGTCATTAGCCATCCATCAGGTGTTAGAGCTTCTTCTGTAGCATTTTCATTCTTATAATATCCCTTCATGATATTAGGACCCTTGACGACTATTTCGCCATTTCCTTCGCTGTCTATGTCCCTTATTTCAACTTCATCACTCGGTATTACCATACCTATGCTTTCGTTCTTAGGTTTTGATAGAGGATTTACAGTAATTAGTGGAGATGCCTCAGTGAGACCATACCCCTGTATTATTGGGAATCCTAGTCCTTCTAATCCACTCGAAACCCACTCGGGCAGAGCCGCTCCACCCGATACTATAAACCTTATTCTATCAAGTCCCAATCGTTCTTTGATCCGATTACCTATCAGTTTCCTTGGTAGAACCTTAATTAGAAGCCCTTTAAGCCCCTTCTGATTCGACAACTCTCTAGTTATTCTTAAAAAGAGCTTTTCCAAAATGAGTGGAACATTGAGCCATACCGTCGGACGAGCGTTTTTCAAATCCTCTATCATCTCATTTGGCTTTAGGCTTCTAGCATAGAATACGCTCATACCGTTGTAGAATAGGGTTAACATTCCTGCAGTACATTCGTATGCGTGATGAATCGGAAGAATTGAGAATGCTCTATCGTCAGGCTTGCAGTCTATGACCTTATAAATATCATCTACATTGGACATAACGTTCCCATGGGTTAGCATTACACCCTTTGGGGTGCCAGTGGTCCCAGAGGTAAATAGAATTTCCAAAAGGTCGTGGAAAGAAACATTTTCCCTTTCAACTCCAGTGTAGTATTTACTATAAATTTCATCAAAATTATCCATCACTATTATATGTTTTAGTTCATGCAATTCATCCTTTAAAGACCGAATATCGGTAAGATATGAAGTAGATACAATTGCAGCTTTAGATGATGAAAATCCAAGAATAAATTTGTGTGCATCAAGTGATGCTCTGGCGTCAAGTGGTATAGCTGTTGCACCAATCCAAGCGATCGAGAAGTAGGATATAGCCCACTCTGGTCTATTCTCACCAAGGATTGCTATATGATCTCCCCTTTCAAGCCCGAGTTCTTTTAGATATCTACCTACGCGTTTCACATACTGAAGAACCTGACCGTAGTCGAGTTTGTAGATATTGTTGTTTCTTGGCATAAGATAGGCGAGGTTATCACTGTGCCTCTCTGCACACATCTCTATCATCTCTGGAAGGGTTCTAACACCGAATCCTGGTCTTACTTGTGGAGCTTTTTGTACAGGTTTATTTAACTTTTTCATAACTTGATGTGATATAATAACATTTTTAAAAAGGATTTAGTTAAAGAAAATTATTGGGTCAAAATTGATTTAGTCTTATTGGTAGAAGAGGTTTTTAATGCATAAAATGACAATCTACCCGTTTCTATTTCTACTTTTATTTTTCCAGTCTTCTTTAGTGTGCGGCATTGAAAACCAGGGCTGTCATTTAGTAATGTAAATGAGGTTTTTACACCACAATAAACTGTGGTTTCGAATTTTACATAGAGAGAAATGTTTTTTTAGCTTGCTTTTTGTTTATAATTTCTATTCAATACCTCATCTTAATATGTTAGGATTTGTTCTAGGATTAATAAAAAACATTAATGGAGGGTTTAGAAAATGGCAGATGAAAAACGTTGGTTTGAGAAAAGGGCTCCTGAGATGTCAAAGGGTTGGTGGGATTTTTACAACGCAGTTGAGGGAGAAACTGCTTTAGATAAAAAGACAAAAGCCTTAATTGCAGTTTCCGTTGCTGTTCATGGTCGCTGTCCGCACTGCTCGGAATCACGCATAAAGAAGGCACTTGCTTTAGGGATAAGTAAAGAAGAGGTTGCAGAGGCTGTAATGATGACTGCTCTACTTTCTGCTGGCACCGACATTTTCTGGATTAGGGATACTTATGAAAAGTATCTGGGATAATTGAAGTCATCATAATTTCCTTACTATTCATCCGACTTTATTTGGCTATAAATATCATTTTATTTTATCTGTAGATAGATTGTGCTGAGAACTTAATGTAATTCGTTTAGCCTAGAAGGATGAACGAGGCTGATGATTTATGCTCAAATGGAGAATGCTTCATAGGGGTTTTCCTTAGGTCATTTGAATGAACTGCTGGATAAGCGCGACTAAGGTTTCTGGTGCATCTTCCTGGCAGAAGTGACCTACGTTCTCTAATTCGACTATTGGCCCGTTAGGGAAA
>Ga0209520_10002309_pt1 | contig 11006 bp, 10 predicted proteins | sample Rifsed16ft1_FD_184009 | JGI IMG/M metagenome (GOLD analysis project Ga0209520, IMG submission 184009) | Soil microbial communities from Rifle, Colorado, USA - sediment 16ft 1 (version 2) | ecosystem: Environmental > Terrestrial > Deep subsurface > Rock core/Sediment | place: Rifle, Colorado...
TCAATAGTTGTAAATTTTAAAAATGTTTATCTAACAGCTCATTCTTTTTCCTTTCATAATTTTCACCTGAAATAAGCCCTTCTTCCAACAAACTCTTCAAAAACCTCAGCTGTTCTTTTAATGGCTCTTGCACCGCCCCTGTTTGTTTCGCACTACTATTCTCAGTCGTATTCAGAGGGGCAGTATCTTCTGTTGTCTGACCATAAACACCTTTATTGTTTCGTTTCTCCGGCAAGGATTTTTTAGATACCACCTTTCCGGTGTCTTCTCTCACCGAAGAATCACCATCATGCCTGATCAAAGGAATCATTAATACATTTTCCCGATTGGGATGCATCGATTGCCCCGCAGCGGGAATCAGCCTCCATAACGGTCCTTTTTTTACATTCATCGGATTTTCAAATTCAATTCCATTTTTTATCAAATTCTCTTCATCGCTATGCCGGTACGATAATTCCTGATGGATACGACCAAACGCTATATACAAATTCTGATTTGCCACGAAAATGCAGAAGTAGTTGTGTTTGCTTTTCAAGTAAGGTCTGGCTAGTGAATTGTAAACCAATAAATATTGCGACGGCCCTAATTGCATAAAACCTTCCATCAGCAGAGGGGCCAATACATATGCCAGATCAGCATCTGAAAAAACCCGCTCCGTTTTTCCGTAACCTATAATACCCTTCCCCTGAAAATATATGTTAGAAAATATTTCGCCAATTTCTTTCTCTGAAAAACTATAGGGATGGTTACATGTCCCATACATTACCCTGTCTCTGTTACTCAATTCTTTTATCTTACTATAACTGTTTCCCTTTCTTGAAATAATTTCATCGGCAGCCTGAATAATTTTTTCACAGGGAAATAAGCACATCACAAAAACCATCCCCACAAAAAGGAATACTTTGTTCCTGCCAAGAAACGGCATCCAGTTAAGCATATGAATTATTTTCTTTTCGTACATTTTTAATGAGATGCCAAATCGAATTCAGAGCAACACTGCATTCGTGACTAATTTAATGTTCAGGAATTTCAATCTTTTGTGATTCCCCTCTAGAAAGAGGGGATAAAGGGGTGTGTAAAAATGCCATAACACACACCCGGCCCCTCTTTTTAGAGGGGAGATTTAAAGTCGCTGCCAAAGGCAGCCTAATTTACATCCATCACTCAATAAATTCCATTGGTTCTACATTTGCCAACAAACCCATTTTTATAGCATATTTTGTTAATCCAACGGCATCATGAATATTGAGTTTTTTCATAATGCTCGTTCGATGATTGTTTATCGTATTACTGCTAATCAAAAGATATTTGGCGATCTCTTTGCTCCCATATCCTTCCGCTACCAGGTATAAAATGGTTTTCTCCCGGTCAGTAAGCTTGTCGTATGATTCTCTATCGGCTTCAGAAATTGGTATATCACTCTTCTTGCCCTTCAACTGATCTACCAGCACCTTTGAAACAGAAGGGCTTAAGAATACCTGCCCTTTTAATGTTGATTCTATAGCAGTAATTAAATCAGTATCTGTCGACTCTTTATTCAGATATGCTGAAACCCCTATATCCAGCATTCTTGTAATAAACTCTTTACTTTCATACATCGTGAGAACTATTATTTTTGTGTCAGGGCTGATTTTGCGGATTTGTTTGGCTGTTTCTATACCGTTGATTTTAGGAATAGAAATATCCAGAATTACCACGTCAGGCAATTGTGCTTTTACCTCTTCCAGTGCGCTAAATCCATCACTCGCCTCACTCACCACCTCATAGTTGTCATGGAGTTTTAGAAGCAGTTTGATCCCCTGCCTTACAATGGTATGGTCTTCTACAAGCACGATCCTTACTTTTTCCATTTTACACCAATTTCCTGACTTAAAATTCTTTGATTAACTAGGAATACTGATAAGAAGGGTTGTCCCTTTATTTAATTTTGAAATAATATGAAAATTTCCTCTCATGATATCAACCATCTCTTTTATTGTGGTTATCCCCAGCTTAAACTCTTCCAGTTCTTTTTCCCACACGTCTTCTACATTGAAGCCGCGACCATTATCAACAACCCGTAAAACAATATTATTCTCCTCCGTAATGAATTCAAGTCTTACCAAAGTTGCGTTTGCGTGCTTGATGATATTTGTTATCGCTTCCCTTACAATACGGAACAAATACAACTTGAAATTTACAGGGATGTTTTCCTCATTTATATTACTGTAATTAATAATTCGGATAGGCACTCTTCTTGAGACCTGTTCAGCATAGTTACGTATCGTTGCTAATAGCCCCAATTTCTCAAGAATGCTATAGTTAATATTGAACGTTAGATCTTTTATATTTTTGAATACCATGTCCACGATCTTCCGGCAATCTTCCACACATAACCGGAATTCATTACTTTGATCAAGCACACTTTTGAGATTGTAACACTCCAGGAGTTTAATATTAATTTTTAACGCAGTCATCGCCTGTCCAATTTCTTCATGGAGCACCCTGGACAGGTGTCTGCGTTCATCCTCCTGAACCGAAATTATTTTATGGGAAAGTTTCTTCAATTCCCGATGTTTGGCTTCTAAATTCCGATTATACTCTTTAATTTTTTGTTGATCAATCCTGAGGGTATCGACCATTTTGTTAAATACCATTGAAAGAGTGCCGATTTCATCGTATTTATTAACACTCAGCCTGACAGAGAGGTCTCCTTCGACAATCCTTTGAGCCGAATCCATCAACTTTGCCAATGGGTTTGTTATTGAGGAAGCAATTTTTATGCTCAAAAAAATACTAAAAATAACCGTTACAATGAAGAAAAACAGTATCGTTAAAGACGCCGACCGGATTACACTTTCGAAAGAATATTGGATTTCATAAAAGGACTTGTAGCTTTCGTGTTTGATTGCACGTATGATAACGCTTAAATTGTTGATTCTGGACAGGAGTAACGTTTTATTGGGATATGCCTTATCCTCTGAATACAATAGATCACAATGATTTTTTATTGCCTTGCTCAACTGTAATAAGAGAGAATTACCAACACAGGCGTTTGTTAACTTCATAGACTCGTCCTTCATACTGCTCAAAATATTCACATAATTTTCAGCAATTTCCTTTTTTTTGTTTTTGTTTGTATGCCTGTGCGTTATACTCCCCAATCTTTCAAGGTACATTTCCAGATTACCGATACATTCAATTCGGATACGGCTATCATCTGTCAAACCACTTTTCAGATAATTGATACTCCCCAGCTTCACCAGCGCAACAATGGTGATAACTCCCAAAAAAATGATAATAATGAAGTATCCATTAAACAGGCGTGTGCTGATGGTATTCCGGGAGAACATACTATTTACCTACCCCCAACATGTTACAATAGTTTCATTCATAATATAACTGTTCCGCTTCGTCAGCCTGAAAGAAATCGATTATTGGGATAAGAATGGTATATCCTGTGGAAAACATAAGCCACACCAGTGTTCCAATAATCCAATAGCTAAAAAATCCCTTACTAAAACTAAAACCGGAAAAATACATTATTACAGGGAAAAACACTTCCATAGCCAGTGAACTATAGATTGCCAACGATATGATTTTCCGGGCGTTCGTTTTGAAATACGCATTCATATTCTCAAAATAATCACTCTTCGATACCGGTCTGAGTCCTTTTATATCTTTAATTTCCTGTTTTTTCAGAAACGAAGTTACCATGAGTTGAATCCTGGAGAAATCAAATTGGCCGCTCTGTAACCAATAGCCATCAATCAGACAAACGATTCCACTAACCAAAACAACGGTACAATTTGCACACGCCATGGGAACCATTTCACCCATTGCCACGAGCAACGAACTTCCATCCTGAGCGCTGGCCACGACTAACCATACAATAATACCGCTGATAAATCCCAGCAGGGTTCCCCAAAACGCACCGAAGGAAGACAATCTTTTCCACATAATCCCAAAAATAATTGGAAGCACTCCGGCACTCAAGAAAATTCCCATCGCAAGGTACAGAAAATAAACCTGAACACCTATTGAATAAATTAAAAAACTTAATATTCCTGCAATAATGCCAAAAAGACCCGTTGTAAAACGAGAGATTTTGAGTATTTGTCTATCCGTAGCTTGCGGTTTTATATTCAAACGGTAGATATCATTCGCAATGATGGACGCCACAGCAACCGATTCAGAATTCCCTGTTGAAATAATAGCCATAAAAAGCATCACCAAAAAGGCAATACCTCCGATATTGCCTGATACGTGATATGCCGTTAGCGGCGCTATGATTGTAGAATCGTTAACATTGATGCCCAACGCCAATCCACCCACCCCGAATGCTGTGGCAATACAGAGGGGTATCGCAAACCATACAAGTCCTGCCGTTAAGAAACAACTTCCCGCAGACTTATAATTGACAGCGATTGCCCTTTGCCAGTACGTCTGATCCAGGAATACCGTACCAAAATTCCCTATTGTATTGACAATTCCAAACATAATCCCTGAGTAAGAAGTAATATTAATGAACTTTCCTTTGTCATGAAAATTTTCTACCATGCTGCAGATGCCAAAGTCTCCGTATTTATAATAGAAAATCACCGACAATCCCAGACCGATGATCAAAATAATCGCAACCTGAAGATAATCTGTGACGATAGAGCCCCTCAAACCCGTAATGGAGCTATAAAAACAAAATGCCAAAGGGATCACAAGTACCGCAATCTTTACGTTAATACCTGTTAAAACGTTTAAAGCCAGAGCGCCACCCAGGATTACCATCGTAGTTACAATGGTACAGGCCAATAAGCCTATAATGATCATAATCCAGTGGGTTTTTTTATCATATCGGTACAGAATAAATTCAGGGAATGTATGCAATTGCGGGGCTAATTTTTTTACATAAACTGCTACTACACTAAACAAAAGGATGGGTATTGTGGCTCCTGCTGCATACCAGTACGGTCCGCTGATACCATAGTCATACCCCATTTTTGAAGATACCATAATAGTAGCGGCCCATGTCCAGGTGCTAACAATCGAAGCCGTTACTATTCCCCCTTTCATATTTCTGCCGGCAGATAAAAACCATTCAGCAGTATTGCGGTGAGCTACTTTCAGGATATTTTTCCACCACAAGAGACTGAATATCAGAAAAATAACCCCGAATATCGCTATAATATAATATACTGATTGATAGGGAAGCGCATATTTAACTTCGTCGACTAATGGCATAAGTAACTATCACAAAAAATAACATTATTACCCAATTTATCCTTTTAGATTCGATTCATTTGCAGATTTTCCAACAACCGCATTGTGTGGGGAATGGGCAATTAATATACGGTCGATACGCAGGACAGCCTTTACAATTTCAGCCGCAGACTTCAAGGCATTAATCTTAATCCCGGCAGAGTCAATAACGCCGGTTTCAAGCATATTTTCAATCTTTCCGGTATTGACGTTAATTCCATATTCTCCGGATTTATTTCTGATTTCTGTCATCTTTTCAAAAGCACTGAAACCAGCATTGGTAAGTATTTGACGCATAATACCGGAAAGGGCATGCGCAACCACTTCAATTCCCAGGGACTCTACCCCTCCGTTTAAGCTTTTTTCTTTTAATTTCTCGCTGATACAAAGTTCAACCGCTCCCCCTCCTGCTACAATGCCGTCATTTAATGCTGATTGTGCCGCTGAAATGCCATCTTTCACACTACGCCATCGTTCCTGTGACGTCACTTTTGTAGCGCCACCGATAATAACCGTCACTACATTTCGTTGTGCGAGGTTCTCAAAGAAGAATAATCCTTTCTCTTCATCATAGCGCATGCTTTTAATAGTAACAACCGAACCCCTTTCAATGTCTTCTTTTCTTCTTATTACCTGCATATCGAACGCATATGCAATAGTAAGAAGTTCTTCGTTAGAGACATGTATTGGCAAGATATTCTTTATAAGGAGATTTGATAAAAGGAGTTCATCTGCCTGGGGTGAGGATATAAAGAGAATGCCTGCACCTGTCCTGCAAATACTATCAGAAATTTCTTTCGTAATTCTTGCTTGATTTTCTTTCATCCGCACAACGTCATCATAATTTTTCATCTCCATGGTACATGACTCACGAATCTCCTTCAAATCCATTTTCATAAGAATTGCTCCAACATTATGCAAATGGTTGGGGACCTGCGGGTCCTGGAATTGCCTTTGGAGAACGAATCCATCAAAAACTAAATCCTCCAGTTCTGGTTTATTAATTAACAAGATGCTTTTCTTAAAATTGATCATCCTCTTTTTCCCCTTCGAATTTTTCAAAAGAGAAACCGCCGCGCTCACTAAGGACACAACCTGGTCGCCATCCATCCTGCTGCCAGCCGCCGTTGTAATCACCTGAGCGAGTCTGGCATCTTCAATGTCAATCTTTACGGCCATCTGCTTTAAAAGTTCAATGGATCGCTGAATTCCTATCTCCATACCCCGCACAATCAACGTAGGATGGATACCCATATCAGTAATTAATCTTTTCCCTTCCTTTAGCATTTCAGCTGCCAAAACAACAGCCGTGGTTGTTCCGTCTCCCGATTTAGCCTCTTGCCTATCCGCAATTTCAACAACCATTTTTGCTACCGGATGAATCGTTTTGATCGAAAGCATTATGGTAGCGCCATCGTTCGTAATAAAACGGTTACCCATCTCATCCACGAGTAATTTGTCCAATCCTTTTGGACCCAATGTAGTCCTTACCGTATCGGCTATAGATAATACTGCTGCACAATTATTTTCTAATGCCGTATTCTCTATCTTTTGTGTCTGAATATTACTTACGTTGTGTTCTACCATGGGTTATTTTTAATAGAAATTTTATTAAGATACCATTTTTATTTTCTAAGATTCGGAGCTTGCTTCCCAAATAATTTTATGCGAATACTATTCCATATTTGCTTACAGGCCATTTCCACATCACTTGGTTTTCTACCCAATATGCGCACAAAAATACCATCCGAATGAGGAAGTACAGAGGAAGCAAAGCATATATCGCCGGCATTTTGAATTGTGTTTTCTATTAAGGCATTCAATACTTTACTTTCAATTTTCTTCGTTAGCAAATAAAAATTTGCCAAAACTTCCCAATTACCCATCACACCACACGATTTCGAATTAAATGTCTTTGACGATAAAACCATATGGTCTAAACATCTAAAACGACCGGATAAGCTCGTGGCCTGAAAACGCGAATAAAATATTTCATAGAGAAAGGATTCTCCGTGAGCCACACGTCCAGGCGTCAATATCTCGCTATAAAGACAGGTTGCATCATCGTGAATTCTTACATTAACTTCCTGATAAAAGCGAGAATTTTTATACGGGATAATCATATCCGGTAAGAATTCCGCATAAGCCCCCTTATCCAGAGTTATATTCAATATCTGGGTAGCGTAGTTAGTTTCCATGCGGTAAATCTTTGTTGCGGCCTGAGTGGTAATATGAAATGTGCTATTTGCAAGCCCGTGTATGTCTATTCTTAATCTATCACCCTGTAATATTCCCCCGCTGGGACTCATGATGTAAATATAAGGCATATGCGGCATCTCCTCGTCAATATAAAGGGCTTTTTGAACTTGCAATGGAACCGTGTGATAATTTTCTACAAGCACCGTTTGCCCCTGCTTGTTTTCAAGAGTCAAAGCCAGTAGCCCAACCTTGCCTGCGCTACCGATACCGAGCTGCGGAATTTCTACATCATATTGACTAATTTCAGGAGGAATTGTTGCGGGGGTATAAAAACGATGATCATGTACATCAACAACGGTATCTTTCAGCATCGTATACATATACTAATCATCAAAAAGTACCTCTTTTTTAATCAACTGATATACAGAATCAATTCCTTCTTTGGTATGACAATTGGTAAAAATAAACGGCTTGTTTTTTCTCATCATCTTTGAATCACGTTCCATGATGCTTAAATCTGCCTTCACCAGAGGGGCTAAATCAATTTTATTAATAATCAAGAGATCGGATTGAGTAATCGCAGGGCCATTTTTACGAGGAATCTTATCGCCGGCAGCAACATCAATCACATAAATGAAGTAGTCAACTAATACCCGGCTAAAGGTAAGCGTCAGATTATCTCCCCCAGTTTCAACAAAAAGGATATTTGAATCCGGATATTTATGTTCCATTTCCTCCACAGCTATAAGGTTCATACTGGGGTCTTCACGTACGGCAGTATGAGGGCACCCTCCTGTCTCAACCCCCAGAACCCGATCGGGAGAGAGGATACCCCGGAGCGTTCTTTTTACGTGTTCAGCATCCTCTTTAGTAACAATATCATTGGTTATAACAATTGGTTTATATCCGTCTCTTACCAGTACCGGCACAATTGCCTCAATAAGCGCGGTTTTACCAGAACCCACAGGACCTCCAACGCCTACCCGTGGTATTTTTGTTTCCATCAATGCTCCTTCTATAGAAAAGAGAAGAAAAAAGGACGCGTTCTCATTTTTACTTATTTATGACGTTCACTATATTTTAACTCAAAAATATTCGAACGGCTGCCTTTTCATGCTTTATAGACATAATATCTGCCAAAGGGGCGCATGAATACATTTCTTCTGGTTCCTTGTAAATATTTTTCTTAATAATATCCGTAAATAACGGTTGCAACTCACTGATTATTTTAATAGCTCTGTAGTGATCCATTTTTATAAGCCTCATTGCAGCCCCAACAAAGCTAATGCAAAAAGAATACAATTCTATCATCATTGCTTCAGGACACGATATTCCCAATAAATATCCACCTAAACCCAACACGATTGCATAATTTCCTGGACTAACTCCTGCACGGACCATTTCATTAAAATCATTGAGGATTATACGATCAGAAATCATTAAAAGAAGATTGGACAAGAGGCACTTGCCTGTTTTCAAAGACCCTTCCCTGATTTCACTTGGCAGTTTCATGGTAAAGAGCATCTCGTCTATGAGCAAAAGGTTATTTAAATCGGATCGTTCAGCTGCCTTATATGCATTAGCCAATGCAACACAATCAGCAGGGGCAATCTGGTGGACAAGAATATCATTAAGCAAAAGGAAAAATTCGTCTACGTCTTTTACTATTTCCATCTCAACAAAGGATTCCAAACTATGAGAAAAATTATACATACCAACAGGAAAAAACGTATCGGAAATTTGTAATGCCCTTACAAACGTTTTTAAGTGTGGCTCTTGCACATCCCATCTCAATGGTATTTTTCCCCCATTATTACTCACGGTCAAGTACCCTTTCCTTGATGTGTGAATGTATGTGAGGATTGTGGCCATGGGGAAAGGTATGGAAGTGCTCATATCTTTCATTAGATATTTTTTCTCCCCCAACTTCCGCAAAAATATATTCTATGCCTGGAATGTTATGTGTTTTAATGACTGATTCCATTACTTTACGATCCAAGGCTACGGGCACAAAAACCGTCTTCCCTACAACCTTTATTTGCCAATGCTGGTTTCCAATGGCATGTCCCAATCTAACGGCTGCCTCGAACAGTGCATCTTCATGAACTTTTCCAACAAATTTAAGCACCATCATCTCTTCTGCCTCAATGTTTGCAATGAACATCTTGTCTCCCGTTTCATAATAGAGAATATCTCCAGGGTGTAATACCATACCTCTTTTGAGGTCAATTCTCATTTCCTCATTCAGTTCTGGTAATCTTTTCAACAATCGGCATCTTTCCGATTCTAAACGAGAGAACATTATTGCATGCACTTTACCATCACAACTCATCTGATTATAAATTTTCCCCCATTGCTCGTCGGCAATAACATTTCCTAATATTTCGTTAACAGTCAACATGGTTATTTTTTACCAATCAAACTATTATTCATTTCGTAGTATCTTATTTGAGATGACACTTGTTCATCCATTCGATTCTTCGTGCATCAATATCTACGAATCCATACTGTTTATAACTTTCATTTTTCACTCGGGCAAAAATAAAACCATCCCGTTTTACATTCACCAAAGCATATTTGCAAAACCGGCTTGCAATAATACATCCGGTTACCCGATGATCCGCAAAATCGAGGTTAAGATGCGTTCTGAAATCGATAAAACCTGCTAAATCCCATATTTTGCCAGCTCTGACAACGCCGTGCTTAATTTTGGAAGCATCTATAACGTAGCCCTCATTATCTACATTTGACGCCTCTACCACATGTCTGACAATCATAAAAGCTGTCTCCTCTACACCATGAAAAAAAGCTGTGTCAGCGGCAATTCCTTTGCTGGCTCGCAGGTAGCGATCTTTCCGTCAACTGTTACCTGATAGGTTTCAGGATCAATCTCTATTTTAGGCGTTGCATCATTCCTAACCATATGAGATTTTGTCAATCCCCTACAATTCCCAACTGCAACATATCCGCCTTGCATGCCAATTTTTTCAGGAATGCCCAATTCAACGGCTACCTTTGATAGTAACGTCACTTTTGTTTTTGGCATCGCTCCACCGAACGAACCAAACATAGGACGGTAAATGACAGGTTCCGGTGTCGGGATAGAAGCGTTGGGATCCCCCATTAATGCCCAGTTTACAAAACCGCCCTTAATTACCATCTTAGGCTTTGCACCAAAAAATGCAATAGGCCAGAGCACAATATCTGCAATCTTTCCTGCTTCTATCGAACCCAACACATGGGCAAAACCATCAGAAATGGCATAGTTCAGGGTGCATTTGGCAATATAACGAAGCACTCTGAAGTTGTCATTTCCTGGTGCATCCTCTTTTAGTTTCCCCCGCTGTTTCTTCATCTTATCAGCCGTTTGAATAGCCTTGATAAAATTTTCACCCACCCTCCCCATTGCCTGAGAATCCGAACTATACATGCTTAATATTCCAAGATCATGGAGCACGTCCTCGGCAGCGATTGTCTCAGCACGAATACGACTTTCTGCAAAAGCCACATCCTCTGGAATTGAAGGGTTAAGATGATGACAGACCATCAACATATCGAGATGTTCATCCAGTGTG
>Ga0209520_10002311_pt1 | contig 11001 bp, 8 predicted proteins | sample Rifsed16ft1_FD_184009 | JGI IMG/M metagenome (GOLD analysis project Ga0209520, IMG submission 184009) | Soil microbial communities from Rifle, Colorado, USA - sediment 16ft 1 (version 2) | ecosystem: Environmental > Terrestrial > Deep subsurface > Rock core/Sediment | place: Rifle, Colorado...
CAATTTTATATCCCCTTCGAATTCAAATTCATTAACAATAGCTTTGATAAATGTAGATTTCCCTTGTCCGTTTTGTCCAACAAAAGCAATCTTACTTCCACGTTCAACCAAAAGTGAAATGTCTTTTAAAATGGTCTTATCACCGTAGCTTTTGGTAACTTTTTCAGCCTCGATTACAACACGACCAGGAACTTTAGAAAGCGGAAAAGAAATGTTCATTACAGAATTATCATCCTCATCCACTTCAATGCGTTCTATTTTGTCCAGCTTTTTTATCATCGATTGTGCCATGGAAGCTTTGGAAGCTTTCGCACGGAACTTTTCAATCAGTTTCTCAGTTTCCTCAATTTTTTTGGCTTGATTTTTTTGGGTCGCCAGTTGCTTTTCACGGATTTCATGACGCAATTCCAGATATTGGGAATAGGGTTTGTTGAAATCATAGGCTTTACCAAGGGAAATTTCAATAGTCCTGTTAGTGACATTGTCCAAAAACATCTTATCGTGAGAGACAATGACCACTACACCTGGATAATTACGCAAGAAACTCTCCAACCAAATGATACTTTCGATATCAAGGTGATTGGTTGGCTCATCCAGTAGCAATACATCATTGGCTTGCAATAACAATTTGGCCAATTCGATACGCATTCTCCACCCTCCTGAAAAGGTCTCCGTTTGATTGTTGAACACTTCTCTCTTAAAACCTAATCCAAGAAGAATTTTCTCGGTATCACCAACATAATTATAACCACCCAACAATTCAAAACGATGCGTATAATCGGATAAATCTTCAATTATTTTCGAATATTCCTCGCTTTCATAATCAGTACGAGTGACTAATTGATGATTGATTTCTTCTAATTTTTTTTCTACTATTTTTATATCGACAAAAGCTTCATAAGCCTCTTCTAAAACTGTACGGCCTTGCTCAAAATCAATATCTTGACGTAAAAACCCCATACGAACTTCTTTTTCTTGAGAAATCACGCCTGTATCAGGAAGAAAATCCCCTGCCAACATTTTGAGCATTGTAGATTTACCTGCACCATTTTTACCAACAAGACCCACACGGTCTCCGGCACCCAATCGAAAGGTCACTTCTTCAAACAAATAAGAACCACCAAACGAAACAGATAAATTGTGTATATTAAGCATGTATTATGATTTTATTCCTTTTTGAAATCGTAAATTTGCAACTCTAAAAAAGGAAAAATTAAATTTTTTGCAAATGTTAAAAAAAGGATCCAAATTATATAGCATTTTAACAGGAACTTGTCCTAAATGTCAGAAAGAGAGCATGTATTTAGACCCAAATCCGCTACATATTGCAAATGTTTTAAAAATGAACGAAAAATGCAGTCATTGTGGATTAAAATATCAAATTGAACCTTCCTTTTTTTATGGAGCCATGTATGTAAGTTATGGCTTAAATGTGGCCGTCGGAATTGCCGCATTTATTGTTTCTTATTTGATCTTCAATTCTTCGCTGAAAGTCGCTTTTATTTCAATAATCGCCTCGATCGTCCTTTTATTTCCATTCATCTTGCGTTGGTCAAGAAATATATACATAAACATGTTCGTTTCTTACGATCCGACTTTCAAGCAATAGGAATTTCACTTTTTGTCTTTGGGCAAAAACCGATCGATGTCAATTTCCCTATCCAAAGGGATTTCGCTCTCTATATAATTAAACAGCGCTTTTGCCATCGCAGGAGCAAGCATCACGCCACGAGTTCCCAATCCGTTCAGAATGTGAAGCGAGCGATAGACGGCATGAGTCCCAACCAACGGTCTTCTGTCTTTTACGGTAGGACGCACGCCTGCAAAATGTTCCACTATTTCAAAATCACAAGTGATAATTTCTTTGATTCTATCTATCAGTTCCAATTTGCCTTCTTCGGTAGGCCGATTCGTTTTGTCTTTCCAATTGTAGGTTGCGCCAACTTTATACAAATCGCCTACCAATGGCAGAATGAAAACGCTGGTGTTCACGATAACATCCAGAACCAATTCTGGCGCTTTTATTATAAACAGCTCCCCCTTTGTCCCGTCTAATGGCAATTCGCTAAAGTAGGGATTGGCATGCATTCCGAAACCCTCCGCAAAAATGACGTGTTTCGCTTCAATGTTTTTATATCTGATACCTTCAGGTAAAATTTCTAAACTTTCATATTCAAAAGAGGACTCCAAAAAAAGACCGTTCTGAATCAGGTACTCTCTATACGCTTTTAACAAGATTGCGGTATCGACATAACCCGTTTGCAATACTTCCCCATAATTATAGGGAGATTCAATTCCAGGATATTTTTTTGTGATTATTGCCGTTGATAAAAAGGGTGCCAAAGATATTTTATCGGAAGCGGCAAACCAGTTGTTTTGCTCTTCCGCAGAGAAAAATTTTCTCAAAATCGGTTTTTTAAAATCAACCTTGGCTTTAAGCCTATCTTCCAAGGCAGCATAGAAAGTATCCATCAAAAGCAGTTGTTCCTGAGCTTTCCAAACTTCGCTAAAGCGCTTAAGTATAACCGGATTGTACAAGCCACCTGCAATCTTTGAAGAATTTTGCGAATTATTGTCCATTACAAAAATAGTTTTCCCATTTTGTAAGGCCATTTCAGAAAATGCTATCCCAGCCAAACCCGAACCTATTATTAAGTAATCAATCATACTGCAAAAATAACTATAAATTCAAAGTAAAAATATTTAAATGAATTTTTATGAAATGATAAATCATCAAAAAAAAAACTCCTGTCATGACGACAAGAGTTCTTTTTTATTATTTGGTACCTTTAAATTTAATAGTTCCACATATCTGATTCAAAATCACGAATTTTTTCTTTCACCCTTTCAGATTCCAGTAATTGATTTTGAGCATTATCTTTCATGTAATCTTTAATTTCCCTATCTCCATAAACATTTTCTTCCTTATAAATGACACTATTGAAATGCCTTGAATTCAATATTTGGTCAAAAGAAATGGGCATTGCAGAGTTTGAATTATTGAATGCTTTTGCCTCATGTAAAACCTCTCTAGCAGACGGGAAAAACACCCAAAACAAATCTATATAATCCTTTTCTTCGCTATTCATCGTATAAACATCTGGAGTAACTGGACAGATACCAAGCAAACGATATTTCAATTCACTTTGACGCTTGTCAAAATACCAATACCCTTTAATCTTATATTGTGTAACATCTTGAGCTGTCAAATCAGACCTCAATATATATTCAGGCGAGATTTGCATACCCGCATTTACTTGCTCTCTTCCTACATCAGTTGTATCAATTCTACTCAACGAGGCCTGAACATCTTTAAATGATTTCTTAGTGTTGAAATAACTGTCTGAATATACTTCGCTGATTTCACCACTTCGAATTGCTTTGGTTAAAACGTCATACAATGAACGTCTGTCAGAACCGATATTTGCAGTATCTATAGGAAAATACAACGCAAAGTTGATTCTTTCACTTAAATCTATAATCTCCCAAACCGTTTTGCCCATCAAAATATCTCGGTCATGAACATAACCATAAGCTAATGGCTTATCATTATCTGAAATGAGTTGCGCAGCAGTTTTAAGTCCTATTTCCTCAGGCGATTTTGCATTGAGCAAATTAGATTGCGCAAAAGACGTCACGCTCCAAGTAATGGAAATAATAACTATTAAAAAATTTTTAACTTTCATCATGGTAGATTGATTATAAGATAATGAATTACCTTTATAGGTAACTTGCATATTATTGTATTTCAAAAATAACCGCGGCGGTCCTTGGCAATAAATAACTACCCGCACCAACGAGTTTCGTTTTAATTTCAGAAATGGTAACTTGATCCCCTCTTCCCGCTTTAGAAAGCACAGATTTGCATTGCGCATTTAATCTGTCCCCTTGAACGACCACAGTAGGCTGTCCTGAGACTTTTAAATTAAAACCGACAACATTCAAACCTACTTCGAAATCAAAGTCTTCAAGCTTAGCACCAATGGTAGCTATTTCCAGATTCGATTTAGGTCCTTTCACAACACCCGTTTCTCCTCTTATTGTTCCCGTCGGACTTGGTATACCCTTTATTCTAAACGTTTTTTTATCGGAAACTTTAGAACCATCAGGCAAAGTACCTGTTACATTAATCACCACTTCATTCCCAGATGTTGGACGCATAGTAAATTTACCTCCACCAGAAGAACTCAAACCAGGAGCTGAGGCAGATATTTTATCTGCGGTAATACCCGCAAATGAAATTGTCATAGGGTTAACAACCCCTCTGTAAACTACATTCATTTTATCTGCTGATATCGTTGCAGACTTTGGTCTTGCAACAACCACGTATTTATCGCTTATGGGCAAACTAACCACTTTACCACCTTCATCAAAATTAAAGGAACCGGTAATAGGATGGTCACCAATGTTACCCGCGCCAAAAGAAAACTTCGCTTGACCCGCCATAGCTTGGATATTTGAACCATTGATAATTACAGATTTTGCTTTTAAAGATGGATCAAATTTTCCCAATATTATTTTACCTGACACCGCTTCCCCTTGAAAGAAAACTGACTTATCAAGAACTACTATAGGTTGATAAGCGGTTAGAGATGCAGCTGCAACTAAATCGCTTTGAAACATACCGCTCATAATATCACTTTCGGTTGCTTTAATATCTGCTTGCAATTGAGATAATTTTGTAATGGTAGCTATCAAAGGAAAGCCCTTATAGTTATAGTCTATCCAATCTAAATTAGCACCTGCTTTTTCAGAATAAACTGGTTTTGTGGCAAACCTAGCTTCAATTTTCTTCATTTCGGCTTCCGCAATTGAACTGCCTCCAATTTGCTTAATTTGAGCGGAGTAATTGTTAATTCTATCTAAAAATTTTTGACCAACTTTTGAAACTTTATCACCAGAAAAAAACATTTCATCAATTACATCCCCTTTATCCATGTCTTCATAAGGCAAATTACCTTTGGCATCCCTTTCGAAATCTTTAGTGACCGATGTTTTAATGTTTTCTAAATAATCATTGAATTCTTTAGATAGCACTCTTATTTTTTCAACCTTAATCTTTTTATCTCCAAATTGTCCCGGTTGGTCGACTGCTTTTTGTGCCAATTGGGCAAATGAACTTTCATTTCTTTGGTCTGTGATTGCATTTGATTCAACAATTTTTACATTTAAAATTCCAAAAGCAGATAATACTTCTTTTGACATATTCATTGCTAACATTGCGATGAAAACCAAATACATAAGGTTTACCATCTTCTGTCTAGGGCTTAATTTTCCTCCTGCCATATTTTCTAATAATTAGTTTGTTATTTTAATATAATAGTTCGAAACTAATTGCCTTTATTACTCATAGCAGAAAGCATTCCACCGTACACATTATTTAATGATGATAGATTCGAAGTCAATGAATGCATTTGTTCTTTTAACTTCATATTATTCTCAAGTACTTCCTCGTTTATTTGGGCATTTCTGGAAGCACTTTGTAATTGTATTTTATATAAGCTGTTTAAAGACTCCATTTGTGCCGCAGCCATTGTTAATTCTTCACTGTATTTTTTAGTGGAAGCCATTGATTCTGCAGTTGGAGCAATACTTTTGGCAGCCGATTCGAAATTTTTAATGCTATTTCCTAAGCTTGACATTAATTCCCCGTCAATTTTAGCGTCTTTCAACATGGCATCTAATTTTTGAGACAACAGTCCCTGTGCCTCTCCAATGTTTTCAGCTTTTGCCTTTCTTGGACCATCAGAAGGCTTGCTATTATCCAATTCAGGATAAACTAGGGACCAATCTAAATCCTTATCTGGGGTATCAAACGCTGACAAACCAAAAATAAAGGCTTCAGTACCTAAACCGATAATTAGCATAGGGCTTGCAAATGGCCAATGCATTAATTTAAACAAGGCGCCGATAATTACAACTGCAGCTCCCATACCATAAGCGAAATTCATTGCTTTTTTACTTAATAATGCCATAATTTTTAGATTTTAGTTTTTGTAGGTTTTGTTTTTTTATCTGGTTTTAATTTTCTTTCCGTTTCCGGTGGTTTGCAATCCCATGTAATCTTGAACTGTTCTGAATCCGATAAAACTTCTTGCTGAATCTGCATATTCGAAATCTCTAGTACTTACTTGTAAGAAATAAGCAACGTCTTTCCAAGATCCACCGCGTACTACCTTACGTTTATTGGAAGCATCCAGCACATTTGGATTCATAGATGAAACATATTCATATGCATTTGGGTCATACGACGAATCGGTCCATTCAGAAACATTCCCGGCCATATTATAAAGATTGTATCCGTTAGGCTCATAAGATTTAGCTTCCACAGTGTACAAGGCTTCGTCAGCCGCGTAATCCCCCCTATTTGGTTTGAAATTCGCAAGAAAACATCCTCTGTCATTTTTGGTATAAGGCCCTCCCCATGGATATGTTCCTGACTGTAAACCACCCCTTGCAGAATATTCCCATTCAGCTTCAGTAGGCAGTCTAAAGGAGTTGATCAGATCTTGTCCCTTCTTTTTTGATTTTATGTAGGTGTTTTTATTCAAAGTTCTCCATGCACAAAAAGCTTTTGCTTGAGTCCATTTCACGCCAACGACAGGGTAATCCCCATATGCCTTATGCCAGAAATAATCATTATGCATAGGTTCATTGTAAGAATAAGCAAAATCTTTAATCCAAACTGTTGTATCTGGATACACCTTCACTTCTTCAGTTTTTATAAAATCTTTTCTTTTCCCGACTTTAGCTTTAGCCGCAGCTTGTATATCCATCCAAGAATAACGAAATTTAAGCTTATCCACGTCGATTGTGCGCAGTCCGTTATAGGACGCTTCCAATGGCAAATACATGGAATCCATAACCTCAACGTAATATTCGTCCGGATACAATTTTGGGTCTTTGATCAGTTTAACCTTTCTATTTAATCTTCTACCCGCATAAGGATCATCATCTGTACCTATACTATAATAGTTGTCATACATATACTTATCATAGGCGGTCATCTTTTCAGGATCTGAATCATTAAAAGCAAAATCCCCGATACTGCCGGCATTTTTACCTTTTCCGCCTCCATCGCCCGCTTTTACACCCGTTTCATCAGCTAGGATAGCTAATCTCACTCTCATGGTGGAGTCCTTAACCCATTCAACAAATTGACGGTACTCGCTATTGGTTATTTCAGTTTCATCCATGTAAAATGAACGAACGGTCACTGTTTTAGTAGGAGCATCTTGAATATTGGCAACATCATCGTCAGATTTACCCATAATAAAAGCACCACCAGGAACTAAAGTCATCCCATAAGGTTTTTCAGGATGCCAATTCCTGCCCTTAACGCCGACCAATTCGCCTTTGTCTCCAGATTTACCGCAACTGGTTAATAGCGCCAAAATCGCCATAAATGCAATGAACTTCTTCATATAAATTCGGGTTATATTTTCATTATTTTTTAAGTGTGTAAACCTATTTATTATTTTTTAATAAAACAATTATTTTACACTAAAGATTCCTTTTGAAACAAAAATTTAGTTGCAGTAAATCCACTACTAAATACTATTTTTCCTTTGTGCCTTCCACCATCTTTCAGGCAATTCCTGATTACAAGCCCCTAAATATTCATCGTAGGAACATGGTAATAACGTATTTCTTTTTAATTTATTACTACCATTTGAAATAAATGGTATTTCAATCCACCAGCGATCAGTCTTGTCACTTTTATAAAAAACCAAAACCTCATCTTCTAAAGGCACAATATATTTTATATAATTTTCCCTGCTACCAAAAGGATATTCGTTAGAACGATAATGAAACCCTTCTATGAAATACCATATGATTTGAGCCACCAAAACGGATTCCTGAACTGAATCATTATGATTAAATATTCCAAAAACGGAAACTTTATCACTAATTCCAGCATATCTTGCCAATGAACAAATTTCCTTTCCATTAAAACCATTAGGAGCAAATGTAACGAAATTGCCTGAATCTGAAGACTTTATGGAATTCAAATCAAGGCTAACGATATCTGCATCCCTAAATACTGGCTCAGCTAAGGCTATATTATTGGAAATCTCTCCCAATCTATAGGCATCAAAAAACAATTTTTCAACTAAATCAATCTCTTCTTGCGAATTATAGTAGGTTTGAAAACCAATATTACAATAATTAAAAAGATTATTCGGTTCATCTATGATAATTTTGGTCAGGTAAGAAGCTGCAGAAACATCCTCGTTTTCCTTTCCGAAATCAAACTTACTGTCGATGGTAACCAGATTTACCATCTGCTCCAAGTCGTCGTATGCCCTATAGAGAGCGAAGGTTAGGTCTTGAGAGCCACCAATAACGATTGGAATAATTTTTTTCTTAATTAAATCCGAAACGATCTTGCGCAAGGCAAAATAAGTATCGTCTGCCGAATTTCCTGCAAGAATATTCCCTAAATCCGCAATAGAGGCATCCCAGTTCCCTGGATACATGCTGTATAATTCTTCTCGAATAGCCAATAAATCAACATCTGCAGTAGCCGTAGCATTTCCTCGGTTTTCCAAAACTCCAATAATGGCAATGTTGATCTTATTTAAATCAGGAAACTGTTTATCCGTATGAAAAACGATTTTACTTCCCAATTGTTGGGAAGACATTTTTTTTATCTTTTCTAAAATATCAGAATCAATGGGTTTTAAAAAATCAAATTCCATTTTATTTCTTTTTTTCCTCTCCCCAACCCTCTCCAAAGGAGAGGGAGACGAAACACTGGAATTAGTTATTATTTCTTTTTGGCTACGGCCTTTTTCGCAGCTGGTTTCTTTGCCACGGCTTTCTTTGCTGGAGCTTTTTTGGCGGCGGTTTTTTTGACAGGAGTCTTCTTAGCAATCATTTCCTGCACCTCCTCCAGCGTCAGTTTCGTCGCGTCAACCTCCTTACCCAATTCAATTTTGATTTTTCCTTTGGTAATAACGGAGCGTCCCCAACGTGCCTTTTCGACTAAAATCCCCTCCTCTTTCCAGTTGTGCAGTACTTTATCGATGTTCTTCTGCAATTTATCTTCAATCAACGCTTCGATGTCCGATTGCGATAAATTATCAAAATCATATTTCTTACTCACATTGATGAACAATCCATCCCATTTGATGAAAGGACCAAAACGGCCAGTACCTTTCTGCACGCCTTCTCCTTTATAGACAGCAACAGGAGCGTCGGCAATTGCTTTCTCGTCAATTAATTCCTGAGCTCTTTTAAAATCCACATCCAACGGATTTTCTCCTTTTGGCAAAGAGACAAAAGCCGCCCCATGACGAATGTAAGGGCCAAAACGACCGTTACTGACTTGAACTTCTTCTCCTTTATATTCCCCTAAATCTTTTGGGAGCAGAAAAAGGTTTAAAGCTTCTTCCAAAGTAATGGTTCCTATATTTTGGTCTGACATTAAACTGGCAAATTTCTTCTCTTCATCATCCGCCTCACCAATTTGGGCCACTGGGCCAAATTTCCCTAAACGAACCAACACCTGCTTACCCGTTTTAGGGTCTTTTCCTAAAATCCTTTCTCCGCTTTCTCGGCATTCGCTTCTACATCTTTGACTATGGGGTGAAACTTATCATAAAACTCTTTCATCATAACAGCCCAATCCACATTTCCTTCGGCTATTTCATCAAAATCCTGTTCCACTTTTGCAGTGAAATTATAATCCAAAATATTTCCGAAATTCTTCACCAAAAAATCAGTTACGATTGTCCCGATATCCGTCGGCACTAGTTTTCCTTTGTCAGAACCGGTGTTTTCCGTCAATACCTTCTCATCCAGTTTCCCAGATTGCAAACTCAATTGCGTATATTTTCTTTCCTGTCCGTCAAGATTTCCTTTCTCCACATAATTTCTGTTGATAATGGTAGAAATCGTTGGTGCGTAGGTTGATGGACGACCAATCCCAAGTTCTTCCAGTTTTTTAACCAAAGAAGCTTCAGTGTAGCGTGCAGGAGGTCTTGAATATCTTTCGGTGGCAGTTATATAATTGTTCTGTAATTTTTCGTTGACTTTCATTGCAGGCAACATTCCTTCCTGTTCCTCTTCATCGTCATCATGTCCTTCAAGATATACCTTCAGGAAGCCTTCAAAAAGCAATACTTCACCTGAAGCAGTGAACAGCTCCCCGTGATTGTTAGCCTCAATTTTGACATTTGTTCTTTCCAATTGTGCATCGCTCATTTGCGAAGCCAAAGTTCTTTTCCAAATCAAGTCGTACAAACGAGCTTGGTCTCTATCGATATTCACCGTATGACGGGACATGTCTGTAGGACGGATGGCCTCATGGGCTTCTTGCGCTCCTTTGCTTTTATTTACAAAAGTTCGAGGTTTGGAGAATTCCTTTCCATAGGATTTTATGATTTCCGCTTGGGCAGCATCCATTGCGTCTTTGGAAAGATTGACGCTATCCGTTCTCATATAGGTTATCAATCCCGCCTCGTATAAACGTTGTGCTAATTGCATGGTAATTCCAACAGGTAAATACAGTTTACGTGCCGCCTCTTGTTGCAAAGTCGACGTCGTAAATGGTCCAGTTGGTGATTTTTTGGTTGGTTTCGTCTCTAAATCTGAAACCTTATAAGTAGAACCTACATTTTTCTTTAAAAAATCTTCGGCTTCTTTTTTTGTATTGAAATTTTTTGGGAGTTTCGCTTTGAACGATTTTCCAGCTTCATTGGTGAATTCTGCCACAACTGAATAGCTTGCAACCGCATTAAAATTCTGGATTTCGCGTTCACGTTCCACAATCAAACGAACGGACACCGATTGCACACGTCCAGCCGACAATCCTCCTTTGATTTTCCTCCATAACACAGGAGACAGTTCATAACCCACCAATCTGTCAAGCACTCTTCTTGCTTGTTGTGCATTCACTAAATTATAGTCAATTTCACGTGGGTTTTCTATTGCTTTTAAAATAGCACTTTTTGTAATTTCGTGAAAAACGATTCTTTTTGTTTTCGCTTTATCAAG
>Ga0209520_10002314_pt1 | contig 10989 bp, 8 predicted proteins | sample Rifsed16ft1_FD_184009 | JGI IMG/M metagenome (GOLD analysis project Ga0209520, IMG submission 184009) | Soil microbial communities from Rifle, Colorado, USA - sediment 16ft 1 (version 2) | ecosystem: Environmental > Terrestrial > Deep subsurface > Rock core/Sediment | place: Rifle, Colorado...
AATCTGTTGCTGCTTCCACAAGATTAAATACCAGCCATCGTATATTACGTTTAGATGCAACAAACTGGTCTACTGGCATAGCCCTTGTGGTGTCCGTACCTGCATCAATTTCCGCTGTGGTTGAGAGTTCTACCTTACCAGCAGCGGTAAGTGAAGATGCGGTAACAATATCTGTCACATCAGTATCCACAGCAACAACGCCAGTATCAGTTCTGAGGACTCCCGTAAGTCCAACGGGGAGAGTAACCGTTCCTGTAAATGTTGGAGATGCAAGCGGTGCTTTAGTGCCTAATTGAGTTTGCAGAGCAGAAGAAACGCCTTTTACAAAAGCAAGTTCTGCAAGCGATGGATAAGTCGCTACTGGTAGAGATACAACATCTTTGCCCGCATTTGTACCTAGTATTTCTGACGCAGTTAAAGACGTGGAATTTAATGTTCCGCTGGTAAGAGTATCTGTTGCCGTGTCAAAAGTCAGGGCAGCATCGCCTTCGATTGTGCCGTCTCCAGTCCATACACCGACCTGATTATTAACTGGCGTGCCTACTTTTGACACCGAACTGCCTGCCGTTAAATCTGTTTCTGTTCCCGCATCGTCTTTTAAATATAACTTCCCATCGCTTTTTACATAAGTTACTGCTGTTCCTGATGTCGGGGTTGAGGGAGCCGAGCTTTCTGTAAATTTTACATTGTCAAATTTGCCATCACCATTAAGTTGCCCTTTAAGTCCTTCTCCAACCTTTGTTGAATGAAGATTGGTTTTTACCTGCGCTTCTGTAGGTGCAGACACAAGCGAAAGCATTATTAGTCCTATAATTCCGATTGATAATATCCAAGTTCTCATTATCTCTTCCCCCCTAATAATATACCTGTAATTGTCACCGTATCTGTTCCTGCCGTACCATTAGCTCTTAAACCAACTCTAATTTCCTCGACAAATTCAAGCACAGGCAATATATAATCAATGGTAGTAGCTGCCGCAAAATTCTTTGTTACTATTTCTGCCCATTGCGTATTGGCGCCGGCTCTGCCTTCTATTCTTGTATCTATGCTCGTGCTGCCAAGTGTGGGGATTCGGATTTGAATCGTTTTCGCCTCATTGTATTTTCTTGCCTCTACCAGTCCGGAAGTGGTCGCCGTACCCTCAACCTCATTGTAAACATAGGTATTTGTGCCAGCATCTGTTCCTAAATCATAATCAGAAAACCAAACCACTTCTTTATACCATTTGTCACCGAAGTCATCATTTGTTACTGTAATGTTTGAATCTTCCGCCGCCTGTCCAATTACTGCTGTCATAAGTAAAGCACAGGCGGCGAATAAAAAATACTTTACGCATTTCATTTTAAATCTCCCTGTATTTCAAGATTGAAATCATACCAGTTTTCCTTACCGGCAGATTTAGTTAAAGTTAATTCGTACTTCTTGCCAATATCTCTTTTCATTCCTGCTTCTTTAAGTATTTTATTAATCCATTCTTCTTCTGTTTTATAATATTTCTTTTCCTGAAAAGCAGGATAGCAAATTGCAACGGCAATTAAAAGAAAGATTAATAATGTGAATTTAGTTGTTGGTTTGAGTGCCATAAACCTGGTAATAATCATTGTCACCCCTTACGTAAAACGTAATATTATCATCTGCGCTATTAGGTGCAAATCCCCCTTGTCCTGCTATATTAAAAGCGGACACGGCGGGGTTGCCTCCGTTGTCGGCAATCGTTGAATAATTCCCGCCGCCTATAATAACTATAGTAAATACATCTCCTGCGGTTTCACCTGTAAGTGAACCAATTGCTGTTGCGGCAGTATTAGAGCCTACAATAAAATATGTGGCAGTTCCCAATGCCCATGTCGTAGCGTCTGCGCCTACGTTTACGCTGCGCTGATTAGTAGAATTAAGTGTTATATCCCATGTGCCGTCTTGATCCATCTGGTCTTTTATTTTCTGTGCAATTCTTTCCTGTAACGAATCCCCTGCGGGGCCCGAACTCATTGTATTCCCTGTTCTTGCCTCGATTATCACCGTAGGATTTATTGCCGCATGAAAATAGCAAAGACCTGTTATTGCTATTCCACCTAAAATCCCCAACCATATCTTCTTCCACTTTTCCATCATATCTCTCCCCATAAAAACTATAAAAATAAAATATATCCCAAGCCCTATTCGTAGTGTAGTGCTTTCGTTACGTTTGAATTTCAGTAATTGTAATAGATGATGCCAATACGCCGCCAAGCTGACGGCCTCCGTACCCACCATTAAAATTAAATGTTCCGGCAGCGTCCATACCCGCCCTAACCGTAAATGTTATTTCGGCAACAGTACCGGCAACCATAAAGTGCGTAAAAATTATCTGATTAGCCAGGTCAAGATTATTTTGCAGTTCGTGCTGGCCGGCAGCAAGTGCATTTGCAATGCTATCCTGAAACAAAGCAGATGTCATTACATTTGATACATTTATGTCTTCGCAACCATTAAAGACAACATCTATCTTTAAATTGTTTGTTGCACTTTTCGGTGTTATAGTTCTGGTCATAAACAACCCACCCTCTGTAATCTGCGGGATTGTATCATCGTTCAAACCAGGCATTATAGTTGTAGTGGTGGCAAGGCCTCCGCTTTGCGTATTTACAACCTGACGTATCGAACCAGGTGGGAATACCACCGCGCCCCCCTGCGCTGCGCTTCCATGCGTATGCTCCAGTACATGACCTACCCACGATACCATTCTCACCGCGCCTGATGCATACGCAATAAATGTGGCCTCGTCTCCGGCAATCGTAGTAATATTGTCGCCATTGGGTAATACTAAATCGGTGGCATGATGCGTTAACGTTAAAGCTGCGTCAAAATGAAGCCTGAATATCTTACCGATGTCGTTAGCCACGATAGAAGTAATAGCCGCCGTCCCTGTAACGTCAAAATAATTGCCATCGTCACCCAAGGTCAGAGCTGCTGTACTTGCTAAATCCGCACCCTTTTTCCATGCTACAGACCAGGGCTTGTCGTATGCCAATAAGTCAGTTGCGACATAAGGCACGTCTCCATTCGCTCCGATAGCCAGTTTTGCCGCTGCGCCGGATGCGTTGCCTTGTACGATATCTCCTTTGACAGCAATTACACTCACGGCATCAATAATCGTTGCCGCGAGTAATTGCAATCCTGTTCCTGCGCTATTCCATGCCAATACCTTTGATGCCCTGTCAGTGGCAGATGAGCCTTCGGGCATCGCTATATCTTTAAGAGCAGACGTTATCGCAAATTTAATACACCTTCCAATTTCTTCGGCTAAATCCTGCCCTCTCATTGCACGTTTATCTAATGCGTGTTCGTGAGTTTCGGCGGGGAAAATACCGCCTACTGTATAATCTGCGGCTTGGTCGTCTCCGGTTTGCCTGATAATTATAACCTTGTCGTCCAGGGTAACACCTGTGCCAAATGTTACGTTTCCGCCGCCAGCATCTCCCGCCCCGCTTACAGTATAATGAGTAGTCAGGGTTTGAAGCACGCCAGCCTTGTAAACTTTCAAATCGGTATTTGCCAATATTCTGAATGTATAGGCAAATACGGTTTGTCCTGACGTTGCAGTATAATCCTCTCTGTTTTTGGTATCTATATATGTCATGTTATTATCACTCCCTTAATTCCAGAATTTTTTTCAAATTAATACTACGTTCTAAAATTCCGCCGCTTTCCGTATCTTCGTCAATCATCTTATTCTCTGCAACGGTTCTATACAAACTTATAATGCTTTCTAATATTTCTGCTTTTATGCTTTTGGTAGCTTTTCCAAACAAAGGAGTATCTAATACTTGTTCTATCGCCTCTCTTACATCAATTCCGCCTATTGTGACTATACCAAACAACTCTAACATTCTATCATAATGCTCATCATTAAGAATAATCCCATCACTTGCCTTGGGTTGTCTTAATCTCCCCTTCCTTCTCCCCGATATTACTCTGTCGGCTTGATATGATGTTTCCACTTCATTCTCGATGAGAGCGGCCAAGACCCTATCATCTTTAATATTTTTAATGTCAAAATATCTATTCCTTTGCAGAATTTCACCAAAAAAACTACGCTTAGGTCTTAAATATCTGTTTTGACCTGGTTTCCCTGACATGAAGCCATTCTTAAATTTTTCCCATAATGATGGCAGGTCAGAATTTGGCGCTACGATAGTCGGGTCAAAAAACCTTACGCCTTCTCTAATCAGCGAAGAAAACGGAACTAATGTAGATGCAAATCTTTGCATTACCGATGCCGGCGACCTTCTTCCCAAAAGAACATCTAATACATCTGCAATTCCGACTAAATAACTTTTATTTAATACATTTTCTGCGATAATTGTAGAAATCACAAGCGCCATTTTGCTTAAATCATCGAATCCTAAAGTTTCTGCCATTTCAACGAAATCGGCGGCCATGCCTATAGTCAGCCCGAATGGATCAATTCGGCGATAGGGGTAACTTTTCTTACCGATAATAAATGAATTCTGGTCTACACCACTATCTCTTTTTAATCTTTTTAGATTAATACTATCGGTAGGAAATGTTCCCGTTATCACACCCGTAGCGGCAAGAGACGCAAAAAGAATGCCAAGCATAGACCCAAGAGCTATTTTCGCAAAAGCCATGTCTCTGTCAGCGCCTCCTCTTCCTATAGCGGCTCGTGTATCTGCCATTAAGAAAGCAAGCGGAGTGGTTTCCAGGCTATATTTTGTGACGTTTGTTGCTATCTTTGAAAACGGAACAATAATTTTCATCAATAAATGATTATTTGCAAATTCTCCAATTGTTGCGCCTGCTCCTTCTATAAATCCATGTCCCTTTTTATTCAGGGTATTGGTCAGCGTTTGAATATGTCCAAATTCAATGGCTTCATCTCTAAGCCGTTTTGTCGGATTCTTGATAACATCAGCAACCACCTGCATCCAGTCCTCGCTACCAGGCACATGTCCCAAACTATATGCCTTTCTCGCCCCTAATGCCCATAAATACCCTCTGGTATTCAATACCTTGAAAAAATCATCTGTAGTCGAAAGGGCTCTAAACGGTAGCCGTATAATTTCTCCCAATAAGTCAACACCCCTTTTGATTATATTTTGGGTTAATTTATTATCAATAAAATCAAGATTAATACGGTCTCCCCTTATTTGTCTTGGGAAGTCAAATTTTGTAAATTCTATTGATTGTTCTCCTTTTCTCAAAGTTTGACCTGCGACTCTAAATGCTTCATCAATAGAATTTATCATGCCATATATAAGATATTGAGCCTCTTGCGGAGCCACGCCGGCTTTCCCTGCTGAAAATATAGCTGATTTACCGCTTGCCAATGCCCGCACACCAATTCCAAATACAAGCAGGCTTAAATTACCTGCTGTATTAACACCAAGTATAGTTTTTGTTCCTGAAACCAAGGCGGCTAACCATGCTTCCGCAAACATATCTTGTGCAGTAAGAGCTATTCTTGCGAATAAAGAACGTCCCTTTGCTGTCGGCAATAAATCATGTGCAATTATTAATTCTTGTATATCAACCCCTAATGGTATTTCTTCTGTAGCATTAATCAAGTCTCTAACAACTGTTAGATTTCCATCAAAATCCGCTTTAATTGTATCAAGAGCCTTTAACGCACGTCCTGCGGTAGAACCAGCTCCGAGAAATTTTGGTACTAATTCTTTTGACAGAGCAAATGTTTGTAATAATTCTTCTGCAACATCCAGATTTCCTGCTTTATAAGCAGTTTTTAATGATTCTAGTTTTTTTTGAATATGGTAAAGATGGACAATAAATGACTTCATTTGCACGTCATTTAATGGCTGATTCTTGTTAAGAGCAAGCATTTCCTTTATGCTGAATCCCGAATTTTTTACCTGTTCAAGTAATTCTTTGCTTGATTTCCTGACTCCCCTTCCCATTTGTTTGGCTTCCTGCTCAAATAAAGCCGCAACTTTATTCAAAGAAGTAATTATATCTTCTTCAATCTTCCAGTTTTCAAAATTCAAATTTAAATTCCCTTTAGCAAGTTCGACATCTGCCGCATTGATTTCAAGAAAATCTTTTAAATCCTCTCCTGTTTTATTAGTAACTTTTACAAGATTAGGAGACAATTTAGGCTTCTTAGTTTCTACTTCAGGCTTAACTTGAGGCAATGGTTTTTTTGGTTTAATAGTAGTTGCATTCAACTTTTTACCTAAAATAAGTGCGTTTCTAATAAACTTAGATATAGCAAAGAATGTGCCTCCTATTGCACCAAAAGCAAGTGCATCGTCAATAGAATTTTTAAATCTTTTTTCCGCATCGGTATCGGCAGGACTGGCTTTTAGAAAATCAAGTAACGGTATTTTTAATTTTGGATGCAACGATTCTATAAATTCTCCAAACTTAGGCGTATCGGGATCAAGAGATGCAAACGCTGTCAGCATTCCCGCAGTCCCTGATTGCAAAGTTCTTCCTATTTTTGGTATAGTTGAAAGTCTTTTTAAGCCTCTCATAAAAGGAATAAAATCAACCGAATACTGCACGGCAGTTCTGGCTATATTATTAATAATACTATCTGATTTAGGAATATCAGGTACTTTTGCCGTTATCTTTTTTGCAACCCTTTCTGCGCCGACATCTTTGGGCAATCCGAAACCATCTATTTCAAACCGTTCTCTTAATTCACTTTCAGATTTAAATCCTAAATCTACCAAACTACCCAACGCCTCTACAGTATTTACAACAGCATCTCTTATTCCCCCGCCCATCTGAGTTAAAGGTGAGTTTAATAACGAATTATGAAAACTGGAAATTATATTAGCCTGTTCTGCGACTGGCAGTTCTGGCAATCCGAATTTTTCATTTCCAGTCTCAATAAGAAATTGCCTCTCCCTCTCGTCTAATTTTACAAATACGTCTTTCAGGTTTTCTCTTGCTTCTGGTAAATCTTCTACTACTCCTGTTATGTGAAGGGGTTCAGGGGAATATGTTTCTTCTATTTTATTTGAATCGATTTCCATAATTATTTACCTATAATATCATAATATTCGTTTAATTCGGATGGTGTGACTTTGCCTTTTTTAATCTTTTGCAACAATTCCTTCCCTTTTTTCTCCTCATCTTTAGTTCCAATTTTATTACTATTTCTTGAGGTTCTGATTTCCTGAATTTTTTTGGTTATCTCATCTCTTATTATTACATTTAATCCTTCTTTGCCTGATTCCGCTCTTTTCATTATAGAGTCAATAAAATCAAGTCTTGCATCTACCTTCCTTGATTGTTTATCAGGATCAATTTTATCAAGAAAATTTCTTGCAAACTCGTCTTCAATTGCACTCATCCCCTCTTTAAACAATGGATTATTAAATATCGGATTTGATAATATTCTTGTTTTTAAATCCAATAACTGTATTCGCTTCATAGATGATAACTCTCCAAAGGTCTGGATGTCTTTATTGCTATATATATCAGGATCATGCAAGATGTCGTCAGCATAATTAATAAATGCAATTTGGTCATTTATTGTATTTCCATTAATTTTATCTATCAAATCTTTTTTTAACACTTTCCGTGTCTTATAATCAAATCCAAATCCGACCATTATGGTATCAAGGGCTGAAGCATCGGTAACGATATCGTCTTCAATAAGTTTTGAAGTCCTGACTATATTTCCCTCATTTTCTTTTTTGAGAATTTTATCGAGTTCTTTGTTCCATTTACTAATACGTGAAGACATCTTAAACAAAATATCAATCTTCTGCTCTGCTGAAAGGTCAGAGTCGGTTTCGATTTTCTTGACAGATACTTCCGGATTGGATTTATATGTTCCCAGGAAATCTTCTGTCTTCACTCTTACTGTAAAGTCTTTTAATTCCTTTACAAATGAGGTCTCGCTTATTGTTCCAGTACTAAACATTTCTCTTAATTTTAATTCTACAGTATTAATAGCCTGACTACTTGTCAGGTTTTTAGTAAGCATAGATTCTATTGTCGCATCTTTTACGCCCTCCAAAGAGGCTTTATCCCTATCAACTATTTTCCCGAATTTTTCATTTATAATACTCTTTTCTGCATCTTTTTTAATTGATAAAACAACAGAATTAAATCTCTGCTTATTTCTAAAGCCTATTTCCTTAATTGCGGTTGCAGTAATTTTTTCTATTTGTCTTTTGCTTTCCTGTTCGTATAAATCAGGGTCTTGAATAGTTTGCCTCAATCTTGCTAATTCTAGTTCGGTATTACTTATCAATGCTATAGATTTTTCAGAAAATTCCGCATTGTCATTTGCTCTTTGCGCAAGGATTCCTATTTCCTGTATACTTTTCCCCAGTCCAGAGACGGCCTCGCCTTTTGCACCAGCGATATCTATTCTTGTAATATTCGGCGCCGGCAATTCGCTGCCGCCAGGCGGCAGATTAGTTCTTTCCGACCTTGGTATAATTGCCAATTAAGGATTGCTCCTTCCCAATGCATCTAATCCTGATAACAAATCCGCACCCGCCTTAAACCTTGAAGCGGTCTTGGCGGTCTTGCCAATATCTCTAAAGGTTCTGGCTTTGAGTCTAAGCGCATCCGCCCTGGCCACTCCGGCTTCTTTAATGAAAGATATGTCTTCCGCTGTATCAAGTGCGGTTTCTGCCATAATAAGCAACGGTGTGCCTTCTCCAACCCTGATTCCTGCTCTGGCAAATTGCGCTCTTTGTCGGGACTCCAGCTTCTCACCGGCTTTGCGTCTTAATCTTGCCTCCTCCGTTGCCCTTATTTCTTCCTGTATTGCCTGTGATTTTGCAAGCTGGCTTTCAAATTCAGATTGTGCTGATTGTGCTTTGCCTGCCTGTAACGTGCCTATAATCGAAGCCGCCAATCCCCCGACTTGTAAACCCGTAGCGGTAATAGTTCCTATTTTCCCTGCTGTAGAGGCAGTTGCTCCGAATTTAGTCGCTGCCGCTGTAATTATTCCTGCCATTATCTAACCCTCGCATAAATCCAATGGTCTTGCTTATTACTATTATATTTTCTCAACAATCCCTCCTTTTTAAATCCTAATCTTTCCGCCCATTTCATACTTACTTTATGGTCTTTCAGAATTACAGTTTCTATTCTATGCAAATTATAAGCGTCTTCGGCAAGCATTATAATATCTCTTATTTTCCGATGTGTCCATATTTTATGCTTAAGCAATAATTCCGATGTCAATACCCATCCCGCGCCCACGCCTTGCCATGGAATTGCAATGCCCCCGATAGCAATAATATCACCATTTTTGTCAATTCCCGAAAAAGCTATACCATTTTCAGCCTGTTGGACGATTCTTTCACAAGCATTGGGCACGCCAAGTATAACCTGTGCATCAAAGGCCCGCAGATTAATCTGCTTTAAGTGTTCGGGGCTAAATAATACAAGCGCAGGGATTAGATGCCTCCTATATCAAGTACTCCTGTTATAGACAATACTGTAAATGGATAGGGTTGCGACTGCCTTATATTAATACGACCATGTTTATCATATCCTAAATTCTGCACCTCGAAATCATCGGTATAAACAGGTGGGGCAGCGTCCATTGCATGTGTTGGATTTCGGGTTTCGATTGTCTCTCCGTTTATCGCCCCCCCTAAAGATTTATATAATCTTGCATTTATTCTTACCCATGCCTTGATTACCCCCTGCACGGTTCCGAATTCTGTGGGGATTTCCGGCCTGACGGTATCAACTTCTGTTGTATAGGGCAGACCAACTTCTGCCTCTGTTGCAGAAATATCCAATGTTATTGATGCCCCCGCTACAATTTTATCAGGGTGAGATGCTCCGTTTGCTAAAACTGCAACGGTTTCGCCTTCTAAATGGCTCAAACCCGTTATTGTTGTTGTCGCAACACCGTTATAAATTTTAGCAGAATCTGTATTAAGTTGATTCCATTGGTTAAATTTTGTCGCCCCAGCCCATGCATCTTCATCAAAGTATTCAATATTTCTTACCGTTGCTCCGTTTATTGTTCGCTTTATCACTGACCACACCTGGTCTTTCCCCGATACCGGTATTACGGCAACGCTTTCAAATAACCCTGATGCCCCTGTAATATGCCTGTGCCAACCCACTATCTGCTGCTCTCTAAGATATGTCATTCCAATCAATTGTCCGTCATTTCTAGGCATCCATACTATACTATTGGGCTCCTGTTGATAAGCAATGTCTTCGATTCCGCCTGCTGTTATATGTTCTGCAAGTAATGTCAAATCGGGTGCGCTAAAAGAATCGGTTTCAAATACAAACACAAATTCCCTTAGTTTCCTCTTTGCCTTTTGGATAAATAAGGTCACGTTTCCCACTCTCACGGGTTGCAGCGCAGAGCTGCCATGAGTGGTTTCATCATCAATCTTTATATTTGTAGGAGATAATGCGGCGTCATTGGTAGATCCTATGGTAAATTCACCGCCATAAGTACCCACACCTAATTTCCGCTTGGACGATAGCCATCTTATCGGATTCTGCCCTGGAATAGTAAAGTCTAATCCATCGCTATCATTTGTTCCAATTGCAAAATTTTCAGGTTCGTCTATAACACTTCCCCATATTGTCTGTGGTTGTGAGTCCGTGCCGCCATAAAACAATCTTTGTTCGTAAAATGCCAAAGCAACCGGGTATCCTCTTGCTGCCGTCCATGACGCTACTTCTAACGTCCACAATCCACCAACAGCGGCAGTGGTAGAATCCAATACATGCAGAACTTCTGCTTTTGCTACCGTTGTAGACGTGACAGCCGTAATTTTGAGCAGCCCATTGTTTACCTTTATAAATTTACCGACATCGCCTCCATTAGGCGCAGACGTTAATCGCCAGCCGGCAACGCCGAGTGTTAGGTCTATAATTGCCCCTATGGGGCCTACGGCAGCAGGCGTCAGTGTAGCATTGGGCGAACCCGTAATAATCCAGCCTCCGTCTGCAATTGCCGTGCCAGAGAAATTATTGGTTATGTCTATCGTTACCGTATCTGGCGTAGGCAGCGTATTATGA
>Ga0209520_10002320_pt1 | contig 10971 bp, 10 predicted proteins | sample Rifsed16ft1_FD_184009 | JGI IMG/M metagenome (GOLD analysis project Ga0209520, IMG submission 184009) | Soil microbial communities from Rifle, Colorado, USA - sediment 16ft 1 (version 2) | ecosystem: Environmental > Terrestrial > Deep subsurface > Rock core/Sediment | place: Rifle, Colorado...
CTTTTCACAACAAACTTTCTCCCTTACAGTTCATTCTGACTTCTCCACCATCATTAACCTCCTCTTTACCTCAAAAGTCCAAAACTGGGTGCGGTTATACATTCCCTTTGAATTTGCACATATATATGGTTGGATGTTGATGAGTTTTCATAAGAGGATATTTTTATATATATTTTAGGGGATCAATTATGAAAAAAATCTTCTTGCCTTTTTTTATCCTGATTTTGGCGGGTTGTTCCGTCACTATCACAATGCCTAATTCTGGAATTGTGCCTGTTTCAACATCTACAGGGGCTTTATTTTCTCCAACACCAACTCCACACTCAGTGCTGAATCAGACTTCAGTACCAAGGCAAAGTTTTTCGCCCCCTACTGTGACTGCTTCGGGATCTCTTTCTTTTCGCATTCCTATCCTTATGTACCATCATATTGGCACATACCCTGCAAATGCAGATAGTACGAGAAAGAATTTGACTGTGAGCACAACAACTTTTGAGGAACATCTTAAAATCTTGCAAAAGAAAAATTACAAAGCGATCACTCTTTATGATGTACAAGAGTTCATTAAAGGAGACAAACAACTACCTCAAAAGCCGATTATGCTTACTTTTGATGATGGGTATGATGATAATTTTTCTGAAGCTCTTCCGCTTCTGGATCAATACGGACAAAAAGCAGTTTTTTATATTGCGACTGATTTGGTAGGTAATGATGGTTACATGACGTGGGAACATGTTGAAAATCTCAAAGAACGAGGACATGAAATTGGCTCACATACGCGTACGCATGCAGATTTGAAATTGATATCTGGGAATGACAAGAAACTTCAGGACGAAGTTGTGAAGGCAAAACATATCCTTGAGTCTAAAAAACTTGGACCGATTATCAGTTTTTGTTATCCATCCGGCAGTTACAATGAGAAAGTGGTGGATTTAGTTGAGGAGTATTATGAATTTGCTCGTACGACAAAGCCAGGAATTTTTACACAGAATAGTAGACGAGGAGAATTGCCTACACTTCGTATGCAAGAAGGTGTTGATTTAAATACACTCTTACAATAGTTATACACTGGGGATCAGTCTTCGCTTATTCATGAGTATTCGCAAGCGTTCTTCCCAATGCAATCTTGGTAATGGAATACTATTCCTTTGGTAAAAGCTAATTTCTTGTGTGGTGAGCCGATAGGTTTTTCCCGTATTGGCACAAGCAATTATTGCTTTTGCTAATTCTTCTACGTTAGCATCTTTAATATTGAGAGGAAGCTTGGATACCGGTTTGGCATGTATATCTGAACTTGCTGTGGCAGATTCAGGGCGTAGGCGATAAAGCCTTCTTTTCGCATCTGTATGAGAAATGGGATCATACCACTGATATGCTTGTGACTCTTCATAATAGTGGGGAGAGTACATAGGCGGAAGAAATTGTCCCCATTCACTGGTTCTTTTCATGTGGGTGATTATTCTTGGTACCAGCTCATGATATTCTTCTTTGGTGTATTGCTTATTCAATATGCAGTAGGATTTTTTCTTTAACATCGCACAACCAAAACAACTGTCACAATTGAAAATCATATCACTATAAAAATTTTCATTGCCAGTATGAATAGCGTTTCCGAAACCAAGACGACCAAATATCACTGCTGAATTATAACTAAGCTCTCCGTGATAGAGTTCACTACGCCAGCCATCTTTCCCATATGAACCTGTGCTCCAGCCACAGTCTTCTAAAGTATTACCCAAATAACAATTATAAACATTCTTGCAATGGGTAAGATAGTCACCACCAGTGACATTTTCACAGTGTTTGATTTGATTGGAGATGTGGCCAGAAGTAGCAATAAATGTTTCACACTTTTTTACTTGCTCACTGCGTACTTGATAGTCACCGAGATCTAAACTTTTTAAGAAACTTTTGTATTCTTCTTTAGTCAGTTGTTTATTGAAAACGCAGAATTCTTTTCTCCTAAGTCCAAAACAACCGAAACAATTCTTACAACCAATGAGATCATAGGAACCAAAACAATCAGAACAATTTACGCAATCCTGACAATGCTGACAGGCATAGGCATTATCGCAATCAATACAAGCATAACAGAGTTCGCATTGGATAATTCCGACGCAATCTACACAATCCCTATCTTTCAGAGGATAGCGAGACTTCACTACATAGAAACAATCTTCACTTTCACCCACACCAAAACACATATAACAGTTTTTGAGGTTGGAAGATGAATCAACGTAGGAACTATTTTCGCAATTAATTTGCACTAGGGGCTGCCTGTAAACTTTGTGCATTAATTCGTTCCATTGCTCAAAGAAGGGACGGTTAAAATCATATTCTTGGCCAAATTGAATATTGTCTAAACTATCATCCCAAAATTCTTCATACGTACATACATTGTAACCAAGCTTAGGGTTATAGCGGGTAATTAGAGACTTTTGTGACAAAGCACTTTTAGTTTCAAAAAGACTCGTAAGCGTTACATAACTATGCATTTGTCGATGTAGCTCGAGTGGATGAATGTTGGGTAAGGGAATATCGCCATTTCTTAATAAAGGGTGTAATTCCTCAAATTTGCGAATATGTTCTTGCTCAGCATCAGTAATCGTAAACTCTTTGCCAGTGACAACACAGTTTTTGGCGATATTCATATACTTGAACTAATGATCGCTAGGCTAGCTAATGCTGCAGTTTCCAGTCTTAGCGCTCTTGTTCCCAATGAGAATGGCAGAGCGCCGGTGCCTATCAAAAAGTCTTCTTCTTTGGGACTCAAGCCACCTTCGGGACCAATAATAATAGAGATGCTCTCAAATCTTGGATGTTTAGTTTTTATATGATCTTGCAGGGATTGAGTGCCATGTAGACTGGCAAAAAAACTATGAGTATTAGCAGGTAAGGTGAGTTTTTCTAAAGCAAGCGGTGTAGTAATTGTAGGAATTTTTACCCGACCACTTTGTTCCACTGCCTCGATCAAGATTTTTTCCATTCTTTCCACCTTGGGTAAGATTTTTCTTTGGGTGCGTTCAGTGATTAATGGTATGAAAGTGCTAACTCCTAATTCGGTGCCTTTTTGCAAAATCCATTCCCATTTCTCTGATTTTTGAGGGACAGCTTGGATAAGTGTTAAAGAATTGGGGAGTTCAGTTTTTGTTTCGCGAGTTTCTTTTGCCGTAAAGTAAAATTCTTTTCCAGATTCAGTTAATTCCAAGACTGATTCATTGGTATCTTTTCCTGAAAAGAAAATAAATTGGTCGCCAATTTCTGCGCGGAGAACATTTTTGAGTTGATGAAATAAATCAGGATATTTTTCCTTGCTGATTGTGAGCTGATGGTCAAAGTTTGTTTGTGGTAGATAAAAACGCTGCATGGAGGGAAGGAAATAGGGTTTTTGTTTTGTTATTTTTTATGAATTCTAAAAGTCAAGGAGAATTATTTCATTTTTGATTTGATAGCATTTCTGCAAAAGCTATGCTAGCGCAAAAGGGTGGGTTTGTCCCCCCAGGGAGGGAGGGTGGTAGTTATATTTTAAATCGCCAGCTGCTATGTTATGTTGTGGATAACTCATCAAGCTACCATGTTTAATATTTTTAAACATAATGAAACTACTAAGGAGGCATTAAAGCACAGCAAATATTTTGTCTATATAGCATGTATGTTTGTGGCGGTGCTTGTGATCTCTAACACTACTGCTGTCAAAATGGTGCAATTGGGCTTTTTTACTGTTTCTGGGGCTACGATTATTTTCCCATTGAGTTATATTTTCGGTGATGTGCTTACTGAAGTATATGGTTATGCTGCTTCAAGAAGAATGATTTGGGCAGGGTTTTTTGCTGTAATTCTGATGGCCTTCTGTTATTGGATAGTACAGATTTTGCCAGGTGCTTCCTTTTGGACTAATCAATCAGCCTATGAAGCAATTTTGGGTAGTACCCCTCGGATTGTGTTTGCTTCAGTAACGGCATTTTTTGCCGGGGAATTTTGTAATTCATATGTACTTTCTCGTTTGAAAGTGATCATGAAAGGAAAACAATTGTGGGTACGAACTATTTCATCAACGATCGTGGGTGAAGGTGTAGATACTATTCTGGTTTATCTTATCGCTTTTGGGGGAGTGATTCCTTTAAGTGAGATGTGGGTAGTAATTTTGTCTGCATACACACTAAAAGTTCTTATTGAGATTCTATTTACTCCTATAACATATTTTATAATTGGGAAATTAAAGAAACTTGAAGGCATTGATGTCTATGATACTCATGTCGACTATAATCCTTTCAAGTTAACTGAATAACTTACCATTTCATGTCTTTCAATCATCAAGAAATAGAAAAAAAGTGGCGAAAACTGTGGGATGATGCCAAAGTATATCGCACATCTGAAGATACAAAAAAGCCTAAATATTATGTTTTGGATATGTTTCCCTATCCATCAGGAGCGGGCTTACATGTTGGGCATCCATTGGGATATATCGGTTCGGATATCATTGCTCGTCATAAGCGAATGGAGGGCTATAATGTTCTTCACCCTATGGGTTGGGATGCTTTTGGTTTACCTGCAGAGAATTATGCGATCAAAACTGGTACACATCCACGAGAGACAACAGTTGTTAATATCCAAACCTTTCGACGTCAATTAGACAGTTTTGGGTTTTCATATGACTGGGACAGAGAAGTCAGTACGATTGATCCTGAGTATTATAAGTGGACGCAATGGATTTTTTTGCAACTGTTTAAAAAAGGTTTAGCTTATGAAGCTGAACTTCCCATCAATTGGTGTCCCAAGGACAAAACTGGTTTAGCGAATGAAGAAGTGATAGATGGTTGTTGTGAGCGTTGTGGTACCCCTGTGGAAAGAAAAGATTTGCGCCAATGGGTGCTAAGAATTACTAAGTATGCCGATCGTCTATTAGCTGGTCTAAATCATGTCGATTGGCCGGAAAAAACTAGATTAGCCCAAGAACATTGGATTGGTAGAAGCGTTGGTGCAGAAATTGTTTTTGATGTGGATGATTCTGAACAAAAAATCACCGTATTTACGACGAGAATCGATACAATTTTCGGTTGTACCTATGTGGTGATTGCTCCTGAGCATCCTTTGGTGCAAAAAATTGTTAGCAAAGAACAAAAAAAAGCCGTTGAGAAGTATCTTGATGACACCAAGAAAAAGAGTGATATGGAAAGAACAGAACTCAATCTCGATAAAACCGGTGTTTTCACAGGCAGCTTTGCTAAAAATCCTTTCACCAATGAATACGTGCCGATTTGGGTAGCTGATTATGTATTGGGACATTATGGTACTGGAGCGGTAATGGCTGTGCCAGCGCATGACGAACGCGACTTTACCTTTGCTGAGAAATATAAGTTGCCGATTAAAGTAGTCATTACTAAAGATGGTACTAAGAAAACCGAAGTGATTCCTTATATTGAAGATGGTGTGTGCTTAGAATCTGGGGCACTCAATGGATTAAACAGTGAAAAGGCAAGGGCCAAGGCTATTGAGCTTGGAGAAAAAGATAATTTTGTACAGAAGAAAATTAATTATCGGTTGCATGATTGGGTTTTCTCGCGACAACGCTATTGGGGCGAACCAATTCCTATCGTACATTGTCAGAAATGTGGACCAGTAGCGGTCCCTGAAGAAAAACTGCCGCTTTTATTACCAGAAGTAGAAAAATATGAACCTACAGGTACTGGTGAATCGCCGTTGGCCGGTATTGAGGAATGGGTGAATACCACCTGTCCCAATTGTGATGGGCCGGCGCGATGTGAAACGAACACTATGCCACAATGGGCGGGATCATGCTGGTATTTCTTACGTTTTATTGATCCCAATAATGCAAAAGTTTTGGCCGATAAGAAACTATTAAAGCAATGGATGCCAGTTGATATGTACATTGGCGGTTCTGAGCATGCCGTACTCCATCTCTTGTATGCTCGTTTCTGGAATATGTTTCTTTATGATATTGGAGCGGTTTCAGTAGAAGAACCTTTCCAGGTGCTGAAACATCAAGGCTTGATCTTGGGAGAAAATAATCAAAAAATGAGTAAATCACGAGGAAATGTCGTGAATCCTGATGAACTTATAGAGAAATATGGCGCGGATACATTCCGTCTTTATGAAATGTTTATGGGACCTTTTACTGACATGAAACCATGGAGTACAAAGTCAGTGGAGGGAGTACATCGTTTCCTACAAAAAGTATGGCGACTGAGTGAAAAACCTTTTGATGGAGAAGAGCAAGGTGATTTAACCGTACTTCTGCACAAGACAATAAAGAAGGTGGGAGAGGATATTGCTTCACTTTCATTTAACACTGCGATCAGTCAGATGATGATTTTTTTGAATGCTTTAAGTGATCAAGAGAAACTTAATAAAGTATATTTAGAAACACTTTTGAAGTTACTTTGTCCTTTTGCTCCTCATGTTGCCGAGGAGTTGTGGGAGAAGATCAGCAATAAGCCATACTTAGTACAGCAAACTTGGCCTAAGTACGAAGAAAAATACTTGATCGAAGATGTCATTGAAATCCCTGTGCAAGTAAATGGCAAGGTCCGAGATGTGATCAAGATCCAGAAAGACTTACCAGAAGCGGAAGTTTTGGCATTAGCAAAAGCTAGCTCCACAGTTCAAAAATGGCTCAGTGAAGGAAAACTGATCAAAGAAATCTTTGTTCCGGGTAAGATGGTCAACTTTGTAGTGAAATCTCAATAAAATTTATATTCCCCAGCTGTCCCAGTCGATAGTGTCGAGGTCAGCGAGAGTGCTGTCTAAATCATCCAGGCTAGAATCAAAATCTGCAGCGAAAGGTTGACCGGTTTGTTTGACCATGAGTCCCCGATACAGCACACGAGCCATTTTTGCTCGTAGAAATTGGTTTTGAATGCCATAGTAGTCACTCGTTGGCATGTCAGAGAGATTATATGTTCGGACATATTCGATATAGGGGGCCCACCAGTCAGTTGTACGCACGTCGATATATCTTTGCTGAGTAACACTCAGTAATTGTGCTCCTAGGCTATTTAAAATGATTTTCAGTGCTTCAATTTCAGTTACTTTGTTATTTGGTTTGAAAGTGCCATCGGGATATCCCTGAAGTATTCCATTACTTCGGGCGGTATATGCATAGGCATGACACCAGCTCGAAATACTGACATCAGGAAAAGTGGAGGTGGGAGGTGTTATCAAAGCAATTCCTGCCGTCTTGAGAGCTATTTTTGTTAACTCACAGCGTGTCAGTCCCAATTCCGGATGAAATAGTCCATCTTCACTTCCGCTGATGAAACCTTGTGTCTGTAAATAATTGATTGCCTCATAATCAGGGTGAGAAGAAGAGACATCAGTAAATGCTGCAAAAGCTGTAGAAATGCCGAACAAAAAACTAACTACGATGGTAAGGATTTTGATGGGAGAGCGGTACATGAATTGCTGTAAAATTACATGATTATCATTACTTGATTGTGCAGGATATGCAAGGGTTTATTCCTGAATCTCTAACTGACTTTGCATTTGATCCAGTGCCGTGAGTGTTTCTTGATCGAGTGAGCCAAGCTCGGCCTCAATTTGGTTCAGTAGTACAACATCATTATCAATAGGGTCGCGTACTTGGGAAGACTGATATAAAGTACCTACCAAAAGCGCTGTAGTAGCAAATGCTGGAACAGTTAACCAAAGCAGAGCGCGTTGCAGTGTATGTTCTTTTTCTCCCAAGAGTTGATTTTCCAGTCTTTTTACGAAATTGCGGTCTGGTTTGGCTCTAGAGGCAGAGATGAAATGTGCCATGGAATCTTCAGGTAGTGGCATAAGGTAGTGGGTAAATTTGAGCTGCTTTCTTGAGTGCTCGATGTTGTAATACTTTGACATTCTCCTCTGATAATTTTAACGCTTTGGCAGTGTCTTTGATAGAGTAATTTTTGATAAACCGATATTTCAGGATCTGACGATAATTTGGAGGTAATAATTTGAGAATTTTGTCAGTGACAGCTTCTGCTTTGTTGTGCGTTTCGAGATTTTCTTCAGTGACCGGAACTTCCTGAGACATATAGTCTTCAAAAACGATTTCTTTGCCTTGTTTGTATTTGGCTCGCCAGTAATCATGGATGGTATAGCGAGCAATGGTAAATAACCAAGATTGAAATTTGGCTTCAAAACGGAATTTGCCTATTGCTTGTACAGCTTTCAGGAATGTATGAGAGGTAAGATCTTCTGCATCTTCACGATGACCGATCTGACTGAGGATAAAGCGATACACTGGCGTAATATATTGGTGATAAAGAGGGCGAAACGCTTCTTTGTTCCCAGCTTGTACTTCCTGAATCAACTGATTTTCATTCGGAAACAACATGTTCATGATTGATTCATTTGTTGAGTATGAACAAGGTTACAGTATGCGTTGAAGATTAAGATGAAGATGAAGGAAGTCAGGCCGTGATGTCAGCACTTGCTCTTTTTTGATAGTCTCCCAGCATGGGAATAATTGGTAACACGTAGGCAAAACTCCATCCAATAAAATCGAACACAAACCACCAGGATGTATTCCAGCTAACAAGATCAGGAGCAAAAAACGTTCCTCCCCAATAGTTTCTCAAAATGCCCAAAACAGGAATGCTGACGATCAGCAGCCAAAAAGTGATGGGTGCATGCTTAAAAATTTTGAGAACTCCTGTATAGACGATGCAGCTATATATCAGAGTTGATAAAAAATATATCGGCAGGGGGATATTCCAGGTTAATTCATCCATCGGATATGTCCATATGCCGAGGTTTACTGCGATAAGATCAAAAATGATAGCCAAAATAAGTGATAGAAAGCCCCATTTTATTCCTAGGCCCAGTTGTCGAGGTGTCGGACTGAGTATCATTAATGTTACGCCGAAAAGAGCAAGTGTTACCGGTAAGAGCTGATAAAAAAGGACCCAAACATTCATGTCATTGTTTTACTACTGAAATAATACAAGGGCTGAAAGCAAAGAGCAAAAATTGAAAATGAGATATTTAGGATTTCTTTCTGTGTTTATAAGTCAAAAAGTTTTAGGTCCTGTTCAGTATTCCCCAATATTGTGTGTTGGTGTTCCAATATACTGACTGAACCTTTGTCGCCATTAACCTCTATCAGATCGCCATTTTGCAGGAATTTAGTCGCGATCTTGGTGCCAATAATGCATGGTTTTTGCATTTCCCTCGAAAGGAAAATAGCCAAATGAGACTCTTGGCCTCCCTCATCAGTAATAATTGCTGCCGCTTTGTGTATTGCAGAAATTAACTCCGGGGTGGCTATTTCTGTTACGAGAATTTCGCCTGTTTGTAATTTGTGGATTTCATCTTTGTAGAGAATCAATCGAACTTTGCCTTTGGTTATTCCTCTTGATACGGGAATACCATTAAAGGTTTGTGGCCGATGATATGTGGCATTGTTTGCGAGCAAGTTTGCAGTGTATGCGCCATATGAAAAAAGACCGCTTTCGGTCTTTTTATTGTGATCTCTCCCTGGAATGTTTGAGGTAATAGGACGACTTTGTAATAAGTAAAAGTGTTCCTTTTCTTTTGCCCATTCTATATTAATGGGAATTGGGTAGAGCTTTTCAATCGCTCTTATTATTTTGCTGAGTCTAACAATGTCATTATCCGGTAATTTCTGACATTGGCCTTTTTCAATAGGCAACTGACACCATTCATTACCACCGGAAGGTGACTGTATGATGGTTTTTTCTTGCGTATAGATTTCTTTTTTTATGAGTGAGAAGTTGCTTTTGTGAACCAAATAGCTATCGGGAGTGATATAGCCTGAGGCTAAAGCTTCTCCCAGACCAAAAACCGATTCTATCATGATACAATTTGTATTGTTTGTCAGTGGATTCATCGAAAAAGCTGTACCGGAAACCTGGCTGTGTATCATTTTCTGGACAATGACAGCCATAGAAATTTTCTTTTTCTGTAGATTGTTTTTGAAGCGATAAAAAATTGCTCTTGGAGAAAATAAGGAAGCCCAGCAGCGCTGAATATTGTGAAAAAGCTTGTCATGGGGAGTGTTGATGTAGCTTTCGAATTGTCCCGCCCAATTCAATTGTTCGCTGTCCTCGACAGTTGCACTGGAACGAACGGCCATATTTCTACTGTCGAGTGCCGAGCAATAATGCATGATCTCATTTTTTATTTTCTGTGGCATTTCTTCACACATGATCATGGCCTGAATTTTGGCCGCCGCTGATTCGATAACATGTGTTTTTTTGTAGTCCAGAAATTGAAGAATAGACTTGATGGCAATGTCCAATTTATTTTCTCTGATAAAGTATTCAAATGCTGTTGTCAGGACAATAAATCCTGGAGGCACAGGAAAACCTGCTTGAGTCATCGTTGCCAGAGAAGCACCTTTACCACCTACAAGTGATATTTCGTTTGACTCTACCTGGCAAAAATCTTTGATAAATGACATGACTACAAGTCTTGAAAGTTGTTATAATATCATCTTTCTAAGAATTGTCAATGCCCTTCGGCCCATTCGGCCTAGAGCTCAGGGCAGGCTTCGCTGAGGGTAAACTCCGCGAGTTGGTATATGTTGCCCATGAACTACTCCTGCGTCGAGTTCAGGGCACAAACCACTATGTGTCCCAATACAGTAAATAAATACTTTAATGGCATGCCACGAACCCGAGCAAAGCGAGTGGTTTGTGGTGGACCGGATGGGGATCGAACCCATGACCTCCTGCTTGCAAAGCAGGCGCTCTACCAGCTGAGACTACCGGCCCAGAGCTAGACACACACGATAACAACTTTGTTTATTTTGGTAGGTTGTAGAGCGCTGGCGCCCTTCTTGATTTTGAGCTGAAGGCTCTCATCTGAGACTACCGGCCCATGTCTACTGAATGAGCGCAGGTACGGTAGCAAAAAGTATGTTCTTGAGCAATAATGAAAGGTGATAAAAAATTCTATGTCTCGCTTACTGGCATTACAGGAATTAGGAATCGATACAGACGAATT
>Ga0209520_10002327_pt1 | contig 10959 bp, 7 predicted proteins | sample Rifsed16ft1_FD_184009 | JGI IMG/M metagenome (GOLD analysis project Ga0209520, IMG submission 184009) | Soil microbial communities from Rifle, Colorado, USA - sediment 16ft 1 (version 2) | ecosystem: Environmental > Terrestrial > Deep subsurface > Rock core/Sediment | place: Rifle, Colorado...
CGCGCCGGGCGACGTCTCGACCCTCGGCGCCCGCTGGACCCGCTGGGCACCGTACGCCTGGCGCCTGGCGGTTGCCCATGGTGACGTGCCACGGCCGCTGGCGGCCCTTCGTCATGCCGCGCGCGTCGCCTCGATGGCCCGTCGGCGACCCTGAGAGCGATCGGCCGAAGTGTTGGCCCTGCGGTCAGTCGGCCCGCCGGTGACCGGCCATGCCTCGGGTGGGTGATGGGGTGGCCTATGGGGGTCGAACCCATAACCTTTGGATCCACAATCCAATGCTCTGCCGGTTGAGCTAAGGCCACCACGCGCGAGGCGCCAAGCGCCCGAGCCGGGGAAGTGTACCCGAGGTGCCGTTCGGGAGGCCTGGCCCTCCAGGCTCCACGGGTGCCGGTGCAAGGGGCGCCCGACGCCACCGATCGTCAGGCGCGGCCGGGCAACGGCGAGGCGCCATCGCCGCCGGAACCGGTGGGGTCCGGGGTGGTGTGGTGCGGCAGCGTGGTACCGCCGCCCGGGGTGACCCGGGACCATGGAGCCGCGGACGCCGCGCGGATTCGGGCCTAGCGTCATGGGTGTCCGGTTCGGTGGAGGCCAGCCGGGAAGCCAGCGACCACCTCACCGAAGTGCCCGGAGCCATGAACGTCCATCTCGTGCCCCGCCATGCTCCCGCCGGCCGCCCGCGCCGATCCCTCGCGGGACTGGCCATGGTCGCCGCCCTCGCCCTCACGATCGTCACGCCCGGCGCGGCCTTCGCCTGGGACCCGAGTGCCTATTCGGCGGCGGACGAGCAGCTCCTCGCGACCCTCACCAACCAGGCCCGCGCCGCGGCCGGCCTGCCGGCCCTGAATATGGACGCCGCGCTCAACGACATGGCCCGCTGGCGGTCGAAGGACATGATCGACCGGGGCTACTTCGCCCACGAGATCCCGCCCGACGGCAAGCAGGTCTTCGCCTACCTGTCGGCCGCCGGCTACTGCTACCGGGTCGCCGGCGAGAACATCGGCACGAACAACTTCCCCGACGACATCGCCACCCAGACGATCCAGCAGGGCTTCATGGACTCGTCGGGCCATCGGGCGAACATCCTCGGCGCCAGCTGGGACGTCATGGGCATCGGGGCCTACAAGGGCGCCGACGGCAACCACATGTGGACGGTCCTCTTCGCCGACAAGTGCAGCACCGCGCCGGCGCCGACCCCGACCCCCGCCCCGACCCCGAAGCCCACGCCCAAGCCGACCCCGAAGCCGACGCCCCGGCCCACGGCGCCGCCGCCCGTGGTGACCCCGAGGCCAGCGGCGACGCCCGCCCCGACCGTCGTCGTGACGCCCGCTCCGACCCCGGAGCCCACCCCGGAGCCGACACCCACCCCGTCGCCCCCGCCGACTCCCGCGCCCGTCGTTCCCGACCCGCTCGAGCTCGCCGATCGGCCCGGGACCCTGCCGCCCGAGCTCGGGGAGGACTCCGCCGCGCCAGGCGATGGCGGCTCCATGCAGGTTGTGGACCCGGCCTTCGCGACCGGCCTCCTCGAGACGATCGTGGGCGACGTCGCCGGCGCCTACTTCGGCGACTGACCGGCCCGCCCTGGGCGGGTGGGCTCGCGGATCGCTACCGGGCCTCGGCTGACGCCTCGCTCGCAGCACCGCGACTACACTGGCCCCGACCTCGACCCCAGCCCGGACCCCGGAGGAGCGATGCCCCCGATCCTCGAGGCACACGACCTGACGAAGCGTTTCGAGCTCGGCGAATCGAGCGTCGAGGCGCTCAAGGGCGTGTCGCTGGCCGTCCAGCCCGGCGAGTTCGTGGCCCTCATGGGCCCGTCCGGCTCCGGCAAGAGCACCCTCCTCCAGCTCCTCGGCGGGCTCGACCAGCCGACGACCGGGGCGGTCGTCTTCGAGGGCGAGGACATCTCTCACCTGTCCGACGACGACGCCACCCGCCTCCGCCGCGAGCGGACCGGCTTCGTCTTCCAGGCCTTCAACCTGATCCCGCTCCTGAACGTCCGGGAGAACATCGCCCTGCCCTTCACGATCGCCGGGCAGGACACGTCGCGTGGTGAGCTCCGGGACCGGATCCGGGAGGTCATCACCCTCGTCGAGCTCGAGGGCAAGGAGCGCCACCGCCCCGACCAGCTCTCGGCCGGCGAGCAGCAGCGGGTCGCCGTAGCCCGGGCGCTCGTGACCCGTCCGTCCGTCCTCCTCGCCGACGAGCCGACCGGCAACCTCGACTACACGACCGGCGGCGAGCTCCTCGACGCGCTCTGGAAGTCGTGCGACAGCGCCGGCCAGACCGTGGTCCTCGTCACTCACGATGCCCGCGCCGCCGCGTACGCCGACCGCGTCTTCGTCATCCGCGACGGGCGCATCCGCGACGAGATCGACCTCGGGCGGCGGCCCGATCACTCCGCCGCGCCGCTCATTGCCCGGCTCGCCCAGGTGGGCCTCTAGTCCGCGTGGGCCTGGACCGGCTCGCCTGGCGGATCCTCGCGGCGCGACCGCTGCGGACGCTTCTCACGACCCTCGGCGTCGCCCTCGGCGTCGGGGTCCTGTCGTCGTCGCTGGCGATGAGCGCGGGCATCGAGGCGGCGGTCGACCGGACCGTCCGGGACGTCGTCGGGAGCGCCGACCTGCGGGTCGCGGCGTTCCTCGAGGGCGGCCTGTCCGAGGCCACGGTGGAGGCCATCCGGATGACCGACGGCATCGAGGTCGCCGCCCCCTCCATCGAGCGCCGGACGTTCCTCGGCGCGCCGGTGACGTCCGCCGGGGCCGAGGCGCGCGAGGCGGTCACGGTCGTCGGCATCGAGCCCGTCGCCTGGTCTCGCCTCCACGAGCTCGAGCTCGTGGCCGGCGCCCGACTTGCGCGGATCGACGAGCCGTCCGCCCTCATCACCGAATCGCTGGCCGAGGCGGACGGCTACATCCTCGGCAGCGAGCTCCGGATCCAGGGCCACGACCAGCCGACGACCCTCCGCGTCATCGGCATCATCGCCGGGCCGGGTCCGGTGGCCGGGGCCGCCGGGCGGGCGGTCATCGTGCCCGTCGACGTCGCCCGCTCGGCGTTCGGCCTCGAGGGCGTCACCCGGGTCGACATCGGCCTGGCGGACGGCGTCAGCGCCCGTGACGTCGCCGAGCGCCTGGCCGAGCGCCTCACGCTCGAGCCGTACGTCCTGTCCTCGCCCGCCGATCTCGCCGAGGGCCTCCGGGCCTCGACCGCCGACTTCCAGGCGACGACCGCGCTCGTCGCCGCGATCGTCCTCTTCGTCGGCTCGTTCCTCATCGTCAACACCCTGTCGATGACGGTCGGGGAGCGCGCTCGCGAGGTCGGCCTGCTCCGCGCCGCCGGGGCGACCCGCGCCCAGGTCGTCAGGTTCGTCCTGGCCGGGGCGCTCGTCATCGGCATCGCAGGCTCCGCGTTCGGCCTGGTCCTCGGGCTGCTGCTCGGCTCCCTGATGGCCGGCTCGGTGCGGGCCCTGACTGGCTTCCCGGCCGAGGTCAGCAGCCTGAACGCGGGCAGCCTCGCCGTCGCCTTCCTCGTCGGCGTCGCGATCACGATCGCGGGAGCCGTGGAGCCGGCGATCCAGGCGGCCCGGATCTCGCCCGTCGAGGCCCTCCGCGCCCGGTTGGACCTGCCCGCCACCCGGCGCGCCCGGCTGGGCTGGCTGGCCCTCGTCTTTGTCGCCGTGGCCATCCTGGCGCTCCTCGCCTGGCCGCCGGCGGCGGGCGCGACCGGGGCCGACCGGGCCCTCGGCGTCTACGCCGTCCTCCTCGCCGCGACGCTCGCGACGCCGTTCGTCCTGCCGCCGCTTGCGCGGATCCTCGGCAGCCCGCTCGCGGCGTTCGTTCGCCTCGAGGAGCGCCTGGCCCGAGGGTCCCTGGCGCGCGACCGGAGTCGGACGGCGCTGACCCTGGGCGCTCTCGTCGTGGGCCTGGCGATGATCGTCGCTTTGGGCTGGACCGCCCAGGCCGCCCGGAACGCGGCGACGGCCTGGCTCGCCGACGTCGTCCCGGGCGACGAGGTCGTGACCTCGATCCGGCCGATCGGCCCGGGCGAGGCCATTCGCGGGCAGCTCGCCGCGATCGAGGGTGTCCGCTCGGTCACGCCGATCGCGACGTTCGACCTCGCGATCCGGGGCCTTCGTTTCGACGCCGCAGCCATCGTGGGCGCCGACTTCCTGGCAGACGGGCGCCTGACGTTCATCGACGGCGAGCGAGCCGCCGCCCTGCGGGCCCTCGATGTCGGCGGCGCCGCGATCCTGCCGCTGCCGGCCGCGGAGCGCCTGGGCCTCGGCGTGGGCGACACGATCAGCCTCGCCCTCGGCGCTGGGACGACCCTCGACCTCCGCGTCGTGGGGGTCGTGGAGCGCTCGATCCCGGGCGACGGCGGCGAGGCGATCCTCGTGGGCTGGAGAGACGCGTCCGGCCCGATCGGCGTGCCCGGCGCCGACGTCTTCGCGGTTCGCTTCGAGGACGGCGCGGGGCCGGCAGCGCGCGAGGCGCTCGAGACGGCGGCCCGCGATGCCGCTCTGGAGGCCAACCCGCTGTCGCGGGTCCAGGGGGCCGTGACCGACGCCCTCGGCCGGGTCTTCGGGCTGTTCGACGCGCTGGCCCTCGTCGCCGTCCTCGTCGCAGCGCTCGGCATCGTCAACACGCTGGCGATGGGGGTCGTGGAGCGGGTCCACGAGATCGGCGTCCTCCGGGCGATCGGGATGACCCGCCGCCAGGCGTCCCGGATGGTCGTCGTGGAGGCGACGATCCTGGGGCTCGTCGGGGCAGTGCTTGGCGCCGTCGTGGGGCTCGGCGTCGGCGCCGTGCTGCTCTTCCTGTCGGGCGGGCTCGTGGCGTCCGCCGGGCTGCCGTGGGCCTCGATCGCGATCGCTGCGGTCCTCGGCCTCGCGGGTCCCGCGATCGCGGCCTGGTACCCCTCCCGTCTCGCCTCCCGCGTCTCGATCGTCCGGGCCCTCAAGTTCGAGTAAGCGGGCCGACGGCGCCGCGCTGCGGGGCGCTTGACCCGGTCGCGCTCCCGCTCGCCGCGGGCCGCGCCATGAGGCTGGCTCATCGGTCCTGCCTCGGCCGCGCTTGGCGCGCCGCGACTCCGGTTGCAGCGCCGCTCGATCCGGCGGTCGCCACGTGGGCACAGGCCCGGGATGATGAGTCACGCTCATGACCGGAAACCGGCAATCCAGGAAACGGCGCGGGATCAGCGAGCGGTCGGAGCCCCCGGGGACGTCTGCTAGACTCGGCCCGCGTGTCGACCGGAGCGACCGGCGTCTCGCTCGCGGAGGAGAGGGATGACGATCACGGTGCCCAGGCTGAATCGCCTGCCGGCGCAGGAGCGCGGCATCACCATTGCCGACTTCCTCGTCCCGATCCGGCTCTCCGAGGGGATCGGCGTCCGGGCCAGGCACGTCGCCCTGATCCTGGCCGGGACGATCCTCATCGCCCTCGCGGCCCAGCTCCGGTTCTACCTGCCGAACAACCCCATCCCGGTCACCGGGCAGACGTTCGCCGTCCTCCTGGCCGGCGGGGCGCTGGGTTTCCGGCGAGGGGTCGCCTCGTCGACGCTCTACCTCGCCCTCGGCCTCGTCGGCCTCCCGGTCTTCGCCGGCGGGCGCTCCGGGGTGGACGTCTTCATCGGCCTCAGTGGCGGGTACCTCATCGGGTTCATCGTGGCCTCGGGGATCGTCGGGCGGCTCGCCGAGCTCGGCTGGGATCGCAACCTCCTCGGCTCGATCGCGGCGATGGTCATCGGCAACCTGAGCATCTACCTCATCGCGGTGCCGTGGTGGATGGCCGTCGCGAGCACGTCCCTTGACCGTGCGATCGCCGACGGCTTCGTGCCGTTCCTGCCGGGCGATCTCCTGAAGGTGGTTCTCGCGGCCGCGGCCTTCCCGGCCGCGTGGTGGCTGGTGGGTCGCCGGCCGGGAGACCGCTGACCGCCCGGGTCTGAGGCGGCCTCGGAACGTCAACCGATGCGGGTGCTCGTGCCACGCTGGCGGCTACCGTCCGGCGGTCGGCGGAGCGCCGCCGTGACGCTCGCCGTGCTGGCGCTCGTCGTGGTCGGCGCCGTCATCGGGGGCTGGCTGGCGCGGTCCGGCCCAGCGGCGAGCCCACTCGGGAGCGCGCAGGTGGCCTCGTTCGTCCTCGTCGGGCCGGCTCCCGGCTCCACCTGGCTCGGGACCGGCCAGGTGTCCGTTCTCGGTCTCGCGTCCGGGCCGCTTGGCCGCCTCGAGGTCGTCGTGCTGGTCGATGGCGTCGAGGTCGGCTCGATCGAGGTCAAGGCCGACGCGGACGGCCCGGTGTCTGCCGTCGTCCCGATCCTGCCGCCCGTCGACGGCGGGCCGGCCGTCCTGGAGGTGCGTCGGGCGGGCGAGGACGTGGCCCTCGCGACGGTCGACATCGTCCTGGAGCCGGCCAACCAGCTCATCGTCTGGGCTCCGCAGTCGCGGGAGCGCGTCGACGGGCCGAGCTTCGACGTCATCGGCTTCGCTCGGCCGCCGGCCCGCGCTGTCCTCCTGGAGCTGATTGCGCCTGTCGAGTCGCGGCTCGCAACCGAGACCGTGGACCTCGAGACGTCCTCGTCCTCGAGCGAGGTCGTCGCTCCCTGGCGCCCGTTCGAGGCCTCGCTGCCGCTGCCGACCGACGGGGAGCAGGCCTGTCTCTGGCTGCACGCATCCACCCTCGGCCCGAGCGGCCACTCCCTCTTCGGCCTCGAGATGCCGCTCACGCTCGCCGGGGCACGGGGCCCAGGCTGCCCATGACCGCGACAGCCAGCTTCGTCAGTACAGGTCCGGGAAGCGGGCTCGCAGGGTCGGGGTGAGGTCGACCGGGCTCGCCGCCCGGAGCGCCTCGAGGAGCTGCCGGGTCCCGGCCAGCTCGAACCGGTTGGCCTCGAGGTAGTCGCGCAGGGCGGCCCAGAAGCGCTCCGTCCCCATCGCCTCGCGGAGGTCGTCGAGGACGTTCCCGCCCTGGATGTAGACGACCTCGTAGTAGCAGCCCTGCGAGTAGCTGACGATCGAGCGGTCGAGCGCCGTGCGGTCACAGCGGCTGCCCCGGAGGCTGCCGAGGACCGTCCGGGCGAGGAGGTCGGCCGCCGCCTCGTCGGCGAACGGCTCCGCCTGCTGGTCGCTGCCGACCAGGCCGTAGAACCACTGGTGGGCGGTCTCGTGGTGGACGAGGTAGGGCAGGTTGCCCGCTGCGACGCCCCGCGGGATCCAGATGAGCCCGGGCGATTCCATGCCGTAGCCGCCGGCCGTCTCGACGACGGTAAAGGCGGGCCAGGGATAGGCGACCCCGAGGCGATCGGTCATCCGCTCGATGGCCCGCGTCGCCTGCGTCACGAGGCGGTCGCCATCGAGGCCGCCCGGTCGGGTGTAGGCCCGGATGGCGACCCCGTCGGCGTCCCCGACCGCAAGCTCGTACTCGGGCGCCAGGACGATGGCGACGTCCCGGACGTCGTTGAGCTCGAAGCTCCAGGCCATGCCGTCGGTCCGCGGCTCGGCGGTGACCTGGGCGGCAGGCGAGGCGAGGTCCATCTGGTCATCGGTCGTGATGGAGACGCGGACGCGTGGGCTCGACGGTGTGACGAACGGGTCGCCGTGGTTCGGGCGATCGAAGGGGGTGGCCCGGCTGACCCACGGGATCCAGCGGTACAACGCGAGCGTCCTGCTGGCCCTCGTGAAGAGCCAGCTCGAGCCGTCGAGATCGGACCGCAGCGTCGCCGTGTAGCTGAGCTCGACGGTCGTGGAGGCCCCGGCCGGCAGGATGCCGCCGAGGGGGACGGTGAGCGTCTGGTCATCGACCTCGACCACCACCGGCCGGTCGTCGACCTCGGCCGACTTGACGTCGAGCCCGCCGAGGCGGGCGGCGATCGTGTTCAGCTCGAGACGGTCGATCGGCTCGCCCGAATCGTTGCGGGCGTCGATGACGACCCCGACGTGGATCGCGCCGGTCGCGACGGTCACGTCGAGGGTCACGTCGTACGTCGCCTCGACCTCGAGGCTGGAGCGGTCGACGGCTCCGGGCAGGATCGCTGTCGCGGGCGTCGGCTCCAGGGTCGGTGAGGGCGACGGCGCGGGCGTCGCGTTCGAGGTTGGGCCGGGTGTGGGCGCCGCAGGCGTGGGGGTGACGACCGGCGCGATCGTGCTCGTCGCCGGCACCTCGGTCGGCGCGGACGAGCAGCCCGCCAGCGCGATCGCGAGGGCGAGTCGAAGGAGTCGAGGGGCTGCGCCCGAACGTCGGCCCACGTCAGTCATCTACGATCGCCGAGCGTACTCGGTACGGCCCAGTCACCCTCGCGCGCCCCGGCTGGCATCGCGCGGCTCCCGTTTGAGCACGAACGGCCCGCGAACAGACGAGGCGCCGCGGCCTGGGGCCCTGCCGGCGCCGCCTACCACGATCCCGAATCGTTGGTGAACCTGAATCCACCGCCCCAGACGCGTACGACGACCCCGGATCGTGCCTGACGGACGGCGCCCGCCGTGACCGGGCACGGGTCGCGCGACTACGATCCGCGGGTGGCTACCCCACAGGCCCCAGCCCCGATCACCGACCCGGCGAGCCTCGCCGCGCTGCTCGATGCCGCGCGGGCGGAGCTGCCGGGCGTCCGCCTTCTGACCGACGCCCTCGATCGTGAGTCGTACCGGCGCGACGAGACGGCCTACCTCGACGCCGGCCTGCCCGGCGCCGTGGCCCTGCCGACGACGACGGACGAGGTCGCCGGGCTCATGCGCCTCGCCGCGCGGTTCGGCGTGGCGGTCGTCCCGCGCGGCGCCGGTACGGGCCTGTCGGGCGGGGCGGCCGGCATCGAGGGCGCCCTGACGATCGCCCTGACCCGGATGGACCGGATCCTCGAGATCGACCGGGCGAACCTCTGCGTCGTCACCCAGCCGGGGGTCATCAACGCGACCCTCAAGGCCGCGGTCGCGGCCCAGGGGTTGTTCTACCCGCCCGATCCAGCGAGCTACGAGACCTGCTCGATCGGCGGGAACCTGGGCACGAACGCCGGCGGCCTGTGCTGCGTGAAGTACGGCCAGACCCGCGATTCCGTGCTCGGCCTGGAGGTCGTCCTGGCCGACGGATCGGTCATCCGGACCGGCGGCCGGAACGTGAAGGACGTCGCCGGCTACTCGCTGACGCACCTCTTCGTCGGGTCGCAAGGGACCCTGGGGATCATCACCGAGGCGACCCTCCGGCTGCGGCCGGCGCCGCCGCCGCGCCAGACGCTGCTGGCGTTCTTCGACACGCTCGAGGCCGCCGGCGAGGCCGTCGCCGCGATGACCGAGGCCGGCCTCGGACCGGTCACCCTCGAGCTCATGGATCGGGCTACGATCGGGGCGGTCGAGGACTGGCACCATCTGGGGCTCGATGTCACGGCCGCGGCGATGCTCATGGTCGAATCCGACGCGCCGGGAACGGGCGCCGCCGCCGAGCTCGATCGCGCGGAGGCCGCCTGCACGGACGCCGGCGGACGCTCGATCGTCCGGGCCGCGGATGCGCAGGAGGCCGACTGGCTCCGCCACGCCCGGCGCGAGGCCCTCCACGCCCTCGAGCGCCAGGGGACCGTCCGGATGGAGGACGTCGGGGTGCCCCGGTCCCGCGTCCCGGAGCTGTTGCGGGCCATCGAGCGGATCGCCGCGGCCCATGGCGTCCGCTGCGCGACGTTCGGCCATGCCGGCGACGGCAATCTCCACCCGAACTTCATCTTCGACCGCGACGATCCGGCCGCCGCCGAGCTGACCCACACGGTTCGCGACGAGATCTTCCGGGCCGCCCTGGCGCTCGGCGGGACGGTCACCGCCGAGCACGGCATCGGCGCGGCCCGCCGTGAGTGGCTGCCGATACAGCGCGGCGAGGGCGCGGTCGCGGTCATGCGCTCGATCAAGGCCGCCCTCGACCCGCAGGGGATCCTCAACCCGGGGCGCGTGCTCTAGACCAGGCGAGATTCCCGGGCACGTCGTCGATGGGTTCAGGCGCCCGGCGCCGCATCGGTCAGGGCTCTGCCCGTTGCCGCATCGGTCAGGGCTCGCTCCGCCCGCTCCGCCCGCCCCCGCCCGCTCCGCCCGCCCCTGCCGGCTTCGCCCGTCCCGCCGGCCTGATGCGGCTGGCTCATGGGAATGGCGACAGATGAGCGTGGCCCAGCGCGATTCCAGTCGAATCAACGAGTTGACGAAGCTCGGCCGACCGTGGATGCGCGCCGATCCATGAACGAGGCGCATCAGCGGGCTCGATGCTCTCGTCAACGACGGCTTCGTGAACCGCACCTGGCTCGGTCGGCGGCCGGACCACCGTCGGCGGGCCCGCCGCGCGCTCGGTCATGTACGGCCCCGGATCGTGGTGCCACCGCGGTCAACACGATCGGGGAGCGCAGGTGAGCGGGGCCGTCGTGCCACGGCAGTCGGCCCGATTCATCCGATCCGACACTGGCCGCGCATGACCACCCGAACGGCCCGTGGAGGAGTCGCGACACCGCGAGCCGGACGTCCCCAAGACCCAACGGATACAGAAGGGAACAAGACCCCAGCCATGCGCACCATCAGCAAGCTCGCCACGTTGGGGGCCGCGATGACGGTCCTCACCATCGGCGCGGCGCCGCTCCTCACGAGCGCGGCCGACCACCTCGACGCGCCCGCCCTCGGCGGGACCACCGCGGCCGGGATGATCGCCCCGCACTCGGAGCACGGCGACCGCGACATCAACGACCTCTACGTCTTCGAGGCGCCCGCCGACCCCGGTCGGACGGCGATCGCCATGACGGTCAACCCGGCGATCAACCTCTTCGGGGGCGACTTCGGGACGAACGTCCGGTACGTGATCAACATCGACACGAACGGCGACAACGTCCAGGACCGCGCCTATGTCGCGACGTTCGCCGACGACGGTTCCGGCGATCTGAAGTTCAAGCTGTCGCTCTACGAGGGGGCCAAGGCCCGCTCGCTCAACGGCGGCCGGACGGTGGCCCAGGCCCAGA
>Ga0209520_10002330_pt1 | contig 10947 bp, 8 predicted proteins | sample Rifsed16ft1_FD_184009 | JGI IMG/M metagenome (GOLD analysis project Ga0209520, IMG submission 184009) | Soil microbial communities from Rifle, Colorado, USA - sediment 16ft 1 (version 2) | ecosystem: Environmental > Terrestrial > Deep subsurface > Rock core/Sediment | place: Rifle, Colorado...
ACGCAGGAACTCGATGTGCTCACGCAGGACATTGGAAAGCTTCTGGCATCCACGCAGCAAGGCGTGTTGCTGCACGACGGCATGACGGTGGTGCTGGCCGGTCCGCCGAACGCCGGCAAGTCGAGCCTGCTGAACGCGCTGGCGCAATCTGACGCTGCGATTGTCAGTCCCATTCCCGGCACCACGCGCGACGTGTTGCGCGAGCGCATACACCTCGACGGCATGCCGCTGCACATCGTCGACACCGCCGGCCTGCGCGAGTCGCGCGATGAGATTGAAGCCGAGGGCATCCGCCGCGCGCGCGCGCAGATGGAGCGCGCCGATCGCGTGTTGCTGGTGCTGGACGACACCGTCCATGGCGTTCTGCCCGCTGAAGTCTTGCAACACATTCCGGCTAGGCTCCCGCGCAGCGTAATCCGCAACAAGATTGACCTCTCCGGTCGTGCCCCCGGAGTGATGAAAACGCTGGAAGAAATAGAAATAGCCCTATCGGCCAAAACCGGTGAAGGGTTGGATGATCTGCACCGGCATCTGAAAGAGTGCATGGGCTTCCAACCCGCCGGGGAAGGCACGTTCATGGCGCGCCGGCGTCATCTCGACGCCATCCGCCGCGCACAGGCTTGTCTTGTTCAGGGAAAGGCGCGATTCAAGGAATCACGCGCCGGGGAACTGCTGGCGGAGGAGTTGCGCCTCGCGCAGCAGGCGCTTTCCGAAATCACCGGCGAGTTCGCGCCCGACGATTTGCTCGGGCGGATTTTTTCCAGTTTTTGCCTCGGGAAATAATTCAGAACAACACGGGGAAGAGTTGTCGGTAGATATTACAATCTTCCGATACCGTGATTCTTGCTTTGAATTTGACGCGGTTCGGAAAAAACCGCGCCCCACCTGGATTATCGTTTCTGAATTTACGCGGTGATGGGATTGCATCCGGATTTATATTTCAGAATCCTTAGAATTAATGTCGGCGGAATTTACAAATCAACAGGTGCGGAAAGATCTAAAGAGAGAAAAATCAAAACAGATCCATGTGATTTTAACGAAGGCATGATTATTGCTCGATTTTAAGCCCCTGCTGCGACACCGGACGCAGGCTGTCCCGTGAGGATGATATTAGGCAGGTAACAACTACGAAAAATCTAGGAGAAAATCAATGATTACAAAATCATTAAGGATGGTCTTCAATAAGGGTAGCGTCCCCTTTTGTACGATGCTGGCTGTGCTTGTAGTCACAGCGACGGCCTCGGCGGCAACGGTTAATTATACTTATCTGGATCACATCCGGCAGGCGGTTAGTCCGAATAACCTCATTACTACGACCCTAAATCCTGACTTGCCAGACCCCTCGGCAGGGCCGATTTCGGTGCTTGACCCGTCGGCTGGATTCCAGAATGCGCTGACCAATTCCGTTGCTTCCAACGACTGGTGGGGCAGTTCGATCGTGACGTTCAACTGGGTCGGAAGTGCCAACGGTGTGTTCTATATCGATGAATACAAGGCAATCGCCAACAACACCTTTGGGGCTGCACAACTACTGGCTCGCTACGAGCGTGGGTTTAACGATCCTGTGGCGAACGATCTTTTTTGGATCCAGACCGCTGATACCACCCTGCGCGGCAACAATGTTCCAGCCAACGAGGTCATCCCCTACGTCGATGTTTACGCTTCAAGTTATGCCAACGGTGGCAAGCTCCCGTTTTACTTCCGACCAGATGAAACCACGCTCGACAACAACCCATACGTCGGCAATGCCAACATTCGCAGCAGCAGCTACACCATCGGCGCTAATACGTTCAACTACGACATCGCCTTTTGGGATCAACCCAGCCGGCCGCCCGTCAACTCTTGGCGCGCCGAACTCTTCCTGGCCTATTACGAGCCTGCGACCAAATACGTCCAAGTGCTCGATGGAATCTCCTGGGGCTTTGATGTCGCCGCCGTTCCGGTACCTGCTGCCGTGTGGCTGTTCGGCTCCGGCATTGCCGGGCTGTTTGCTTTTGCGCGGCGCCGGCGCGTCTGATGTTCTGGGCGGGTCGGTCAACCGGCCCGCCTTTTTCCTGGAAACGATCAAGCGCGGAACGCCGCGATTTTTGTTTTCAGCATTGTGAGTTTCTTTTGATTAGTTACTCCGGGTCCGTAGCGCAGTTCTTCGTAGAGGCCGGTGATTTCCGAAATCGAATCCGCCATGTTCGCCCGTTTGCGCGCGGCACGGCCGGCGAAGGCGTGCGCGCCCTCGTACGGCGCGCGCACCAGACCCGCGCGCGCGAGCTTGCGACAGAAGCGCAGGTACAGCGCCAACGCCGGGTCGGCGGATTTTTTCGGGCGCCATAGAAAAAACGCATAAACCAGTATGACCAGCAGCGCGCCGGCGAACAACAGACCGATCATCCGCTTCCACGATATATCGTCCAGACCCAGCGACGTGAGAAAGCGCTCCTGGCGCTCCTTGCCGTAATCCACCACCCAGCGGTACCACGTGAGATTCGTCAGGTCCCAGTACCAGCGCGCCTGCCGCGCCACATGTTCGAACCAGCCCAGCTCCAGCGCGCGCCGCACCGCCTCGTTGGACAGGCTCCCGAGCACGACCCCTTGCAGCTCCAGGCGGCGCACGGCGTCGAGCCCGAGCTCGATGCGCTCGGGGGCGATCGCGCCGGTCGGGTCCACGCGCACCCAGCCGCGTTCCGGCAGCCATATTTCCGCCCAGGCATGCGCGTCGGACTGGCGCACGATCATATAGTCACCCGCGGTGTTGAGTTCGCCGCCGAGATAGCCGACCACGACGCGGCTCGGGATGCCGGCGGCGCGCATCAGCGTCACGAACGCCGCGGCGTAGTGCTCGCAAAATCCGCGGCGCGTGCCGAACAGGAATTCATCCACCGGATCATCGCCGAGCAGCGGCGGGTTGAGGGTGTATACGAAATTTTCCCGGCGGAAGAAATCGAGCGCGGCTTGCGCGACCTGTAGCGGCCCGCTGTGTTCCCGTTGCCATTGTCCGGCCAGCGCCCGGGCGCGCGGGCTTGTATTACGGGGTATCTGCAAGGCGCCCACCCGTTCCGCGTGATTGAGCGCACCGGTGCGGTAGCGGGTGTAAGACGTCAGCGTGTAATTCAGGCGCTCGCGGATCGGCTCACGGTGCTCCAGCGTGAAGTCCGGGTGGTAACGCGCGCCACGGGGTCTGATGGCCGGCAGATCGAGCGCCGGCATCCACGGCTTGTTGCTGGGCTCCAGCGTGACCTGATAGCGCACCGGATCGTTGAGCGGAACATACGACACCTTTACTGCTTCCCGTACCGGACCGCGGCTCCAGCCATGCCCGTCGGTTTCCGTAAACACCAGCCCGCGCCAGTAGAGTTCGCGCAGCGGCGGCGGCGTGCCGTCGAAGCTGACGCGGAAGGCGATCTCGGAGGATTCGCTCAGGCGGCGAATATTGCCCGGCTGCATCATGTCGGGCATGCCCGTGAGGCCGCCATGCGCATCCGCCGGCAGGCCCCAGAGCGTGCCGCTGATGCGCGGGAACAGCAGGTACACGATGACCATGAGCGGCAGCGCCTTGGCGAGCATGACACCGGACAGTCGCAGCCGGGCCGGCATGTCCATCCCGGTGGGTTGCATGACGTGCAGCAGCGCCGCGGTGTTCAGGGCCACCGCGAGCAGCGCCCAGGCGCCGAGCCAGAGCGATTGACCGTAGAGAAAACTGCCGAGGATGATGAGGTAGAAGACAAACAGGGTCACGATATGATCACGCACGGTTTTGAGTTCGAGGAATTTCAGGCCGATCAGCGTGATCAGCAGCGCCATACCGGGATCGCGCCCGAGCAGGGTGTGGTATTGCCGGAACACCGCTACGAGGGTGAGCAGCATGAGGCCGAAACGCACCAGCTTTCCCGGCCGGTACCATTGATACACCTCGATGCCATAGCGCCACGCGCCGCCGAGGGCAAACACGGCGATGATCCAGAGCGGCAGTTCCCCGCCATGCGGCGCCACGGCGAAGGCCCCGGCGGCCAGCAGGCTCAGCAGCACGCGCCGATCGACAGGCGGGGCGTTCATGGCTTCAGCCCAAACAGCGCCAGATGTTTGAGGCACTCGTGCTGATGCGCTTCGCCGTTAGAAGGATTGAGCGTCTGCTCAGGCAGGCGCAACCCGTAAAGCATGCCGTCATGCTCGGCATCGAGTACCCAGCGCGTCAATACCGACAGGCGCGTTTCCGTATCGAGGCCTTCGAGCGTGTCCCAGTCGAGCCAGGCCGTGGCCTGATAGCCGGCCCCGAACTGTTTCACGTGCCAAGACTCACCGCGCGCCACCGCCTTCCAGTCCACGTGGCGCGGCGAATCGCCGGGGTGGAATTCACGTGCGCCAATGTAATCATCGCCGCCGGCCTTCAGGCCCGACACGGCTTCGAGTGATTCCACCGCTAGGGTTTGCAGCGGTGTCGGGTGCGCCGGCCGTGGATAGACGAGGCAGGAATGATGCAGTGCCAGTCGGCGCGACCAGGAGTAGAGCAGGCCCAGCGGAAACTGTGTCGTTACGATTAGCTCCGGCAGCATGAGCCAGCCGCGCTTCACGGCCGCCACGCTCAGGTTGACATCGGCGGAGCCGCGCGCCGGGATGTCCACGCGTGCGATTTCTTTTTTACCGTTCATGACAGCAATACCGAAACGCGGCGTGTCACTGTCGTTCGTCAGATGAATCCTGAAAGTGGCGATCTCATCGGCAAACACCGGCGCACAGGCGCTGGCGCTGAGTCGCAACCGGAGAAGATTGCGGTGGGTGTAGAGCATGGACACCACCGCGAGCGAGCCGAGCAGGAACGTGAGTGCGTAAGCGAGGCCGTTGCTGTAATTGATCGCCGCCAGCAGTTGCACCACGAGCAGGGCCGCGAACAGCAGTCCGAAACGGGTCGGCAGCATGAACAGCTGTCGGCGCCCGAGGATGACGCTGTTATTCGGAAGGACGGACATGAAAATCATGAAACCACGGATGAACACGGATAAACACAGATAAAAACTTCAATAGCTTTTTTATTAATCCGTGTTCATCTGCGTTCATCTGCGGTTACAAAATTCTTACGGAATCGGCACGGATTCGAGCAGGCGCTTGATATTGGCCGTGCGCCCGCCGCCGGCGGGGCGCAGGCGATGGCCAATGACGGAAGAGGCGACTGCCTGCACGTCTTCCGGCAGCACCATGTCGCGCCCGGTCAGCAGCGCCCAGGCGCGCGCCGCCGCCACCAGCGAAAGTCCCGCGCGCGGCGACAGCCCCTCGGCGAACTCGCCGGCGCGGCGCGTGGCCTCGAGCAGGTTCTGCACGTAATCGAGCAGCGGGTCGGCGACGTGCACGCGCGTAACAAGCTGCTGCAAACTCGCGAGCTTGTCGGCACTGATCACCGGCTGCAGCGATTCGAGCAGCTCGCGCCGGTCGCGGCCCTTGAGCAGGGCGCGCTCGGCGGCACGGTCCGGGTAGCCCATTTCGATGCGCATGAGGAAGCGGTCGAGTTGCGATTCGGGCAAGGGGAAGGTGCCGATCAGGTGATGCGGATTCTGCGTGGCGATGACGAAGAACGGCGCGGGCAGTTTGTGTGTTTCGCCATCGGTCGTGACTTGGCGCTCTTCCATGGCCTCGAGCAGCGCGCTCTGGGTCTTGGGGGTGGTGCGGTTGATTTCATCGGCGAGCACCAGTTGCGAAAAAATCGGCCCGGGATGAAATACAAAGGTCTTGTTGTCCGGCTGATAGATCGAAACGCCGAGAATATCGGCCGGGAGCAGGTCGGCGGTGAACTGGATGCGCTGGAAATGCAGCCCCAGCACCTTGGCCAGCACATGGGCCAGGGTGGTTTTGCCGACTCCCGGGAGATCCTCGATCAGCAAATGACCGCGCGCCAACAGGCAGGCGAGCGACAAACGCGCCTGGTGTTCCTTGCCGAGCACGATCTGGCCGATGCGGCTGATGACCGTATCCAGAATGTGGGCAGGCTGGTTCTGTTTTTCCGGGGCGAGGGCCATGGTATTGCCGGGGTTTTCAGGTATGACCGGGTGATCCTCTCAAAGTTATAGCCGAAAGCGCCGGAAGGTGAAATTCGGGCGCGTGTGGCTTATGATCCTTCGCCCACAATTTTGCCGGGAGCAAAATTGGTCGCGCTTTAGCGCGCCCGGAGGGTGCGCGCCACCGATGGCGCGCAACAAAATTTGTCCTGTTCGTCCAGAGAGTTAGATGCTGCACCCGGAACATTACGATGTCATCGTCATCGGTGGCGGCCACGCCGGCACCGAGGCGGCCGCGGCCGCCGCGCGCCTGGGCGCCAAGACCCTGTTGCTGACGCAGAACATCGAGACCCTCGGCCAGATGTCATGCAACCCCGCCATCGGCGGGATCGGCAAGGGCCACCTGGTGAAGGAGATTGACGCCCTCGGTGGCGTGATGGCGCGCGCCACTGACCGCGCCGGCATCCAGTTCCGGATTCTCAATGCGCGCAAGGGCCCGGCGGTGCGCGCCACCCGTGCCCAGGCCGACCGCGCCCTGTACAAGGCCGCGGTGCGTGCGGCTGTGGAAAACCAGGACAAGCTCACGCTGTTCCAGCAGACGGTCGAGGACCTGATCGTTGCGGGCGGGCGTGTCACCGGCGTGGTGACGGCCATGGGTGTGAAATTTCGCGCACGCGCCGTGGTGCTGACCAGCGGGACGTTTCTGGGCGGCAAGATTCACATCGGCCTTTCGAATTATCAGGGTGGGCGCGCCGGCGACCCGCCGTCGAACGCGCTGGCGGTGCGCCTGCGTGAACTGCCTTTTCGCGTGGGACGCCTCAAGACCGGCACGCCGCCGCGCATCGACGGCCGCTCCATTAATTACTCGGCGCTGCCGGCGCAGCCGGGCGATGAACCGACGCCGGTGTTTTCCTTCGTGGGTTCGCGCGAGGAACATCCGCGCCAGGTGGCGTGCCATATCACTTATACCAATGAGCGCACGCACGCGGTCATCCGCGCCGGGCTCGATCGCTCGCCGCTGTACACCGGCGTGATCGAAGGCGTGGGGCCGCGCTACTGTCCCTCGGTCGAGGACAAGATCATGCGCTTCGCCGACAAGGACCGGCACCAGATTTTCGTCGAGCCCGAGGGGCTCAACACCCACGAGATTTATCCCAACGGCATCTCGACCAGCCTTCCATTCGATGTGCAGTATGAGCTGGTGCGCACCATCAAGGGTTTCGAGAACGCCGTGATCACGCGTCCGGGCTATGCCATCGAATACGATTATTTCGATCCGCGCGATCTGATGCCGACGCTCGAGACAAAGAGCATGCCGGGTCTGTTCTTCGCCGGCCAGATCAACGGCACCACCGGTTACGAGGAGGCCGCGGCGCAGGGCCTTATTGCCGGTATCAACGCCGCGCGCCAGGGACAGGAAAAAGAACCGTGGTGGCCGCGGCGCGATCAGGCCTATCTCGGCGTGATGCTCGACGATCTCATCACCCGCGGCGTCACCGAACCCTATCGCATGTTCACCTCGCGCGCCGAGTACCGTCTTCAGCTGCGCGAGGACAACGCTGATATTCGGCTGACGGAGATCGGCCGTAATCTCGGGCTGGTGGATGAAACACGCTGGCAGCGCTTCTGCAACAAGCGTGAAATGATCGCGCGCGAACAGGAGCGCTTGAAAAAAACCTGGCTGCGTCCAGATTTCTGTCCGGCGGAGGAAACGACGCGCGTGATTGGCCAGCCGCTGGCGCGCGCCGCCAGTCTGTTGGAACTGTTGCGTCGGCCGGAGGTTTCTTATGAGGCGCTTCTGTCCCTGCCCGGTGCGGGTGAGGCGGTCAGCGATGCCGAGGTCGCGCAACAGCTGGAAATCCAGGCCAAATACGCCGGCTACATCGAGCGCCAGTCAGAAGAGATCGAACGGCACCGCCGGCATGAAGAAACGGCACTGCCCCAGGATCTGGATTATCACAACGTCCACGGGCTGTCGGTCGAAGCGCGCCAGAAGCTGGCGGCACACCGGCCCGCCACCCTCGGTCAGGCCGGGCGCCTTTCGGGCATGACCCCGGCCGCCATCTCGCTGCTGCTGATCCACCTGCGCCGCCAGCGCGCCTGACGGCGGGCGCGGCCGGTTTCACCGACTACAATGGGGAAGACGTTGGCCCAAGGGAACGACCGCGCACACAGGAGGCGACACGATGCAGATTACCCCGGACAGCATGCTGTACTACCTGGTTGTGCTTCTGATCTTCGGCAATTTTTTCGCGCTTATTATCGGCGTGCTGATGCTGGCGGCGCCGCAGCGCCTGGAAGCCCTTTTCAAGGCGTCCAACCGCTGGATCTCCACGCGCCGGATGACCGAACCGCTGGATACGCCGTACCCGGCCGAGCGCGCCATGCTGCGTTACCCGCGCGTGCTGGGCGCGGTCCTGCTGGCGAGCGCGGCGCTGATCCTGATCAAGGGAACGATCTTCATCGCCGGCATGAGCGTCGCGGACGGCGGCAAGCTGCTGGCGCGTCTCTATGGCGACGCGGATATTTCAAGCAGCCTATGGGAGAGCCTGTGGATCAGCCTGATTGCTTTCATCGCACTGGGCGCGGTGATGGCGGTCGTGGTGGGGCTGATGTCGCTGTTCAAGCTCGGCCAGCTCAGGCGCTGGGCCGAGTTTGTCAACCGCTGGGTGTCCACGCGCCAGCTGATGAAGCCGCTCGACACCCCGCATTATTATCTGGACAAACTGGTGGTGGCCCGGCCCCGTGTATGGGGCGGCGTGATCACCGCGCTGGCGCTGTTTTCCACCCTGGTGCTGTGGTGGTTCGTGCTCGGCGTCTAAGTCACCGATATGATTTTTGAAACGCGGATGAACGCGGATAAATACAGGGATAAACGCAGATTAGATAAATCAAAACACTTAATTTTTTGAATATCTGCGTTCATCATTAGTTACATCTGTGTTCGTCTGCGTTAAAGAAATCATTGCGCTGCGGCGCTCCGGTCAGGGCACCGGATTAGTCGCCACGGGGGCAGGTGTTTCGGGTTTTTTCAGGTAGGTAAAGGTGTTGACGCTCAGGGTCCCGCCGGCGGCATCGACCACCGAGACCTTCCATTCGCCGACCCAGGACGGGAAGAGGGTTTTGGTCGAATAGGCGCGCCAGCGCGATGTACCCACCTTGATCGGCACTTCCAGGATGATCTTGCCGTTGTATTCCCACCGGTGCGTGACAGACTGCCCGGCCATGTCGTGGATTTCGGTGAAATAAACAATGCGAGTCAGGTCGTTCGTGAGGGTCGAGACGGTACCGACCGGCTCGAGGTCTTTGATGTCGCGGGTGAACAGCGAGCGTGTCACGGTGCCGGGAATCAGCACCGCCGCCTTCGCCGACGCATCGGGCTGCGCTTGTTCATCGGCGGCCCGTGCCGGCAGGGATACGCCGAGGAGGCCTGTAGCGAGAAGCAGGAAAAGTGCCTGCATACATTAAAGTCCATTTGAAGCCGGTATTATAAGAGCTTAGGACAGGGTCCGGCGAGTGGATAGCTAAAAAAGGATAGAGGGCTTAAATTGCAGGACGAAAGATGAAAATCGAATAATCCGAGGGGGTCTGGGGAGGCCATGAAACTCGAAAAACGCCTGCAACAAGGCCTGCATGAGATGGGCCTCGAGCTGCCGCCGCAGGCAGAAAAAAAGCTTCTGAATTTCCTGGAACTCCTCGAGAAGTGGAACAAGACCTACAACCTCACCGCCGTGCGCGACCCCGAGCAGATGGTGCCGCGGCATCTGCTCGACAGCCTGTCGGTGCTGCCGTATCTGCACGGGCCGCGGGTACTCGACATCGGCACCGGCGCCGGACTGCCCGGCATTCCGCTGGCACTCGCGCGCCCGGACCTCGAATTTACCCTGCTCGACAGCAACGCCAAAAAGACCCGGTTTGCCAGACAGGCGCTGCACGAACTGGACCTGAAAAACACAAGCGTCGTGCAGGAGCGCGTGGAGAAATTCCATCCGGTGACAAAATTCGATACGCTGATTGCTCGCGCGTTCGCGTCCATTCCTGATATGCTGGCCGCGAGCCGCCACCTGTGCGCGCCGGATGGCCGGTTTCTGGTCATGAAGGGTGTGTTTCCCCAGGAAGAGCTGGCGGCGGTCACGGACGGATACCGGGCCGAAGTGAAGGCGCTGACGATACCGGGCCTCGATGCCGCGCGGCACATGGTCATCCTGGCGCCGGTGAATTGACGCGGAAGGAAGGAGCAGCCGCCCGATGGGCAAGGTCGTTGCAATCACCAATCAGAAAGGCGGGGTCGGCAAGACCACGACCAGCATCAATCTCGCCGCCTCGCTGGCCAAGACGCGCCGGCGCGTGATGTTGATCGACATCGACCCGCAGGGCAACGCCACCATGGGCAGCGGCGTCAACAAGCAGGCCAATCGCGTCACCACTTACGAGGTCCTGATCGGCCTGGAACCGATCGAGGGTGCGCGGGTGTCCGTGGAGGGCGGTTATGATCTGGTGCCCGCCAACAGCCAGTTGTCGGGCGCCGAGGTGGAGCTTGTCGAACTCGAGCGGCGCGAACGGCGCCTGCGCGGCGCGCTCGAAAACGTGCGCGCGCAATACGATTACATATTAATAGACTGTCCGCCGGCGCTGAACCTGCTGACAGTCAATGCGCTGGTGGCGGCCCAGTCGGTGATGATCCCGATGCAGTGCGAGTACTATGCCCTGGAGGGGCTGACGGCCTTGCTCAACACCATTCGCAAGATACGCGAGACCTTGAACCCGCAACTGGAGATCGAGGGCTTGCTGCGCACCATGTACGACCCGCGTAACAATCTCGACAACGAGGTCTCGGCGCAATTGAAACAGCACTTCGGCGACAAGCTCTACCGCACCGTCATCCCGCGCAACATCCGCCTGGCGGAGGCGCCGTCGCATGGCAAGCCGGTGATCGCCTACGACATGCAGTCCAAGGGGGCGCAGGCCT
>Ga0209520_10002332_pt1 | contig 10933 bp, 11 predicted proteins | sample Rifsed16ft1_FD_184009 | JGI IMG/M metagenome (GOLD analysis project Ga0209520, IMG submission 184009) | Soil microbial communities from Rifle, Colorado, USA - sediment 16ft 1 (version 2) | ecosystem: Environmental > Terrestrial > Deep subsurface > Rock core/Sediment | place: Rifle, Colorado...
CCTTGCTGCCTTTTCCCACTCAGCCTCTGAAGGGAGTCTTTTGCCCTTCCATTCGCAGTATGCCTTTGCGTCATGCCAGTCAACCATTACCACAGGAATATTATCTGTGTTTGGCGGATAAGTGCCTGCCTGATAGTAATCAGGCTGTCTGTGCTTTGTAGCCTTTATAAATTCCATATATCGGGCATTGGTCACCTCAAATCTGTCAATATAAAATTTCTTTAGATTTACCCTTCTCTCAGGCCTTTCATTCGCATACCAGGGCCTCTTATCGCCATACTGGAGGGCCTTTACCTCTGTATCAACCTCATTGCTGCCCATTATAAACTCGCCTGCCGGCACGAGAACCATATCCTCAGGAGGTTTGGCGCAGCCGCCGAGAAGCAAGAAGCAGATGATGAGAGATGTGAGATGTAAGATGTGGGATATGCGATGTATGAGGTGTGAAATATTACGGATCATCTAAGATGTCCCTCCTTTACACAATTTCTAAATCCTAATGTCTAATTTCTAATAAAATGTCCAATGACTAAATTTCCAATTTGTTTTTTTGGCGCGATTTATTAACAATTGAAGAAAAAATCAGGTTTAACTCATTTGCTTCTCGCCAAAGAATTATAGCTTCATCTTTGAGCTCAGGCACAGCTATAGAGATCATTCTTAACCAATGTTTAGATTCCTTAGATTCTTTTTTGCAAATTTAATAATATTTTCGCCAAATCTTGCTGTTCTATCTTCTAAATCATATTTTGTGTTTTTGATATTTGACATTTTATTAGGAATTAGGATTTAGAAATTAGAATTTATTGAAATCTAATATCTCACATCCCAATCACTTAGCGCATCTGAACCCGAAGTTATTGTTACGGGTCTGAGGATTAAAGAATATGCGGTTATATGATGGGGCGCTTATGCCGCACCTGTAGTATGTGCAGTCATACCATGAACCGCCTCTGACTACCCTGTATTTTTCTCCGTAGTTTTCGTCAGGATGGGTATTCATAGGATATGGTTTAAACCAGTCTGCTGTCCATTCCCATACATTTCCAGCCATGTCATATACACCATAAGGGCTTTTACCATTTTCAAAGCTCCCGACAGGCATTGTATCCTCTTTTCCATACTGGGGCGTGTTTGCCTTGTCCCTGCTAAACTTATCCCCCCATGGGAATGTCCTTTTGTCAGTGCCTCTTGCAGCCTTTTCCCATTCTGCCTCAGTAGGAAGCCTTTTATTTTCCCATCTGCAATATGCCTCAGCATCAAACCAGCTTACATATACAACAGGGTGATTTGCCTTTCCTTCAGGGACTTTATTGTTTTCCCAGTTGTCTGGCGGGTTGTATCTTGCTGCATCAACGAATACCTTATATTTTTTATTTGTCACCTCATATTTATCAATGTAAAATGTGCTTATATTCCTTTTATGTTCAGGTCCGCTCTTTGGCCACCAGTCATTAGAGCCCATAGTAAATTCGCCTGCAGGTATTAAAACCATATCCTTTGGTATATCCTTTGCTTCCTGCATCTTGCCCCCGATAGATACATTCGGGGGCAGGCTTCTTGTCTCTTGCTTCTGGTTTCTTGCTTCTGGCTTCTCGTTTCTTGCTTCTTGTATTTCGCCTCTTGCCTCTTGCTTGTGTCCTCTATCTGCCTCTTTATACCTGATATCTATTGCAGTATATCTTTCACTTAAGAAAGGGCCATGACATTCTCCGCAGCTTTCCTCTCGCATATAATCAATGGAATATTTCCTGTCAGGGGTATGACAAATAAGGCAATTAGGTTCGCCTGTTACAGGGTGGTAATCGTTTGTGGAGGCATAAGCGGTGTCAACAAAAAAGATTGACAGCAGACAGCAGACACATGTGAAGATAAGTCTCATAAAATTCCAAAATCCAACTTTGAAGCTTTATTTGTCATTAGGAATTAGCCCCCGATTGAATCTATCGGGGGTTAGAAATTAGAAATTTAAATCTCACCTCTCACTTCTTGCCTCTTGATAACTGCCGGATATATGCAAGCACGTTCCACAGGTCTTCTTCGTTAAGTATGTCCTTCCATCTTGGCATTGCCATCTCCTCGCCACCGACATCCCTGTGTATGCCTCCTGAGATGGATTTAAGCAGCTCATTATCCGATTTTGCCATCCTCTTTTTATCTCCTACAAAATCAGCCGGATGTGGAGATACAGCCATGCCAATAGCCCCGTCTCCCCTGCCTTCTCTGCCATGGCAGTAGAAACAGTACTTTTCATATATGACTTTTCCTTTTTCAGGGTCGCCCATTTTGCTCAGAACAGCCGTTTTTTCTGCAGAGGCTGGCACAGCGGCTTTTTGGCTGTTACTGTCCTGGCTGCATGATAATGGCAGTAAGATAATCACGAGCAAAAGGCTGGCATTTATATATCTTTTAAGGGGTAGAACAATTCTATACACTTTATTTTTAGCTTTTTCTTAATTCTCTATTTTTTTTTATCTTTATCATCTACTTTTTTCTCTGTCCCTTCCATCATCTTTTTGTCTTCTTCGTTCAGGTACTCTATCTTTGCCTCTTTCTTTAGCTCCTCAATCCATTGTATCTTCATTTTTTTGAATTCAGCCTGTTCGCGCTCTTTTTTGAGATTTTCCTTTACCTCGGCAAATGTCCTCTGAATCGGCGGCGCCTTCTCTTCAAGTTTAATAATATGGTATCCGTATATTGACCAGATAGGTCCTGCTACCTCACCTACTTGTAGTTTATTTGCCACCATCTCTATCTCAGGTATAATACTTCCTTTATGGCCGAATCCCATATCACCTCCTTTAGAGGCATATATGTCCTGTGAAAACTCCTTTGCAAGTTTTGCAAAGTCCTTTCCTGCCTTAATCTCTTTCATAATCTCCTCTGAGCGGGCCCTTGCCTCATCCCAAATCTTCTGTCCACCGCTTGGGTCTGCTCTGATGAGTATCTCTCTGAGTCGTGTACGTTCCGGTTCTTTGAATTTTTCCTTATTATTATTGTAGTGCTCCTCCAGATAGGCCTCTGTCAACTTTTTAGCTGCATTTGCCTTTAATTCCTTATTTTTATTGATATTAATCCTGCTTATGGATAGATTCTTTTCCAACTCCTTCTCCAGTGCCTCCATGGTAAGCCTATTCTTTTTTAAGGTATCCTCAAGGGTTGTTTTGTCTTTCTTCAACCGCTTTTTTAATTCCTTTATTTCCTGGTCTATCTCCTTTTTTTTAATCTTTATGCCCTGTTTTTTTGCCTCCTGGTTCAAAAGTTCAGCAGTAATAAGCCGCTCAAGGGCACTTTTCCGTATATCCTTCTGTTTTTTCTCCGATATTGCGCCATGTACAGCGGCGCCCGGAATCAGCGTATTGACCATCCCGAGCACATCAAGTTCATCAATCACTTGGTCATTTACCTTTATTACAACCTTTGGCGGCTCTTTTTTTTCTTCTGCAGGAGGCGCCTTTTTATCTGCTGTGTCCTGTATCTGGGGTTGTGCAGCCTCTTTACAATAACCATTCCATGTGTAAATAAAAATAATACCTATAACCGGGATGAAAATTTTTTTAAAGCCCATAAATTGTATTTAACCTCCTTCTGAATAAAATTCGAATGTCAATTTAAGTTCAAAGTCCAAATGCCAAAATCCAAACTTGAATTAGAAATCAGGAATTAGAAATTAGAAATTAGAAAATCTGTTTCCTCTTTTCTGTTTCTTTTTGAGTTTTGGATTTTTTGACCTGCTTGGCTTCCAAGCTTTTTGGGAAAGAACTGGTTTTTATATTATTATATCTCTGCCATACCTGTCAAGGGCTTCCTACATTTCAATGGCCCTCAAGCTCGGTGGTGCGCTCCCTTGCCATCCTGATGGAATCATCATACCCTCTTGGATTAATTGAAATAAACCGCTTGTAGAACTCAACCGCCCTATGGGTGTCACCAAGCCTTTCATAGGCCATTGCCGCGTTAAAGACCGGTTCATGCCCGCCCTCCGGTGCCTCAGCGGCCTTCAGATAGTATTTTAGTGCCTCTCCAGGCTGGCCATTCATCATGTAAACGTTACCGAGGCTGTTATTCACAGACGGGTCGTCAGGGCCCATCGCAAGGGCCTTTTTAAGCGACAATTCGGCCATGTAGAGATCCCCTGAGCGCGCATAGACGATGCCGAGGTTCAGATGTACCCAGAGGGCTTGCGGCCAGAACCTCATGGCCTCAAGAAGGTATCTGGCGGCAAGCCCGTACTGGCCTGTTTCCAGATAAACGTTGGAAATGCCTTTGTAGGATTCCGGGAGGTCGGGTCTTACGGAGATGGCCTTTTTGAACTCGGAAGCCGCCTTTTCGAATTGGCCGGTTTTCATATAGAGAACCCCAAAGTTATAGCGGGCCTCTACATTCAAAGGGTCTATAGCCACGGCTTTTCTAAACTCTGCTAAAGCCGCATCAAAGCGCTCATCCTTCGCGTTGGCAATGGCAAGGTAGGTGTGCGGCCTTGATTTGGACGGCGATTTGCCAATCGTGTCCTCCCAGAGCGTAAACGCGTTAGACCATATGCTGTTCCTCTGAAAGGTCAGAAAAGCGGCAACGAGGGTAATGAGCGCAAGAACTGCTATCCTTTTGGATTTTGACATTTAACATTCCTCAAAAAATCTTTTTCATTTTGCGCAAGATTTTATAAAGAGCTAATACTCTCCTTTGCCCCTATTAAAAACTCCGAGCTTTGCTTTCACCTGTTCAATAATGTCCTGATATTTTGGAGACGCCCTTCTTATAAATTCTCTATAATGCGATATTGCCTCATCTGTATCTCCGAGCCTTTCCAGCGCCAGAGCAATATTATAATGGGATTCAGGGTTCTCCGGCCTCCCTTGTATTGCAATCTTGTATCTGCGAACTGCCTCAGGATAATTGCCCTGCATTAGCGCAACATTTGCAAGGCTGTTATTCGCTTCAGGGTGAAGGGGATAAAGCTGTATTGCCACCTGCCACTCTTTTATTGCATTATCCATATTCCCTGCCTTTCTATATGTCTCGCCCAGGTTGTGATGCGCATAGGTATTTTGAGGGGCATCCTCCGCCATTTTCGCGAAGTATGTTGCCTCATCTTTCCATAATCTATTCCGCTGAAAGGTAATGGCTGAAAGGATGATAAGTGACAAAAATATCAAGACATTCAGATAGGGTGATAATGAGGATCTCGCCTGATATATCCTGTAAAAGACAAGCCCCCCAAGCAGGTAGGTGCCAACAGATGGTATATAGAGATACCGTTCTGCCATCATTGTTGGCCTGAGCGGAACTACATTTGAAACAGGCAATATCGTGATAAAAAACCACGCGGCGGCAAAAAATACCATTTGGTCTTTCCTGTATGTTAAGAGGGTTGCAATAAAAACAGCACAAAGGAGGAGCAGGGAAGAGATAACCTGCAAGTCAAAAATAGATTCCCTGAGAGGGATATCATACAGCAGTTTCAGATTAACAGGCAACACCATGATGCGAATATAGTCTAATATAACCCCAAAAGATGTATATATCCGTTTTTCAAGTGGCGGTGATGCTGAGAACTCTCCTATTGCCTCCCCGAGTACCAGAGCCCTCATATAAAGGTATACAAGTGAAATTATCAGATAAACTCCTACAACCTTTAAGTATTTTATTCTATAGTATTTTGGTTCAGCTTGAGGCTTAAATGAAAGTTCATATACAAGGAGCAAAAGCGGAAGGGTGATGCCTATCTCTTTAGATAGGAGAGAAAAGAGATATGCAGTGAGAGAAAGTACCAGCATTACAAAACCCTTTCCATTCTTAAAGAGCATGTAAAGATAGAAGGAAAGGAGAAAAAAGAGAGCAGCCATTGGGTCGGTCCTGCCTGATATCCATGCTACGGATTCCACATGGACCGGATGGACGGCAAAGAGCATACTGCCCCAAAAGGCAGGCGTACTATTTAGAAACAGCCTCCTTCCAATCTGATAAATCAGGAAGGAGGCGAGTGCATGTAATATAAGATTGGTTATATGATAACCAAAAGGGTTTAATTCCCACAGATTATAGTCCACAGCCAATGAGAGGAGAAAAAACGGCCTGTAGTAATATGAACCTATTGTGGGATTGCTGATAAGCCTCCAGAGGTCTGAGGTAAAAAAGGAGGGGATATTGCCGATGTCTTTTATGGCAGGATTTTCTACAATCTGCTCTATATCATCCCAGATAAAATCCCCGCTTAATGAGTTTGTATAAATGGCAAGGCTTGAAAATATAACAAAAAGGCTCAATACAGCAGGTTTTTTATACCATTCTTTAGCTGCCACAGCTCGCCATAAGCCCTGTTTTGTAGGCAGGGTTGAGGTGAGCAAATGGAAATTAAAGTTTTGTTTTCCTTTGCAGTCAAGAAGCCCCGCCCTGTGGGCGAGGTTCTTCACTATCCTTTCCCCGATAGAAACATTTGGGGACATGTTTTCATATTTCATAAGCCCCCTTCCAGCCCCGGATTCGAATCCTGATTAGATCAATCATCATCTGCAAGGAATGTATGATGGGGTTGACCTTAGACTCTTTTCTGTTCAGCCATCGGATAGGAACCTCTTTTATCTTGTATCCGAATTTTCCGGCAATATAGAGAACTTCCACATCAAAGCTGAAGCCGTTAATAGTTTGCCTTGCAAAAACCTTTTGCATAGCCTCTTTTTTAAAACCCTTGAAGCCACACTGGGTGTCTTTTATGCCCTTAATAGCAATAGCCTGCACGAATAGGTTAAATGTCTTGCCCATAATTTCTCTGTACCAGGCCTGGTGGATTTGTATATCCGATTCTTTAAGCGCCCTCGAGCCTATAGCAATGTCATAGCCTTCCTGCAGCCACTTCAGGAGTTTTTCAATTTCATCTATTGGCGTGGAAAGGTCTGCATCGGTAAAAATGACATAATCGCCACTTGCATCAAGACACCCTTGCTTCACAGAATAACCTTTTCCCCTATTGACCTTCCTGTCAATAACACTTACCCTATTGTTTTTTTTTGCAATCTCTCCTGCCAACAGGGCAGTTTTATCCTTGCATCCATCGCATACAACAATTATCTCGTAAGAAAAACCGCTTTTTTCCAGATACAGAGTAACATCATTTAATGTCTTTTCTATAAGCGCCTCTTCATTATAGGCAGGGATGACAATTGAAAGATAAGGTTCATTGGTTTTTTTATTCAACTATTTTATCCTCTCTTGTCTTTAAAACACTGCCCATCTGTTTCTTTGCAGGCTTCCTCGACTCTGATTTTAAGAAGGTTAAAATATCATTTATAAATATTCCAGCGGTAAAAATTAAAAAAGGAATAATCTGGAGAAGGGCCCTATTTATAACCGTTATATCTTGTAAATAGATAAAATAATGGGAAAAAATATAAGGAAATAGTGCAACTACAAAAGATAACAATGCCGGTGGGAAAAAGATCGTCCTTCCATTTATCGATTTTTTGAATCCAACAATATAAACTATAAATAAAGTAACCCATATTATATTAAAAGTACCAAATGCAAAAAAATTTTTTAAAAGTATTCCAATCACCTCTGGATGAAACTCAATTAAACTGCCCTTATTTTCTGCAGGAGATATTGTTTTAAAGGTCGACGAAAAGGTTATTATGGTCCAAAAAATTAGCCATGGTCCAGTCAAGAACAATACAATGGCCAGATACTCAAGGAGATATTTGACTTTCTTCCCCCAATTAAATTTGTTTTTCATTAGATAGAATGACAGTGTTAAAGTTATAATTGGTAAGTATAGTGCAATCCCCTCTCGCTTTACAAATATCCCTATAGCTATTAGGATTGCAGACAAACTGAAGGCAGCTCTATTTTCAAAAGAAAACCAAATCCCCAAGAATAGTAAGCTGGCGGTGAAATAATATCCCACAATAATATCTGAATAACCACCGTAAACATGAAAAGGTATGAATGGCAGGCTTACTATAAGGTAGCAAGAGAGAAGCGGCACAAAGTAGGTAGATGTATAACGCTTGATGGTTGAATAAATTATTATTATAAGGGATACAAATATAAGAAAAGAATAAAGGTTGACATATAGGTCAACCCATTGTCCCATGACTAACGCAATCCAAGCCTTAAAAATAGGAACACCGAGAGGATAACTTATAACTCCGGAACTAAGAGAATCTTTACTATTTGGATAACCATTCAGTCCATTGTTGAAAAATATAACCTTGGCCATGTAGTTCCAGTGTGTTATCGCATCTGCAAAATAGGTCGGAGAAGCAATTAGGGCTATAAATATAAAAATTATCTTCCAAATAATCAATATGAGAAGTGTAATAGTTACCGCCCATTGCCACTGAGGATACTTAAGAGGAGAACCGCTGATACCACGTTTAGAGATTAAAAGATTTTTTAGGCGACGAGGTTTTGCAAAAACGGCTAAGAGGACAAAAAACGGGGCTATATTAAAGCCAGAAAATGAAAGCCCTAAGATACCAATAAGAAACAGGTAAAAAGATAATAGCCCCGCCCCTACGCTAAAAGAAAGAGCAAGACTTTCAGTGGGTCTAAAAAAATTCTCTCTATCCACACGGTTTACTATAATTAGCCCTGCAAGTGTAGGTAATAAAATAGCTATGCTGAATAAGAATATTCTCATCTTGCCTTGAATATGAAGGAGCTATTATCGTAAACTGCTATTAAATCTCCTTGCGCCACAACTTCGCCTTTTTGATATAGTTTCCCATCCTTAAAATAGAAAGAAGGGCTTTTATAGATAACATATATAGCTGTCTCACTTTTATTGGCTCTGATGCGAATGGGGTACAGAGAGTATTTTGTGTATTCAATATAGGGGATTGAATCTGTATAGAAGTTAAACTCTGTTATTTTCTCTTTTAGTAAAAGGTCTTTTAAGAATTGTATAAATCTATAGAAATCTTTTATCTCATAATATTCTACAAGTCTCAGATGATCAATTCTTGCTGTTTTAGCTATACGATATTCATTATAAGAGTTTCTTATATCGTAACTTATCCAAGCAAAAAATAGTATTGCCAATATGATAGATATGCCTCTGTTTTTAGTTCTTATCTTTTTTGACATAATAGTATAAAGTCCGACCATTATTGTCAAAATGATAACCAAACTATTTAGTAGCAAGATAAAAGAGAAACCAAACACAAAAGGAGAATGGATATAATTAATAGTTGTAGGATAGATAGGGATTGCTCTCCAGAAGTTGGCCCATCCTATAGACAACACTTCTAAATAACTTTGTGGATGGCTCAATTTAATTTCCTCCACAAATATGTCCTTTTCACAACCAACAAATTTAATACCTATACTGCCAATCTGCAGTTTCCATTCTGAAGATTCTCTAAGATCTATTATGTAAGTGTTAAACCCGCCTTTACTTAAAAGTGGAATAGGGGGAAGTAGACCGTTACTCTGAGAGTAGGAAAACCACCATATGCCCATAAAACAAAGATCCTCCTCAGTCCTAGTCCTTACGGTCAGGATATAATCCTTTTCAGCCTCTATAGCAAGATTGTAGATAATGATAGATGGATTATCCCCCCTTATTCGAAGTAATCCATCTTGCTGTTTCTGTTGTTCTCCCTCTACTATAAGAAACGGCCAGCTTTCTAAAGAAGACGGTGCTGTGGCCCAAGAATATTTAGGAAATAAGAGTAATAAAATAATAATAAATAGCATAACAACCTTCATATTTTTCATCTTCTTTAACTGCCACAGCTCGCCGTAAGCCCTGCCTTGTAGGCAGGGATGACAATTGAGATATATGGTTCCTTGTATGTTTTATTCAACTCCGGCGCTGGTTTTCGTCCTTTTTCATAACGGAAAATAGGCTTTAGTATACCATGACTTCTTGCCCTTGACAAATTAGAAGGTTTAGTCTTTGACTAAACCTCATTTCTGATTTTATCATTGATAAAATCAGCTAATTTGTCAAGGGCTTGCCATTACAGGATTAAAGTAGTGCTGCTTATTAGGACCATTTACATAGAATGTACGCCGTAAGCCCCACTTTGAAGTCTATCCTTGGCATATAAAAGCTTGACTACTGCAGGCAAATTCTGATAGCCTTTGTATTAACGAGCTTTGTTTACCCCGCACCAAAATCTTTGCTGTGGGGGGCTTATATACTCTTCAGAATATAACTGCCACAGCCCGCCGTATGCCCCATCCTGTGGACGGGGATGAAGGCGGGCGCATGGAAATTGAGATTTATCTTCCTATGCAGTCAATAAGCCCCGCCCTGTGGGCGGGGTTATTAACTTTAAGGAGAATATTATGAAATTTGGCCAAGATGAAAGAGGGCAGTCCAAGAGTACAGGACTTTTGTTGTTGATTGCCATCATAGGCACGACTGTTGCCATAGCAGGCGGAGTATATTACGCCAAGATAAAAAACGGTTCCAAAACAGATGTTGCCAGTGTGGGGGGTACAATGCAGGGTGATGCCCCTCAGAACCAGACAAGGGCAAAGGAGCACTTTGAAAATGGGGTTAATTATTCCCTAAAAAAGGAATATGATAAGGCAATTGCAGAATATTTAGAATCATTAAAATATAATCCAAATGCGGCTGCTGTGCATAGCAATCTTGCATTTGCCTATTTTGACAAGGGTAATCCGGATATGGCCATTCAGGAGCATAAGAAGGCTATAGAACTTGACTCCGAACATGCCAATGCCTATTATGGCATGGCGCTGATATATGAGGCTAAGGGTAATAATGCGGAGGCTATTAAAAACTGGGAAGCGTTCTTAAAGCTAACACAGCCCCACAGTTTGTGGTGGAATAAGGCGCAGGAAAGACTGGAAATGTTAAAAGGAGATAAGAGCAAGAGGTAGGCGGTAAATCAGAACGGCGGAGGAGGGATTGTCTGCCGGTTTGAATGGCATCTGAAGCAGTCTTCAAACGGAAATGCAA
>Ga0209520_10002336_pt1 | contig 10921 bp, 9 predicted proteins | sample Rifsed16ft1_FD_184009 | JGI IMG/M metagenome (GOLD analysis project Ga0209520, IMG submission 184009) | Soil microbial communities from Rifle, Colorado, USA - sediment 16ft 1 (version 2) | ecosystem: Environmental > Terrestrial > Deep subsurface > Rock core/Sediment | place: Rifle, Colorado...
CCGCTGATTGGTTTTGCAGGCGCTTTCCTGCTCGCTTACAATATTGGTCTCAGTGCTGCTTATCACCCTTTCGGTACCGCATATTTCAACCGTTTTGCCGGTCCGCCTGCTTATGTCGCGCAGGCCTTTGATGTTGAGTTTTGGGGGAATGTCTACCGGCAGGCTGTACCGCGTATCAATGCTCTGGATTCGGCAGGTAAGTATACATATTATACAGGTGCAATGGGTACTCACCTGTGGAAAGAAAACGGTTTTTTAGGCACCCTGGTGGACGATCAGCATCTCGAATACGACTACGTGGTTTTTATGAACAAACAGGCATTGATCCGTAATATTCCCTATCTGCAGTGGCTGGTCGCCGACAAGGATCCCGTCTTTACCATCAGCCGCGGCGGAGTGCCTGTTTTTTATATGTTCCCGGCCCACCGGCAGGAATTTCTCTCAACTCTTCCTCCCCGATAGGGATTTAAACACTTCCTCCAATCTTATACTGGACTCTTCATAGTTTTTCGAGTCAAACAAAATACATTGCCAGCCGAATTCCTCCGCCTTTTTTATATGCGTTCTGCTGTTCTCTACAAATAATATTTCGTGTCCACTGAAATTTGCCAGGCGTTCAGCCAGCTCATATATTTTTTTATCCGGTTTTTGTAATTTCACAACAGACGAGTCAATCACTGCATCCCAGTCAATATCCGGCAGTAAACCTCTATCCAGAATTGCTTCATACATTCCCGGATACATGTTAGTCAGCAAACCCACTTTGCATTTCTGGTGGATTTTCTTGATCACGGGCCAGATGGACTTATTTACCTCAAACCTGTTCACAAAACCATCAATCAACAATGAATAATTATCCGAAAACTTTGACCCAAACCTCTTTTTTATTAAAGGTAGTAAGGTATCCACATTCGGTCCTAGGCATCTCTCTGACTCATAACTTAGCCAGAAGTCCTCAAACTCAGCATCATTTTCCGGTGTTACTCCCACTTCCTTTTTCAACTCCGTCCATTTATCACTCCCGCTGAAATCCTTAATTGCCACTCCGCCAACATCAAAATATACAAAAGAAATCATGGCTTGTATAGCTTGTATTTTACACTCCACCAGTAGATAAACATCCAGCTGATCATTAGTCCTGCGGTAAATTTTACCGAAAAAAACCTGAATATATATTTATGCTTTCCCGGCAGAAGTTTTGTCTCCAGAAATCTCCCCGGTATCAGCTTCTGCCTCTCACCGTCGCGATATACGCTCCATCCCGGGTAATAAGATTGGTATACGGTTAGTTTTCCCTCCAGTGTTGCGTTTGTGGATACGGTAATTTCATCCGGTTTGATTTTCGCCTTGCCGGTGCTCGATAGGGGAGTGGAACCTTTTAATTTATACAACCTGGCTTTTCCCAGATCTTTATTCCATTCAGTCTCTATCCCTGGTAGTAGAGCGGCGTCTGCCGGTACCAGTGCATAGTCCGGGATATACTCCGGGTCCGCTTCATTTTTCCAATACTTTGTTGCCGGGCTGTCTTTAATGGAGTAACCATAATTGGAATTGAATATCCGGATATCTTTTTGTGCTGCCAGGATATTGTTTACCTGGTTAATGTTCGCGTCCTGCCACAGACTGCCTCCCGGCCCAATTTGATTAATTAAAGTGTCATATTCCGGTTCGATTTTTGAAAAAGGTTTCTTTATCTGGGCGAAATATTGAAATCCCAACACACCAGCCAGGTTTATCATCAGCAAAACAGTTAGTGCCTTCGAATATTTTTTACCTGCTGTTTGGATTCCCTTGCCGCCCAGGAGTAGTATGGGAATCGATAGCATTCCGAAGATCCGTGATGGTACGTGCATGCCCGAAAGCTGGGGAATGGCACTAATTAAATACCAGTAGGGATTAGGTGTCCATCCGGGCATTGCCAACAGGACCAGAGCGGTGCCGATACCGATCCACCACCATTTTTCGGCCAGCTGTATTTTTTTTCGATATACCACGGACAGGATCAGTCCGGTGATCCATACAGGACCGATAAATCCAGCCTTTTCCCACCAGCCGAAATTGCCCGGTATGTGGTTCCACCAGCCTGCTGCTTTAAACAACCCCGAAAGAGGCAAAAACAGATGGTAAATAAAGCTGACGGCATTTTGTGAGCCCGAAAAAGGGTCCAGCACTTTTTGCAGATACGAAGCGGACTGGAAATAAGGTAACAGTTTAGCCGCACTCGCCGCCGCCGCCCAGACTCCCGCCGCGATTATTCCGGCAACCCTTTTTCTATTAAAAACCAGTGCATACACACCGGCAACAGCCAAAGCGATTCCTGCATACCACAGGTTATAGACTTCTCCCGAGTAAAGAATCAGTCCCCACAATATCCCTGCCGCTCCGGGCCACTTTCCGCCCCGTTTCAGGCTGCGCCACAGTGCCAGCAAAAAAAGCGGCAACAGGGGATAGGAGAGTATTTTTTCGGCGTGTCCCGATTGGATCTGGCCGGCTGTGTACCCTGCTGCTTCATAGGTCAGCCCGATAATTAAGGAAAACTGTTTGGAAATACCGGCTTCTCTTGCGAGCAGATACATCGAAAGCCCCGAAAGCGCCAGGCAGATGATAAATACCGTTTTTACCCCTGCTTCCGGATCGGGGAAAAACGCCGCTACCCCCATAAGTGGATTCAGGTAGTCGGATAGTGGTTCTTCGGATATGGGTACGCCCTGGTTTATCAGTGGGTTCCATTGGGGCCATCGCGCTTCCCGCAGAATGCTTTGTTTCAGGTACACCTCGTTGGTGAATTTTGCCTGCAGGTCCGTCCGCCTGGCCAGATAATCATCTCTCAAAAAAGGCAGATATGCGATAACAGCAAAAGCTGCGAATAACAACAATGACTTATTCATACTTTGTCATCTTCTTGCATCTGATGTATAGTTATTTTAAGGTATATTTAAGCTGAAATTATGGATCCTCTGCCCGAAACGGTTCCCGAAGTATCATCTGTCCCCTCTGTTCCTGCCGTAAAATACCCCTGGCTCAAATCTGTTATCGCAGCAGCCGTTGTATTGTTGGTCGTACTTTTGACGGGTACTTTTTACCTTGCCAACAGGGCCAGTCTGCTCAGTGGCTTAAACCAGCCGTCTCCTACTGAGCCGCCTGCACCTGCCACTCTGACCCGGGGTAAACTTCTGATCGCGACCGATCCCACTTTCGAACCGATGGAATTCAGGGATGAAAACGAAAATCTGGTCGGATACGATATAGATCTGGGCAGGAGTTTGGCGGAAAAGATGGGTTTGCAGGTCGATTTCCGCGTGGTCGTCTGGGATGATATCTTTTCCGCACTCGCAAACCGGGAGTTCGATGTAATCATTTCCTCTGTCAGCATTACACCCGATCGCCAGCAGTTATACGAATTCTCCGCCCCCTACCTTAATGCCGGCCAGGTAATTATTACCAAAAAAACAAACACCACTATTACTTCCACCAATGATCTTTCCGGTAAAAAAATCGCCGTCCAGAAAGACACGACAAACGAGGCAGAAGCCATGAAATATACCGATCCGGATATGCTTCTCAGTCTCGGGGATTTCGAGGCCGCAACCCGGGCTCTGCTGGACGGCAAAGCAGATGCGATTTTTGCCGATCTGACGGTTGCCAAGGGGATAATCACCACCAACCCCACTCTCAAAATCGCCAGCGAGCCCTTCACCTCCGAACAGTACGGAATTGTATTGGCCAAAGGCAACTCGCTGCTGCACGCGCAAGTCAATCAGGCTTTGGATGCGCTTCGCCAGCAGGGGACCTTGGTGTATCTAAAGCAAAAATGGTTGGAATGAGGCATGAAGTTCTCCATCAGATATAAGACTCTCCTTAGCTACGGCATTGTGTTGATATTGGCTTTTGCAGCCCAGGTCATGATCTTCACAGCTGCCCGTGAGTTTATATATCAGCAGGTAGTTTATCTCCATCGGGAAAAAGCCGTTCATGCTTCGGACTTTATAAAACAATTCAGCGATGGCATCGAATTGGACCTGGTGACTCTCGGCCGTAATTATTTTCGCCTCGACGAATCAGAACCCACGGAAATCATCCATCTTATGAACCTTACTCTCCAGCGCAACCGTTTTTTCAAAGAAATATCCATCCTTACTCCATCCGGCCGCGAGCTGGTGAAAGTAAACCGCTATACCGGTACCGACACCAAGCTGGATTTTGAAATTCCCACTGGGGAGTTTGTGATTGCCCTAGCCGGGAAACAGGCAGTTTCCAAGGTGTTTTATGCACAGCAGTCAAAAATTCCGTTGGTGGATTATTACAGTCCGCTGACGACAGAGAAGGGGATTGTCGCCGGGGTAATCAAAAGCAGGGTTCAACTTGATGGTCTGTGGGACCTGGTTTCCCAGATCAGGGTTGGGGATACGGGTTATGCTTATATCGTAGATGACGAGGGCCGCCTCATCGCCCACCCGGATATAGATCTCGTGCTGGCCAACCCCAATTACGGCGGCCGCAAAATTATTTCCGCCCTGAGCGCCGTCCCCACTCCCTCTCTTACCCCGGACGATTATCTGTATAAAAACGAGCGCAATATTCCGGTCATTGCCAACGGAGTCACTATTCCTTTCTTAAATTGGGCGGTCATTGTCGAACAGCCTGTATCCGAAGCATTCAGCAGATTGAATTTACTGCAAAACCTCTTTTACAGCACCATGTTCGGCTCAATAGTTTTGGCGTTTGCCGCCTCTATTCTTTTAAGCCGCAGCCTGACACGTCCCATCCTCCGGCTCCAGACAGCCACCCGTTCCATGACAGCCGGGGATTTGAGCCACGAAGTAGATATCAGGACCGGCGACGAAGTAGAACAGCTTGCCCGGTCCTTCAATATAATGGCTAGTAGGCTGAGAGTTTCCATCAGCGAACTGAGGGGAAATATTAAGGAGCTCCAGGACCAGAAATCCCGTCTGGATGTATCCACCCGGGAATTGGAAAAGGAAAAACAATTAGTGGAAATCGAACGCCGCCGTCTGGAGGTGGTACTGGCCGGAATCAATGACGGCGTAATTGCGGTGGATAAAGACAGAATGGTTACTTTCATAAACCCTGCCGCGGTAAAAATAACCGGATTTACACAATTCGGTTCCGGCTCTCTGACCGACATTTTCCGGATATTCGATAAGGACGGGGAGTTGCTTCCGGATGTTTACTGCAGCCTCAAGCCGGAATTGCCCGAAGGAGTGGGATTTGAGAAAGACAATCTCAAAATGATCACCTCCGGCAATAAAACCTATTACGTCAATTTGACAGTCTCCCGCATAAAGGACCGGGAATCCATGAATCTCGGAGGAATTATTACTTTTCACGATGTTACCGGGGAACAGGAGCTGGAGCAAATGAAGTTGGACTTTGTCTCCATGTCCGCTCACGAATTGCGTACTCCTCTGACTACGGTCATGGGTTATATTTCTTTCCTCCAGGAGCCGGGGGTGATAGACAAGTTAAGCAATGTGGAAAAAGAATATGTCAACCGCGTTTCCATAAGCGCCAACCGTTTAAACGAATTGATAAAAAACTTGTTGGCCGTAGCCAAAATCGAGCAGGGCAAGATGCAGGTCGAGCCTGCCACTCTCGACCTTCCCGGTCTCGTTTCCCGTGTGATCGCAGATTATCAAAACCTGGCCCAAAGCAAGGGATTATCTTTGTCTTTTACTCCGCCCTCCGGAAATGTCCTGCCGGTGTTGGCCGATGCGATGCGTGTGGAGGAAATCCTGACCAATCTGATCGGAAATGCGATCACTTACACCCCGCACGGTTCGGTGGCTATTGGCATCAGGCAAAACGGGGATTTTGTAGAGACTTTTGTTACCGACACCGGACAGGGGATTCCCGAATCCGCCCTGCCTCATTTATTTACCAAATTTTACCGGATTCAGGGAGCTTTGGAGTCTGGTTCCAAAGGCACCGGTCTCGGGTTGTTTATCTGCAAAAATATTGTTACTGCCCATGGGGGGAAAATTTGGGTGGAAAGCGCGGAAGGTAAGGGCTCTACCTTTACTTTCAGTCTTCCCGTTGCGCGACCCGCGGCAGGCGTGGTAGCATGACTCCAGTGACAAGGAACCTCCTTTTGGTGGAAGACGAAATATATATCAGGGATATGTATTACCGGGTGTTAACTGAAAAAGGTTATTTGGTGGAGGTGGCCCAGGACGGACAGGAAGCGCTGGACAAGCTGATGCGCCCGGGGATTATGTACGACTTGGTGATTTTAGACATTTTACTCCCCAAAGTAGACGGCATCTCCATTCTCAGAAAAATTAAGGCAGGGGATTCGCCCATCAAATCCACCCCGGTCATTCTGCTGACAAATTTGGGTACGGAATCCCTTATTGCCGAGGCCATTTCCCTGGGGGCGGAAAAGTACTTCATCAAAGCAGACCTTCTCCCCAAAGATATTGCCCTGGAAGTAGATAAGTTCTTCTCCCCCTCCGATTAGTTTACGACCCGTCTTTCTATCACCTGGTTTTCCGTCATCTCCCCCGTCTCCAGATCATAGCCGAACACTTTTTCAATTCTGTACAGCGCGGCGGATTGGGCCTCCGGGTCTACCGGCCAGTCAGATGTCTGCATAAAAATTTCTATATCCTCATCCCGGCCGACGGAAAACGGCATCGCCGCCGCCAGTCCTCCCCAGTCGTCCGTACCGGTGCTGGGTGTGACCAGCAGTCTGAAAAACGAAGGCGTGGCAAATAGTTTTATCATTAGTTCCTTTCTTTGCTTGGGGTCATAACTCAGCTCCGGATTTTTCCAGTATTCCTTTTTCAGCGGCCATTCCCGTTCCAGAGTCAGCCGTGCGGCTACAAGTGTCCCCTGGAAATATTCGCTCACTTCCCCGGTCCCCACCAGCTCCCGGATATACATACCGGCAATTTTCAGATCATTAAATACCGGAATGACCGGGAACAGCTCCCTCAATTCGCCTTCCGGCATATGTAAAGGCACCATTATCGAGTAGCCGATCTGTGGATATTCGATCTTTTTTGATCCGTATTTAATAACGTTTTTCATAATCACCAGGCTTTATCAATATCGTCCATAAATTTATTTCAGTCAATACTCTCCATTTCCTCCAAGCATTAACTATTTACTCATCAGTTAGTCAGACTTCTTACAAAAATATATATTGCAATATTCGAATATACAGACTCACTTAGTCATTATTTTAAGCCGTTATTTTATTCCCTGATTTTCAGCAAATCCTGATTCCAGACACTCATAACCCTTCTTAACTGATTATATAATCAAATTATGTTTCTTCTGCGTTTTTTCTTATTTCCTCTTTATCTTGTTTTTCGCTCTATGCATTTTTCGCCGCCGTTTACCTTGCGCCGGATGTTTCCCCTGCTGGTAATCCGTATATTTGTCATTTTTTTCTCTTTGTATATTCTTCTGCCCCTCTGGGCGGTAGGGTATTACCTGGCCTCTTATGTCCCCGCCTCCCGTCTGGGCTTTGTACCCTTGCCTATAGATCTTTCCGGCACCGGGTCTATGTACCCCACATTTCCCAAAGGCAGTTCCCCGGATCCCGATGTCCAGGTAGATGAAACAGTAGCCACGGTCGGCATGTACAGTTTCCCCGGGGGGTTTAAAATAAACGGCCGCAGGTATCTGGGAAGGGAACTGGGCCGGGGAGATATCGTATCTTTCGAAAACGGAAATACCGTCAGTATCACAGCTCCCAAATACGGCACTCCCCGCGGTTTCGTCAAACGCGTGATCGGACTTCCCGGGGATGATCTGGAAATCCGCGACGGGGCGGTATATATCAACGGCCATCTTGCGGATGAACCGTATATGGCCGCCGCCAGGTCCACCTTCGGAGGAAGTTTTCTCCCGGATTGCCAGACACTGGTCGTTCCGGAAGGAAAAATATTCGTTCTGGGGGACAACCGCAAAGGCAGTCTGGATTCCCGTCATGAATTGGAACTGGTGGATTTGGGTGATGTGGATGCCGTCCTCCCCTGGAGTTACCAGTCCCCGAAGTATACCGAATCCTTTCGTGATACCGGCACCGACAGTCTGCCCTCTTCCCGCATCAGTCTGGATACTGCTGCATATCTTGATCTATTAAACACCCACCGCAGTCAGGCTGGAGTCGCCCCCCTCAGGTCGGATCTGCGCCTCTCGGATTCGGCCACCCGTCGGGCGCAGTCGATATTCCTGCACAATGATCTTTCCACCGGTGCCTCAAAAAGCGGATATACAGTCAAAAAAGCCATGTCCGATGCCGGTTATTTCAATATTGTCGCCGGTGAGTCGTTGATACCGGGGTATTATACGGCACAGGAATTAGTGGAGAATTTGTTTGAATTTCCCGATTCTTCAAAGTTCCTGCTGTCGCCGGATTATCAGGAAATGGGTTTGGCTGCCGTCTCCGGCTCCCTAAATGGCTGCCCGGCCCAGGTCATTGTCCAGCACTTTGGCGGTTACAAACCCCCGGATTACAGCCGGGAGGACCTGGACAGCTGGAAAGAGCTCGCCTCGCGTCTGCGCGGTCTTCAGCCGGGTTGGGAAGGGTTGAAAAACTCGGGTGAGTTTTACGCAGATCATAAAGTGGATATCGACCGGATTACCGAAATCATTTCAATTCGCCTTCTCCATGCAGACAGCCTCATTGAAGTCATGGAAGCCAACCGCTGGCTTTCTGTTGAGCAGGAAAAATGGGTAAGTCAGGACCCTGCTCTTTCCCGAGAGCAAAACGACCTCGCCCGCAGACTCAACTCAAATTAATTTCTAAAAAAATTTCTAAAGAGCGGTTTTCAAGCCCGTAAGAGTTATCATCCTCGTTATCAGGCCGGAATTTGTATTCCTCTCGGGTTTCTTCACAGCCATTAGTATTTTTAAGCCCGCGATATTGAAATTGGCGGTTTCCGTCCGCCGGGACTTTTTAATTTGTTTCATATCAAAAGGCCCTGCTGAGTAGCCAAACCAAAATAAGTACGCTCAGTGGTACTCCAAATATCCATGCAGCTAGGTACGCCATCTCTTGCCTCCTTTCTTGAGAAGAAACTAACACTCCAGTGAAAAACTCTACTTAAAACAGGGTAAGAAATCAATGTGATAAAATACCAGGCACATGTGGCCTGCCTCGCTGAGTTTTGTTGATGTAGAAACTACCGGTACAAGTTTTAGCCGCGACAGGGTAATCGAGATCGGAATATTGCGGGTGGAAAATGGGCAGTTGGTCAGTCAGTTCTCCAGTCTGATAGACCCGCAGACCTATATTTCCCCGTTTATTACGGAAATCACAGGCATCACGTCGCTCGAGCTGGAAAAAGCCCCGACCTTTTACAGTCTGAAAAACCGGATTTTTTCCCTGCTGGAAGGATCCGTTCTGGTCGCTCACAATGCCCGGTTTGATTATGGCTTTTTAAAAAGCGAATTCCGCCGGTATTCTGAAAAACTTTCCCTTCGTCATTTGTGTACTGTCAAACTTTTCCGCTCCGTTTTTCCTGATCTTCCCAGCCACAATTTAGACAGCCTCATTTCACATTTGTCCCTGGACTGTCCCCGCAGGCACCGGGCTTTGGACGACGCGGCCGTACTTTGGCAGTTTTTTCAGAAACTTCAGGATCTTCCCGACCCGGATATTTTTTCCGCTTCCGTATCCTCCCAGCTCAGATCTCCCTCCCTTCCGCCGGGGTTGTCTTCGGACCAGGTAAATACCCTGCCCCATTCTCCCGGCGTCTATATTTTTTACGGACAGGGGGATTCGGTTCTGTATGTAGGCCAAAGTGTGGATATCAAAAACCGCGTCCGTTCCCACTTTACCGACAGCCTGTCCCGGTCCCGGGAAAACCGACTGCACCACCAGGTAACGCATATCGAGAGCATAACCACCACCGGTTCTTTGGGGGCTGCATTGCTGGAGTCCCGGTTAATAAAAAAACTGATGCCGGTATACAACCGGGCTCTGCGCCGCAAGCGGGAACTGGTTCTGGCTCTCCCGCAGGAAAATACCGCCGGTTACAAGACCGTTATCCTCAAACCTGCCGTTCTTCCGGGTAGGCCCGAAGATTTTACGGGGTGCCTTGGAATTTTCAAGTCGCGCCGCCAGGCCCAATCGGCGCTATTGCAGATCTGTTCCGATAATGGTCTTTGCCCCCGGTTAATGGGTTTGCAGAAATCTGCCGGTGCGTGTTTTGATTATCACCTGGGCAAATGTTCCGGAGCTTGTATGGGCCGTGAACCGGTGTTGAAGTACAACCTCCGCTTCCTGGGTGCTTTTTCGGATAAACCATTCAAACCTTGGCCTTTTCCCGGACCGATTCAAATTATTGAAGAGTCGGGAAATACCAACCAGGCGTTCATTGTAGACAATTGGTGTGTTGTTGAAGGAGGACCGGATAATATTCCTGGCTTCGATCTGGATACTTATCGAATTTTGTACAGATATTTGGACGATCCCCGCCATATGGCCGGTATCCGGCGTGCTACACTTGATGTATGCGCACAAGATCCAGATTTGCCCATCCGGAATACATCCGCAATTTCACTTTCGGAGTAGAGGACAGCCTGGCTTCCTCTGTCGGTTTGCTTGCCGGTATCGCCAGCGCCGAACTGTCATCTACGGCCATTGTTGTTACCGGTTTCATCCTCATATTTATTGAAGCCCTTTCCATGGGAATGGGCAGCCTGCTGTCCGACCAGTCAGCATCGGAAGCGGAAGTCCGGCATGAAGTATCTTTGTCCAAATCCCTGCCGGCCGCACTTGTCATGTTCACCTCTTATTTTCTGGCCGGTTTTATCCCCATATTCCCATATGTCTTTTTCACCCGGGTCGATGGTATGTATGTTTCCATAACTGCCACTCTCTTAGCGTTATTTGGTCTGGGTGTATTAAACGCCCGATGGGCAGGCATTCATGTCTTAAAAAATG
>Ga0209520_10002338_pt1 | contig 10920 bp, 8 predicted proteins | sample Rifsed16ft1_FD_184009 | JGI IMG/M metagenome (GOLD analysis project Ga0209520, IMG submission 184009) | Soil microbial communities from Rifle, Colorado, USA - sediment 16ft 1 (version 2) | ecosystem: Environmental > Terrestrial > Deep subsurface > Rock core/Sediment | place: Rifle, Colorado...
GAGGGAACATCGCCCGCGCCCTAGGGGGCCGCCGGAGCGGGGCGCTCGACCTGTCGTTTCACCTGATCGAGGTAGCTGCGCACGGCGTCGCGCGAGCGGGTGCGGATAATGGGCCGCAGGAACAATCCCTTGAAGCCGGTCATCCCGTCGTTGCGCGATCGCGTGATCGAAATGAGAGATGTGCCGCGCCCGGCCCGGCGGTCGTCGTCGATGAGAAAGCGCAGTTCCAGCGTGGTGTGGAAGTAGTGACTCGCGTAGAGCTGCTTGATCGCAATCGCGTGCCTGACGCCTGACGGCGGCGGGCTCCCACCCAGCGGATAGATGGTGACATGGTTCACCCGGATGGTCGGCTTGAGGCCGAAATCGACCACCGTCCAGTAGAAGATGTCTTCGGCGCCTTCGAGACGGCCGTGCGGGTAGTCATCGAGATACGCCAGGAGCTCGGGCACCGGAACGGGCAGCGGGTCGCTGTTGGCGAGGAGCGCACGGAACTGCTCGGCCACGGGCAGCGGCTCGTCGCCATCCTCGTAGTGACCGAGCGCAGCGTTGCCCTCCGTCTGATACGCGCGAACCAGGTCGAAGATCATTTCGCGGGCAACCTCGTCGGCCTGGCGCGCCGCGTTCGGGGATGACCAGTCCACTTCGTCCCGGAACCGGCGCATCGCCGCTGCTGAGAGCTTCACGTCGCAGTCGCCCGGACGACACCTGTGCAACGTCGCGACATCCGTTGGCGGTAGCGTCAGCGACCGAAGATCCTCGAGCCCCGGAGGACTGTGGAAGCGCGCGATCTGGGGGATCCCGGGGCCACGCTCGAACTGCACGATATCGCGGAACCGCTCGACAAACCTCCCGGAAGGAGCGTCGAGGTACACCGCCGCGACGTAGGCAAGCTCCTCACGGATCGGTGTGCCGAGGGTCTTGATCACGGCGGAGCCCGCGTCGAGCGCCCGCAGATCGGCGGCCGAGAACCTCATCTTCTGACTCAACAGATCGTCCACGATCGAACCGGGCGCTGTTGCGAGCGAGGCAGCGGCCGAAAGCAGGGCCGCCCCCAACCCAACGCCGAGGAGGACAGGTGGAACGGCTCGTTTGCTGACGCTCACGGCGCTTATTGTCTCACGGTCCCTCCGGCGCCCGGCAGATGAAGTGGAACGGGAGAGCTTAGGGAAACAGTTCTGGGAGGAGCTACCGCATTGCGCGGGCCAGTGGATCGGATGCGATGGATGGCAGTCTGAGGGGAAGAACACTCCGGTCGAGTTCTTCCGCTCTCTTGCCTCGGTCTGACAGGACTGCGCTAAACCGACCGGCACCGTCTTCCCAGCCCGGAAACGGCGCCACTTCGACTCTGTGGCCCGGTGTCGGACGCCCCGTCCCGAACCACGCGCGGTTCGTGACTCGAATTCGATGCCTTTTGCGCTTCGAACCGGCGTTGGGTTGCTCGGCGAGGTTGACCTGGGATTCTTCCTCCCGTGTCACCTCATCTCCTACAGTTGTGGACGTTGGAGGAGCCCGACCGCTCCCGCATCGCCCGCGGTCTGGCCTGGGCTGCGGAGACGGCACCGGCAGAAACCGACATTGACGTCCTGTCGAAGCGAAGGATGAGGAGGCCGGGGAGCACGCGTCGTGCCCGCCGCAAGTAATGGCGTCCGGCTAGACCTCAACCGTCCTGAATTCCAGGACGCCTTCTTCCGTCTCGAGCTGGGTGAGTTGAAGCAGGTCGCCGCCTCCGGGATGGTGATTTCCTACGATTGATCTCACCCCACCCCCGACCACGACTCCGCCTACGGGTCCTGACCGCCAGTATCGCTCGAGACCTTTCTTTCACACGGTGATGATGACTTTTCCTCGGGCGTGTCCTTCTTCGAGATACCGGAGAGCGTCAGCGACCTCACTCAACGGGTAGCGTCTATCGATAACAGGTACTACTTTGCCTGCTTCGAGAAGCTCTTTCAGAAAAACCAAATCCTTTTTGTTCATTCTCGCCATCATGAAGCCCAGTTTTTTACCGGTCATCGAAAACCATGGTCCCAGGAGCAAAACTTGGAACAGGCGCGCGACCGAACCACCGATCAGGACGTAAATTCCCTCAGGACTCAATGCACGCCTGTAGTCCGAAACCGGGCGATATGCCGCCGCATCTAAGATCAGGTCATAACGCTGCCCACTTTTGGTGAAATCTTCTCGGGTGTAATCAATGACATGGTCCGCCCCAATCGATCGCCATGTCCAGATTCCTCGTGCTGCACACGCCCGTGACTTCGGCTTCGAACGCTTTGGCGATCTGCACCGCGAACGTGCCCACGCCACCGGACGCGCCATTGATCAAAACTTTTTGGCCTGGCTGAATCCGTCCTTTGTCGCGAAGGCCCTGGAGGGCGCTGATTGCCGCGACCGGTACCGCCGCCGCTTCCTCGAATGTCGTGCTGGGCGGTTTCAGTGCCAATCGATCTTCACGGGCGCACACATACTCGGCGAAGCCCCCATACTTGCTTGTCCCGAATACCGCATCGCCTGGCCGAAACTCCTTTACGTTTCTGCCGACCGCTTCGACCTGCCCCGCTACGTCGACCCCGAGTATCTTGTTCTTCGGTTTTAGAAGCCCATCACCCATCAGGCGGATGAAGAACGGGTCAGCTCTCAGGGTATGCCAATCAAGCGGATTCACGGACGCTGCATGAACTTTGATTAGGACTTCGTCGTCCGTAGCGGTTGGCTTTTGGACCTCTTCACATTTGAGAACGTCGGGTGACCCATACTTGTAGTGGACGATTGCCTTCATGAGTCCCCCGCCCCCGTCACGTGCTCGGGAGGGACAGCCGGAACGCGGCCATTTCCTCGCCGTTCCGAACGAACAGGAGGTCGCCAACCAGTACCGGGTGGTTCCAGGTCTTGCCCTCGATCGCCGGGAACCGCGCGAGCTCCCTGAACTGGTCGGGGGCCGCATCGACGAGCGCCAGCTCACCCTCCTCCGACAGCACGAGCAGCACGTCCTGGTCGGGCAGGAGGACGAGCTGGCCGTGGCCGTAGCGTCCGCCCTTCCACTTGCGCTTTCCGTCCTCGAGGTCGATGCAGGCGAGGATGCGGCCGTCGAAGCCGAAGGCATGGCCTTCGTGAACGACGACGTCGTTGAAGTAGGGCTTCAGCCCTTTCGAGGTCCAGCGTTCTTCGACGTTCCATCCGCCGGCTCCGTGCGAGACCGCGATGCGGCGCGTGCTGATTCCCCCCGCGGCGTCGGAGGAGCTTACCAGGAGGTCGCCCTCCGCGATGAGGGCCGGCTGCACGATGCGGAAGCCCGGCCACGGGTGCTCCCAGAGGAGCGTGCCGTCGGCCGGTGCGAAGCTGGCAGCACCGGTTGCGTTCTGCAGCAGAACCTGCTCGACTCCATCGATCGTCAACAGATGCGGCGAGCTGTAGCCACCGCCGCCCTTCGGCCCGAACCAGCGCGGCTCGCCGGTGGCGAGGTCGTAGGCGACGAGCTTTCCGGAGGCGGCGACGATGACCACGTCGTCGACCACGAGCGGCGAGCTCGCGAACCCCCAGCCCGGGACCTCCGCGTCGGCGTCGGACGCCACGTTGCGTGACCACACGACGGCGCCGTCACCGGCATCGAGCACGTTCAGGATTCCCGTCGCACCGAACGCGTATACGCGACCGTTACTGAGCGTCGGCGTCCCGCGCGGACCCGGGCCGCCGTTCGACTCGTAAAACCGGGCCGCGTCGCGGTGCATCCACACCGGCTCGCCGGTTCTCGCGTTGTAGCAGGCGACGATCTCGTCGTCGCCGCGCTGCTCCTGCGTGTAGAGGAGGTCGCCCGCGACCGCGAAGGACGACCACCCCGGTCCGATCGGCCGGCGCCACAGCTCGACCGGTGGCGACTGAGACCAGTCGGTCTCGATTCGCACGCCCGGAATCACGCTGTCACGGGCGGGTCCGCGAAAGCCAGGCCAGTCAGCTTCTGCTTTCGTCTCCGCGCGAGCCGGCAGGAGCGCCGTCGGTATATCGCCGGCGTGGGCTATGTCCCGATCCTCGGAAGCTTTCGCTGCTGCCGCAGCGGACGGGAGCGCGTCCGGCTCGGCAATCTCAGCAATCTCGTCTTGGGCTTGGGCCGCGGGCGGTGCTTCAGGACTCTCGCGTACTGCCGGAGTCGACGCGAGCACCGTCGGCTCGTCGCCAGCTTGGGCCAGGAGCCGCTCTTCAGGAGTCTCCGACCACCGCCATGCGAAATCGGATTGACCGCCGCCGGTAATGCCCCCCGTCCGGAAGAGCGTCCACACGCCGCATGCGAGCAAGATGGTCGCTACCATCGACGCCCACCGAGCTCCGGCTTCGAGGCGACGAGCGAAAACCGCCCACACGGCGAACGCGAGGCTCAGGAGCGGGATCGTGTAAATGTAGAACAACATCCCCATCCCCGCCGTCGCCATCGACACGTGGAGGAAGCGCTTCGTCGCGGCGAGCGCAAGGGCCATGAGGATGACGGCGCCCACGCGCTCGGACCAAGGCGTCCGGCTGAAAAATACCCACCACACGATGATGGCCAGAGCCCCGACGAGTCCGCCGATCATGCCGAACAGGAAGGCCTCGGGTAGGAACATGGGGATGGCGTAGCTCGCAACCAGCAACACGATGACCACGCCGGGCCACAGCCGAAGGTGCGTCTTTTGAGTCATGGCTTATTCCTCCCGGAGAGCCTGCACGGGATCGATCTCCGATGCGCGCCAGGCGGGAACCGCTGAGGCGAGAAGCGCCACCAGGGTGAGCAGGAGAGCAACGAGGCCGAGCGTTCCGACGTCGGTGGGTGCCACGCCGTGGAGCAGTCCGGAGATGAGCCCTGCGAAAAAGAACGATGCCGCGAGCCCGATAGCGACGCCGAAAAGAGCGAGGAGTGCGCCTTCCTTCAGGACGACCTGCATCAAAACAGATCGTTCGGCACCCAGGGCCGCGCGGACTCCGAACTCGTGCGTCCGCTGGCTGACCCCGAACGCCAGAACGCCGGCGACACCCACTGCCGCCACGGTGAGAGCAAGGAACGCGAACGCGCCCATCAGGGTGGCGTTCAACCTCTGGGGCGAGATCGACTCCGAACGGATCTGGGCGAGCGTCCCAACATCCACGACCGGCTGCAGCGGATCGAGCTCGCGAATCAGATCCAGGATCGGCCGCACCACCATGTCCGGCTTCCCGGTGCGAACGAAGAGTGAGCTTGCGAGAGGCACCACCTCGGTGACCGGGTTGAAGGCGACGTAGGGCACGTCCTCGGCCACACCGTAGTCCTTGGCGTCGGAGACGACGCCCACGATCGTCCGGTACTCCTCGGTCACGCCCATGAGGTGCAGCGTGTCTCCTCTCCAGCCGATGCGCTGTCCCACCACCTCCCGATCCGGAAAGTAGTGATTGGCCAGGGCCTGGTTGACCACGACGACCTTCGCCGCGTCCGGGGTGTCCGTCGATTGGAACGTGCGGCCCTGGACCAGCGTCATTCCGAGCGTATGGAAGTAGCCGCCGCTCACGATGCGAAAGTCGGCCCGTGGCGGTTGCGCTCCCGGCTCGGTCGGCTGTCCTTCAATCTCGAACTCGAGCGCGGCGAGCCCGGCCAGAACACCGTGCGGCGTTTCCTTCAAGGGAATCATGCTGCCGAGCGCCGCCGAGCGAACGCCGGGAAGAGCCGCGACGCGTTCCAGGATCGTCCCGTGATGCGCGAAGAGCTCCTCCGGAGTCTGCGTTCCGTAGCTGATCGGAATGTTCATGGCCAGCACTTCTTCGAGAGCGACACCGCCATCATCCCGCTGCAGGTTCCTCAACGTCTCGAGCAAGAGCCCGGCGCCGACCAGGAGCACGAAGCTGACTCCGACCTGCGAGACGACGAGAAGCCTCTGTATGCGCCGGCCCGCCACCCCGGCCGTCGAGCGGGTGCCCGAAAACCATCCGAGGCGCCGCGAACCCGTTCCGGGCAGGGGCGGCAGGAAGGCGAAAAAAGACGCCGACGCCACGGCGACGACGAGCGCAACGCCCAGCACGGTGGTATCGACGGTAATCTCGGAGGCGCGGGTGGAGTAGCGGGCGATGTAGGAGGCCAGAAGGTCGACCCCGGCGACCGCCAGCAGCACTCCGAGCGCGGCACCTGCAATCGATGGGACGATGTTCTCGATGAGCAACTGGCGCCGCAGCGTCCAGATCTTCGCGCCCAGCGACACGCGAAGCGCCAACTCGTCATACCGGCGCATCACCCGAGCAAGCGTCAGGTTGGCCACGTTCGCACAGGCGATCATCAAAACGAAGGCGGCCACCCCGAGGAGCATGAACATCGTGGGCCGTGCCTCGGCGGCGAGCTCGTCGCGCAGACCGGTGACCGACACCTCGTAACCGCGCGCCGGATCGTATGCCTCGGGATGCTCCTCGTGCAGACGACGGGTAATCGCCTCGACCTCCGCGCGCACCGATGCCACGCTGGCGTCCGGTGCGAGGCGTGCGAAAACTTCCGTCATCCGGTGGACTCGATCGTGGGTCATGCTGGCACTCAAATGGTGCGGGCTCACGACCATGTTGACGTACATGTCCGTGTGCTCGGGATACGGAGGTGCGGGCTCCGCGACACCGACGATCTCGACGCTCCGGTCGTCTATCGTTACCGTTCGACCGACGGCGGCCGGATCGGCGCCGAAGAGGCGATTCCAGTAGTCGTACGTGAGGACCGCTACCGCCGTTGCGGCTTCTCCGTCCTCGCTCCTCGAGATGACCCGTCCGAGATGGGCACCGAGCCCCATGACTTCGAAGTAGTTTCCGGTGACGATCCCGGCGCGCACCAGTCTCGGCTCGTCGAGTCCGAGCATGTTGAACGTCATGGCGGAGAACTCCGCGACTCCTTCGAGACTGGGACCATGCTGTCGGTAGTCGTCGATCTCGGGAACGGAAAAGAGTGCATTGTCGATTCCCGCGAGGCTCGCGGAGTGACGCAGGTAGACGAGGCGATCGCCGTCGCGATACGGGAGAGGCCGGAGCCAGACTCCGTTGACCACGCTGAAGATCGCGGTGTTGGCGCCGATTCCGAGTCCCAGCGTCAGGACGAAGGCCATCGCATAGCCCGGGCTTCGCGCGAGCCCGCGGATGGCGACGTTCAGATCGGAGAACCACTGTGTCCAGCTGGACAGCCTGCTCGGTGATTGGAAGCCGCGGAGGAGTCGGCGCCACCGGGGAACGTCCTCATGAGGCGCATCAGGATCGATGAAGCTCGGCGCTTTGAGAGCCCCGTAGGCACGAGCCACGCGCGAGGCCGTCCCGAACCGGGAAAGGGCCGTGGTGGTTGCGGCCTCGTTGGTGGCGCCGTGGTCGATGAGCTCCGCAATCGTGTCCTCGAGATGCGCCTCGCTCTCCTCGAGGATCCGCTCGATGCCGGGATGGCTCGGCACGACGCGAAACAGAGCGGCGAGCTCCTTTCTCAGGGCGCGACGGAACGCTTCCAGCTTCCGGGTCTTTCCGGATGGCGGACTCATACCGTATCCAAAACCGATTCGACCGCCTGCGCGAAGCTGCCCCACTCCAGACGCTCGTGTGCCAGCGCTTCTTTTCCGGCCGGCGTCAGGTCGTAGACGCGGCGGCGGCGTCCGCCGACCTCGGCCCACGAGCTTTCGAGTAGCTTCTTCGATTCCAGCCGGTGAAGCGCGGGGTAAAGCGTTCCCTCAGGAAGGTCCAAAGCTCCACCGCTCGCTTCCGCGAGACGGCGGGCGATGTGGTAACCGTGGGCAGCGCCGGCGCCAACCACCGCCAGCAGCAGGAGATCCAGGTGCCCTTTCAACGTTTCGTTCTTCATACCTCGCGATACTACGCCTCGTTATACGAGGTATGTAAGAACAAGGTTCACTTCTCTTCGCTACCCAATCGGGAAAGGGAAAGCCGACGATTATCGGACGCCGAACAAGTGGACGCGAGAGGGCCGCAACGGGCCCCATCGACGCTAATTCCTCGGGCGGGCCGAAAGGCGGGTTTCTGCCTCGAGTCGACCTGGACTCGACTGCTAACGACCCTCATCGGACGAGGCGGGCCTCTCCGGCGGAAAAAAAGCCGATACCTCGTGGTCTCCTTGACCTGCGGCATGACGAGCGTGGCCTTCTTCCAGAAGTCCTCGTCCGTAGGGCGAGCGTCCGGATCCGCTTCGATGCCCCGTCGTATGCGTTCGTCGGTCAAAGCGTCGACTCGACGCCAATCAGTTTTCCGCTTCGAGATGGTCGAAGTACGCTTTTCCTCATGCGTTTCAGCTTTCCAAGCCGAGATGATACGTCGCGTCTCGTCATCCACGTCGGTGTAGATCACGGTGATGGGACGACCCTCGGCTAACCCGATGGCATACCAGCGCGTCTCCGGGTAGTCGAAACGGTCATCGAGCCGTTCCAGGGTTGGTCCCTCAGATATCTTGACTGCGTCTTCAAAGGCGATTCCATGGACGCGAAGGTTCCTCGCCCCTTTATCGTCATCCCAAGTGTATGCATCCTGCGTATTTACACAACGTACGTACAACTGGTCCTTTGACGGACCGGGCAAAGTAGCCACTACGCTCCCGGCACAGCGACTCCGTGAACGCCTGGCCATGACCCATCTCGCCGGCCTCGACCGAGTAGACGAAAAGCGCAAGCGAGATCCTCGCAGTGGCCCTGGAGGTTCACGCCCTCCCGGGCGGCGTCCGTCGCGATGAGGATGCGGACGGGGTACTCGTCGTCGATTACAATCGATTTGGGTTCCTCGAGCTCCCGTTTCCGCGTGAAGGTGTAGAGTCGTATGGCAAAACCGGCTTCATCCCAATCAACACGGCGAAGGTACGCGTCAAGGATACCTTCCACCGCGAGCTGACCCTCTTGAGAGACATTGATGAGCTGAGCGTAGTGGCGGACGAAGAGATCCCGGGGAGATGCTGGATGCCAACGTCCGGTTCATCGAAACGGCGTTCCTCGCTCTCGAACCGACGCACTGGGATTGACTGTTCTCCTTCCCCGCCCGCGCGCCGTCAGGGTTTTGAGGCTTTCCGCCGCGAACTTCGTTCTCGGCATCACTCGCCAAAGACGAAATTCGCCGAGGAGCTCCTCCCGCGCGCGCCCCGGGGAGGATTGCGCGCCCAAAAGTCGTCTTCCAGGGAAGATGACTATCGGGATCGAGTTCGATCGCGGCACCCTCCTCGTCCGAGGGCTTCCGAGCGCGGGGGCTACCGGCCTTCCCGTGCGGTGGGATCCGCGCGTTCAGGCGCATCGGGCGCGAGCCCTGGACTACGCGGAGCTCCAGCTGAGGTTGAAGCGGTCGTCGCTCGCTTTCGACGACCGTGTGCCGCCGCCCGGAATCGCGGGGGCGAGGCCCGCCCCTTGGAAGAACATCGAGCTCCGGCCGTATCAAGAGGCTGCCCTTCACGCCTGGAACGCCGCCTCCCGGCGCGGCGTCGTCGTGCTCCCGACGGGCTCGGGAAAGACGCGGCTCGCCCTTTCGGCCATGGCGTCGAGTGGTCTAAGGACTCTATGCCTCGTTCCGACGAGGGCGCTTCTGGAGCAGTGGCATGGGGTCGTCTCTCAGGAGTACGGGGGCGCTGTCGGCTGCCTCGGGGACGGGGAGCGGCGCCTCGCGCCGGTCACGATCGCGACGTTCGAAAGCGCCTACCGCCATATGCCCCGCATCGGAAACCGCTTCGAGCTCCTGGTGGTGGACGAGGCCCACCATTTCGGCGACGGTCTTCGCGTCGAGGCGCTCGAGATGGCGACCGCCTCGGCGCGGCTCGGTCTGACCGCGACTCCTCCGGAGCTCCGGCACCACGCCGCGCGGCTTGGGGGTCTCATCGGTCCTCCGGTGTTCGAGCTCTCGGTCGGAGACCTCGCGGGGAGCTACCTCGCTCCCTTCGACCTGGTGAAGCTCTTCGTCGAGTTGACGCCCGACGAGCGCCGGTCCTACGAGGGTTGGCTCGCGCTCTACCGAGAGCCGTTCGCCGAGTTTCGGCGTCTCCATCGCGCCGCCTCCTGGGAGTCCTTCCTGAGAACGGCGGCCCGCTCCGAGGGGGGACGGCGCGCGATCGCCGCCTGGACTCGCGCGCGGCGTCTTCTCGCCTACCCTGAGGGCAAACACCATCTCCTCGGGTCTCTTCTCGAGCAGCACAGGGCTTCTCGAGTGATGGTCTTCGTGGGCGACAACGAGACGGCCTACCGGGTCGCTCGCGAGTTCCTCATCATGCCGCTCACCTGCGACATCCGCCGCAGGGAGCGGGCCTCGGTCCTCGAGAGATTCCGGAGCGGAGCGTTACGCACGCTCGTCTCCGCGCGCGTCCTGAACGAGGGGATCGACGTTCCGGATGCCGAAGTCGGAATCGTGGTCGCGGGCCGCCTCGGCGGGCGCGAGCACGTCCAGCGCGTGGGCCGCGTTTTGAGGCCCGCGGAGCACAAGAGCGCTCTCGTCTACGAACTGGTCGTACAGAGATCGGCGGAGGTCGGGCAGTCGGCTCGCCGCGTGGAGGGTCTCGTTGGGATACGCGCGGGTTCCTTTTAGGATCCGCTCCGGCACGGCGCGGATCGACTATCTCGGAGCGCACGACTACGGCTGGCTCAACGTCGTCCTCGCCGAGTTCCTGCGCTTCGAAGGAAGGCGTTGGCGCGAGCTGGAGCAGCGCCTCCGGGAGCCTTTCGATATTCCCCTCGAGCCGATGAAGCTCCAGGCGGCCGTTCAGGTGCTGCGAACGCTTTTCGGAAGTGCTACAGACGGCCGCCTCGACGCGGTCCGGGCCCGGAAAGAGCTATTCGAACTTGCGGCGCAGCGGACGGGGTCTCGTTCTGAGATTCTCGCGGAGGCCGCAGGGAGGCTTCGCGTTTCTCCGGACACGCTCGAAGAAGGCCTCTTTGGCGACGTTCGGCAGGAGCGCAGAGTAACGCCTCCCGCCCGTCCCATCACAGCGTCCGAGCT
>Ga0209520_10002339_pt1 | contig 10918 bp, 7 predicted proteins | sample Rifsed16ft1_FD_184009 | JGI IMG/M metagenome (GOLD analysis project Ga0209520, IMG submission 184009) | Soil microbial communities from Rifle, Colorado, USA - sediment 16ft 1 (version 2) | ecosystem: Environmental > Terrestrial > Deep subsurface > Rock core/Sediment | place: Rifle, Colorado...
TGCCATCAAATGTGAAGACATTGCGCGGAATTACGATCAGCGGATCAACAATTCGGACAGTGCCGTGGTCAGTACCTATGCCGGCACACATGCCTATGGTAATACCAATGGCTTCGCGGGCGGCTGGTTATGGTCCAGCCATACCATCGACTGCACCGTGATCGCGGAACAAGCAGGCAGCATGCAACGCGATGGCTGGTACAGTAAAACGCGGGACTATAACGATCTGCAAACCATCAATGCGATAGGCGAAGAGGCCGCGCGCCGCACCATCAATAAACTTGGCGCAAAAAAACTGACCACACGCAATGTGCCGGTTATTTTCGAAGCACCGGTGGCTGCAGGACTGTTCTCGGCATTCATCACTGCCATCTCCGGCGGCAGTCTTTACCGCCGTGCCAGCTTCCTGCTGGACAAAATCGGGGAACCGGTTTTTTCAAAACAAATTCACATACACGAACAACCCCATCTGAAAAAAGCCCTGGGCAGTGCGGCGTTTGATAATGACGGTGTGGCCACACGGGCACGGGATATCGTCAAGGGCGGAATTCTGCAGGGTTATGTATTGAGCGGTTACTCCGCGCGCAAACTCGGTTTGCAGACCACGGGCAATGCAGGCGGTGTGCATAACCTGATCATTGAACCGGGTAAAGAAACGCTCAATGATTTGATCAAACAAATGAATACAGGATTGTTGATTACCGACATGATTGGCTTCGGCGTCAACCAGGTCACCGGAGATTACTCTCGCGGCGCCTCAGGCTTCTGGATAGAGAATAGCGAGATTCAATTTCCTGTGGAAGAAATCACCGTCGCCGGAAATCTGAAAGATATGTATCAACACATCGTTGCCACCGGCAATGATGTCGACAGACGCGGCAATATTCTTACAGGATCGGTGTTAATAGAAAACATGACAGTGGCGGGAGAATAAAATACTTTGTCCAACGGACTTTGCACTCCGGCATATACCTGGTTCATAACATGAATATTCAACCCGTTTTCGAGTAACTGGAATTCATTCAAAGTCGACAGGCGCCGTCAACTTGTAACCTTCGCCACGGATGGTCTTGATGATTACGGGATTGGCCGGATCAGGTTCCAGCTTTTTGCGCAGCTTCGCAACCAGCACATCCAGACTGCGATCATCAGGACGCCTTTCGCGCCCCGTTAACAAATCAAAAATCCTGTCCCGGCTCATCAATCGATTGTTGTTTTGCACAAGTGCGGACAAGAATTTAAATTCGTAACTGGTAAGATGAACCATTTCCCCGGCAGGAGAGATGAGCTCATGCGCAACCAGGTCAAGACTCCATCCGGCAAAACGCGCGATCTGTTTTTTGTCTGATAACGATTGAGAGTTGTCATGATCAAGTTTAAGGCGCCTGAGAACGCTGTGAATCCTGGCAAGCAACTCTCTATTATCGAAAGGCTTGGCAATGTAATCATCGGCGCCGATTTCCAGTCCCACAATCTTATCCACCGTTTCGCTTTTACCGGTAAGAATGATGATCCCGAGTCCCTGGCCCTGGTGCATGCGTAATTCTTTCGCCAGCATAAGACCATTCTCGCCCGGCAACATCAGATCCAGGAGAATGAGGTCTGGTATCTCCTGTTCAATATGGCGGCGCATTTGCTCCCCGTTAAGCGCCGTGATTACCTGGTAGCCTTCCCCGCCCAGATAGCGTCGCAGAAGGTCGCATAACCTCTGATCATCATCAACCACTAAAATACTTACCAATTTATTCATAATTCTCTAATTTACTAATCGACTGGGCGTAAACTATTATATTTATAAATGAATAATTGTTATCCCTTTTGAGCTTTAAAATCAAGGTATTACTTAAGGAACCTCTGATTAAGTGTCTTTGCCGTCATGCTGGTTTTCACCAGCATACAGTAAATAATTGTTTTGACTGGATTCTGGCCTGCGCCAGAATGACAGCTTGTAGCAACCGGGAACTTGATCAGAACATCCTTAAAATCATCACTACTTTGACAGTGTTACCGATGAAAACAAGGTATTTAACATATTACTGCCTGTTCTGGCATAAGCCTGCCAATGGATCTGGCCCGGCAAGAGGAAAATGCCCGCAGGTTGTAACCTCAAAAAAATCGTCGCCTTACTCTTTAATTAATCATATGAGCAGAGCAGGTAAAATCACCGATTATTATCTACAGATTAAATTATCCACCAGCGGGATACCATGGGAATGAAAGCAGACAGGCAATGGGGCAAAATATCCCCACCCATGCTGATTGCTATCAGCCTTATACTGGCCCTTGCCATCCTTGCATTTGATCTTTCCATGCCGTTAGGAGTAGCAGCGGGCGCCCCCTATATTGCGCTTGTTCTCCTTGGTTATTTTGCGCCCTGGTGGTTTTACATATATCTCATGGCGATACTTGCAACGATCCTGACCATCATCGGCTACTACGCATCACCCGATGGTGGAATTCCCTGGGTTGAACTAACCAATCGTGGCCTGACACTGTTTGCCATCTGGGCAACGGCAACCATTGGTGCATACATACAACAAAAAGAAGCAAAATTTAACGCGGCCATTAACAGCGCTTCTGATGGAATTATCAGTATCAATGCCCTCGGTATTATCGAATCCTTCAATAAGGGGGCCGAAAAAATATTTGGTTATTCCACTGAAGAAGTTATGGGGAAAAATGTGTCGATGTTGATGCCTGCACCACATCGTGAAAGACATAATGATTATATTTCACAATATTTAATGACGAAGGAAGCAAAGATAATCGGAAAGAAAACTGAATTAAAGGCACAGCGTAAAGACGGAACAATATTTCCCATAGAATTAACAGTAAGCGAATCACAGTATGCCGGCAAGTTCACATTTATCGGCATAATACGAGACATAAGCGAGCGCATACATGCGGCTGAACAGCTAAACAAATTATCAGGTGCGATCAAACAAAGCCCGGTTTCTATAATTATTACCGATGCACAAGGCAACATCGAATACGTCAATCCAAAATTCACCCAGGTAACCGGTTATGAATATGATGAAATTATCGGACAGAGCCCACGGATACTGAAATCGGGAGAAACCCCGCCGGAAGAATATAAAAGATTATGGGACACCATTACTGCCGGTGAGCAATGGCGGGGCATGCTGCATAATGTTAAAAAGAACGGTGAACTCTTTTGGGAATCCGCAACCATTTCACCGATTAGAAACATGGATGGTGAGATAACGCACTATCTTGCGGTCAAGGAAGATATCACTGAACGCCTGGAGACTGAAAACCAGCTTGTCCATGCCCTGAAAGTCGAGGCCGCAGGACAGTTAACAAGCGGTATTGTGCATGATTTCAACAATCTCCTGACTATCATTACGGGAAACCTGCAGTTACTCCTGGAAGGCATTGGCCGCCAGGGCAATAAAGAAGTTAAAGAGATTCTTGCCGATGCGATATCCGCCTCCCTGGACAGCGGGGAATTGATACAACGATTGCTGGTTTTATCACGTAAAGAAAAACTACTGACCCAGGAAATTGATATCAATGCAATGATCAAGGAAAACGTACGCTTTCTTGATCGTATGCTGGGTCAGTCTATCAACGTAAATATCGACTTGAATAGTGATATTCAGGCAATCATGGCGGACCAGAACCAACTGGAAAGCGCCCTTCTCAATCTGGCAGTCAATGCGCAGGATGCAATGCCAGATGGCGGTAATCTCACAATCAGGACTTCACGAATAATTATTGGTCCCGATACCAGCGCCGGCAGTAAAGAACTCACACCCGGAAACTACGTAATAATAACAGTAAGTGATACCGGCATGGGGATGGACCAGAAGATAGTCGATCGTGCCTGCGAACCGTTTTTCACAACCAAGGGGGCCGGGAAAGGCAGCGGACTCGGCTTGAGCATGGTGCACAGTTTTGCAAAACAATCGGGCGGGCAACTCCATATTGCCAGCGCACCTGGAGCCGGAACTGAAATCACATTACTTCTCCCCGAAGCAGCCCGTAGAACAAATGACCGGAAAACTGAAAGCATTGCCGTACCTATTCCTGAGGGCACGGAAACAATACTGCTCGTAGAAGACATGGAACAGGTCCGCGGATTTGCCGTCCGCGGGCTGAAATCTCTGGGTTACCAAGTGTTGGAAGCGGGTGACGCCAATACGGCAATGAGCATCATCAGAGAAGAGATTGCCATTGATCTGCTGTTCACCGATATCGTTATTCCCGGTGAAATGGATGGCCGGAAGCTGGCGCAATGGGCCACAGGAATCCGTCCCGGTTTAAGAGCGGCGCTGACGACTGGCCAGCACCTGGATAACAGGGATACTATGGCCGGCGCAGAGTTTGCCTTTTTGAAAAAACCCTATTCTTTTGAACATCTCGCCTGTTTTGTCCGGTCACAACTTGATAAAAACAAATGACGTCCACGACTTTACAACCTCCCTGTTAATCTCCTGTACAGATATTCTGTTTTGCTCCCAGGAATGGCAGTTAACACAATCTTTACAAACCTTCACAAAATTTCACATAAAACTCATTGTAAAGTGAGGCAACGGCGTACGGTCCGCTGCTAATATTCAACACAGCGTGATATAAAGGTAATCCGGTCAAAAAAAACAATTTCTGCCCGGCTGATCAGGGTTACAGCAGTTGCCCGGAGGGGGCAAAAAAATCAATGAAAATAAAAAACGTCCTGATAGCAGATCGCGACATGCGGATGTGCCGTGTGCTCGGCCGCATAATAAACCGGCTGAATTTCGAATATTTTTCAGCACATGAACAGCATACATTTAAATCATTATGCTCCGAAATCGGGCCGGACATCATTATGTTGAGCCTGGATATGGCTGAACAGGACAATTTGCTTGAATATCTCGCAGACCAGAATTCGCAGTCTACAATCATCCTGTTAAACAACATGGATGAAGACGAACTCTACCGTTCCGAAATAGTTGGCCAGGTATCCCGGTTAAACATAGGTGGATTTCTCCACAAACCGATTGAAATCGATGCAGTCAGATCAACACTGGAAGGACTCAGGGGAAAAGGGACGGATAATATAAAAAAAAGCCAGCAGTTAAGTGACGCATACCGCGTACATTATTGTTGCACACCAGCATTGTAATGAACAACAAATCAATAACGATAACAGCCACATTGATATGAGAAAAAATCCAGCTATATTGATCTAAATCAATATAGTAAATTCAGATTACTCATATTTTATGAATAAGCTAAAGTTCAGCGAAAAGACCCGATTTTAATGAATCTTTGCATGACCACTTTGGAGACACATTTATGAACAGTATTCCGGGATATTTTGCAATCAATCAACCAGGGTTTCTGGAGTATATGAGGGTGATCAATGCAAAGATCTTGCAAACCCTGGTTCTCTCGCTGTTTTTGATAGCGGCCGCCTTTTGCATACCCGGCGCCAGCGCTGGAGAGCCGGATTGGGGACAGGTGCCGGCGACAACTGTAAAGACATTTTACCCGGGCGTAGCCTCATGGGACTTCATGACGGGGAAAGACCACGGTACGGGCGGTAATGTCGTCAAGAAACAGGAAAAGGCCTGTGCGGATTGCCATGTCGGGAAAGATGGTGCCTATGATATCAAGTCCGACAAGATTATTACCGGAGAATTGAAAATGGTCGCCTCAGGCGAACCACTCGAACCTGAGCCACTGTCAGGCATGCCGGGATTCAAGGATGTGGCAGTACAGGCGGCCTATGACGCAGAAAACATCTACCTGCGGATCCAGTGGCCGGGCACGGGCGCGAGTTCCGCAAAAGAGGAGGATGCCGACAGGGTATCGATACAAATCTCCGACAAGATAAAAACTTTCAATCTGTACGGCTGCTACATCTCCTGCCATGACGACCAGACCGGCATGCCGGAAAACCGCGGTGAGGAGAAAAAACTCTACGGTTACTACACCACGGACAAACCCCAGGACAAACTGGATGACTACCTCTCAAAAGGGCAGTTTATCGATTTATGGGTAGCTTACTTTCTCGGCAACGAGGTAAAGGTATTGGATGAGTATGTCCTCGAGAGCCGCCACGAGGATCAAAATGACCTGGCAGCCACGGGCGGTTTTGAGGGCGGAATGTACACAGTAGTTTTCACCAGAAAACTGGCCACCGGTGATAAGGGTGATATTGGTTTAAAAGACGGGAAGGCCTTCAGTGCCAGCATTGCCATTCACGATAACAAGAACAAGGGCAGGAAACACTACACGGCCTTTCCCATAACCATTGGCTTATCGGCTGCAGGAGACGTCAAGGCCAAGAAATTCTGATTAGAAATATTTGATCCGGATTAATAATACTAAAAATTTGATATAGATCATTAAGTACTTGTTGAATAGCAGGTAGATTTTGCGGTATGTGAATTTATATATCTCAAGGTGCAGGGCATCTTGACTGGAGAAACATGATGAAACCATGCTGTCAGGCCCGATTTGAGCGGAAATTCATGCTGAACCTGGGGATATCCAGGCCCACAATGATATCTTTTCCATTTCTGACTTCACTGCTAACACTGATTGTTTTTTGTGCTGCGCCAACCGTCAAGGCCGCTGACATCGACTGGGGACAGGTCGGGGCAAAGAACATAAAGGTCTTTTACCCCGGCGTTGCTTCATGGGAATTTTTAAAAGAAAGTGACCACGGCACAGGCGGCCCACCGGTAAAAACGATAAAAAAGGCCTGTGCGGATTGCCATGTTGGCAAGGACGGGACATACGATATCAATGCCGACAAGATCATTACCGGCGAATTAAAAAAGGTCAAATCAGGGAAGCCTCTTGAACCGGAGCCTGTCGCGGGTGCGAAGGGTTTCAGCGAGGTTGCATTGCAGGTGGCCTATGATGCGGAAAACATTTATCTGAGACTCCAGTGGGCAGGTTCCGGCGCGAGCGTTGCGGACCCCGCCCTGGCAAAAGATGACAAGGCGGACCGGATATCCATACAAATCGCCAACAAGATAAAGACTTTCAGTCTCTTTGGCTGCTTCATCGCCTGCCATGACGACCAGACGGGCATGCCGGAAAACAGCGGCGAGGAGAAAAAACTCTACGGTTACTACGCCGCGGACAAACCCCAGGACAAACTGGATGGCTTTCTCTCGCAAGGACAGTTTATCGATTTGTGGGAAGCTTATTTTGAAGGGCCTGAAGTAAAAACGAAGGATGGGTATGTCCTTGAGAGCCGGCATGAGGACCAAAATGACCTGTCAGCCGCAGGCAGTTTTGAGGGTGGAAAATATACAGTGGTGATCACGAGAAAACTGTCAACCGGTGACGCCAGGGACATTACCTTGCAGGACGGCAAGGACTTCAGCATAGGTATTTCCATACACGATAACAAACACAAGGGCAGGCATCATTATACCTCCTTCCCGCTGTCAGTCGGGTTGTCAACGGCGGGTGGGGACGTGGCTGCTAAGAAATTCTAAATTCATGTAAAAAATTCAGGTAAAGAGGGGAGCGTCATGAACATACGGTTATTCAAGTTACACCTGTTAGCAGTCACAGCGGTTTTGCTCCAGTTGGGGATGACAGGGGCGAAGGCAGAGGATAAAGGCCTCATTGACTGGGAGGCCTTGAACCCGGACATCAAGGGGGCGACTTTTGTTAAAAGCAGCAAAGAGTGTGTCGAGTGCCACGAAGAATACATACGGACCTATGCCATGACCAAGATGGGCAGATCCCTGCCCGATGGCGGCTGTGAGTCCTGCCATGGCCCCATGAGCAAGCATCTGGATGCACCGCGGCAAAAACCGGCGCTGGTGGTCTCCCAGAAAAACCTTGAACCCGCTCAGACTAATGCCATATGCACGCAATGCCATCAAGGCGGTCTCCAGCTAAACTGGCAAATGAGTCCACATGCGGGTGCCGGCAATACCTGCACAAACTGCCACAATATAATGAGTGTGGACGACCCGGTGCGCAACAGGGCCACCCAGCTCAATGTCTGTTTTACCTGCCATAAGGACAAGCGCGCAGCGCTGCACAGACGTTCGCGCCATCCGATGCTTGAAGGCAAGGTGGTGTGTTCCGACTGCCATAATCCACATGGCTCAGCCGGTGCCACAAACCTGAAAAAGAATACAGTCGTCGAGACCTGCTACCAATGCCATGCTGAAAAGCGGGGACCTTTCCTGGTCGAGCACCAGCCGGCACGGGAAAGCTGCGTAAATTGCCACGATCCGCACGGTGCAGTAAACCCGAGGATGTTGAAGGTACGAGAGCCATTCCTGTGCCAGCAATGCCATTCCGAGGGATACCACCCGAGTACCCTGTATAGCGGCAATGACCTTCCGGACCCGGACGACCCCGCTCAAGTACCGGCTCAACAAATTCTGGGGAGAAGTTGCACGAATTGCCACGTCATGGTCCACGGCACGAACCATCCGTCAGGGCAGCGATTGACCCGATAAACCGGGATGGAGAATGGTTATGAACAATACAAGAGATTCAGGAAATCAGGGGGACAAGATGAATTCTTTTAATACCTACTTAAAAATCATGTTGTTGGCCGCAGTGGGTTTGTTCACTGCAGGGCTCTATGCGGCAGAAGAAGGAATGGCCGAAGAAGAAGGAATGGCCGAAGAAGAAGGAATGCTGGAAGAAGAGGCGGAGGAGCTCCCGCCGCTCTATACCAGTGAAATTGAAATTGGCGTGGGCTATTCCACCACAACCACGTTCGGTGGCGGTGCTTTCAAGTTTGGTGAATATAACGGCCTTGAGGACGATGACCCCTTGGCGATCGGCAATATCCTGCTCCGGAAATATTCTGTTATCGGTGACGATGATAACGACTATTGGGAATTCTCCGGATCGAACCTGGGGCTCGATAACCGCAACGTCTACGGGGAATACAGCCATGACGGGACCTACGGGGAATACAGCAGTAACAGCGCTTACCGTGTTTTCTTCGAATACGATCAGATCCCGCATAACCAGTTTGAAGACGGGCTCACGCCGTTCATCGGCGCCGGCACCACGAACCAGACCTTGCCGGCGGTTTGGGGCGGCGCCCGCACCAGCACTACAACTATGACTGACCTTTTAACCAGCCTGAATAATGTTGAACTGGAAACAGAACGGCAGCGGATGGGGGGCGGTCTCAAGTGGAACTTTACTGACCACTGGCAGGCGCAGGCGAATTATCGCCATGAAATCAAGGACGGGTCTGACCCGATCGGCGCGGTATTTGGCACCAGCGGTGGCAACCCAAAGGCTTCAATCCTGGCAGTGCCCATTAACTACGATGTCGATGAATTTGATGCCGGTATCGCCTATACAGGTGACAAGGCCCAGTACAGTCTTAACTACCACCTGTCGCTGTTCGATAATAATGATACTTCGGTGTTCTGGGATAATCCGTTTGTTAACAACAGCTGGCCCGATGGTGCGGGTGATCCCGCTAACAATCCTACCGGGGTGGGCCGACTGTCCCTGTTCCCGGATAACCAGGCGCATCAAGTCACTTTCGCGGGCGGTTATAATTTCACCCCGAAGACACGTGCCACGGCAACGGTTTCCTACTCGCGCTGGTTGCAGGACCAGAAATTCCTGCCCTACACTAATTTGACTCTTGCAGCACCCATCCCTGTACCCTTGCCGAGATCCAGCCTCGACGGGGATATTGAAAACCTGTTCGCGAACGTGGGTCTCTTTACCCGTCTTACCAACAAGCTGGACCTCAAGGCCCGTTACACCCTGGACGACCGGGACAACAATACCCCGGTCGATACCTATCTGCGCATGCCGGGTGATTCCCAAGCCACGCAACCTTTAATAACAGACGACGGGGCAAGACAAAACTGGAACTACGACATGACCCGCCACCTGGCTGAACTGGATGCGGGGTACCGGATCCTGCCCATGACCAAGCTGGACCTGGGCTATGCGTATGAGCGGAAGGAACGCAACCTGAGTGAGGTAGAGACTACCAATGAACATACGGGCAAAGTAAAGCTCTCGTTCAGTCCCTTCGACACCGCCAGTGGCTGGGTCAAATACCAGCATTCAGTCCTGGACGGATCAGACTATGTCAGCAACAATCCACTCCTGACCGGGCATGATCCTGCGCATATTGATGACGTTATTACCAATGACTGCGGTGGTGTGGTCGCCGGTTGCAGTGAGTTGTTCGAGAACGATTTCCTGCTGCGTAAATTTCATTTCGCCGACCGTGACCGGGACCAGGTCCAGGCCATGATCAATTTCTACCCGACCGAAAAAGTGGATTTCACGGTGAACGGCGCATACCGCAACGATGATTATAATGATACCCAACTCGGACTACAGCAGTCCCGGCATTACAACGTAACGCTGGATATGGGCTGGCATCCAAACGACCGGATCAACGCCTATGCCTTTGGTACCTACCAGGTCTTCCAGTATAACCAGCGAGGGTTCCGGCGCGATGGTGATGTTTTTGGACCGGGCGATAACAGATTCGCGGAAGCCGGGGAAGATTTCTGGACGACCGATACCGATGACGAGATATATATGGTCGGAACCGGTTTCGACTGGTACGTTATCGAAGACAGGTTTAAAGTTAACCTGGATTTCACCTGGTCGCAGTCAACTACCAGTTTCGATCAGGTGAGTGGCCCCGCTCTTACGGGCGGCAACGTGGCTGAGCAACTGCCTGATGTGACCACCGATCTGTATAATCTTAGCGTGACCGGTGATTACAAGATCAAGGACAACATGAAGATCCGCGCGAGGTATATGTATGAAAGATACGATACCAAGGATTTTGGCCTGGATATGGTGAACGTTAATACCCTGAGCAACGTGATATTGATGGGGCAACACAGCCCGGATTACGTGGCCCATTTCTTTGGCCTCTCATTCGTTTACGAATTTCAATAACCGGATGAGGAATGTTTTTTAG
>Ga0209520_10002340_pt1 | contig 10917 bp, 14 predicted proteins | sample Rifsed16ft1_FD_184009 | JGI IMG/M metagenome (GOLD analysis project Ga0209520, IMG submission 184009) | Soil microbial communities from Rifle, Colorado, USA - sediment 16ft 1 (version 2) | ecosystem: Environmental > Terrestrial > Deep subsurface > Rock core/Sediment | place: Rifle, Colorado...
GAAGATAATTTATCTACTAATGTTGTTGAATCTAAAAAAGAAAAAACACATAAAGTAAAAGCTTCTTTAAAACCTACTAGTCAAAAAGATGTGAAAACAATGAGAAACACTCACATTTTAAGGAATTTGTTGAGTTAAGTTAACAAAATACTACATCCACAACTATTGGTAATATTGAGAAAATTAAAATAAATTAAAAAACATTTGCAATTGTGAAACTTCTTTCATAATTTAGCAGAATATTAATTTAAAATCGGTCAAAATGGAAATCAAATTAACGGAAAAAGAAAGTGAAACATACTTTCACAATGCACTATGCAATGGTGCAGATTATCTTAATGGATATGGTATATCTTTAGATTACGATAAAGATGATTACTTAAAAGCAAAAAAATCTTTAGAAGATATTATTAAAGAAAAGAACTATCCACATTGGATGACAACTACTTCTAGTGGTGATTTATTAGTTGGGATATGCTGTGAAGATGTATGGATGCAGATTCTTAAAAATGGTGATAAATTGACATTCGTTGATGAAGAAGGTGATGGCGACCAAACTAATTCAATTACAATAAGTGATGTTCATGCAAGAGTACAATTAACACCTCTTATTCACTTGCAGAATATGATTGATGAAAATGATGATGCCGATACTGCTGATGTTATCTTGCAAACAGTAATTTGGGAAGAAGTAATCTTTGGGTAATTAACTAAAAACGGTCAAAATGGAAAAACAAATGGATTTATTTTCGGATGATTATCTAAAATCAAACGATGTTAAAAAAGTTTATCATTCTTCACCACCAATAACAGGAGAAGAAACAGGAGTAGAATTAAGGGATATTGGTATTGAACAAGCAATGATGAACGCTGATAGGCAACATGAGAAATGGACTGTATCTGCTTACAACTTCTTATTGTCTTATATCCAAACAAACAAAGAGTTTATGGCTGAAGATGTTCGAGCTGCTTCTTTCGGTATTGTAATTGAGCCACCACACAATAGAGCTTGGGGTGGTATATTTGTTAAGGCTGTTAAATCAGGATTAATTAAAAGGAAAGGGTTTCGGAATGTCACCAATGCTAAAGCACATTGTACTCCTGCAACATTGTGGGGGGTTGTTTAATTCTAAAAAGTAAAAAAAATGAATTACTACAAGTTAGATAAAGAAAAATTAGAGTATGTCAATATAAGTAGTTGGCATTTAAAACGTAAAGTTAAAGCTATTGCTATTATGTTCACTATTTTTATTATTATTACAACTGGTGTTTTTTACGATTCTTCAGCAAGAAAGCCCACTTCACTTGGCTCTTTAGAGGGGGGGATGAATTGCTTTTTATTTATTTTTTTGTTCTTCGATATATTTTTTAATTGTTTCTTCTGAAATATGACCAACGGATTCACAAAAATATGAACGAGTCCATAAGGATGGTATTCTGCTTTTTAGAAAAGGAAATTCTTTCCGTAACATAAAAGCTGTGTATCCTTTTAGTTGGCTGACAATGTGCATTGGTGAATCAACAGTATGTACTTTAATAAATAAATGAACATGGTCTGGCATCACTTCCATTTTTTCAATACTCCATTTATGTTCTAATGATTTTTCAATGAGTAGTTCTTTTAATCTTATTTCAACATCACCAGTCAAAACATTCCTTCGGTATTTTGGACACCAAATTAAATGGTATCCACAATTATATACCGCATGTGATTTAGCTTTAAATCTTTTTGCCATTATTTTTAATAAAATATTTGACAAAGATAAAAATAATAATTAGATTTGCAAGATTAAACTAATAAAATGTTAACATATAAACGAAAACTGATATTGACAAAAGGACAAGAAGAGCGTTTATCTTCTTGGATTGGAGCATGTCGTTTTGTTTATAATTTAGGATTAGAAATAAGGATAGAATCATACAAGAACATACAAAAATCAGTTAGCAAGTTTGATTTAATGAAACAGTTAACTGAGATAAAAGATGTTGATTGGATAAAAGATGTTCCTTCACAGAGCCTACAAAACACTATGGATAGGCTTGATAATTCTTATAAGAACTTTTTTAGGATGTGTCATTCAGGAGGTGGTTTTCCAAAGTTTGCATCAAAGAGAAGGTACAGTTCTATTTTAATGAAGAAAGTTTCAATAAAAAACAACAAAGTAAGAATACCAAAAATAGGTGAGTTAAAAATGTTTAAGGATGTACCGATAATAGGCATCCCAAAGACAGCAACAATAATCAAAGAGCCAACAGGCTATTTTGTTTGTATAGTCTGCGACAAAGTAAGTAAAAACATACAAAACACAGATGAGAATCAAGTTTGTGGAATTGATATGGGAATAGCTTGTTTTTGTGTTGATAGCAAAGGTAAAGTAATTGATAATCCTAAACATTTTAAGAAATACGAAGATAAATTGCGTATTGAAAATAGAAGTTTAGCTAGAAAAAAAAGATTAAGTAGCCGATGGAAAAAACAAACGAAGAAGTTAGGATTATTGCATCATACGATAGCTAATGTAAGGAAGGATTTTCTTCATAAAGAATCTACTAAGTTAGCTAAAAAGTACAACACTATATATGTTGAAGATTTGAGGATAAAGAATATGGTTAAAAACCATAATCTTAGTAAACATATTTTAGATTGTGGATGGGGTGATTTTAGGTTGATGTTGGAGTACAAAACAAATGTAATCAGAGTTAATCCTATGTACACATCTCAAACATGTAATGAATGTGGTGTGAAAGATGCAACAAGCAGGATAAGTCAGAGTGAGTTTGTTTGTAAACATTGTGGAAATATTAGTAATGCTGATTTTAATGCAGCTAAAAATATTATGAGCAAGGGCATTGCTCTCAATCGTCAACGTGAGGCATTAGCCTGTGCGTAGGTTGAAGAACCTCACTGCCTTTAGGCGTGAGAGTATGTCAGGCAGAGCAAGATACATCTAGTTCTAAGTACAGCGATAAAATTCTAAAAATAATGAGTAGATTTTAATTTCTTTTTAAAAACGGTCAAGATGATAAAAACTATTAATATTAAATCAATAGGTAGGGTTGGAGAAGATTTTGTTGAAATGTCTTATTCTGTAAACAAACAAGATGGTATTGTTTGTATAGAAACTATTTATGTTGCTCCATCGGAAAGACGTAAAGGATTGGCTAAAAAATTGATTTTAGAACTACTTAATAAACATGAAGAAAAAGTAGTTAGAGTTGACTGTACTAAAACTAGTAAAAAGTTTTGGATTAAGTTAGGTTTTAAATTCAATGGAATGAGTAGTTTGATGTTTGTTAGCAGTATTTTGAAACACGAAAGAAATAATGCTAATACTTTATTGACACCTATTGTTGGTGAAAAACAAAAACTAACCACTCCTTCTGTTAGCACTAGTTTATCTTATGTGGATATTGAATTGGCTATTGCTAAACACTACGGAATTAGACAGCATATAATTGTACCTAATTGTTTTATCAATTTTGGAACAAATACAGACCACGAATGTGATTTGATTGTAATTAAAAAATCAGGATATGCTATTGAAGTTGAAATTAAAATGAGCAAAGCTGATTTAAAGGCAGACTTTAAAAAGAAACATGGACATATTGATGAAAGATTGCAGCATCTATATTATGCAATGCCAAAAGAGTTGTATGAGAAATGTAAGGACTTGATTCCTGAATACGCAGGTGTGTTTTCTGTTACTAAACACAAAGATATATTTTTTGCAAGTATTGAGAAAATAGCACCTAAAAAACAATGTAGGAAACTTTCAACAGAGGAACAGCTAAAAATAGCTCGATTAGGAGTGATGCGAATTTGGAATTTAAAACAAAAATTTAATAAATAACTTTTAAAAAATGATGAAATAATTGAACTTAATTAGTAACAGTGAAAAAATAAAACCATGCAAGTAAAAACAATAGAAAAAAACATCAGAGCCAAGATGGAAGAATGGCTAAAAACAATCACTGATGATAAATTAAGAGGTGATGTAAAAGAAAACTTATTAGTAAGTGGTGGAAGTATAGCTTCTATGCTATTAAATCAACCTGTAAACGATTATGACGTTTATTTAATGGATATTGATGTCGTTAAAAGGTTGGCTATTTATTATACACAATCAGATAGAAATATTGTAATCTTTGATGGAAGAGAAAAAGAAAAATTGGTCAAGAGCCTTAATGATGGTTATATTGATAATGGTGGTGATAAGAGAATATTAGGTATAGATAGAAATAATGCTCATGCTATTTCTTTAAGAAATTTAAAGGCAGACCAAATTAAACTATATTTCAATGGAGAAAAAGGAGGTTTAAAGGTTCTTAATGTAGATTTAGAAAAGGCTTATTACACTCCTTTGTATTTTTCTCCTAATGCCATTTCATTATCAAATCAATTACAGATAGTTTTAAGGTTTCATGGAACTGCTGAAGAAATTCATAAAACATTCGACTTTATTCATGCTACTAACTACTTCACCTTTAAAGAAGGACTTGTTAGGAATTTAGCAGCAGTTGAAAGCATACTCACTAGACAACTTAAATATCAAGGTTCTCAATACCCTGTTACATCTATCATTAGAGCTAAGAAATTCATCAAGAGAGGTTTTAACATCGGTGCAGGTGAACTTTTAAAGATAATGTTTCAAATATCAAATCTTGATTTGAACAATCCTGATGTACTTGAAGAACAATTGGTGGGCGTAGATGTCGCTTATTTTGACTTCTTAATAACAGCACTTAGAAACAAAATGGATAGTGATGAAGGTTTTAAATTATCAGAATCTTATTTTAATTCTTTGATAGATAGAATATTTAGTGCTGTTGATGGTGAAGGAGATAGTGATTTAACAACAACTATTCTACCTCGTACTACTGCTGTTTATTCTATTTTAAAACTAATCAATTGGGAAAAAGGTGATGAAGAAGGTAATAGAAAAATATTTTTTCAGGAATATTACGATTTTACTAAAGAACTTTTACAGGAATTAGAAGGGGGTCGTCATTCATGTGCTGATGACTGTTGTAGTGCAATAGGAGATGTTATTGATAAGTGGGGTATTTCAATAGAAAATCAAGTAGATGACTTTCCAAGAATATGGATTAATAGACCTAAATAACAATATTAACAATGGTATTTATAAAGATTAAGATATTTTTAAGTTATTATAATTTGTTCCTTGACAAGAAGAGTCAAAAAATCATTAATTCTATCTTGGTTGAAAAAAAATCATACACACAGTTATCGAAAGAAATGAATATCAGTCTTACAAATGTCGTTAGTTGTTTTAATAGTGTTTCTGAAAGAACTACCAAATATTTTTCTAAACTAAAAAAATTTGAAGAATTAAAAGAAGATATTTCCAGATTGAATTTTCAAAGGAAAGTTCTAAAAGACTTAATAGACAAACAAAAATCTGAATTAAATATTTTAAAGGAATTTAATGGTGATTTAATTTCTTCAACTAAATTGGATGACATAGATATATCAGTTAGGTCGTTAAACTGTTTAAGGAGAGCTGAAATACATTCTCTTTTTGAATTAACCAAGATAAAGAGAACTGATTTATTGAAGCATAGAGATTTTGGTAAAAAATCACTACAAGAAATAGATGAATTAATGAGTGAATACAAATTAGAGTTTGCAAAATAAATGAAAAACCCATACGAAATATTAGGAGTTAAGAAAACGGCTTCAGCAGATGAGATAAAAAAGGCTTACCGTAAAAAGTCTAAGAAAACACATCCTGATAAGGGAGGTTCTAACGAAGAGTTCACAGAAGTAAATAAGGCTTACAATATACTTAAAGATGCTATTAAGAGAAAGATTTATGACGAAACAGGAAGTACAGGAGAAAAAACAGAGCAGAGTATATACAATGAAGTTGCTACAATGTTTTTTAGTGCTATAGCTGAAAATAAAGATGCTATTAATATGGATATTGTTTCTTATTTGCTTGATAAAATTAATGCAAACATGAGTGAATCTATAGCAAATATAGATGGACTTCGTAAGAGAATTAACGACATTAGTAAATTCAGAGGTAAGATGAAGCTAAAGGATGAGTTTAGTAGTAATGATAATATTTTTGAGGACTTAATAACAGGGAGTATTCAAACAATGGAACAGGAGATAAGGTTTTGGGAAAGTTTTCCTGAAAAACTAAATAAGTTAAAACAAATAATTGAGAAGTACGAATGTGATAGCAAACCTACTTATTCTCAATTTAATTTTGGCAAATTAAAATCAGTTATGTTTTTTTGAAACACAATAACCTGAATTAGAAATTTTTAAAAAATAACAAATGATGATAACAAGAACAAATACAATCAAGGATGTAGGAGAAACATTTTACGCACTGTGTAAACAATATACAGGTGATGGTGTTAATCCTGTGGAAATGGAGATAAAAAGTATTGATGTTAATATTAGCGATAAAGGTGTTAATATAACCTACAGATGTTTGCCTGTTGGTGAGAAGTATATTGACTTAGAACCATTAGTTTATTTTAGAGCAGATGTAATAAAGTCTAACAAAAAAACAAAACATATTGTTGCTAAAGAAAAGATTGATGAAATTATAGGAATTGTCTGTGATAAATACAACATAAGTTATAAAGACATTACCAGTAAATGCAGAGAAGGTGAATTGCGTGAAGCAAGAAGAATATTGTATTACATTTTACATTGTAAAAAAGGATATACAAGTACTTTTGTTGCTAATTGTTTAGGTCGTTCCAATCATGCTACAGTTCTAAGTGGTTGTGAAGTTGTTCAAGGATTTATGGAGAGTGATTATAAATTTAGAGATATTGTCAATAAGTTGATTGTTGAAATTAACGGACACGATTTGGTTGAGTGAAATTTTGAAGTGGTTACGAAATGTAACCAATTGGTAGTACTTGCAAAAAAGTTCTTTAAAAATATTGTTAATCAGGGTGTGTGTACGTCCGTAGAGCCTATCGTAGATGTTTCGGTTGCGAAAATTTATGATGATAGGAATACCAAACAAAATGGTAATCAACTACTTAGTAAGTATAGGTTGTGGAGTACCTTGTTTTGTAGGGTAACTACAACATACAAATGTATATATTTTAAGTTTGAAAATCAATAATCATTCAAATATTTTTTTAAACACACCTAAGACTATTGTTAAGATTGAGAAAATGAAAATAAATTAAAAAACATTTGTAAATGTGAAAGATGTTTCATAATTTAGCAGAATATTAATTTAAAACGGTCAAAATGGAAATAAATACATTGGTAATTCACAAAAAACTAAAGAAAATTGGTATTGGTTGTGTTTCAAAAATTTTACCAAAATCTGCTGTAAGAGTTAATTTCGGAACAGATGGTGTAAAAATCTGTAATGTAGGGCAACTCGAATTAATAGATGTTTCGAATTGCAAAACGGTTAATTTCAGTGAATACACAACACGAATAATTAAAGATAATGGAACATTAAATGATGTAATTGTCGGTAATGAATTAAAGCATTATGTTGGAATAGGTTGGTTAACAACAAGAGTGGTTACAATAGATGATTTAAAAAAATACCCAAGAGTAATTTAATAATACATAACATTAACTTAAAAAGGTCAAAATGATAAAAAAAGCTTATAAATTTAGAATTTATCCTACGATAGAACAAGAGGTGTCTATTAATAAAACATTAGGTTGTTGTAGATATGTTTACAATTATGGATTATTAAAGATAAAGGAGAATTGGGAAAGAGATAAAACAAAAATTAAAGTAAACGATATTTCGAAAGAACTTCCACTCTTAAAAAAGATTGAAGAAACTAAATGGTTGTCTGAAGTGTCATCTGTAGCAATCATATACTCACTAGTAAATTTAAAAACAGCATTTGATAATTATTTTAGAAAGCTAAAAAACGGTCAAGTAAGAGAAGCAAAGCTTAATTACATAAGAAAATGCAAAAAAAATAATGTTCCTTTTAATAAGGATAAACTATTTAATATGTGCAAACCAAAACTTAAAAGTAAGTTTGATAACATACAGTCCTATCAGTTTCATCAAGGATACTCTATAGATTTTACAAACGGAACAATGGATATTCCTAAAATTAAAGGATTAAAGGTGTTATTTCACAGAGAATTTATCGGCAATCCAAAAACATGTACTATTAGTAAAAATGCTGTTGGTCAATTCTTCATTAGTATATTAGTTGAAACTATTGGTGATATTCCAAAAAAAATGGAAATAACAGATAAAAAGACAACAACCATTCATTTGGGATTAAGAAACTTTGCTTACATTAATTATAAAGGAGTAACAAAAACAATTGAACATCCAAAGTTTTTAATAAAATCGTTAGAAAGAGTTAAAATCTTAAATAAGAGATTATCTCATAGAAAAAATGCAAATAAAGGAAGGGTAAAAGACGAAGTTTTTGTTGGTGCTAATATTAAGAAATCGAGATTAAAACTAGCACAACTACATAATAAAATAAAAAATCAGAGGGAGTATTTTTTGCAGAATTTAACCACAGAAATAATTAGACAAAATCCAAAGGGAACAATATTAGTAGAGAATTGGAATGTTTCTCAAATGATGGATGATAAAGTATTTTCTAAATTTATTGCGGATAGTGGTTGGAGGATGTTTTGGAATATGAATCAATATAAATCTGATTTTGATGGGTTAAATTTTATTCAAGCCGACAAAGATTTTGCTTCATCAAAAACTTGTAGTATTTGTGGATATTACAATGATAAATTAAAATTGCAGATAAAATGGAAATGTCCTACTTGTGGTACGGTTCACGATAGAGAAGAAAATGCTATTGGTAACTTAATTAATTTTAATAACAAAAAAAATTGTGTACTTGTTTGATTTTTTATAAAAAAGTTCTTTAAAAATATTGTTAATCAGGGTGTGTGTACATCCGAAGAGCCTATCGTAGATGTTTCGGTTGCGAAAATTGATGATGATAGGAATACCAAACAAAATGGTAATCAATAACTTGACAAGTTCCTGTTGTGGAGTACCTTGTTTTGTAGGGTAACTACAACATAGGAAGTTAGAACAATTTCAAATGGATTGTTGTGGAGTACCTTGTTTTGTAGGGTAACTACAACTCTAATAATTTAGAGCACTATTAAACACTGTTGTGGAGTACCTTGTTTTGTAGGGTAACTACAACAAATGGTGGGAGAGTAAGAAATAAACTAAAGTTGTGGAGTACCTAATTTTGTAGGGTAACTACAACCATATACAAAATTAAGAAATTATGAAAAAAGTTGTGGAGTACCTAATTTTGTAGGGTAACTACAACATGAAAAAGATGGTTTCTCGATTTAAAAGAGTTGTGGAGTACCTTGTTTTGTGTTGAAAATGTTTGATAATATTGAATAGAAAAAACGTATATCAACTAAAAAAAGACAAGTAGAAAAACTAACTAAAACCATAAAAAATTAAACTTTAAAAATGAATATATTCGGAATAAAAATAGGTTCAGACAAAAAAGAAAGTACTAAGTCTGAAATGGAACTCTTGGAAAAAGAGAAGCAAGAGTACAAGTTAATTGGTAAGTACCTTAGAAAAAAAGGATTAAAGCTATTTGCCTACAATCCGTTAAAAGAAGTTTCTCTTAGGGAAATAAAAGTAGCTGAAAAAAATGATTTGCATTTACTACCTGACGAAAGAGGAAAACTAGTAGCCAAAGATTTAGGATTGGAGGAAGTTGAAGTAGATAGTAGAGATATTCATTTTGAGGCTCTTAATTTAAAGAACGCTAACAAGAGGGTACAAAAGTATATTTCAGGTGAAATTAAAGAGTTATGCAACCTTAGAAACCCTGAAGAATTAGAAACGATTAAACTATTTTAAATGGAATTAACTGAGCGACAAACTGAGTTATTGGAATTTGTGAAAAAGATGCACGAAGGACAGGTGAGGAAATACACAGGAGAAGATTATTGGAATCACCTATTTGCTGTAGCAGAAATTGTAAGTGTACACGAACCTAAAGGAATAGAAGCTGCTTTGTGCCATGATTTATTTGAGGACACAGAATGTACATCAAAAATGTTGTTGGATGAATTGTTTAGGATTGGGTATAATCGTGATGAATGTTTTAAAATACACTCACTTGTTATTGAACTCACAAACATATACAGAGAGAAAGACTATTCTTTTCTTAATAGAAAATTTAGAAAGGAATTAGAGTGTACTAGGTTGGGTAAAATAAGTGCTTTAGCACAAAGCATTAAATATGCTGATATTATTCACAATTTAGGTTCTATTTGTGAGTACGACAAAAGTTTTGCACAGGTTTTTCTTAACGAAGCTATGAAATTAGTTGGAGCAATGAGAAAAGGAAACATCAATTTATTTGTTAATTGCTACAATGCAATTACTGAAGGTTTGAAAAAAATAAGTAAATAATAATATATGTTAAAAAACGAAACAAAAAATCAAGAAGATGCGGTTGAAAAATACTTCTGCATCCCTTTTGAAAAAGCACAAGTTTATCAAATGAATCAAGAAAATTCAATTTTTCTATTTCAATTATTAATGGCAAATAAGCTGAATGGTGGTGGTGAAAGAATAATACCTGAAAAGAAAAAGCCATTTTTAGTAAAATTGATTGAAAAAAGGATAAAACACTGTTTCACTTTCGAAATAAATGATAGTGGTTTGATTCTATTTCTTGCTATCATTTCAAAAACAGCAGGTGGAGCTGTAATGTATCTAACATACCTGCAATATTGGTGTAAAAAGAATAATCACAACATAATTGACTTGAAAATGTTTTGTGAAATATTCCCAAATGGTTTTCCAAGTGAACAAGATTTGGAGAAAATTTGGGATGGTCAAAAAGTAGATAGAGAAAAAAACAATCAAATGGCTAGTGATAACCTAGTGGATTATCAGTCGGCAATGGGTT
>Ga0209520_10002347_pt1 | contig 10904 bp, 9 predicted proteins | sample Rifsed16ft1_FD_184009 | JGI IMG/M metagenome (GOLD analysis project Ga0209520, IMG submission 184009) | Soil microbial communities from Rifle, Colorado, USA - sediment 16ft 1 (version 2) | ecosystem: Environmental > Terrestrial > Deep subsurface > Rock core/Sediment | place: Rifle, Colorado...
GTACTTGAGACTTTCCTCCCCCACCAGGGTGATCTTTTCAATCGAATTGATCAGGTTGGCGGACCTCTCCAACAGTTCAGCAACCTTGGAGGTGTCGGTGGATAGTTCCCGCGCCTGTTCCAGATCAGTATTGGCCGCATCCACCAGTTCCCGCGCCCGCTCGTTGGAAAGTCCGACTAGCCCCTCGGCTTCATCCAAGCTCTGCGTCGCCACCGCCAACAACCGTTCGAACTCCGCCGCCCGAGTTTTTTTGGCCTGCTGCCAAGTGGTAAAGAGAACCGAAATTCCGAGGATCAAAACCAGGACCGCAATCACCTTTGGCAGGGAAAGCCCTTTGATCTTAGGAAGGACCGGAAGTTTGAATCCTTTCTTGGGCTCTTTCACCTTTTGCTCCAATTCCGTTTTTTGTTCCTCACTGATCCCTGGTTGCTGTTCACTAATCTCTTCTCTCACTTTGGCCAACTCTTCTCCGTGGGAAAGCCGTTTCTTCCAGGCAGCCGCGATTTTACCTTTGAGCTGCTTCGGGGTGCGCAGCGCCTGCACCAGCTGCTTGGCCTGGCGGCTGATCCAGGCCCCTGCTCCGGAAATCTTGCCCCAGAACTGGCGAGAGGAACGGGATTTCGCCACCGCTTCCTCCCGGGCTTCCCGGGAGCTGGTCAGAGTCAGCAAAAGGGCGGCGAAACCGGGGATCTTTTCACCGGAAGAAAACTGCTTCTCGAGAAATTCGGTCCGGGGGAGATCGGCCGGGGGGAAATTTCGGGCAAAAACCGGGGACCCCAAAACAACGGTATCCTCTTCCTCCAGAATCTGGGAGGCAATGTTCACGCCTTCTTCGCCGGTCAGCAGCTCTAGAGTTTCGGTGCCGCGGCGGAGATAGAGGGCCGGCTTACCCATCCGTGCCAGATAGGCGACCTCGCCTCGGAAAGCCACCGCCCCCAGCTCCAGGGTGGCGGCGGGAGAAAGATGTTGGAGCTTGTCGCGAACGGCATAGACCGCCCGTTCCAGGGCCGAGACCGGGGTCTCGTCTTCGGGAGCGTAGTACTCTTCGGAGAGAGTGTCCCAGATCAATCGGCCGGCGACAGCGGCGTCTTCGCCAGGATCAATTTTCAGGTCCACGACCGCAAAAAGACGCCCCCTTTCGGGGGGATATTCTTCGCGCGGGGTTGCTCCGAAGACCGACACAAATTTCCCGCGCTCGGTGGTGGGAGAGCTTTCCAGCTTGGAAACTTTGACCTCAAGACCGGTTTTTCCCTGTTCCTCTGCTCCTTGGGCCATCAGGATTATGATAACAGTTTGCGCTACCTAAAATAATCGGGGTTGGTGCAGCCGGAGCTGGAGCAATAGCCGATATCGAAACGGTAGGTGGGACTCCAAAGACCTTTCGCTCGGAGGGTAAAGATGTCGCGGAAATGGCGGCCGGAAAAAGCGTAGGTGCCGTGAGCACCGACGACATAAACGTTTGCGGTGTTGGCCCCGTTGGATGTCCAAGTTCTGAACGCTTTCGAGATACTCGTCACGGGAGAAACGCCTGAAACCTGATTGCGAACATCAGCCATCGGCCAGCCACCCCGATCAATCGGAGAAAGGTAATTCGTGTTGGGTTGCTCCGAAGCTGATCTCTTAAGCAGTGGGCAACTGTCGGGATCAAGCTGGAAAGGCTGGGAATTAGACTTTCGGCAGAGGAGAAAGGCGTTGAAAATGTCTGCTAACTCTTCGGACGACATCCAAGGGCTGTCACCGTTACTATGGTTCCGGTCTCTGTCTCCCCAGCCAGTGTGATACCAGGGGGATTTGCCGTAGTTAGGACCGTCGTAAGCGCCCTGGGGTCCGTAATCCTTGATCCCCACCGCCCAAGCCCGATAACCGCCCCAGACTTCTTGGGTAGAAAGCGTGTACCCACCGGCGGTGGAGGAATAGTAAGCTGCAATCGGCGAACCCCCGTAGGTGATCACAACGCCTCGGGTTGCGTTCACTGCATCACACCATCGCTTGTTGTAGGTGCCGCTACAGGAAAGTCGATCACTGGTACCGTTGTAAACTTGGCAGTTCTGGTTGGTACAGATTGATTTTCCGGGGTTGCTTCGGATCCAGTTGAGGGCGTATGTCCGGGCCGCTACCGCCTGGGCCTTGAGCGCCTCCATCGGCCAGCTCCGAGGCATCTCCGAGATTCCTCTTAAGTAATCATTCTCAAAGGAGATGGTACCGTAGCCCGAAACCTTGATGGTGCTCGGGACCGAGTATTTACCGACAGTCACACCTTTGTAGTAGGCCTTCAGAATCGTGGAGTAGTTCTGAGGAGGATTAGCTATAGCTCGACCGTATGCCCCGTATTGATTCATCCCCACCCGATGGGGGAAGCCGTAGGTTCCGACCATCCAAGAAGGGGAGAACGGGGAAGGAGGAAGCTTTTTAGAAGACGGGGCGCTCTCCCCGATCGTTTCAGTTCCGCCGGAGGCGGCGAACTTCTCCAAGATCAGCTGCTCTTGTTTGGCGGTCAGGTTTTTAATCGAGGATTTGACCGAGGACAGCTGAGAAGAGGTGGAAGAAAGTTGGCTTTGGGAGGAATAGAGACTGGCCTGGTACTGCGAACGGAGCGTCGCCAGCTCGTCGCGCAGCTTTTTTGCGGCCGCCCGGTTGCTCTTGAAAACGGCCACCTGGCCGGCGAGTTGGGCAATCCTCTCGCTCAGGCTGCGGAGACTCTCGTTGTAGTACTGGAACTGGTGGGCCGACCCCTCCAGGTCGTCGGCCGAAAAGATTATCTCGATGGAGGAGACGCGGTTTTGTTTGTAGAGCTCACGGACCAGCACATCCCGGTCGGATTCCCAACCCGCCAGCTCGTCCTCTTTCTCATCGAGGTCTTTCTCGATGGCAGATAGCTCTTTTTCGGCGGCGGTGAGCTCGGCGGAAACCTGGAAGAGGGAGAGGGAGGCGGAGGAGATATCCCGGGAGAGCTGCTGCTGGCGTTTCTCCAGATCGGCGAGCTGTTTCTGCTGCTTGTTGAGCTGGGAGGTGACATCGTCCAGATCCTCATCCGCCCGGGAAGGTGTCACCAAGAATATAATTACTATCGTTAGAATTAGGAGAGAAACAAAAGTTAAAAGCTTGCGCGCCCGGGGCAGTTTAAAAAACACTCTACCTTATTTTAGCAGAGCTAAAACTAGTCTCTATACATATAGTATAGGCCGTCTAATATTACATTCTGCTAAACTGCGGACAGTGATGAGAACATTTCTAGTCTCGATTGCCGCTCTTCTTCTCTTTCTTGGTCTATGGGGAGCACTAAACCCTCAATCCACCTACGCCGTAGATGCACCACCAAGCGCTGTGCAGTGTGACTGCAATAGCGACACCGACTGCTCGGGAGACCAGGATTGCGATGAGGGAACTTCGGCCAATTGCACACCAACAGCAAACCTTACCGGCCTCTGCGGGATCAAAGGGGGAAGCAAAGATGGGGAAGTAAACAAAGGTGGGGAGAAATTAAATCTCACAATACCGGGATCAATTCCTACTCCGTTGGGTAGCATTCCCCTGGACCCGACCCTTTTCGCTCAGTGGCTCCTTAATTTCGGGGTTGGTCTGGGATTGTTGCTTTCGATACTGGTCATAATCATTGGTGGTTACGGGGTAGCTACTTCCGCTGGCAATCCAGAAAATTTGGAGAAGGCCAAGGCTCAAATCACCGCTGCGGTTAGCGGTTTGCTCTTTATCTTGCTCACCGGTTTAATCTTGCGTACAATTGGAGGTATTATAGGAATTGATATCAAATTATTTGGTATATGAGAGGTGGTGAATTTTAGTGATTAAAACAGTAAAAACAATCGCGACATCTGCAACGACGCTAGCGCTTTCGGCCCTGCCGGTTTTTGCTCAAACCGCCCCACCCGGGGTACCGGACGACATTTGTGTTCTCATTGGGAGCGTCCTGACTTTCATCTACAGTATCGCAGGTGTGATCGCGTTAGTCCTACTCGTCTTGGGAGGCATCCAATACATGTCTTCCGGCGGAGATAAGGTCGCCGTCGAGCAAGCTCGCGGGAGAATCACCTCAGCCATCGTGGGATTGGTCATCGTATTTGGAGCTTGGTTGGTAATCAACAAACTCATTATCGACACGGTACTTACAGCTACCGGGGGGATCTGCAAGTAAGACGTAGCGATAAAATGGCCAAAAAAACCGGCGGGTGTCGTTCTAATCGGCAAGAGTGGTCATACCTATGAATGTTGAGAGCATCATCGAAACCTATCTTGGAGTGACATTCGGTGAAACCTGTTCCACCGAAGAAATCACTGGAATATTCTGCATCGTCGGGAAGTTAATCAATTATCTTTTGATAATCGTAGGAGCGGTCTCCCTGGTTATGTTTGTTGTCGGGGGTCTGCAATATATGATATCCGGCGGAGATGAAAAAGCACTAACCACTGCCAAATCCACTCTCACTTACGCTGTACTTGGTCTCTTTATCGTTCTACTCTCTTCGGTAATCGTAAGCACCGTCCTGTCCACAATTGGTTTTAAACCCTAGCTAAAAAGAAAACCCAGCTCACGGAAACCGCAAGCTGGGTAAAGTCACCTATCCTTCAATCTCTTTCGAGGGATCATCGAAATCACGATCGGCCGGACCTATCTTTTCCCAGTTCTCGTTCACGAACCAAGGGTAGATTTGTCCGTCCTCATCGAAGATTCCGATCTGCCAATTCCAAAACGGACTGGGATTAATGACGCCGTCTATTTCGTCAATCCTTACTCGAAGCCCGCATAGATCAGTTATCGAAACTCCTGGGAGGATCGTGCCCTGGAGTGAACATCCAGCGGGAAAATTCGTGGTGGAGTGAGCTTCGATAAGCATTGTGGCCGAATCTGGTTTTCCACCACACCACTCCATATCAAGTGCCCCAATGGGTGCTTGATCCTCCGGGCACTCCTCGAAATAAAGAGCGACAGGGTGCTCATTGTCGTCATTGTTCCTGATGTAGACGTCGTAGACGAGGAAATCGCGCTCCTCATCGTAGGAAACAAGACGCATGCGCAAGTCAAGCTTCTCCAAAACCTGCGCAAATTCAACAGCGACCCGATCGATTTCTGGTTGTCCCGCAGTTTCCTGACCAGCCCCTAAAGGAAGCACTCCGGGCCGCGACAGCCAAGATAAGCTTAGAAGCAGCGCGACAACAGACAAAACTGAGACTAAGCCAAGGAAGACAACAACCTTTACTCCATCCCGGTCTATCCCAGAATTTGGAGAGAGGGAGGGAGTTGGGCTCCGGCCCCGACCAGATGATGGCTGGGCCGTAGAGCTACGCCTAGACGTAGAAGGTAAAACCGTCAGACGAAGCACGACTGCGATCTCCTCGTCCAGGTATTGGAGAAGGATTCGTGCCTGGTGGATCTTCCCAAGTACCCAGCCCGGCGGAAGGTTAGCGGTATCAACCTCAACCGTAACCTCCAGGGGAAAGTCGGAATCGCCGGAGTTGGGTCGGGCACTTACTGTTGCCCAACCACGGCACTGCGATCCATCGATGTTCAATCGTCCCTTAAGGGGGCCTCCGTGGTTCTCAACCACAAAACGCTTCTCAACCTTCGACCCGGCTGCGAGTTCACCAAAGTTCAAAGTCTTTGGCCGAACCTTCAGAACCGGAGGATCGGTAGAGAACTCGTTCCCAAAATGCGACACGTACTCGCGCTCATAGCCAGCTCTGCGAACAGGGTCGCTTAGAACCTCGTGAGCCTCATTGATCTCCTTCATCCTCTCCGTCGCCGAGGGCGACGGATTAAGATCCGGATGGTACTTCTTGGCCAAACCATTGTAGGCGGCCTTGATCACTTCCGGCTCTGCTTTAGGATGAACGCCCAAAACGCGGTAGTAATCCTTCATTTCGCCCTCCTTCCCTTCTATTAGGTTTTAACTAAACTATAGGATAGCACGAACACCGAATTGACGCAAATAAAAAGCCCGCAGCAAAACAGATGCGGGCGTTGGACTACTTTCCGGAACTCAACTGACGGTAACGAGAGACGCTTCCGTGGCCGAGCTGATGGACATCCAGGACAACCTGCGAAACCTTCTTGGAGACGGCACGGAAGAGATCCAGAATCGAGCTGAAGTTGGTATCCGCCGCAATCTGGTACCAGCTTCCCCCGGATTGCTTGGCCATTCGCTTGTAACAATCCTGCGGATCTGAGATTACGAAGACCAGGATTTCACTCCTGATGAGTCGGGCACCAAGGGCCTCGATGCGCGACCAATCGTTACGGGCGTGCTCGTCGGTGATGAGAATAAAGACCTGGACCGACCCGGGTCGGAATCCCAACGTTATCGCCTTCTCGATTGCTTCCGGTGACGACTCACCAAATCTCCCTCCCCCATAGTTTCGGTGAATGTCAGAGAGATACCTCTTTACCACTTCGATCTTACTGGTGAAAAGAGACGCATCAATCCTGTCACCCGGTACAGCAAGGTAACCATAGGAGACAACGGCAATCTGTTGATCAAGACCGAGACGAGCAAAATCATCGACGAATTCGGAACAGGTCTTCAAGAGCCCGTGGATCTTGCCACTCATCGATATGGTCGTGTCGATGATGAAAACCAAATCGACCAATCCTCCCGACCCCATCTCTTTGCCATCGATTGTAATGGAATTTTCCTTCTTGATTAAGGCTGGTTTCCCAACCTCTTTGCCGTCAATGGTGATCAAACCTTTGGACACGGAATGTCCCTCCCTCTCCCGATTGAGTTTTTACTAACCCATAGTTTACCATGGGATAGAAACGGGGTCAACAATTTAAGCCGTTCAATTCTGTTAAGATTTATCTGAACAATGCCGGATAGAATGCGTTTTCCTACGACCCCTGCCATCTTAGCGTTGCTTTTCCTGATCAGTGGATTAATCCTCAGCGTGGGGCCGGTGACGGCAGCAGAAATCCCAACCTGCCCGTTTATTAGGAAGGGTTCTCCCGCTCTTTCCTCCGAGGCAGCTAACGCTAACGCGGTCGGTGAAAACTACGGGTTGAGTATTAGCGGATGCATCCCAATGCTCCCAAAAGGTGGGAAAGCTCGGGCCCAATGCTTCGGTGTCTCTTTCAAAATCCCATATACAAATGACGAGGGGCAACTTACTCTAAGTAACCCAACTAACATGCCCGTCGAGCTTATCCGGGCCCGAACAATGACGCTATCGGGCGATCCCGAATCCACTGAACCGGGAGAGTTAACCGGCTCAATCCCAAAACTCCTTATGCCCGGCTACAAGCAAGAAAACGAGAACGGGAAGGAAGTGGACCCCAACCTCGCCTTGACAAAAGCCGAAGGACAGTTGGCTCAAGGATGGGTGGTCGAGAACCAAACCAATATTCAAGTGAGTGTCCATCCCGACCGCGGAGAATTGGAGATCGATGGAACCCACGCCCCCACCCAAACCAAACCTTACTGGGATGTTCGTACCGAAGGCCAAGAAGAAAAAATTCAAGTTGGAGAGGAGAACTACCAGCTAGAAGGGAAGTTCGGCGAGGTTGCTCCGCTCTACGACCGGTACGGTCTCCTGGCACAGGCCTTCTCTTTTCCCACCGACGAACCGTTGGAACTTCCCGATGTGAACTGTCCCGCGGAAAATTTCAGCCCCCGCCCCATCGTTCCTAAAGAGGGAGTTTCCTGGTTCCGCAAAGCTATCTGGCGCGCATTGGAAGTGATCGAACCCATTTCCGAGATAAGAGAATGCGACCTGACCGACATCGGCTGCATCGCAAAAATGTTTATACCTAGCATTGAAACTCTTACCGCTACGGGAGATTTGGATGTTCAGTCGAAGGTATCCTTAGCCGGGGGGGCTTGGGCAAATATGGCTGGCCCCAGTGGTGCTTTTGCTGCTCTCTTACCCCCGGAGACAATTTTCAAGTCCGAGGACAGCGAAGAATCGCGGGTGTCGTTTTCCCAGACGGGAGGATTGAGTGGTCTTTGGGAGGCGTTCAAAAGCGCCGTCGGCGCTACCTCCACTCTAAAAATTGCTTCCCTCGGAAACGTTGGAGAAGCTGTAGATTGCATAATCTATGGACTCACCGCCCACCCTGCCAACGCCCGGACACAGGCCTGCGCGGACGTACTGATGAGCGGAAAATTCCTAGGTTGGCCCACCTACCACGGTTTCATCTTCCAGGGTCCAAAAGCCTCCTGCGCCAACTGCACTCACAGAGTGGTAGAGGCGATCGACATCGGTCCCGGACCCGGCGTGAGCATGGGAGATGCGGTTCTGGCAACCGTCGAGGGAAACATCCTGGCGACCGGAACCGACCCGATATACGGAAACTATATCGATCTCCAATCCGGCGACCCCGATGTCCCCACCATAATTCGCTACGGCCACCTTTCGGCAGTTTTCGTGGGAAAGGGCCAACCGGTTTCTCCGGGGAGCGTGATCGGAGCGGTCGGTGATACCGGAATGGGAGGAACTCATCTTCACTACGAATTCCGCCTAAGAGCCTTGGAGATGAGAGTTCCGTACATTCCCGATGACGGGGGCGGCGGTATTCGCGGGTGTCTCTTCCCCAGCTGCCCCAATATTCGCTGGTAAACCAATGACTCTCAACGACTTGAGCGGTTTTTTGCAAAGGAACAGAAAAAAGATTCTCCTCGCCATTCTTATTCTCTTGGTTGGGGGCGGAGCACTTCTGTTCTGGCAGTCCTCCCAAAAGAATGGGGAACCTGATCCGACCAACGGAGAGGAAGGAGAGGTTCCCACCTTCTCTTTTGCGGGAGACACCTGGAAAATCTCTGGACAGATAAATCTTGGCAAGCTAGCGGAGACCAGCCTTCCCCAAGAAACGGTGGTTTACAAGGTTAGTGAACAAAAAGAGAGCACCACGGAATCACAGGCCCAAGACATCGCCGAGCGGTTCGCTTTCGACCGGGAAATCACCAACCGCGTTTCCCTCCCTGGAGAAGAAAGGATGTTCGTTTTCGCACAGGACGAGGTAAATATGGCGGTGTTCAGCTACCCCCGAGAGATTCGCTACTCATTCAAAAATATAGTTGCCAAGACCAAAAACGTTTCCGGAAAAATCTACGACCAGGCCACCGCGATCCAGAAATCCAAAGAGTATCTGGAAGGAAAAGGCCTCCCCACCACTGACATCGTCTTCTTTGGTGTTCGCTACCTGATTTACGATGTGGAGGCGATCGTCCAGACCCAGAACCCTAAGAGGGCAAACGCGCTGGAGCTATCGTTTGTTCAGGCGGTCGCCGGTCAGAGTATTTTGGGTAAAACTATCTCCGAGCCCTTAGTAAGAGTGGTCTTTAATCGAGCCGGAACGGTCGTCTCTTTGAGTTACAAAGAGACCGACCAAACTTTCACCCAGTTTAAAATTGTTCCCCTGCTAAATTTCGCGGAAGCCACGGCAGATCTGGAAGGAAAAGGATTGGTAATCAATGCTGCCGACCGAGGCGGCGAAAGAGCGTTTCATCGAAACGGATGATCTGACTTCGTTCACTCCTCAAACGATTAGTCTCGTCTACTATCAGGTTCCGGGAACGGAATTCCTGATCCCGATTTATCTCTTTGAAGGAAAGGGAGCGATTTCCGATATCGAAGTTTACGCAAACGTCGCACTTTCCGCCATTAAACCTTAACCAACTTTACTTTGTGTACTGATCGGATACAGCCAAAACATAGGCGGCCGCTCGGACACCAATTCCGCCGGTACTACCGCTGCCCTCAAACAAGTAAACCGGATGGAGAAGAGCGCTGTCTGCCAACCTCACGTACACCAGCCGCACGCTTTCGGGGGTGAACTCGCTGAGGTTGGTGGATTCGGAGAGCGTCCATTCTTCGACATCTCCCATCGGGCGGATCGAAACTATCTGCGGTTCCGCCGCTAGGGCATCTTTGGCCTGCTCGAGGCTCAGGAGAGGAAAATTCTTATCGGCGGCGAAGGAGTAATCAAGGAACTGATAACTCAGGTAAACCACCCGTCCCGCCCTATCAAAAATCACGCGAATGGCGGAATCGGTAGAGCTCTCTCCCAGAATGTTGAGTCCGTTTACCGACCAGGAAAAATTAACCTCTGCGTATCTCGCTTCCGCGGCCGTTGTTTCGGCGGTGCGCTCACCGATCGCACTCAGATACCTAACGGTTGGGGAGAACGAGCCGGTATCAGGAAGTTTTTTTGCCGCCAAAAACTCCTTGGCCATCCCGATAACAGTGGCGCTGCCCGGCAGCGTCTCCGTACCACCCCCGCCCTCGCGGGTGTAGTGCAGCGCGCGGGGGTTGCTGGTAACGGTCAGCTCCTCCCCTTTTTTGGCAAAAACGTAGATCACGCCCAGAGGCGTTGCGACCTCTCCCGACGGAGAGAGAGATCCAAAACTCTTCGCCCACCCCGCAGCATCCGCTTGAGTAAAAGTTAGGCTCATTTTCTCAATCCGATATACCGTAGAGGACGGTGGAAAATCCGGCGCGGAGAGTTTGGAAAAATCAATCACACCCAATACTCTCCCCGGCACCTGAGAGAGAGTGAAGGACGGAATTTTTTCCTCTTCGGGAACCTCGGTTATCACTTCTCGCCAGATAAATCCCGCCGCCAAAGAAATGATAACCACCAATAACAGGGCTATCAAAAGTTTACGGCGATTACGCACAATAAATTCTTGGACGTCCGACAAGCTCATCTTTAAAAACACAAACCGCACTCACTGGCATCCGAACAGTCGCGAATACTCCCGTGGCTGCCAGTATCACGCGGGATATAAGGCTCAGCCATGGGCAAACTGCGGAACTCGTAGTGCAGGTGGGTGCCGGAAGAGTTGCCGGTGTTATCCACGGTCCCTACTTGCTGGCCGACGGTGACCTGGTCACCGCTCTTCACACTGGTGGTGGCCAAGTGGCCAAAGACGGCACTGAAGTTGCCATTCAGAGAT
>Ga0209520_10002348_pt1 | contig 10898 bp, 11 predicted proteins | sample Rifsed16ft1_FD_184009 | JGI IMG/M metagenome (GOLD analysis project Ga0209520, IMG submission 184009) | Soil microbial communities from Rifle, Colorado, USA - sediment 16ft 1 (version 2) | ecosystem: Environmental > Terrestrial > Deep subsurface > Rock core/Sediment | place: Rifle, Colorado...
TCCCCTTCACCATTGATTTCGCCCAATCGCTCTACTTCCACCGCGAGGGCGAGGGGATCCTGACTGGGATGTCGAACCCGGCTGAGGATGCAGGCTTCGACCAGTCGATCGACACCGAGTGGGAGATCGTCGCCATGCAAGCCGCCTCCGAGCGGATGCCGATGCTCGAGGGTGCCGGGCGTTTGTCGCACTGGGCCGGGCTATACGAAGTCACGCCCGATGCGCACCCGATCTTAGGGGCTGCGCCCGTCGAAGGCCTGTGGATCGTCGCCGGGTTCTCGGGGCACGGCTTCATGCACGGTCCGATCTCGGGCAAGCTGATGGCCGAGTTCATCCTCGAGGGCCGGAGCCGGACCGTCGATGTGTCCATGCTCGATCTGGCCCGCTTCGACGAGGGCCGATTGATTCGCGAGTACAACGTTGTCTGATCCACCGCGGGCCGAGATCGTCTCGATCGGGACCGAGCTGTTGTTGGGTGAGATCGTCGACACCAACACGACCGAGATCGCCGTCGCGCTTCGCACGATCGGCCTCGACCTGTTTCGCACGACGACCGTCGGCGACAACCTCGAGCGCATCGCCGAGGCCGTGGCCGAGAGCGTGAAGCGCGCCCAAGCCGTGATCACCACCGGCGGCCTCGGGCCGACGGTCGACGATCCGACGCGAGAGGCGATCGCCCGGGCGGTGGGAGTCGAGACCGAATTCCGGCCCGAGTTGTGGGAGCAAATCACCGAGCGTTTCAGCCGCTTCGGCCGCAAGCCGACCGAGAACAACCGTCGTCAGGCGCACATCCCGGTCGGGGCAGTGGCCATCGAAAACCCGGTCGGCACGGCGCCGGCGTTTCGGGTGGAGCTGCCCGATTCGGTCGTGATCGCACTCCCCGGCGTCCCGGCCGAGATGTCGCACCTGTTGGAGCATGAAGTCGTGCCGTATTTGCGTCGCCGACTCGGTTTGCGCGGCGTGATCAAGCGCAAGGTCGTGCGGACGGCGGGTGTGGGTGAATCGATTCTCGACGAGCGGATCGAAGATCTGGAGCGGATGCACAATCCGACGTTAGGAGTATCGGCCCATCCCGGCCGGGTGGACCTGCGGATTACGGCCAAGGCCGGGAGCGACTCCGAAGCTGACGAGATGATCTGGAAGATGGAGGCCACACTTCGGCAAAGGTTGGGCGAGTGGATCTACGGGGTAGACGATGACACGCTGGAGGCCGTCACCCTTGCCGTCGTCGCCTCCAAGGGGTACCGCCTGGCCATCGTCGAGAGCGGAACAGCCGGCGCGTTGTCGGCCTCGGTCGCCCCGTTTTCGGGAGCCTTCGCCGGCGGCAAGCTGTTAGCCGGCCCGATCACCGATGATGAGCTCGAGACCGCGCTCGCCGCCGCCCAAGACGAGCTCTCCGCCGAGCTCGGTCTCGGCCTACGCCTCGAGATGGGCGAATCCAATTACACCTTCACCTACGTCCTGCACACGCCCGCCGGAGTGCAACTCAGGGAGCGTTCGTACGGTGGGCCGATCGTGAATGCCGCCTCGTGGGCGGTGTCCATAAGCCTTGAAGCACTCCGACGGCAACTCTCCGCGGTGGAGTCCTGACTCTGGTACATAGCCTTCAGCGCTCACCTCTCAGGCATCAGCTTCCAGCAATAAGCAACTAGCGATTAGCAATTAGCAGCAAGCAATAAGCCAAACCCTCAGAGCTCGCTGCCAAGTGCGCCCTGCGAACTGTTGACGGCTAGTTGCTTATTGCTGACTGCTAATTGCTAGTTGCTCCACCCCCCGCCATTCCTCTCCGATCTTGACACTCCCCTCCCCGCTCCATATAATCCCGTTGAAGCACGCGGGTGTCGCCAAGTGGTAAGGCAACGGCTTCCCAAGCCGTCATTCGAGGGTTCGAATCCCTTCACCCGCTCCTGAGGCGCCGGCTGATTTCTCCCTCCGCCGGCGCGCTTGTTATCCTAGCACTCCTGAAGACCTTGAGACGAAATTGAGGCAGACCCGCATAGTCCCCGCAAATCGCCGGCCTTATCTCTTGCGCTCTTGCTTATTGCTAATTGCTGATGGCTGATTGCTTATTGCTCCACCCCCTGCCCCGGCCTGCCACTCTTGACATCGCGTCTCCGACCAGGTGACCCCAGTGACGACCAATCCCTTCACTCGCTCCTGACGCGCCGGCGCGCTGGTTTTCCCGCCCTTCCCTCCATTCCGTTCGCCATCGTAGAGGGCCTGGCGCGCGGGGATCGTCGTCGTTCTGGTGATCGCAGTCGGGGTCTTTCTCGCCCATCGGCGAATGCAGGGCCAGAAGTTGGACGAAAGATCGACAGGTGCCAGGTGCCAGTCGGGGCCCAGGTTTCCACTGGCGGACTGCAAGGGAGAGAATCCGCGTCGCGGCAGGGGCACGCTTGCTGGCAAGTCAGGCCGAGCGAATTCTCACATTCGAGTCGTTATCGGCGACCTTGGGTGACGGGCTGGGCTGGCTAACGCCAGCCCAGCCATTGCCGGATCGAAACTGCTCAGGGATTCGTGTCCCGGAAGATCCAGAGACCGCTGTCGCGGTCGCTAGCAAGCACGTACCACTGCCCGGAGGCCGGGTGCTGCCACATCTGGACGCCCCAGAAGTCGTTGCCCAGCGGGTCGAGGTATCCGCCCACCTCAAGGATGCACGGCGCGCCGTCGGATCCGCAGCCGTTCTCCTTGATCTTGAAGGCACGGAACCCTCCGGCGTAGTTGGACGAGTAGAACCTGCTCGAGTCGGTGGGGTGCGTGGCGACCTCGTGGACGCTGAGGGCGCCGAAGCCGGTGGCGAAGGCCTCATCCATCGCCTCCGGAGTTCGCCGCGACCCCTCCGACCGCCGCCAGCAGCGCGATCACCAACAAAACCGGCACGAAACGCTTCTCTGACATGTTCCCATCCCTCACCTGAATCACTTGGTTTCCCAAACCTGCCACCAGTACCCAGCATTGCATCAAGCTGCGCCGATAGCTACCTCCCTCCCCGTTCTGCAATTCTATAAGCGCTGAAGCAGATCCTTTCAATTACTAGATACGCCGGGTGATGCCAAGTCGGATCTGGTAGCGAGCTTCCGGAGCGGGGAATTTCGTCGCATCCCATCGTCGCCCGGCCACCCATTCTGCCGATCGAGCCGCTCCCCACATTTACGGTAGATCGATGTGTCGACCGGGCCCGATCTGAACCGCTCGCGACCCGGCCCGAGCCCGCCACCACACTCCACCGCACCGCCAGCAGAACCGCCTGGCTCCCGGCGAACAGCATCGACATGAACCCGACTGAAATTGCCTCCTCCCAGGCTTGCACCAACACCGCATTGAGCACGCTCCCATGGATGGTGCCAGCCTGCCGGCTGGTCTTCGAATCCGAGCCGCATCTTGAGGAAGACCGGTATAGAGAACCCGATCTGTGCATCCCGCCGGAATCGGCTGATAATACCCCGACCATGGCGCTCTCCTGCATCATTGAGGCTCGTAACCACGGTCTGACTCGTTATAGGGAACTTCCAGTGCTTCCGCCTCGTCCAACCGGTATCAGGAGAGTGTAGCAATGGGCCATTTCATTGTGGAGCACGCCGTGGCGGGACAGCCTGCACTATCCGGCGCAGCAAGGTGGTTTGGGCGCGCCCGTATCGTGAGCCTGGTGTTCTTCGCCGCGGCCTTGGCCGCCGGATGCAATCTGCCGTCCGGCGTACAGTCTGCGCCACCGGCCACACTGACTCCCCCGCCTCCTCCTGCCTCGACTACCCCGTCACCCTCTCCAACACCCCTTGCCCTCTTGACCTATGGCTCGGACGACGGGCGTTTCACGATCCAATACCCCCAGGGGTATGTGCTCTACATCGGTGAGAAGCCCAGCGTGGATGGGGTGCTCAGTCCTCTTCCCGACGGGATCGCCATCGTCAGTGACACATCGCCCAACTTCTCTCTGAGCGTCGAACGCTTCAGTGCAGTCGGCCCTACCTCCTTGGAGTCAATCGCCTCCCAGGACGGTTGCGGGCTGGACCCATCACAAGGCCAAGCGCTCGAGATCGGGTCCGAGCACGCGCTGCTGTTCCCGGACATACCCTGCGGTCCCTATGGCATGAGCGTCCTGCTCTTGGTGCATGGCAGCGACGCCTATCGCCTGACGGTGGAGAGCCATTCGTCGTACCCGGAGGTCTCGGCCCGCGTAATGCAGCTGCTATTAACGATCCAATGGGGCCCCGGCGGGGATTCCCCCTCTCCGCCGGTTCCTGCCTGGGACCGGGCCCGCGTGGATGACGCGCAGTTGCTCTCCCCAAGCGAAGGGTGGGCGCTGGTCGGCGGATCGCTGTTAGTCACCTCGGATGCCGGCGCGGGCTGGCGCGAGATCACGCCTCCGAAGGCGGAAGGGTTCGAGGTTCGAGACGTGTTCTTCCTGAGCAGGAGTCTAGGGTGGGTGGCGCTCTCGACCTCGCCCGCGCCCGACGCGACCGCGCTCCCCGTTCAAATCATGCGCACCGAGGACGGCGGGGAAACCTGGCACACCGACCCGTTCGGGGCAACCCTTGCGCTTGGAACCGTCGGCGCGCCTCAGAATCTGACCTACGTCGACCCCCAACACGGTTGGCTGACGATCGGCCAGACCGTCACGATGAACAGCTCGGCCGCAGACCTGTACCGGACGAGTGACGGCGGCCTGACCTGGGATCGGTTGAGGCTTCCGTTCGACGGCCGTATCCACTTCATCACGCCATCCATCGGGTGGATTATCGGCAGCTGTTGCACCGGCGCGCCGCGGGGGCTCTTCCGGACGGCGGACGGCGGCGTCACCTGGCAGGAGCAATCGCCAGCCCCCAATCCGGTGGAGGACGGCTTCAACTATAACGACTACGCCCTGCCGGCGTTCATCAACGATCAGGAGGGCGTAGTCGCGACAACGCTCCGGGACGCGGCCTCCGAGCCCACGGCACTCGCCATCTACCGCACCCACGATTCCGGGGAGACCTGGGAGCCGGCGGCATCGCTCGCCGTCGAGATTGCAGGCACGATCGGTGCCGGCATCTCGATCCCCGCGCAATTCTTACCCCCGGAGACCTGGATCGTGGCGACGCACGACGCGCTCTTCCGTTCACAGGACGGCGGGATCAGTTGGGAGTCGTTCCCGCAGACCGGTTTACCCGGCTTTCACAACAGGCTCGAGTTTGTCACGTCGGAACTCGGATGGAGTATTCTTTTCGAGGACAATTGTGGAGGCGGGTGCCTCATCCTGGCCCAGACCGCCGACGGTGGTCAGACTTGGACCTCGGTTGCGGTCAAGGACTGAACCGCTCGGGGTCGCGCAACTAGTGAGATCTTGGATCCAACACCATGATCGAACGCGACCAGAGAGTGGCTAAATGAACTCCGTCTCCGCGCAAGCCAAGCACGCTTGAGGGACGCATAGCACGCGCCTTTGCGTCGGACTGGGTTCGGAGTCTAGCCAGCAAGCCTGCTGATGAAGCAAGATGCGTCGTGGTATGCTTCGGCTGAGAGACCGAAGCGCGCAAACCGGAGGGTGCCGTCATGAAGATCGAGAAACGAAGAAACCCCGGGTTCTTTCTGGCGGCCCTGTCCACGCTGGCAGTCGGCGCCCTGGCCTGCAGCCTGCTGCCCTTCGGGCTCGGAGGGCAGGATGGCGGCGCTCGCATCGCCACGCTCGAGGCTCAGTTGCAGGACGCTCGGGCCGAGGCTACCGCCAAGGCCGAAAGTGCCGCCCCAGACGAGAGCACCGAGCAGATGACGCTCCTCGAGGAGGATTTCGAAAGCGAATCGAGCGGCTTCCTGCTTGGTGAGGGCGCCACGCTGCACGATGGAGCCCTGTTTTTGGGGCCCTACGACGAGTGCGCCAACGACGTGGCCAACTTCGATCTGCCGGTCGATTGCATGGTGGTCTGCGAAACCTGCGGCCGGGGGCTCTCCAACTATCACCTGAAGGTCAGGTTCACCTTCGAAGACGGGTTGTCGGACCGCGAGTTCGGGGTGATCCTGCGCCTGCTCGACCAGGACGTTGACGGCCTGCTCGATCGGGAAGACTACCTGCTCGCCCTCGGATTCAACATCTTCGACAACAGCTGGCACGTGTACATGCACGAACCGGACAAGCTCGATCCTTGGAGCTCGGTTTCAAGCGGCCAGGCCGGTTTTCTTCAGGTCGGAAGAATGAATGAGCTGGAAATCACTATAACCGAGGACGGCCGGCTGTTGGAAATCCGCCTCAATCAGCGGTTTCTGGAATTGATGACCGGGGAAGAGGCCGAGCCCGGCCAGCGTCCGGTCTCGCCGTGGTTCGATTCCGGGGCGATTGGCTTGATCGGGCTGGGGCGAGGCGTTCAGGCGCGATTCGACGACTTCGTTCTGGAGGCACCACCCTAGATCGGGCGGCCGCGCCGCCCGGACGACGGGCGAGGGAAGACTGACGACCGGAGACCGAGGACGAGGGTCGGATCACGTTCGGTCCCCGGTCCTCCGTCCCCGGTCATCGTCTATCGTCTGCCGTCAGTCGTCCATGGAACTTGTCCGCACCCCGTGCTCGCTCTACCCGTCCGCCAACGCCCGATATGCCTCCTCCAGATACACCTCCACCCTCGCCCAGTCGGCTTCGACGTCGGTCGAATAGCGGCCGGTGATGCGGTCGACGGTTACCGCCGCCTTGGCGCGCTGCTCGGCCGACCGGCGCCTCGCCCTGGGCTCGGCGTTGAAGAGCGCCGCGTGCAGCCGGACAAGAGACTCGATCATTGGTTTGATGTTGTCCAATTCGTGGTTCTTCATCCGTGCACCCGCCAGATCGCGGTGTACGATCCAGTAGTCCATCTCCAATCCGGCCAACGTCTCCGCATCCGTCTGGATCCCGGCCGAGCGGCGTGCTTTGACATAGTAGCGGCGGATGAAATCGGCGGCACTGAAGACATCGTTGTCGACTGGGGCGAACGCCATACTCGCCCGCACGATATCGACCGCACCGGCCACCGCCGTCATGAACGGCATGCGGAATTCCTCCCGGTTCAACCGGACCATCAACAGGAACGCCTTGACCCAGGCTCGGTCATAGTAGGCCCGCCAACCGGCGGCCTCGTAATGTGCGACCTGCTCCGGTCGGAAGCCGTTCAAGCGCATTTGATTCATTACGCCTCACTCCTCACCCGGCGGCGCAGCTTCACCAGCAGCACGGCGGCCAGGATATTGGTCTCCAATGTCGCCGAAAAAACGAAGCCGCAAGGATACCGGAAGCTCCAGAGGATCGCAAGTCGCGTGGCCTCGCAGGATCCAGCTCGAGCCTGCGCCTCCCAGTCTGGACGGGTTTTCCACTTGTTGTTATCATCAATTCTCGGCATTCCGCGGACCGGGCGGTCTCCAGTGTGCTCTTCCTCCTTTCGACCTTGTTCGCCAGTCACTCCGGGCATAATGTAGAGGTGCCGTTTGCGTCAACCACTCATCTGTGAATTTCGTGCGCTTTTCCTGGCAAACCTGGGCGTTATCGTCCCGTTTGGGCTCTTGCTCTTCTTCTTCCCCCGCGGGACTGACTTCTATTGGACGTGGACGATCCCCGAACCTCGATCGGCCATGCTCATTGGCGCCATCTACCTCGCGGGAGTCCCCTACTACCTCACTGCTTTCTTCGAGAACGACTGGCGGCAGGTGGAGAACGGCCTGGGGGGACTCATTCTCTTCTCGCTTGTGCTCCTCGCCGCCACGATGGCTCACTGGAACGCGTTCAAACCCTATCATCCCATTACCCTGGTCTGGCTGGCATTCTATTACGGTGGTCCGTTTCTGGTCCCAGTTTTCTATCATCTGCAAATTGAGCGCCTGGGCGCTGCGCCTGACGAGGGAGTCAGACTCGCCCCGACTGCGCGCGCATGGTTGATTGGACGTGGGGTGTTCTACGCAGTGCTAGCCTTGCTGGGCTTCATTTTCGCCGACGCCATCGCTGAAGCATGGCCCTGGGCCATCCGGCCCTTGGAGTTGCGGGTTTTCATTGGCCAGATCGCTGTCGTGAGCTGGGCCGGATTGATAGCCATACGGGGCAGATTGGCCTGGTCGTGGCACCGACTGGGGTTGCTCCTCACAGGTGCCATAGGGGCGATTCAGCTCATTGGTTTGCTGATCGGGCCTACACCCTACAGCGGGTCCTCGCCGCTCGGGGCCTTCCCGCCGCTCCTGTTTGGAGAGTGGCTGGCAACGCCGGTCGTGCTCTTCATTCTCTACCGGAGACGATGACGATGGCGCAAACGCGAACGTCGAATTTCATCCTGTATGGTGTCAGGCTGCTCGGCCTGGTTTACACGGCGCTCGGCGCGCTGGGCTTCCTGCCATTCCACTTTCTCAATCCTCTGCATCAGGAGGGGGTCGGCGCGCGCTATCTTCTCAACCTGGTCGCCATCAATACGCTGCACAATCTCATCCATCTGGCCATCGGGCTGAGCGGGCTTTGGGCTGCCAGGGAGCTGCCCAGCGCGCGGCTATGGGGCAGGATCGCCGGTGCCGTGTTGCTGCTGCTGTTCGTTGCTGGCATGTGGCAAGCGGGCCTCGAAGGCTTCCCGAAAGACCAAATGTTCCTCGGGTTCTTGCCATTGAACTCACCGGGACATATCTTGCACCTCATGTCCGGGGGTCTGGCGCTCTATCTAGGGATTACTGCCCGCCCGTCCCGACAGGCTGGGCCGTCGACGGGCTAGCCGCGGCATCCCCTTATTGGCTAGCAGCTCGCGAGAAAACTGCTCGGTCCCGGTGCAGGCTCGCGGCGGTCAAGTCGTCAGGCTTGTCCCGAACCAGCACACGACACCGCCTCCCCGCGACTGCGAAGGATCTCTGATTTATGACGCCACACGCCTCACCCGGCGGCGCAGCTTCACCAGCAGCACGGCTGCCAGGACAATCGTCTCCAATGTCGCCGAAATCCCGAAGGCGACCGGGATCGACACCACGCCCAAACTTCCTATGAGCACAGAGATCAAGACGATGCGTGCGATCAACTGGCTGGTGTTGGTGATCAGCGGCGTACGCGTGTCACGCAGCGCGATCAGTCCGCGCGTCGTCACTTCGGTTGCCACGAACGCCGGCAGCGCCACAGAATAGACCGCGAGTATTCGGTAGGTCAAATCGCCGGCGACGGCAGTGTACTCGCCGTGTTCGAACAGGATCCGAATTGTCGGGCGGCCGAGAATCAGCAACGCGGCGACGGCTGGGACCGCCAGCCCGATGGCCGCTCCTAACGACCGCACCAGCACCCGCCGCATCTCCGCCCAGTCGCCGGCTTCGGCCTGCGCCGCCAGCCGCGGGAAGGCCGCCTGCCCGATCGCCTGACCCAGAAGCGCGATCGGCAATCCCACCAACAAGAACGCGTTGTAGATCGCCGGCAAGCCCGCCGGGTCGAACGCCGCTGTGGCGAAGGCGGTGTCGACAATGAAACCGGCGTAGTTGACGCTGACGGACAGCCCATTCGGCCCCAACAGCCGCAGCACCTCTCGCAGCCTGCGATCCCCGAACTCCCATAACAGCCGCACGCGCTGCCCTTGCCCGCGCAGTCCCGGCGACAAGATGATCATCTGCAGGATCGCCCCGCCGATCACGCCCAATGTCGGGCCGAGGATCCCCAAGCCGGGGATGCGTCCGACGAGCACGATCGAGACGATCAAACTGATGTTGTGACTCACCACCGACAAACCGGTGAGCAGGAATTGGTTGCGGCTGTTCAGGACCGCCGTCGCCACGCTCCCCAGCAGCAAGATCAGCGGCTGCAAGAGCATGATCCGTGTCAGCCGCACCGTCAGGGCCGAGGTCGGCGCATCGAATCCAGGTGCCAGCACACGTTCGACCAACGCCGGCGTGAAGAGCTCGACCGCCGCGATCAGTAGGACGAATACAGCCAGGAGAGTTGTGAGCACGGCGCTGATCAATCGCCATCCGGCGGCCTCGCCGTCCTGCTGCTTGGCGTTGAGCAGCACTGGGATCATGGCGCTCGACAACGCACCGCCAGCGATCAGGCTGAACAGCGTATCCGGCAGACGAAAGGCGGCGTAGTAGGCGTTGGCCTCCGGGCTCACCCCGAACTGCGCGTTGAACAGGACCTGGCGGACAGCACCCAGCGCCGCCGACAAGAAAAACGAAGCCATCAAGATGAAGCTGGCCTCGCCGATGCTGAACTCGCGCGTCAGCAGGCCTCGGAGCTCGATCCGGCGCGGGACGCGCAGACGCACCACCGACAGTCGCTGGGTGATCCCGGATGGGGCGAGCCTCAGCCCCTCCAACACGTTGGAGGCTAGGGCGAACCCCATCCAGGCGCTTTGCGCCAGGGCCGTGATCCCGCCCAGCAGGACATTCTGCGGGCGCGTCGTCTCTATCGCGGTGGACATCCGTACAGCGTCAGTCGCCATCGTGGTTGCCTGGTGGAGGGGATGAGATCGCGCGCTTCTCCTCTGGCTGCCAGTCCGCACTTCCAGGAGCGGTGTGCCCGAGATTCGCCAGCTTCGCCAGCCCGGGGCTGAGGAGCCCCCGGCGGGGCCGGATCGAAAGGAGAAAACGGGGCTCCGCGGCGGGCAGGTCGACAAGCATATAGGAACCGGGCCAACAGGACAAGGGTTCTGACCTAACCCGACTTTATTGATCCGGTTGGCGGTTGATGGACTCATGACCCGGCGTGACGAAGCGGGCAAGGGCGTCTGACAGGCCTTGAGCGGAAGGTAGGCAGTCCTCGCCACGATTCCCTGAACCATTCATCCCCCTCAAGGTGAGCCCCGGTTCCTCAAGACATGCCACCCCTGTAGTTCGAATCGCTCCGCTCGGGCGGCGAGCTGGCTCCGCTTACCAAAGCAGCGAGGACGATTGGACTGAAAGCAACCTGTAAGGAGCGGCGGCTGCCTGCGGTGATAGTGTCCATAGGGGATACATGTTCA
>Ga0209520_10002350_pt1 | contig 10895 bp, 13 predicted proteins | sample Rifsed16ft1_FD_184009 | JGI IMG/M metagenome (GOLD analysis project Ga0209520, IMG submission 184009) | Soil microbial communities from Rifle, Colorado, USA - sediment 16ft 1 (version 2) | ecosystem: Environmental > Terrestrial > Deep subsurface > Rock core/Sediment | place: Rifle, Colorado...
TACGTGTGATGTACGGATGACGTAGTTTGCGTTGCGCGGTCTGCATTGATTTTGTTAGTGTTCTTTTCGGCATTTTTATTTATCTTTACAATCCATACAATTCCTCTTTGTTTATCATTTTACCAAATCGCATTCCACCCCTCAAGCAATAAAAAAAGGGGACGCATACCTTTTTAAGGCTATTTTCATTGCGAGCTAAGCGAAGCAATCTCATCATTTAGGATTGCTTCGTCGCTGAATTAATCCTAAAGCGGATTCGAAGAGCTGGTCCCCGACACAGTCATCGGGGGTAAAGTCCAGCCTATTTTCACTTAGGTAACAAACAAAGGGACAGTCGGGGTTTTCTAACCCCGACTGTCTAACCTCGCTAAGCAATCCCGTATTTAGATTGCCGTAGAATTTATTCTGAGCCCTTCGGCTTCACTCAGCCAATTTCTTCCCTTGAAAGGTATGTTGAACTCATTTACGCTTTGATAAATTACATTCAACAAATGACTGAAAACAAGGAAAACTCAAGGGACACAACCAATTGGATAGATGTATCAACAAAAGCATCAAAGAGGCCAATCATGATGAAAAACGTTTGGGAATGGTGGAAACGAGTTGCTAGGAAAATAGGCGACTTTCAGGCAAGAATTATACTAACTATATTCTACTTTATAGTTCTCGGACCTTTTGCCCTGGCTGTACGCTGGGGCAGTGACCCTCTGGCGATTAAACCTAGCACTCCTCGTGGCTGGTACCCTAAGACCGAAGGGAAAGGCACTCCGATTGAGCAGGCCACTAATCAGTTTTAAAAAGATGCAGGATGCAAGATGCATGATACAAGATACAAGATGCAGGATGCATGATTCAGGATGCAGGATGGTTGGAATCAAAAATAGATGAACATTCTAGGGATATCTTGCTATTTCCATGACGCTGCGGCGGCGTTGATTCGTGACGGTCAGTTGATCGCCGCGGCTGAGGAGGAGCGATTCACACGAAAAAAGCACGACTACGAATTCCCTCAAAATGCCATTGATTTCTGCCTTAGGATTGGGGGAATTAAAGGACCTGAACTGGATTATGTAGTCTTCTTCGAAAAGCCTTTCGTCAAGTTCGAGAGGCTTCTTTTATCCACCATGCAAACCTTCCCTCGCTCCCTTCGACTATTCCGGGAGGCTATGATTACCTGGTTTGGTGATAAGCTATGGATTAAGCACCTACTACAAAAAAGGCTAGGTGTGCCACCTTCAAAAATTCTTTTTAGTGAACATCACTTGTCTCACGCTGCCAGCGCTTTTTTCTGTTCGCCTTTTGACGAGGCGGCAATACTGACAGTTGACGGTGTTGGAGAGTGGACAACCGCAACGCTTGGGATTGGAAAGGGTACAAATATAAAACTAAATAAGGAGATTCGTTTCCCACATTCTCTAGGGCTTCTATATAGCGCCTTTACTGCTTTTCTAGGATTTGAGGTAAATGAGGGAGAATACAAAGTCATGGGGATGGCTCCATTTGGAACACCAAGGTATATGGACAAGGTATATAAGCTTGTACGGGTAAGCAATGATGGCAGTTTTGAACTTAATATGGACTACTTTTCTTTTCATTATTCCTCTGAGAAAACCTTTAATAGAAAATTTGAGGGCCTATTTGGTTCTCCCCGTGACCCCAAAACTCACTTTTTCACGAAAGAAAGTGGCTACCCTTCTTATTTTGGAGAAAAGCCGTCAAATTATGAAGAATTAGCACAGGAGAACCAGTATTATGCTGATGTAGCCGCAAGCATTCAGGCCGTGACCGAAGAGGTTCTACTTAAAATGGCTCAGTGTGCGTATAGGCAGACGGGCCTAAAAAGGCTTTGCATGGCAGGAGGAGTGGCTCTCAATAGTGTAGCAAACGGTCGAATACTTAAAGAAACACCCTTCGAGGAAATTTATATACAGCCATCAGCCGGTGACGGCGGTGGGGCTATTGGCGCCGCGCTATTTGGTTATCATATGGTTCTAGGTAAACCACGAAATTTTATAATGGAGCATGCCTACTGGGGAGAAGAACATAGTCCTTGTGAAATAGAAAGGTTCCTAAAAGATAATGGCATCAGATACGAAAGGATCGAGGATGAGCAGAAATTGATCAACCGAGTTATAGATCGGCTTCAAGAAGGTAAGGTCATCGGTTGGCATCAGGGGAGATTTGAGTGGGGACCACGGGCGCTTGGGAATCGTAGCATCCTCGCTGATCCACGCCGGGTGGATATGAAAGACATAGTCAACGTTAAGATCAAATTCCGAGAGCCATTCCGTCCATTTGCTCCTTCAGTGCTTGTAGAGCGAACACAAGACTACTTCAGTCTAGACCATTCAGCTAGGCATTACCCAGCTAGATTTATGCTATATGTAGTAGATGTGAGGAAAGAGAAACAAGATGTAGTACCAGCCATCACTCACGTAGATGGTACGGGGCGGCTCCAGACAGTTCAGAAAGAAGTGAATCCAATGTACTACAGTCTGATTGAAACCTTTGAGCAAGCTACAGGCGTACCTGTGGTACTAAACACCTCGTTTAATTTGAAGGGTGAGCCTATAGTAAACACCCCCAAGGAGTCATTTCTTACATTCAGCAGGAGTGGAATGGACATGCTGGTGATTGGGGAGTATGTTGTTGAGAAAGCAGTGTGAAGACGGGGGGAGGAGGATAGACGGGAGACGGGAGACTGGAGACAGGAGACGGGAGACAGGGGACGGAGGACAGACGGGGGACGGAGATGAGGACGGGAGACAGGAGACGGGAGAGCGGGGACGGGGGATGGGAGATGGAGGACGGAAGACAGGAGACGGGATGTACAAGTTTCAACGATTGGAGGTGTACAAGTTAGCTTTGGAATATGTAAATGCTGTTTACGACTTGAGCCGACGTTTACCTGAAAGTGAGCGTTTCAATCTCCGGTCACAGGTGGAACGAGCCGCAACATCGATTGTATTAAACATAGCCGAAGGGTCGACAGGTCAAACCGATACAGAGCAACGCCGCTTCTTAGGACTAGCTCTTCGATTATACTTGGAGACCGTTGCTTGCTGGGACTTGATTGAGCGGCGTAGCTATCTAACCTCAAAAGATTCGGTTGCTATCCGAGATGCTGGGCATAATTTATTCGTGAAGTTGCAAGCCCTTCGGAAAAGTTTACAATAGAAAGCAAAGCGGAAGGAACAGGTCAAAGGCTCCCGTCTTCGGTCTCCGGTCATCAACAACGAAGGAGGTAACATACATGGGATTCTTAGCCGGTTTGACTAATAGGTTGGGTATTGCCGGCGAGCTTCTGCAATTCTTCCTGAATCACAAGTGGTGGTGGCTCACGCCCATGATATTGGTGTTATTGATTTTTGGACTTCTTATTGTATTTGCACAGAGTTCAGCCATCGCTCCATTTATTTATACGCTGTTTTAACAGAAAAGATTTGCCCCCTTCTTTAGACTCTGTTAATACCATTTTCATTTTGAAATAACACACTTATGAATGTAATCCAGCCAGCAAGACTGGCGGGCTACCCCATGTATTTGGGTAGAAAACGAGTTTCCTCGACCCTTCGACTCTTCGAGAAAGCTCAGAGCTAATTGCTCGGGACAGGCTTGCTGGTGGGCTAAGCAGCAACGAGGAAGCCTGTCCTGAGTTCTGACGAAGGAACTCGTTGCCTACCCAGTTTGTAGAATAATGATGCTTGCAACAAAGCAATTTGTATTGCATAAAAATTTCATTTGACTTGTCTCTCCGACTTGATCTATAATCGTTTCAAAGGAATAAAACAAAGGAGTGAGGTGGAATAGACTACCTTATCGAAATTCCAAGGTAGCTTTTTCCACTTTTAATTTGGTAAACAATCTAACCACTTAGGAGGCGGGCTTATGCCTTCCCGAATTATATGGATTTCGGTGGCATTCCTATTTCTCTGGTTCCCGCCGAAATACGGGAATACCGAGCCTCAGCTTTATTCTGTCCGTGTTGGCAATCATGGGAAGTTTTCACGTGTGGTGTTTGATTTCAATAAGGACACACCTTATGAAATCATTCCGGAAAAAGATCCTTTCAAAATTGTTGTAGAGTTTGACAACATTCATCCTACCCAGTCACATGCTGTATTTTGGGTTCTTGATCCCATAGTCCAAGAAGTTATTTTTATAGATACAACTACCAAAACCAGGGCTGTAATCACACTGAAGAAAGGAGGCATTGTTAAAAAGCATTTTCGCTTGAGTGCTCCACCGCGTATTGTTTTGGATATTGCCCATGACACTTCTATTTCCTTTGATAACTCCATCAAGACCTTTCCGATACAAGAGCCACAAACGAATCAACGGGGAATATCTCATCCGCAAGAAGAAGTGAAGTAAAAATCATCCATCTCAGGCTCAGCTTGACTTTACAAAGTATTATATCCCTCCAGAGAAAGACGAATCTACAAACTCCGATGGTAAGGACCTTAATTATCCGGTTGGGATTACCTAGGGATCGAATTCAACTCGGGGCAAAGGATTTTTTGTAGTGAATGTTTCCCAGTTGGATCAACAATTTAAATCAAAAAAATTTTTAGGCGATGTAGAAAGGTGGGGATTCTTTAATTTCCGTGTGAACCCATACAAGCTTGATGGTAAGTTAGTTGGTGACTTTGCGGTTCCATCCCTACCCTTGCTTACAGTTATTAGAGTCACGGTTACTCATCCCAACAAAGCTGGCTGGATAGATTCGGCGCTACACTTTACTACCGCAGATCTAATTGGGATATTTCAGTTTCTTCAACATCTACAATCTCCAGTGACAAATTCTTTTCAGATTCGAACAGCATCGCTTTCTTCTACCAGCTAAGCGGTTCATATCGTCCAGTTAGCTCTATAACTATAAGCCCCACCTTAAGCCTTGGGGATGAGAGATATGTGTGGTCAGGAGGCGGAGCGCGTTACATAACTCCTACGGCCTCAATATGGCTCGGATATTATCCTCTATCGGATGATTTCAACTTGTCACTATACGGCTCCTACTCAATAAATAAAAGCAACGATGGTTACACTGATACTAACGCCCTGAATGGAACAATCAGCCTTTTTTGGACGTTAGCTAAATCGTCATTTGGGAAGCACAGTCTATCATTCGATGTCTCATACTACCATTATCTAAACGATGTATACGCTAATAGCTCTTATAAGGACATCTCTGCGCTACTTAATCTAAAGCTCGCTTCCTTCTAGTAATACCACAATGAAACACCATGCATCAAGCTACGGGGTGTCGTCGCATAAGGGAAGGGATCTTCGTTTTAATCTTCATGTGGAGACCTAAAGGTCTCCGCTACATTTTGAATCCATCGCAAAACAAAAATTGTAGCGGAAGGCTTTAGCCTTCCATGAACAATGTCTCTGGTCATTACAATGACAGTAGAAACCTGTAGCAAACTGTAGAGAATTAGCGTTTAAACAACAACTCCTTTGGTCATTACTAGGAGAAGTGAGCCCTAGCCAGAGCAAAGCGAAGGTGTTCAATGGCAGGGGAAATTCTTTAGGAAGCTACAGGAGTTATCAACTTAAATTACCAACTAATTAGTTAACTCGTTCCATAGATAGTTCCTCTCACAATTTAATAATTAAATATCCTTATCCAAAATTTCTTGACTCCACTCCTTATTGTAAAGTAATATCATCTGAAAGAGAGTAAACCCAATCAGAGATGAAAATACTTGTAATTCATGGGCCGAATCTCAATCTTCTAGGGATGCGTGAGCCTGAAGTTTATGGTAAGACAACGCTCGATGAAATAAATTCCCTCCTGAGAAAAGAAGCCGATGCCCTAGGGGTTAAGGTTGAATCTTTTCAGTCTAATTCCGAAGGCGAAATTGTAACCAAAATACAAGATGCAACAAAGAAATTTGATGGAATAATAATAAATCCCGCTGCGTACACTCATACAAGTGTTGCAATAAGAGATGCTATTTCCTCTACGGGAATTCCAACTGTTGAAGTTCACATCTCAAACGTTTACAAACGTGAAGAGTTTAGGCAGAAGTCTTTCATATCTCCTGTAGCATCAGGAGTCATATCAGGGTTTGGAGTGTATAGCTACATACTAGGGCTTAGGGGATTGATAAGCCATCTAAAGAATAAGGAAAAGTAGTGAGGTATCTTTCAAGTCTTAAGGGGTGAGATACAATTATAATTCTATCCGAATGTGAATTTAGCAAGATGGAAGGCAGGACCGATAGGAGTGGGATTACCCAGCCCTACAAGAAGAATTTGCTTTAGGTGACACTAATGGGTATTTCTAACTTCGTAACTCAAAATGAAAAAACACTGGGTTATAGAAAAGCAAAATCCTAAACTCAAAGAGAAGCTCGTCAAAGCTCTAGGAATATCATCAATTACTGCTCAAGTACTAATAAACCGAGGGATTAAAGACGAAGCTGAGGCAGAGTTATTTTTAAAAAACACCCTTTTTGATCTTCCCTCCCCGTATCTTATGCGGGGAATGGATAAAGCTGTAGAAAGAATTGAAAGAGCTATTCAAGGGAAAGAAAAAATTGCGATTTACGGGGATTATGATGTTGACGGCGTTACAGCTACATCCCTTTTTTATACCTTCCTGAACAACTTGGGCACAAGTGCTACTTACTATAATCCTGATAGACTTAAGGAAGGTTACGGGGTAAATCTTCAAGCGATAAAAAAATTAAAAAATGATGGTGTCTCTCTGATAATCTCAGGCGACTGTGGAATCACAGCATGGAAAGAGGTTCAGGACGCAAAAAAAATAGATGTAGATTTCATCGTCACGGATCATCACGAGCCTCCTGAAACAATTCCAGAAGCGGTTTCGGTCCTAAATCCTCATCAAATAGGATGCTCATATCCCGGAAAGGAGATCGCAGGGGTTGGAGTGATTTACAATCTAGCGATCGCCCTTAGAAGAGCTCTAAGAGAATCGGGCTTCTTCAGAAAAGCGCGTCCTGAGCCTGCGTCGAGCTCAGGCGAGACGGCTCACGACAGGAATGAGCCCAATCTTGGTGATTATCTAGACCTTGTGGCTCTAGGAACGGTTGCGGACTGCGCATCGCTTACGAACGTAAACCGAATATTAGTAAAAGAGGGTATGAAAAGGATGTTGAGCCCTAAGCGCCCAGGTATGATTGCGCTAAAAGAGGTAAGCGGTATTGAAGGTGAGGTAAATTCGTATGACATCGGCTTCAAGTTAGGACCAAGGATAAACGCAACAGGAAGGCTTCAAAGTGCTGGTATAGCAGTTGAATTGCTAATCTCACAGGATTTAAAAAAAGCGAGAGAACTTGCTGAAATCCTGAACCAAGAGAACTCAAAGCGACAAAATATAGAGGAAGATATTTTTCTTGATACCGTTTCCCAAATCGAGTCAAACCCAGAATTTCTTAAATCTAACTCCCTTGTTCTTTCATCTCCTAACTGGCACGCAGGCGTAATAGGCATCGTGGCGACAAAATTAGTTGAGCGATACCAAAAGCCTGCGATTCTAATATCTATTCAAGAAAATGGAGTTGGAAAAGGGTCGGGTAGAAGTATTGAGGGAATAAATATTTATGCGGCTCTTTCAGAATGTAAAGAATTGTTTGAGCAATTTGGGGGACACCAGCTTGCAGCAGGTATTTCTATAAAGGAAGAAAGGATTGATGAGTTTAGAAAAATATTTGAAAGAGCTATATCGGAGTCAGCGGGTGATTTTGTTTCTATGATTAAGATTGACGATGTTGTGGATTTAACTGAGATTACGGATGAAGTTGTCTCGGAGCTCGAGCTTCTTGCCCCATTTGGCATTGGAAACCCAGAGCCGGTTCTTTTAGCAAAGTCGCTTGAAGTGATCTCCGAGCGGTTTTTCAAAGAGAAGCATTTAAGTCTTAAGCTCAAACAGAAAGACAGGGTTTTTGATGCTGTCTGGTTCAATCTAAAAGAAACAATAAAAGTACCAAATAGAATTGATATGGCTTTTACTCCAGAATTTAACGTGTGGAATGGGAAAAAAGAGGTTCGACTAAGAATTAAAGACATAGACTATTAAATTGATTTTTAAATTTCCTTGACTCTCATAAAAACAGAGGGTATAGAAAACAAATTCCCTTAAGGAGGACATCGATGAAAAAGCTTTTTGCAATAGTTCTTATTCTAGCATCTACTGTTGTTTCAGCTAAGGCATACGAAGGGCGTCCAACCTTAGGGCTTGGAATCGGATTTACAGTAGATCCCGAAACCTTCTTGATAGGTGGGAAATTCGATTTTCCCCTAGCCTATGGTTTCTCTTTGGGTCCCCTTGTTCAGATCGGTGTGAGTGATGACGATACGCTTGTTGGTATTTCAGGAAACCTTAAATACACAATATCTATCCCAGAAGCGCCGAAAGTTCTACCTTCACTTGAAGCCGGTGCAGGAATTCTTATATCCGATCAAGATAGAGGTGGAAGAGATGACGATACAGAAGCATCCTTTTTAATTGTATTAGGAGGCGGATTGGATTATATGATAACAAATCATATTGGTCTCGGCGCGCATGTATATGCGAATCCTGCTGCTGGTCCTGGTGAAGACTTCTTTGTTTCATTTCTATTTGGAGTGAATATTAGGCTTTAGTTAACTATTTTTTAGCTTACGCTGCAAATCTTTTTTCAGAGTAGAATCTATATGAAATCCCTTCAATATCTCTCGCTTCTATCAAATCTGGTACTTTCTTCCACTTATTTATAATCTCATGCCTTACCCTTCCGTACCCCATGTACTAGCGCACCACACCTTGCGTCTAAAAAGCAGATCTTGGGGAATGCGCTAAACACCTCTTTGCATGTCCTATGTATTATTCTATCAAGGAATTCTCCTTGTTATATCTATACTAATGCCCTCTCACGAACCTCAGCTCAGACATGTGCAGTTTGACAGGTTTTTAATTTCATGTTAAAAATTTTTAGCTTTTATACTCCATAAGGAACGTAAAATCCCAAATGAATATAGAAGAAGTATGTCAATTTCCTTTTGAAGGGATTTTCTGTGCCTTTACATATGTCCTACCGCAGCCAAGTGTAAAACCTTCTGGAGGTCACGGCGCATGAAAAAATTGATATTGCAAAAGGGTTTACTTTTTGTTTTTACAATCCTTGTTATTTCCACAATTAATGCAAATGCTGCTGAAGAGCTTCTCAAAGTTGATAAGACTTTAATCATTCAGATAGTAATATTTATAGCTGCAATCTTCATTCTAAACTCCCTTCTCTTTAAACCGCTCCTTCAGCTTGTAGAAAGAAGAGAACAACTGACAACAGGAAGAATCAAAGAAGCCAAGGAACTTGAGAGAAAGGTTGAGCAAATAATAAAAGAATATAAAGAAAAACTGGATGAAGTGAGGGCTAAAGCAATGGAAGAAAGAAATGAGATAAGGCGCCAGGCCCAGGCTGCTGCTGAAGAAATGATTGCAAAAGCACACAGTGAAACTCAAGCCCTTTTAGAAGAAGCTAAAGCCAAGCTAGAGTTGGAAGCTAGAGAGATTAGAGCAAAAATAAAACCTGAGATAGAAATACTAGCCCGTAACATGGCTTCGCAAGTGCTTGGAAGGGAGTTATAGCTTTGATCATCTCAGACCTGATAAGTTTAGTAATTACAACTGCCGCTCAAAAAGGGGGCGGATTTAACTGGAGTTATGTTGCCCAGTATACAGTAAACTTCGTTATTCTCCTTGCTGTGCTTGCCTATTATCTCAAAGAACCTATAAGAAATTTCCTTATCGAAAGGCGAGGTATAATTAGCAACGCTATAGATGAGGCTGAAAAGGTTATAGCAGGGGCGAAAAAGAGGTATGAAGAGTACGCTGAGAAAATGAGTAAGATTGATGTAGAAATCAAGGCTCTCAGGGAAATTCTTAAAAAAGAAGGAGAAATCGAAAGAAATGAGATCCTAAGACACGCTGAGCTTGCTTCTCAAAAGATTGGGGAGGAGGCAAGGGAAACAATCAGACTTGAAACCGCTAAGGCAAAACAGGAGATTCAATCTGAAGCGGTCTCATTGGCAATAGGGCTGGCTGAAGGAATACTCAAACAAAATCTGATTGAATCTGACGAAGGGCGTTTTATTGACGACTTTGTAAAAAAGGTAGACGAAGAGAAATGGCGTCAGTCGCAACACTGAGGGATTTAACAGAAGCACTTCTTCAGGCTTCAAAAGAGGAAGGAAAGCTAGATCGTGTCACATCAGACCTTGAAAGGTTCCTCGGACTCCTTTCATCTCAAGAGGAAATAAGAAATATTCTAGGAAGCTCTGTTTATGATATTAATGTGAGAAAAGAAATAGTCAGTGGGATTGGTGAAAAGGCTGGGTTTGATAAACTGACCATAAATTTCCTTAAGTTAGTGATCGAGCTTGGCAAAATTAAGGCTCTAGTAAAATCCGAAGCACCATTTATGCAAAAGATTAGAAAAGCCTCCGGAAAGGTAAAGGCGGAGGTCACAGTGGCTGTAAATCCTTCACAGGAGAACTTAGATAGAATACAAGAAAGACTGAATAAGCTTATGGAAAAAGACGTTGAAATAACACTCAAGGTTGACCCTTCAATCCTAGGCGGAGTTATAGCAAAGGTTGAGGATAAGCTATTTGATGGAAGTATCAAAACACAACTTGAGAGAATAAGACGTATTCTCTCTGTTTAAGGCAATGCCACCAAGACCCTAAGACACAAAGTTTTTTATTGAATTCGTGACTTGGTGTCTTTGTGGCTAAATTTTGAAGAAGGAGTTGTAACAATATGGAAGAAATTAAGATAGAAGAAATTGGTGAAATTCTAAAGGGTAGAATCAAGGGGTACGAGCGTGAAATTGTAACCTCTGAAGTTGGAACAGTAATTTCAGTAGGTGATGGGATAGCCC
>Ga0209520_10002352_pt1 | contig 10893 bp, 6 predicted proteins | sample Rifsed16ft1_FD_184009 | JGI IMG/M metagenome (GOLD analysis project Ga0209520, IMG submission 184009) | Soil microbial communities from Rifle, Colorado, USA - sediment 16ft 1 (version 2) | ecosystem: Environmental > Terrestrial > Deep subsurface > Rock core/Sediment | place: Rifle, Colorado...
TGTCGTGGTGGAGCCAGCCGCACTTCCTCCAGCATGCGTTCAAGGCGTCTCCGCCTTCCTTGCGCCTGGCGGGTATTCTGACCGGCAATGTTGCGCCGGATATAATCTTCTTCCTTCTCGATAAATTCCTGCTGGATTTGATACTCTTCCAGGCGGCGCTGGTAGCGTTCTTCGCGCTGAACCAGGTAAGCCGAGTAATTGCCGTGGTAGGTCTCTAGGGTTGGCGTCATCTCCAGAACCGTGTCCACGACCTGGTCGAGGAAATAGCGGTCGTGCGAGACGATTAATACTGCCCCAGACCAATCCTTGAGGTAATTTTCCAGCCACTCCACCGCGGAAATATCCAAGTGGTTGGTGGGTTCATCTAATAGCAGTAGATCTGGGTCGGAGAGCAGTAGTTTGGCCAGCAGCGCGCGCGTGCGTTGACCGCCGGAAAGGTGCTTCAAAGGCCGGTTGATATCGCTGCGTCCGAAACCCAGTCCTGTTAGTGTTTGCCGGACCCGCGTCTCGAAAGTGTAGCCGCCCAGGCGTTCGAATTCTTCCTGCAGCCGTCCGTAAGATGCCAGCGCAGTTTCAGCCTGGTCAGGGTCTGCCATCACCGCTTCCAGCCGCGCCAATTCGGTTTGCCGTTCGATAAGATCCGCAAATACGGTCAGACATTCCTGCCACAAGGTGCGGTCGGTTAGTAGACGCGCTTCCTGCGGGAGATAAGCCATGCGCAGCCCGCGGGCGTATTGCACCTCGCCGGCTGAGGGTTCCTCATCCCCCAGCAAAATGCGCAGCAAAGTCGTTTTGCCAACCCCGTTCGGACCTACCAGTCCGATGCGGGCACGGTGTGGAATGCTCAGCGTAACATCGCTGAAAATATCCACCGGTCCAAATGATTTGGCGAGACTGTTAGCGGTAAGCAAAGACATGATTAATCAAATTGGCATTACAGTGAGACACAAACCGGCCGGAGACTTATTGTTTTTCCCCCGGCGATGGAGAGTATACCACAGGCGCTTGCCCGGTCTTGAGCTGCCGGCTGCGCTGTTCATCGAAGGTCATCCATAATGCTGCCAGGGCGGCAACGGCGATCAAAGCAGAAGTAAGTTGGAAAACAAGTTGTAGCCCGATGAGGGGGATCAGCCCTAATGCAATCGGCGGCCCAATGGTTGCCCCCAGGTCGCGCAGGGTGTAAAGCAGGCCGGTCGACCGCCCGTACCATTGGCCGCTCACGCGGTCGCCGATGATGGCGCTGGATAAGGCGGAAATGCCGCCGGTCACCAGCGAGATCACCACCGCCCCGCTCAGGGCTGATGCCGGCTGCGGCTGGCTCATCATCGCCATGCCCGCCAATGCCAGCAGAAGCGCAGCCGCCATGATTCCCCAGCGGCGATTGAGCATATCGGATAGCGCCCCCATGACAGGCGCACCAAGTGTGCTGAGCAGCACGCGTACAGCCATCCAGGCCCCGCTAAGCGTAGCCAAAGGCAAGAGGAATCGGCCTACTTGTAATCCGCCATCGATAAATTGCGCCAACCACAGGATATTTGTGGCATTGATCACGCCAAAAAAGGCAAAACCCATCGCAAACAAAGGCAGTGAGGTTGCCAGCAGGTACAACCATGGGAACCGCGGATTGGGTGTGATAATCAGGGTCGGGACATTGGGCTCCTTACGAACCGACCGGGTTTCAGGCAGGAAGAAGAACCACAGCAGGAATCCAACTGCTGAAAGACCGCCTGCCAGAAATAAACCACCGCGGTAACCCAGCCAATCGGCAAACACACCGCTGACCAGTGCCGACCCCGCCACCGCAAAGTAAAACCACATTTGCAGCCGGCCGGTGACCCGCCCGCGGTTTGAGTCATCCGAGATATCCAGCGCGATGGTATTGGCGCCAATCCACATCGCCGACCACGAGGCTCCCCAGATCACCCGGCCTATGAGGATCAGGGTCGGTCCCTGGCTTAGCGCATACATCAGCGTGGATGCGCCGCCGACCAGCATACCCGCCAACATCAGACGACGACGCGGCTGGCGGTCATAGACCACCCCGAATACGCCATTGGTTAACAGGCGGATGAGCCGGTTAAGCCCGAGAACGACTCCAACCACCGCAAGGCTCAAGCCGGCCTGGGCGGCGATTTCCGGGTTGGGGAGGACGGTATAAAGTGTGGTGTCGCCGATCAATGAAAGCGCCAGGCCGATGCCAATCGGCGCCATGATCCGGTTTATACCCGGGCGAGTTGTAGTGGTCAAGAAAGTTTGCTCTGGGATACTGGGGATTTGGGTCTATTATAGCCGGGCGATCCAGATTTAGCCTATTCAGGACTGCGTATTGACTCTGCTATTCAATTGCTATATAGTTTACATACATTGTAAACTATACATCGCGGGCTCATACCCCTTTCATTCTTCCAACCACTATTCCAATACTCATGGGGAAAGTCAATCGGTAGTAGTTCTTTTATTGGTATTTGGAGGGTAGGCACTGTATGCCGCTTCTCCCAACTGCCCGCCTTGATCTTGCCCAAAGAAGTAAAAAGTCCAGGGTAGATCAAAGCAGTAGTTCTACTTTCTAAGGCGCTCGTGGAGCGCCTATTTTCACGTCTCTGGAAAGGAGATATCGACAATGAGCGACTTTAATTCTGAACGGATTTTCCGTGAACGAATCGATTGGAGCGACACCTTCGATCACGTTCGTATACCCCGTCTGTACATCCAGGGAATCGAGGTTACTCAGGCTGTTCAATATTATCGTGCGGCTCAGCACCTGACGGATCCCGCGGACCGTGCTCCGGACAATGCCGTAACGTTAATTGCAGGGAAACCCGCCTGGGTACGAGTTTACGTGCGCTCGGGTTTCTTTTTCGGCGATACCCCTGGGGTTACCGGAACCCTGGAGGTCAGCAGCCGCGTCATGGGATTTTTATACCTTCCTGGTACTACCCTGTCACCTCAACCCCCTGGCACAGTGACCGCCCGCCGGTCGCCTGCTTATGCTGTCGAACGCGGCACACTGGGCTATACATTGAACTTTATCATTCCAGCCGCTCAAATGTGCGGTCATCTCCGCCTGACCGCTCGGATTCAGTCTCCCGGCGGCGAAACGGATGATCACGTCATCTACATAGATGCGACGCTGAGGCAAACTTTGCGCTTGCGCGGGATATTCGTTGGGTATAACGGCCCAGCCAGCTCGGCTGCGGGAGCGCCTAACCTCACCATCGCGGCCCCAACCCTGGCGAATCTTCAGACAACATCCGCCTGGACATTGTTGACCTTTCCGGTGCGGAGCTTTGCCACCTATGGCAACGCCGGCACCATCACCTGGAATCGCCCACTGACTGATGCCCCCAGCTGTCCGGGTTGTTGCACACCGAACTGGGTGGCGCTCAATGCGGCGGTGCAGGCGCAGCGGGTGGCGGATGGCAACCGCACCGATGTGCTATACTACGGATTAATGGGTCCCGGCATACCGATGGGGCCGGTCATCGGCTGTAACTCGGGCGGTGTCAGTACCGGTACCACGGGTGACGGCGTAACGATGGCGCACGAATTAGGTCATGCCAGCGGGAGGCCTCATGCCCCCTGCGGCACCCCTGGCGACCCGACCTATCCAGCTTATGAACCTTACGATCCGGCTGGCACGCCAACAGCCTCAACTGGCGAATACGGTCTGGACATCAGTACGGGATTTATTTTTTCGCCAGCCACCTTCAAAGACTTCATGTCTTATTGCGGTCCGCGCTGGATTTCGCTCCACAATTATGGTCGCCTAACCAATAATGCCAGTCTGGATCCTACCCATCAGTGCGAGGATAGTTTCTGGTGGCGGGACTACATACTTTACGACCGGCTGCTGATCCCGGAAAAGTGGCTGCCGGATCCCCCGCCAGATCTGATCAGGATAAACCCTATTATGGAACGGGAAACGGTAGTCTCGATCATCGGAGTAATGCGCTCCGAAAACGAAGTCGAAATTCAATCTGTCATGCGTCTGGAAGCAGTGCCGGTGGTCGAAAATGGCGTAAAAACCGGTATGATGGCAGAACTGATCGGCTCCAAAGGAAAGGTTTTAGCCAGCGCGCCCGTGTACCGGCTGCGCACGCATGCCATGAGCCACTGCGGTTGTGATGAGGATTCCGGCGGCGAGGAAAATTACCCTTACTTATTCCAGGCCTTTATTCCCAATGCAGGTGAAGGCGAAGGTTTGCGTATTCATTCTGGGGAAAAAGTATTCTGGCACCGGCCTGCCCCCGATGAAAAGGGCAGCCTGGGCGATTTCCGCGCCCGGTTACGGGAAGATTTGTTGGTCGTTGAATGGCAATTCAGGTCATCTAGCGAGGTTGAGCCTGAATTCTGGCTGCAGTGGTCGAATGATGAAGGCAAAACCTGGAATGCTCTGGCAACGAGTATGCAAGGTGAAAAAGCCGAGGTAAATATCAGCGGTCTGCCATCCGGCGATATTGCTATACGGTTGTTAGCCAGCGATGGTTTTTCAACAACCGTGTCGGAACATGTACACATTGACGTTCCTTCCCGCGAACCGGTTGTCAGCATCATGCACCCGCGCGAGGGTCAGACTTTCATGGCAGGTCAGTCGATGCGTTTGCTGGGCATGGTCTCTGATGTAACTGGCGAAGAAATAGAAGTTAAGGAAGTACGCTGGCAGTTGGACCGCCGAGAGGCTAGCACAAATCTGGATGACTTTGTCGCTGCGCCGCCTGCCGGTGACCATACTCTTAAGCTTATGGTGGCGGGGGATGATGACAAAGCCGAGGTCAGTGTGCATTTCAAGACCATCTCAGCCCCTGACGAAGAAGCACCAATGGAGCCCTCTCCGAAGGCTGCGAAGTAAGCACGAGAGGTTACCTCCTGTCATAAGAATCAGTTTAGCTGCATAGCCAGACAAATCTTACACTCCCCCAAAATCCATTAGGAATTGATTTTGGGGGAGGTAAGTTGGGATATTTCATTGTTTAGGCACGGGGTATCGCGTAAAATACCATCTGACACATCCGCTCTTCTCCTGAAAGGACCGCCTTCATGCCCGAAACCACGCCTCCACGCTGGGATCTCTCCAATGTTTATCCGGGACTGGACTCGCCGGAATTTCTCGCAGGCACAAATCAGCGCGAATCCATGTTGACCGAAATGGAAGCCCTTTTGACCTCTCTCGAATCGCTTGATGATAAAAGCGATGCTGAACTGGTCGCCGACCGAATTAATCACCTGCTGACCGAAATTCAAAAACTGCTGCTGCTCGAAAACACCCTGGGCGCTTTTATTCATTCTTTTGTCTCCACCGACTCGTTCAATAAAGACGCCATGCGCAAGCAGTCGGAGTTCGAGCGCGAATCGGTTCGTTCAGACAAACTTGAGACCCGCTTGCGTGCCTGGGTTGGCAAAATTGCCCCGTTGCTGCCAAAGATTACCGCGGCGCCTGGACCGGCTCATGAGCATGCTTTCTGGCTGAAGGAAGTTGCCGAGCAAAGCCGCTATCTGATGAGCCAGCCGGAGGAAGCTCTGGCTGCTGAGCTGAATCTGAGCGGCGCCAACGCCTGGCAAAAGCTGCAGGGCACAGTGACCTCACAACTGACGGTAGATTTTGAGTTGGATGGAAAAGTTCAAAAGCTGCCCATGCCGGCATTGATCAATTTGCGCTCGCACCCCGACGAGGTCGTGCGCCGCCGCGCCTATGAAGCCGAGAACGCTGCCTGGGACTCCGTGAAAGAGCCTTTGGCTGCCGCTTTGAACGGCGTCAAGGGCATGGCGGTGACCCTCAATCAGCACCGCGGACGCACCGACGCGCTGCATTCTGCCCTGGATATCAACCGTATTGACCGTCAGACGCTGGATGCCATGCTGACCGCTATGAAGGAATCGCTGCCCATGTTTGGGCGCTACTTCCAGTCCAAAGCCAAAAAGTTGGGCAAGGATAAACTGCCCTGGTGGGATTTATTCGCGCCAGGTGGAAAAACCACCCGTTCTTACACCTATGATCAGGCGCGTGACTTTGTGGTGGAAAACTTTGGCAAATTCTCGCCAGATTTATCTAATTTTGCCCGCAAAGCGTTTGATGGCGGCTGGATCGATGCGGAACAGCGCAGCGGCAAACGCGGCGGCGCCTTTTGTATGTCGGTTCCGGGCGTCAAAGAATCGCGCGTATTAATGAGCTTTGACGGCTCGATGGATGTGGTCAGCACCCTTGCACACGAACTCGGACATGCATTCCACAACGATTGCATGTACAGCGCCGGACGCACCGAATTGCAGCGCACAACTCCCATGGCGTTGGCTGAAACAGCCTCCATCATGTGTGAAACGATCGTGGTCGAAGAAGTATTGGCCCAGGCCACAGACCCCGACGAAGTGTGGGCGATCCTCGAATCCGCTTTGACTGGCGATTCGCAGGTGATCGTCGATATTTATTCGCGCTTCTTGTTCGAATCCGAAATCTTCAAGCGCCGTGAGCAAGCCGAACTATCCGCTGACGAATTCTGCGAAATCATGGAATCGGCGCAGAAAGAAGCCTACGGCGACGGCCTGGATCAGCGGTACCTGCAAAAATGGATGTGGACCTGGAAACCGCATTACTACAGCAGCGGTCTGTCTTTTTACAATTTCCCCTACGCCTTCGGGCTGTTGTTCGGCACCGGGCTGTACGCCATTTACCAGAAGCGCGGTGCGGACTTTGTCCCCGAATACAAAGCCCTGCTGGCATCCACTGGCATGGGGGATGCTGCCGAGCTGGCGGCGCGCTTTGGCATTGATATACGCCAACCGGATTTCTGGCGCGGCAGCCTGGCGATCATCGGCAAGCGGGTCGAGCGGTATATCGCTTTGTAATTGATTTCAGGTCGTGGAATGAAACAGCCGGGGATATAACTCTGGAAAACACCCCGGCTGTTTTTTATTCGGAGTACAATTCAGATATAATTAAATATTCTTAAAATTTATTTAGAATCCACAAAAATCATCCAAAATTATTACTAAAGTGATTGACTAAAATTTTTATTTAATTACACTTAACTTGAACGGGTGGACTCTTACAGGTTGTTGAACTCGTTCCATCGACCTTTCGAGTAACCATAATGACAATCCCCTGGGCGGGAATCTACCCGGGGAGAATCGCAGGAGGAGATCATGCGTACTGGCAGAACAATGGAACTAAAACGTTTTCTGACGGCAGGGTTGATCGTGGCGCTTCTCATCCCCTTGTTTTTTGGCGGGGTCCGCAGTGTCGAGGCAGTAAGTCCTATATATGTAGATCATGATTGGGAGGGGTTGGAGGCTGGTACCGATCCGGATGGAGCTGGCCCCGCAACCAGTTTCGGCACTGACTCCTTTGCCACAATTACAGAAGGGGTTGCAGTAGCAGTTGATGGAGATACGGTTCAGGTTTATGCTGGCACCTATATGGAGCAGATTCACATAGCTCAATCCATCACCCTCACAGGCGAGAACAAATTGACCACTATTATCCAGGCGCCTACATTGATGGACCAGGATTGTACTTCTCCACAGCTTACCAACAGCCCGATCATATGTGTAAACGGAGGTAAAAGCCCGACAATCCAGGGCTTTACCATCGATGGACTAGCTACTGCTGCTACTCACATCCGTTTGATGGGCATTGCTTTGCGAAATGCCGGTGGTATTATTCAGGACAATATAATCAAGAACATTTGCTTTGATACGGACCTGGATCCACAATGCGACCCAAATGGCGCGAATGAAGGCGTGGGTATTTATGTATACAATACCGATACTTTGGTACGCAATGTTGACATCCATAATAACCTGATATATGACTTTAATAAGAACGGAATAACAGTTACTACTTCAAATAATTCTGGTAATCGGACCGAGTTCACTGTTTCAGCAAATACTATCGATGGGATGGTGGGTGAATCTGGTCTATATAACTCTACAGTCGCCCAAAATGGTATTCAGATTGCAGTCCCGAGTGGAGGCGGGATCATACAGGGCAACAATATATCAAAAATAGCTCATAACAATAATGGCAAACCCCCATACGTAGCTGTAAGCATTCTTACAATCTCGACCCCAGTGGACACCCTGGATAATATCATCACAGGGGCGCAAGCAGGGATTGTCTATTTGAATGACACGGAAGATGTTGGAAATTACAGGGAAATATCAGGAAATATAATCGAAGTTTTCAAACCAGGCACACTTGCCAATCCTGGCCAGAATGTTTACGGGATCCTGGTGACGGACCGATCAAAGGACATCCTGTCCCCGGTTGATCCCCCGGCGATCCTCAATTCACTAAACGCCCAATTAAACGGAGGTCCGCTATACGTTTTGGTGAATGACAACACAGTTATTTATACTGGCGCATTGCCCAACACCAAAACCTTTGGCATTGAGATCGATGCTGCCGTCGGCGAGAACTATTTGACGGTTGATGTCCTCAGGAACCAAATTGGCGCCCTTAATGATGGATTTGATGTCGGACTGGCTTTCTATCAGTGTGGGCCAGACAACCTTCCTCCTGATCCTACAATCACCGATTGCGGAATGGGATCATTGGAAAACAGCCGCGTGGTAAACAATAACATCAGCGGGAACAATAATGGTGTATTCGCAGTTGGACCGGTAGGCCAATCGAAACTGGATGACTTCCACCACAACCGCATTGCCGGAAATGGCGTTGGATTCCAAAACGACACCGGGCTGGACATTTTAGCTATCAACAACTGGTGGGGCTGCAATGAAGGACCGGGAGCACCGGGTTGTGATACTCTGATCAATAATATAGATCCAGCTTTCGCTGATCCCTGGCTGACTTTAACCGCCACAATGGACCCATTGTCGGTGCCAAGTGGCACGAATAGTATCATGACCGCCAGCCTTGATATAAACTCCAATGCGGAAAACACCTCAGCACCCAATACGGGTCCGGTCAGCACTACCGCAAATTTCTCGGCCAATCTGGGCACATTTACACCTACCAGCACGGTTTTTGCAGATGGCGATACCGTTTCTACCTATCGCGCCCCTGCCCAACCTGGCACGGACCAGGTATGCGTTACGGTTGACAATGCCGTGGTCTGCCATGAAATCAGCGTCTTGCCGCCGTTTATTACCTCGACTGACCTGGCTGGTCCGTACACGGTGGGTGTGTCCCGGGAATTTCATGTGACGCTGGACAACACCGGCGGAACAGAATATACCAATGTGCTAGCCCATTTCCGCATTTTAAGCGCACTTTCGGATGATATCGCCAGCCTGGAGTATTTCGAGACCTTCAATGACACCTGGTACACGCTGCCGCTGACTGCGGATGGTTCTGACCTGGTGGGCGCTTACGGCCCTGTCACTGGCTTTCCGATGCCAACAGGTTATAACGCCACTTCGCTTTTCCGTGTAACGTTTAATACCGCCAGAACTTACGACGTGGTAATTTCGTTATCCGATTTATCCCCGGATCCGGACGTTACGCTGGCCTCATTTACCGCAACTGCAGTCGTTGAAGCCCCTCAGTCCTTTGACATCTTCCTGCCGTTGATTTCCAGGTAAAACCTCAGCCATTCCAGTCAATTTCGTAGGGAACGACGATGGCGTCGTTCCCTTTATTTTTCCACGGTAAAATGTTTCCATTAACCAAAGTAAATAAGATTGGCAGCTTATCCCTACCGGCTGCAGGAGGCACAGTTTGTACGATCAATTCAGTTCAAATTATGACCGTTTCGTCAATTGGCAGAGCCGCCTAACCTTTGAAATGCCGCTCATCGAGCGGCTGCTCGACCCATTGAAATCCTCTCACCAGCCCATTCGCATCCTCGATGCAGCCTGCGGCACGGGCATGCATGCCATCGAACTGGCGCGCAGCGGTTATGCCGCCAGCGGCTCTGATCTCTCTGCCGGGATGATTGACCAGGCGCGCATGAATGCTCAAAATGCAAAGATGGATATTCGTTTCGAGGCGCTTGGCTTTGGTCAACTTGCTGCGGCCTTCGGCGCGGCCAGCCAGGATGCCGTTATGTGCCTGGGAAATTCCCTGCCGCATGCCCTGACAGCGGCTGAACGCCTCACCGCCCTGAAAGATTTCGCAACTTGTTTACGGCCTGGCGGGCTGCTCATCATCCAAAACCGGAATTTCGATAAGGTACTGGTTTCCCGTGAGCGCTTCATGGAACCGCAATCTCACTGGGACAGTGTCGGCGAGTGGGTCTTTCTTCGCTTCTACGACTTTCTGCCGGACGGGTTGATCAACTTCAATATTGTCACGCTGCAGCAAATTGAGGACAAGTGGCAGCAGTCCGTGACCAGCGCCCAGCTCCACCCATTGCTGCAGAGCGAGTTATTGGCTGAGATGTCTGAAGCTGGGTTTGGCGCGGTGCGCACCTTCGGCTCCATGGACGGCAGCCCGTACGACCCAGTCAAAAGCGACAACCTGATCATCTCCGCTGCGTTGATGTAAATGTCCACCATCCGTCGCGCCACCGAGCACGATGCCAGAGCCATCCATGCTTTGATCCGGCGGGCGAGAATTAATCCCATGGCGCTAGACTGGCGCCGCTTCCTGGTGGCGGTGGATGAAACGGGCCGGGTCATTGGCTGCGGCCAGGTAAAACCGCATGCGGATGGCACGCGCGAGTTAGCGTCGCTGGCGGTTGTGCCAGAAAGGCAGCGTCAGGGAATCGGACGTTCGATCGTCGAGCAATTGTTGGCTGAGAATCCCTCACCGCTTTACCTGACCTGCCGAGCTTCCCTGCAGACATATTATGAGAAGTTCGGCTTTCAGGTTATGCATCCCGCTGATATGCCCCCGTACTTTCACCGCATCTGGTCTATTTTTAATGCCGTCGGACGCCTCCTCAACTTCACGGAAGCGCTGCTCGTCATGGTGAAAAAGTACTGAAGATGCAA
>Ga0209520_10002353_pt1 | contig 10892 bp, 10 predicted proteins | sample Rifsed16ft1_FD_184009 | JGI IMG/M metagenome (GOLD analysis project Ga0209520, IMG submission 184009) | Soil microbial communities from Rifle, Colorado, USA - sediment 16ft 1 (version 2) | ecosystem: Environmental > Terrestrial > Deep subsurface > Rock core/Sediment | place: Rifle, Colorado...
CGCCGGTCCTTCAGGTCGCCGAGGATCTTGATCAGGTCGCCGCGCACCGTGCAGCAGATGCAGCCGTTGTTCATCTCGACGATCTGCTCCTCGCTGTTTTCGATGATCTCGCTGTCGACGCCGACCTCGCCGAACTCGTTCTCGATCACCGCGATGCGCTTGCCGTGGTCCTCCTTGAGGATGCGGTTGAGCAGCGTGGTCTTGCCCGCGCCGAGAAAGCCCGTGAGAATGGTCACGGGAACCATGTTTTCCTGCTGCATGTCGACTCCTGGAGAAGGCGGAATTCTACTATTGGCGAGACGGCCATGACGCGCGCGCTGCTCGAGAGAGCCGCGCAGCTGCGGGAGCAGTACGCGCTGGGCGAAGCGCGGCACTGCTGCGAGGAGGTGCTGCGCCGGTCGCCGCAGGACGCGGCCGCGCTCGATCTCATGGCGGCGCTCGCCGCCGACGAACGCGACGCCGAGGCGGCGATTCGCTGGGCGCAGCGCGCAATCGCGGCCGACCCCGGCGCCGCGGCGCCCCACTACACGCTCGGGCGGGTGCACCAGGCCGAGGGCCGGCTCGCCGAGGCGGAGACCTGTTACCGCAATTCGCTCGCGCTCGCCGCAAACCAGGCCAGGGCGCACAACAACCTGGGCAGCGTGCTGCAGATGCAGGGCCGGCTCGCCGAAGCGATGGCGAGCTTTCGCCGCGCGCTCGCGATCGATCCGTCGTTGCCCCAGGCCAATCAGAATCTCGCCGCCATCACGCGTGATCGCGGCGCGCTGGAGGCGGCGGCGGCCGGTTACCGGCGCGCCGCGGCCGCCAACCCGGCCGACGCACAGCTGTGGAACGACCTCGGCAATGTCTACCGCGAACTCGGCCGGCATGGCGATGCGCTCGCGAGCTTCGCCGAGGCGATCGCGCGTCAGCCCGCGCTTGCCGAGGCGCATTTCAGCATGGCGCAGGTGCAGCTCCTTTGCGGCGAGTATCCCGCGGGCTGGGACAGCTACGAATGGCGCTGGAAGGTCAAGGGACTCAGTCTTTCAATGCCCGAATTCCAGCAACCGCTTTGGAATGGCGACCCGCTCCCGGCCGGAACTCTGCTGCTGCACGCCGAACAGGGCCTGGGCGACACGCTGCAGTTCGTGCGCTTTGCGCAATTGGCGGCGGTACGCTGCGGCACGGTGCTCCTGCAGTGCCAGCCGCAGATCGCCGGGATCCTGCGCTCAGTGCGCGGCTTGTCGCGCGTGATTGCGCGCGGCGAGCCGTTGCCCGCGTTCGATGCGCATCTGCCGCTGATGAGCCTGCCGCGCATCTTTCGCACCACCCTGGACCGCATTCCGTGGGACGGCCCGTATGTCCACGCGGAGCCGCGGCGCGTCGCTGCCTGGCGCGGCATGCTCGCACCGCAGGCGCGACTCCACGTCGGGCTGGTCTGGGCCGGACGGCCGGATTACTGGGACGACCGCAAGCGCTCGATCAGCCTTGACATGCTCGCGCCGCTGGCGGCGCCCGGCATCGCGTTCTACAACCTGCAGTGGGGGGGCGAGGCGGCGGCGCAGGCCGCAGCGCCGCCGGCCGGAATGCGCATGGTCGATTTCGGCGACAGGATCCGCGATTTTTCGGAAACCGCGGCGCTGGTCCGCTGCCTCGATGTCGTCATCGCCGTGGACACCGCCATGTCGCACCTGGCCGGGGCGATGGGCGCCAGAACCTGGGTGCTCCTGCCGCAGGCGCCGGAATGGCGCTGGCTGCTCGAGCGCGAGGACAGCCCCTGGTATCCGGCGACGCGGCTGTTCCGGCAGGATGTCGACGGCGACTGGAGCGGCCCGATCCGCCGCATCGCCGCCGCGCTCGCCGGACTCAAGTCCTGAGGACCAGCAAGCCCTTCAGATAATCCCCTTCGGGAAAATTGAGCGCGACCGGATGGTCGGCGGCGGCGCCGAAGCGCTCGACGATCCTCGCGTCCACGCCGGCATCCACCGCGGCGCCCGCGACGATCGACTGGAACAGCTCCGCCGAGACGCCGCCCGAGCAGGAAAAGGTGGCCAGCAATCCGCCCGGGGCAAGCAGCTTCAGCGCCATCAGGTTGATGTCCTTGTAGGCGCGCGCCGCGTTTTTCGCCTGCGCCGCGGTGGGCGCGAACTTGGGCGGGTCGAGCACCACCAGATCGAAGCGCCGCCCGCGGTCGCGCAGCAAGCGCTGGTAGCTGAATACATCGGCTTTCTCGAACACGATCCGCGAGGAATCGAGCGGGTTGGCCGCCAGATTTTCCCTGGCGACCTCGAGGGCCTCGGCGGAACTTTCCACCGCCGTCACATGCTTGGCGCCTCCGGCGAGTGCCGCGAGCGAGAAACCGCCGGTGTAGCTGAACGCGTCCAGCACCTCGCGCCCTTCGGCGAGCGCGCGCACGCGCTGCCGGTTCTCGCGCTGGTCGAGGAAGAAGCCGGTCTTCTGGCCCGCCTCGACGTCGACGCGGAAATTCAGGCCGTGCTCGATGATCGGGCAGCGCCTGGCTTCACGATTGCCCCGGGCAAAACCTGCCCTGGGTTCCAGGCCTTCGAGGCCCCGCACTTCCGCGTCCGAGCGCTCGTAGATCGCCTCGCAGCCGGTGGCGGCGGCGAGTGCGTCGAGGATCGCTTCGCGCCAGTGCTCGGCGCCCGCCGACAGGAACTGCGCCACCAGCACGTCGGCATACCGGTCCACCACCAGGCCGGGCAGCCCATCGGATTCCCCGTGCACCAGCCGCAGGGCGTTGGTGTGACGCGCGGCGGGCAGTGCGGCGCGAAGCCGGACTGCTTTAGCGATGCTGGTTTCGAAAAAAGCGCTCTTGATGGTGACGCCCGGATCAAAGCTCCAGACCCGGGCCCGGATCTGCGATTGCGGGCTGTAGGCGGCAAGCGCGAGCGTCTTGCCTTCGGCCGATTTCAGCAGCACCGTTTCGCCGCTGCCGGGACTGCCCGCGGTTACTCCTTCGACGCGCTCGACCGCGCCCGAGAAAATCCAGGGATGGCGGCGCTTGACCGACTTGTCGCGCCCCGCTTTCAGCACCAGCGTCTTCATTTCTTCCTCGCCCGCGGATGCGCGGCATCGTAGACCTTGGCGAGCGCCTGGAAATCGAGGTGCGTATATACCTGCGTGGTCGAGATGCTGGCGTGGCCGAGCATCTCCTGCACCGCGCGCAGGTCCTGCGAGGACTGCAGCACGTGGCTGGCGAAAGAATGGCGCAGCATGTGCGGATGCACCGCAGCGCCCAGCCCCCGGCGCTTGGCCCACGCGCGCAGCCTCGCCTGCACCGTCCCGGGCGCGATGCGCCTGCCGCGCGCGCCCACGAAAAGCGCGCGTTCCTGCGGCGCGGCGAGCAGCACCCGCGCCTTGAGCCAGTCGCGCAACGCTTCGCGCGCGCGGCCGCCCACAGGAATCGTTCGCGTCTTCGCGCCCTTGCCGGTGACGGTGACTTCTCCGGCCTTGAGGTCCAGCTTTCCATCGTCGGCGTCCAGCGCGACCAGTTCTCCCAGTCGCAGGCCGGAGGAGTAGAGCAGCTCGAACATCGCGCGGTCGCGCGCGGCCGCGGCGGTCTCCGGCGCGGCGCTCTCAAGCAGCTGCTGCGCCTGCTCCACCGAGAGCGCCGTTGGCAGGTGGCGCGGTGATTTCGGCGCCCGCACGCCCTGCACCGGATTGGCGGGATAGCCGCGGTGGCGCGCAAGCCAGTGGTAGAGGCCGCGCCAGGCCGAGAGCGTCAGCGCGAGCGTCCTGCCGGAGAGCCCTGCGGCGTGCAGCCGCGCGGCGAAGCGCCGGATCTGCGCGGCGTCGAGATCACGCAGCGCGGTTTTTTCTTTCAGTTTGAACAGGACACTTACCGCGCGCGAGTAATTCGCGAGCGTGTGGCGCGAAAGACGACGTTGGTGCTCTAGCGTCTCGAGCCAGGCCTTGCCCAGCTCCGCGTCGTTCACCTCATCTTTCATGTACGCGCGGCAAGCGCGCCCGCAGTGAGCTCGCCGATGCGGCGCAGGTAGAGCGTGCCCATCTCGGAGAAAAAGCGCTTCGGGTCCTCGCTGCCGAGCGCGAGCAGGCCGATGGTGCGCGTCTGCCCCAGCGGCACCAGCGCCACCGAACGGATGTGCTCCTCGGCTTCGCGGAACCAGGGCAGGAAAGCGTTGCCCGCCGCCGGGCCGCATTGCGGCGCACCCATGGTCTCGGCCTTGTCGCGCAGCCCGGCCTCAACCGGCGAGCCTTCGAGGGTGCCGTCGAGAAGCGACTTGCCCCAGACGCGCAATGCGACGTGCGGCACGGCGAAGTCCTCGCGCAGGTGGAAGTAAAGCGCGTGCGCCGTGGAGGCAAAATCCTTGGCGCCGAGCAGCGCCAGCGACAGGCGGTGCACCTTTTCGCCGATGGCGTCGTTGTCCTCGCCGAAACGCACGAACTCGCCGAGCTTGGCCTCCAGCAGCCGCACTTTTTCGCGCAACGACACGATCTGCCGCTCGGTGAGCGGGATCGCGCGCCCGCCGTGCGGATGCGGCACGTAGATCGACTCGAGCAGCTGCGGGTGCTGGTCGAAGAACTGGGGATTCGCCTTGAGGAACTGCGCGACGTCGTTTGCGTCCATGGGAGCCTTGTTTTCGGAACAGGGGAACCGAGGTTCCCCCGTTACCCTCTCCTTATATTTCGATCTCGCCTGCGAATACGCTTCCGGCGGGGCCCTTCATCCAGACGCCATTGTCGCCGCCCGCCCAAGACACGGTCAATGTGCCGCCGCGGGCCTGGACCGTGACCGGGGAGTCGAGCAGGCCGCGCAGAATGCCGGCAACCGCCGCTGCGCAGGCGCCGGTGCCGCAGGCGAGCGTCTCGCCCGCGCCGCGCTCCCAGACGCGCAGCGCGATGCGGTGGCGGTCGAGCACCTGCAGGTAGCCGGCGTTGACCCGGTTCGGGAAGCGGGGATGGCGCTCGAGCAGCGGACCCTGGGTCGTCACCGGCGCGCGCTCGATGTCGGCAACCACCTGGACCGCATGAGGGTTGCCCATGGAAAGGACAGCTATTTCTACCTTTTCATCTTTCAGGGTCAGGCTTTCCAGCAACGGCAAACCGATGTTCGGCGGCCCCATGTCCACGCTCACCTCGCCGTCGCCCTCCAGCCGCGGCACGATGACGCCGCCCAGAGTCTCGACCCGGATTTCGCGCTTCGCGGTGAGCCCCCGGGCGTGCACGAATTTCACGAAACAGCGCGCGCCGTTGCCGCACTGCTCGACCTCGCCGCCGTCGGCGTTGAAAATGCGGTAACGGAAGTCGGCGCCCGGCTTCGAGGGCCGCTCCACCACGAGGATCTGGTCGCAGCCGATGCCGAAGTGACGGTCCGCAAGCTTCCGTACTTGCTCTTGCTTCAGTTCAAAGGCCCCGCCAGTAAAGTCAAAAACGACAAAATCGTTGCCCGCTCCTTCCATCTTGGTGAACGCGAGCTTCATCTAGAGCGCCGCCCGCAGCGCCTCGCACACGCGGCGCGCGCGCTGCTCTCCGAGATGCGGAAAAATCGGCAGCGAGAGCACCGTGCGCGCTGCTTCATCGGTCACCGGCAATTCGAGGCCGGCGCAATCCGCGGCGTACAGCGGCTGGCGATGCAGCGGCACCGGGTAATAGATCATCGAGGCGATCCCGGCCTCCTCGAGCGCCGCGCGCAGCGCGTCGCGCTTGTCGCTGCGCACCGTGAATTGATGCCATACGTGCATTCCTCGCCCGTTTTCAGCAGGAAGGATCAAAGACAGGTCTTTCAATACATTCCGATAAAGGCGAGACACTTCCGCGCGCGCGGCGTTGAAGCGCTCGAGGTGCCGGAGCTTCACGCGCAGGATCGCCGCCTGCAGTTCGTCCAGCCGGCTGTTGTAACCGAGGACTTCGTGCAGGTAGGCCTGGCGGCTGCCGTGATGGCGCAGCATCCGCAGCCGCTCGGCGTGGCGCGCGTCGCGCGCGGTGATCATCCCTGCGTCGCCCGCGGCGGCGAGGTTCTTTGTGGGGTAGAAGGAAAAGCAGCCGAAATCGCCCCAGCTCCCCGCCCGCCTGCCGTCGTAGTCGGCGCCAAGGGACTGCGCGCAGTCCTCGATCAGGACAAGCTTTTTCTCACGGCACAAGCGGGAAATCTCCTCGATCGCGGCACACTGCCCGTAGAGATGGACCACGATCACCGCGCGCGTGCGCGGCGTGAGGCTCTTTTCGAGCGCGCGCGGGTCAAGGCAGAAGCTGTGCGCATCGACGTCGGCGAACACCGGCCGCGCACCGGTGTACGAAACCGCTTCCGCAGTGGCGGCGAACGTGAACGCGGGCATCACCACGTCATCGCCCGAGCCGATCCCGGCGGCACGCAGCGGCAAGTGCAAGGCGTCGGTTCCCGAGTTGACCCCGACCGCGTGCGCCGCCCCGACGAAGGCCGCGATCTCCGATTCGAGCGCCGCGCCCTCGGGCCCGAGGATGTAGCGTCCGGAGGCGAGCACGCGGTGCACCGCAGCGTCGATCTGCGCGGCGAGCTCGCGGTATTCCGCCGCCGGATCGGCGATCGGGATGCGTTCGGTCTGGTTCATTTCGCCTCGGCGTGCTGCTGCAGTCGTCGGTTCACCAATTCTCCCACCTGAAGCGCGAGCGCGAGCGCCTGCCTGCCGTCCGCGCCGCTCACCTTCACCGGCGCGAGCGAGCGGACCGCGGCGACGAACTCGCGCGCCTGCGCGGCCAGCGCGTCGCCGGTTTCATGGACTTCGTCGGTCTCCTCGAGGGCGCCGTTCGCCTGCCTGACGTACCTCAGGCGCCCGCCCTGCAGGTCCGCCGACACGTACAGGCCCGGCTGGAATACCCGCAGCTTGCGCACCGGCGACTGGCTGACGCGGCTTGCCGACAGGTTGGCGACGCAGCCGTTGGCGAACTCGATGCGGGCATTCGCGATGTCGATGTCCTGCGTGAGCACGCGAAACCCGCTCGCGCTCAGCGCCACGACTTCGCTGCGCGCGAGCCCGAGGGCAAGATCGATGTCGTGGATCATGAGGTCGAGCACCACATCGACATCGGTGCCGCGCTGCTTGAACCCGGACAGGCGTTCCGCATCGATGAACAACGGCCTGTCCATCCGGGCGGCGAGCGCGCGGAATGCGATGTTGTGGCGCTCCACATGGCCCACCTGAAGCACCAGGCCGCGCTGCTTCGCCGCCGCGATCAGCGCGTCGGCCTCCGCCACGGTCCGGGTGATCGGCTTTTCGATCAGCACGTGCATGCCCGCCCCGAGGCAGGCGAGGGCGATTTCGCAATGCTGCGCGGTCGGCGTGGCGATCACCGCGGCGTCCACCTGCCCGAGGACCTGCCGGTAGTGCGCAAGCGCGGCACAGCCCAGTTGCTGCGCGAGCGGACCGGCGCGCCCCGGATCGCTGTCCACGACCGCGACAAGCTCGGCACCCTCGCAGGCGGCGAATTTCTCGGCGTGATAACGCCCCATATGGCCAACCCCGATAATCGCGGTGCGGATCTGCTTCATCTTCTTCCGTAACAGCGCGCCTCGCCTTGTCAGTAGAACCGGGCTTCGCCCTCGGGGCGGGTCTTGAAGCGCTTGTGCATCCAGAAATACTGCTCCCGCATCTCCGGCACGCGGCGCTCGATGTACTGGTTCATGCGGCGCGTATCGGCGAGCAGGTCCTCGGTCGGGAAATTGTCCCACGGCGGCTCGATGCGCAGCACATAACCTCCGCCCCCGGGAAGCATCCGCGTCACGCAGGGCAGGACCCTGGCGCCCGCGACCCGGGCAATGCGCGACAGGCCGGGAGCGGTCGCGGCGGCGACGCCGAAGAACGGAACGAAGAGCGTGCCGCGCGGCCCGTAGTCCTGGTCCGGAAGGTAGTAAAACGGCCGGCCCCCGCGCATCGCACCGAGCGTGGCCCGGATTCCTTCCTGGCGCGAAATCAGGCGCTGGTCACCGAAGCGGCTGCGGCCAAGTTTCAGCAGTTCGCCAAATTTTGGCTCTTTCTGCTTGGCGTACATCGAGACCATGTCCACTTCGCAGCAAAGGCGCGTGAAGCCGGCATCCAGCCCCACGAAGTGCGGCGCGAACAGGATCGCGGGCGCGCCACCCAGGGCGCGCAGGTGTTCCAGGCCCTCGATGCGCACCAGGCGCTCGATGCGCGCCCGCGGCGCCCACCAGAGCAGGGCGCGATCGACGAAACTGCGGCAGAAAACGCGGAAATGCGCCCTTGCCAATGCTTCCCTTTCGTCGCCCCCCATCGCCGGAAAGCATTTCTCGAGGTTGACGCGCGTGACCCGCCGCCGTTCCGGTATCAGCCAGAAGGCCAGCACGCCGACGATGTCGCCGATGATTGCAAGAACCCGGCAAGGCAAGAAATGCGCAACCCACAGCAGGGCGAAAATGATCCGGCTCACTTGGATTGCGCCGCCGACCGCGCCGTATTTTCAGGCGCGCCCTTGGGCTGCTTGTAGCGGTTGTAGCCCCAAAGGTACTGTCCCGGGCACTCGCGGATCAGGGCCTCGAGCGCGCGGTTCATGCGCCGCGTCCCGCTCTCGCCGGGCTCGGCCGCGGGCAGCGGTCTGACGTGCACCACGTAACCGGCGCCGCCGGGCAGGCGCTCGCCGAACGCGAGCAGGCAGACGCTGTCCGGGCGCGCAGCGAGCTTGGCCGCAAGCGTCATGGTGTAGGCGGGCCTGCCGAAGAACTCCACCCACTCCCCTTCGCCTTCGCCCGGAACCTGGTCGGGCAGAATGCCGACCGCTTCCTTGCGCGCGAGCGCCGCAAGCAGCTCGCGCACGCCCGAAAGATCGGCGCGCGCCAGGCGCACGTTGTCCTGGCCGCGCCCCTCCTCGATCATCGGTTGCAGCCACACGAGCTTGGGCGGCCGGTACAGCACGGTGATCGGGAACAACTCGGCGGCGACTTGTGCCGCAATCTCGAAACAGCCCAGGTGCGGCGTGAGAAACACGATCCCCTGACCGGCGGCGCGCGCCGCATCGACGTACTGCCTGCCGTCGATGCGCCGCACCAGCCCGGTGACCGCCGCACGCGGGCGCAACCATACCGCGGGAAGTTCGGCGAGCAATCGGCCGGCAGCCGCAATCGCCGCCCGCCGCGTGGCCGCATCGCGCAAGCCGGCGGTCTCCAGGTTGTCGCGCAGGTGGCGCCGGTAGGTGGGAGACAGCCCATACATTGCCCAACCGAGAAACGCGCCCATCGCGTGCAGAAACGCGAGCGGCAAGCGCGACGCGAGGCCCATCAGGAAGCGCGACATCTGGTATCCTTGCAGCCCCGATTTTCAGGCGATCTTGAAACAATCACATGAGCGATTTTCTTTTCACTTCCGAGTCGGTATCCGAAGGCCATCCGGACAAAGTCGCGGACCAGATTTCCGACGCGGTGCTCGACGCGATTCTAAAGCAGGACAAGACCTCGCGCGTCGCGGCCGAGACACTGGTCAAGGACAACCTGGTGGTGCTCGCGGGGGAAATCACCACCGGCGCACACGTGAACTACAACGAAGTCGCGCGCAATACCATCAACCGCATCGGCTACAACGACCCGAAAATCGGCTTCGACACGCACACCTGCACCGTGATCGTCGCCTACGGCGAGCAGTCCAAGGACATCGCCCAGGGCGTGGACGAGGGCAAGGGCCTCGACCTCGACCAGGGCGCGGGCGACCAGGGCCTGATGTTCGGCTACGCCTGCGACGAGACCCCGGGCCTGATGCCGCTGCCGATCTACCTCGCGCACCGGCTGGTCGAACGCCAGTCCGAAGTGCGGCGCGACGGGCGCCTGCCCTGGCTGCGGCCCGATGCCAAATCGCAGGTCACGATCAAATACGTCAATGGTCGGCCGGATGGTATCGAGACCGTCGTGCTTTCCACCCAGCACGCGCCCGGCATGACGCACAAGCAGATCGAGGAAGCGGTGATCGAGACGGTGATCAAGCCGGTGCTGCCCAAGAACATGGTCAAGGGCAAGATCAAGTTCCTGGTCAATCCCACGGGCAGCTTCGAGATCGGCGGACCGAAGGGCGACTGCGGCCTCACCGGGCGCAAGATCATCGTCGATACTTACGGCGGCTCCGCGCCGCACGGCGGCGGCGCGTTCTCCGGCAAGGATCCCTCCAAGGTGGACCGCTCTGCCGCGTATGCCGCGCGTTACGTCGCGAAGAACATCGTCGCGGCCGGACTCGCCTCCAAGTGCCTGGTGCAGGTTTCTTACGCCATCGGGGTCGCGCAGCCGACCAGCGTCATGGTGACCACGCAAGGCACCGGCAAGCTGTCGGACGAAAAACTGTCGCAACTGGTGCTGCAGCATTTCGACTTGCGGCCCAAGGGGATCGTGCAGATGCTGGACCTGCTGCGGCCGATCTACGAGAAAACCGCCGCCTACGGCCACTTCGGGCGCGACGAGCCCGAGTTCACCTGGGAAGCGACCGACAAGGCGCTGGCGCTCAAACAGGCCGCCTGAGGGATTTCGCTTCAGTTCTGCGGCGGCCTGAGCACCGGCTCCAGCCAGCCGTTCGCCGTTCCGTTCACCCGCATTTGTTCGCATTGCGCGGGCGAGAGCCGGGTATTTCCCGGCGCGGTGTCCTCGCGCATGAGGTTGCCCGGCTCGTCCGGGTGCGCGCCCGAATCCATGAGCACGTGCGCGAGCTCATGCGCGAGCGCGACCGGCAGATCGCGGGATTTTTCCGTCAGCCATACCGTGCCCGCGAGCTCGGGACGCGTCTTCGTGTTGCCGCGTCCGAAGGCTTCGCCCTCGAACGCGGGCCGGTTGCGCGTGTCGCGCACGAAGAACACCGCCGGCTTCGCGGGCTGGAGCCGGCGCAGGAGTTGCCGCGCGACCGGGGTGAACAGATCGCGCAGTTCGGGCTCGCCGCCCTCGAACTCGCGAAGCTCGGCGCGCGCAAGGC